>Ga0137378_10001643_pt1 | contig 18902 bp, 21 predicted proteins | sample SagtaG_21_FD_104813 | JGI IMG/M metagenome (GOLD analysis project Ga0137378, IMG submission 104813) | Vadose zone soil microbial communities from Sagehorn Ranch, Mendocino, California, USA - Sage2_L_60_16 metaG | ecosystem: Environmental > Terrestrial > Soil > Vadose zone | place: USA... | reverse complement strand
CGAGCAGGATGTGCTCGGTGCCGATGTAGTTGTGGTTCAGCATCCTGGCCTCTTCCTGGGCCAGGACCACCACCCGCCGTGCGCGGTCGGTGAAGCGCTCAAACATGTCGTGTCCTCCGGGCCGCCGGGCGGCTCGCATCTTCAGTTCGGCCCTCGGGATCAGCGGACCACGTCCTCCCCCGAGGGCGAGAAAGGCGCTCCGGCGGCGCTTGTCGCGCCCAGAGCGCCCTCCGCGAGCGATTATACCCGGGGGCTCCGATAGGATTCCCCCCGATCGAGATCTCGGCTCGTCGCCGGGTGCTCCGGAGCGTCGTCTTCACCACCCGGCTCCCTTCTCCGTCCCGGGCTTCACGCCCATCTCCAACAAGTTATTCGGACGGTCCGTTCCCGAAGATTACCCCCGGCCTCGGACAGATGGAAGGAATCCCAGCACACGCGGCCGGAATCCGTTCGAAGGGCTCAGTGCAGGCGGTCTTTCGGCCTGCTCACGATGCCGTACCGGGACTGCCAGTAGTAGGGCCCCGGATGGTTCGTTCGCCAGAAAGGGAAGAAGACCCGGCGATCCTGATCCAGGATGTCGTCCCGAGTCCCGTCCGAGGTGAACGTCCGCATGACCGGCCGCCACAGCTCACCGTCGCCCCGGACCTGCCAGGGATCGAGCTTCTCGGCGGCCCCCGGGACGGCGAACAGGCCGATCTCGTCGCGGGGCGGGAACACGTGGTCGTCGGGCCCGAACGTCACCGGGAAGCTCGAGAAGTTCGTGAAGACGATGCCCTCCAGGGCCGCGGTCAGGTCCGGCCCGCCCCGGAGCCGGTCGCGCTGCAGGCCCAGGGCCACCGCCCGCACCGCGTCGTAGCCCTCCTGTTCGAGCCCCTTGGGGGCCCTGCCGAACGAGGACCGGAAGGCGCCGATGAAGGCCCCCACCCGCTTGATGGGCTGGGCCCACCCGGCCCACGTGTACGTGGAGCAGGCCGTGGTACCAGGCGGGGGCTGGTCGAAGCCGGACACCGGCACCAGCAGGGACTCACCGCCGCCGATCCGAGGAGGGTGAGGGGCGGCCATCAGCGATCCGACCTCCGCCCGAACGTCGTGTGCCGTGCCGAACACGATGGCGGCATCGGCATCCGAGGCGGGTTTCGAGGGTGGCTTGGTCCCCGGGACCGGCGGGGTGAGGTACGAACGGCCGAGGTGCCCGCCCCAGTACTGGAGGGCGTCGCCCGTGGCTGCCGCGGCGGCCGGGGCCTCGGGCCCGGAGCCGACGAACACGATGTCCTTCGCCTTCCGATCCACCACCAGGTACCTGGCGATCGTGTGGGCCTGCCACTCCCAGGGGATCGTGGTCTGGAACACCGGCCAGAACAACTGGCGGCTGGTGTAGAGGTCGCCCTGGAGGAGGATCACCGGCGTGCCGTCCACCGCCAGGCGTGGCCGCAGCGGAAGGAGGGCCGTGCCCGGTCCCACGTACAGGACGGCCAGGGGCTTCCGGTCGAGCACGCCGTCGATCGCGGTCGTCGCGACGTTCGGATCCCCCTCGTCGTCGGTCAACCGGACGGCCAGCGGGCGCCCCCTGATGCCTCCGGCGGCGTTGACGGCCTGGGCTGCCAGCTCGATCCCGTCTAGGTAGGTCGAGTCGTCGCCGGCCGACGACGCCGAACCCTGGGCCGAGGCGCTGGTCGTGGCCACCACGTCGAGGTAGACGGGAGCCGGGCCGGACGCGGTGGGCCCCGCTTGCACCGGCAGGGGGGTCGGGACCCGTCCGGAGCTCGCCTCGGTCGGAGGCGGCGGGCCTCCCGTGCAGGCAGCACAGAGCACGAACAGAACGGGCGGGACGAACCGGACCTTCATGCGATCCCGAGGCTACCGGACGCCGGTCGGTCCCGGTGACTCCGGCCTGAGGTGGGGGAAGGCGATGACCTCGCGGATGGTGGGCGCGTCCGCCAGGATCATCGTCATCCGGTCCACTCCGAAGCCGAGCCCGCCGGCCGGGGGCATGCCATGCTCGAGCGCCCGCAGGAAGTCCTCGTCGAAGGGGTGGGCCTCCTGGTCGCCGCGCCGGCGCAGAGCCTGCTGCTGTTCGAACCTGGCCCGCTGCTCGTCGGGGTCGATCAGTTCGCTGTATGCGGGGCCAATCTCCATCCCGCAGATCACCAGGTCGAAGTGCTCGGTGACCCCGGGGGTGCTCCGGTGCGGCCGGGCCAGCGGCGAGACCTCGCGGGGGAAGTCCTTGACGAACACCGGGTCCCAGATGTTCGGCTCGACCAACCTCTCGTACAGCTCGAGCAGGACCTTGCCCGGGCCCCACGCCGGATCGACGTGCACGTCCTTTCGCTCGGCCACCTGGGCCAGGTCGGGCCGGTCCAGGGAGACCGCCTCGCCCACCACCTCCGACACCAGCTCCACCAGCGTGGCCCTTCGCCATGGCTTCGACAGGTCGAGTCCACGGCCCCTGTACTCGAACGCCAGCGAGCCCCGGACGGCCACCGCCGCCGCCTTGGCCAGGGCCTCGTCCAGCTCCATCATGTCCTCGTAGGTGCCGTAGGCCTGGTAGGCCTCGAGCATCGTGAACTCGGGGTTGTGCTCCCAGTCGATCCCCTCGTTGCGAAAGTTCCGCCCGATCTCGAAGACCCGTTCGAACCCCCCCACCAGCAGCCGCTTCAGGTAGAGCTCAGGGGCGATGCGCAGGTACAGGTCGAGGTCCAGCGCCTCGTGATGCGTCACGAACGGCCGGGCCAGCGCCCCCCCGTGCGTCGATTGCAACACGGGCGTCTCCACCTCGAGGAAGTCCCGACGGCCCAGGGTGCTTCGCAGCGCGGCGAGCGTCCGGGCTCGGGCCCGAACCACCCGGCGAGCTTCGTGGCTGGTGGCGAACTCGAGATAGCGCTGGCGGAATCGGACCTCGGGATCCCGGATGCCGTGCCACTTCTCGGGGAGCGGCCTGAGGGCCTTCGACAGGAGCGTGAGCTCCTCGACCTTGATGGACAGCTCGCCCCGCCTGGTGGTGACGACCTCGCCCCCGGCCCCCACGATGTCCCCCAGGTCGAGGTCGTCGAGCAACGCGTACCCGGACCCCATGGCCTCTTCGCTGCAGAGCAGTTGGAGGTCCCCGGTGGCGTCACGGATGGTGAGGAAGGTGAGCTTGCCGTGCCGCCGGAGCAGGACGATCCGCCCGGCCACGCTGACCCGTCGCCCGGTGGACGCGCCGGGGGGAAGGCTTCGAAAGTCCTCGTCCTCCCGAACGTTCGCCAGGCTCGTGGAGACGTCGAACCCCAGCGCGTACGGCTCGATCCCCCTGGCCCGCAGGCGCTGGAGCTTGTCTCGTCGAGCGGCGATGGCCTCGGCCAGCCGGCCGTGGGCTTCCTCCCCCTCCCCGGCGGGCCGGTCGTCCTCAGTCATCTGGGGCCGGGTTGCGTTCGAAGATCAGCCGCAGCCCCTCCAGGGTGAGCCACGGCTCGTGGTGGTCCACCGAGGCGCACTGGGCCACCACCAGGTCGGCCAGGCCGCCCGTGGCGATCACCGTGGGCTGCCCCAGCTCCTTGGCGATGCGTTCGACCATCCCGTCGACCATCGAGGCCGTGCCCAGGACCAGCCCGGCCTGCACGCTCTCCACGGTGCTCTTGGCGATGACCGAACGGGGCGGGAGGATCTCCACCGTGGGCAGCCTGGCCGCGGCCTGGGCCAGCGCCCTCGCCGAGATCCTCAGCCCCGGGGCGATCACCCCGCCCAGGTATTCGGCGTCGGCCGAGATCACGTCGAACGTGGTGGCCGTGCCGAAGTCGACCACGATGGCCGGCCCGCCGTACCTGGTGAAGGCCGCCACGGCGTTGGCGATGCGATCGGCCCCCACGTCCTTCGGGTTGTCGTAGAGGATGGCGATGCCCGTCTTCGTCCCGGGCTCGACCACCACCGGGGGGAAGTGGAAGTAGCGCCGAACCATCGTTCGAAGCGCCTGGGTCTGGTCGGGCACCACGCTGGCCAGGGCCACCCCGGTGATCTGGCGGGAGAAGGACAGGCCCTGCTGCTCGAGGAAGCCGCCCAGCAGCAACGCCAGCTCGTCGGCCGTGCGGGCGCCCACCGTGCTGTACCGCCAGTGCCAGGTGAGCTTGTCGCCCTGGAACATCCCGACGACCGTCTCGGTGTTGCCGACGTCGATGGCCAGCAGCATGGGGCTATTCTCCCCCGTCCCACGGCAGGAGCAGGTTGTCGATGAGCCGGGCCGGGCCGACCCGGGCCGCCGCCAGGGCCCGGGCGGGGCGTTCGACCCGCTTCACGTCCTCCCAGGTTTCGTCGTCCACGATGGCAACGTAGTCCAGTCGGGCCAGGGGTTCGGCCCCGATCCGCCGGGCCATCTCGGCCCGCAGGACGTCCGCGTCGCGTTCGCCCTCCCGGACCCGCTCCGCCGCGTCGGACAGCGCCTCGAACAGGACGGGGGCGGCCTGCCGCTCGTCCGGGCTCAGGTACGCGTTTCGCGAGGACAGGGCCAGGCCGTCCGGCTCGCGCACGGTGGGCACCGGAACCACCGTCACGGGGAGGTTCAGCTCTGCGGCCATCCGGCGGACCAGGGCCAACTGCTGGGCGTCCTTCTCGCCGAAGTACGCCCGTGACGGACCCACCATGCCGAACAGCTTGGCCACCACCGTCAGCACGCCCCGGAAGTGCTCTGGCCGCGAGGCCCCCTCCAGGCAATCTCCCAGCGGGCCGGGGTCCACCGTGATCGTGTGGGGGCCGTTCGGATACATCTCCTTCTCGTCCGGGACGAACAGGAGGTCGCAGCCGAGCCGCTCGGCCTCCGCGGTGTCGCGCTCGATGGGCCTCGGGTACGCCGCGAGGTCCTCGGTGGCCCCGAACTGGAGGGGGTTCACGAAGATCGACGCCACCACGAACCCGCATTCGTGGCGGGCCTGCCGCAGCAGGCGGGCGTGCCCCCGGTGGATGGCTCCCATGGTGGGGACGAAGCCGACGGTGTGCCCGTGAGCTCTGGCCGCGTCGCAGGCGGCCCGAAGGGTCGCCGCCGAGCCGGTCACGTCCACTTCGACAGGGCCTCCTCCAGCCGGGCCAGGCCCTCCGGGGAGAGCCCGCCGGCCCGGGCCGCCAGCCGGGCCGCCTCCAGCGCCAGCACGCCGTAGGCCGCGGCGGTCTGGGGCGCGCGGTACGTCAGCGCGTCGAGCGTTCGAACCACCGTTCCCACGTCTCCTCGGGCCGCCGGACCCGTGAGCGCCCCGGTCGGCCCCTTCTCGAACGCGGCCTCGAAGGCCGCCCGGGCCAGGGGCGCCATCTTCTCCAAGGGCTCGTCCACCCCGGCCAGGCCGAGCAGCTCCTCCGCCACGGCCTCCACCACCACCAGGTAGTTCGAACAGAACACCGCGGCCGCGTGGTACAGCGTCTTGGCCTCGTCGGGGAGCCGGAACGGCTGGCCACCCACGGCCTGGGCCAGGCCCTCCCCCGCGGCGAACCCCTGCTCGGTGCGGGCCGACACGGCGATGGGGCTCCCGGGGAGGCGTTCGATCCCGGCGTCGACGTCGGGGAAGGTCTGGAGCGGATGGATCGACAGGACGGTGGCGCCGGCCTCGGCCGCGGGGTCCAGGGCTTCCAGGGAGACCGATCCCGAGGTGTGGCCCACGATCTGCTCTTCCCGGAACGCCTCCTCCGAGGCCATGGCGGCGCAGCCCTGGGCGACGAGGTCGTCCGGGACGGCCAGGATGACCACCTCGGCCATCTTCGAGGCCTCGGCCGGCTGGACGAACTTGGCGAAGGGGAGGTACCGCTGGATGCGTTCGTAGGAGGGGCGCCGTCCGGACGCGGCCACCACATGGTAGCCGCCCCGCTCGAGGAGCACGCCCAGAGCCGTCCCCACCCTGCCGGCCCCGATGATGGCCACGGTGGTCGGGCGGGGCATCGGTGATCTCCGCCGTTGGATGGCGCCCTCCTGGGGTTGGTGCGCTTCCCGCCGAGTTCGCCGGGAGTATACGGTCGCTATGCGGGGTGGAGCGCGGGGGCGAACGGCCTGACGCCGGCCAGCGCTTCAGGGCCCAGCCTCAGATCTTTGAGCCTTCGGCCTCCCGGCAGAGGAGGATCGGCCGTGAGCTCCAGCAGGGGGAGCAGCACGAACCCCCGCTCGTGCATCCGGGGATGCGGGACCTGGAGGTCGGGTTCGTCGATGCGTTCGTCGCCGAGGGTGAGGATGTCGAGGTCGATCACCCGCGGGCCCCAGCGTTCGGTCCGCACCCTCCCCATCTCGTTCTCGATCTGCAGGCAGGCGCCGAGGAACTGGAAGGGCTCGAGGGTCGTCTCGATCTCGACCACGGCGTTGAGGTAGTCGGGCTGCGGCGGACCGACGGGTTCGGTCTCGTAGACCCGGGAGGACTTGACGAATCGGATGCCCTCACGCGAGGCGAGCATCTCGACAGCGCGCTGGAGGTTCGCCAGGCGGTCCCCGAGGTTCGACCCCAGGCCGATGAAGGCCTGGGCGTGGGCGGGCGCCTCAGGGGCCAATCGTCGCCTCGGCCGCCACGTCCTCCAGGCCCATGTTCTCGGCGGCCCCCGGCTTGTGCACGGTGGCCGTGACGACCACCACCTGGCTGAACTCGTACACGGCCCGGGCCACCGCGTCGGCCAGCGACTCCAGGAGGACGAACGACGTCTCGGCCACGGTGTCGCGGGCCGTGTCGGCCAAGACCCGGTAGTCGAGGGTCCGGTCGAGGTCGTCGCCCTCGACCTCGAGGGTGACATCGAGATCGACCACGAAGTCCTGGGCCTCGTCGCGCTCGCCCGGATTCGCCCCGTGCCGCCCCATCGCCTGGATACCCGTGAGCAGGACGCGCGAATGACTCACGGAGAGCCTCCCTCCGGAGATGCGCCTGCGCACTGCGTGCGCAGATCGGGGGCCGCCACCACCGTTTGCGAGCGGAGCGCCCAACTGGAAAGAGTCAGCGTGGCCGACCCCGATGGCAAGGTCCGAGGGAGACGAAACGCAAAGCCCTGTCTGAGTGGATCCCCTGGTTCGTTCACGCCGCCCATATTCTTGAGTGTCGCCGACCCCACCGTGAGAATGGCATCCACCGCGCCCTCGTTTGTGAAGCCGACGAAAGGCGACACGCGGGGAATCCCTATCGCGATGTCAAGCTCGCGTCCCACTGTCTGGAGTCCGAGGACGGTGACGTTCCCGACGGGAGCGACCGCACCGCCGTTGCTGAGTGAGCTCAGAGACGGTCCGACCAGGACGGTTCGGTCGTCGAGAACGAAGCTGACGCCGACAAACCGAATGGACGGGATCGCCGAGCCGACCTCGATAACTACGGGGACGGGCGTGGCCTCCGGTGCTCGGAACTGTGGAACGTCTGTGGCTGCGACCCACGATCCTCCCTTGTTCACCATGATCTGGAGGTAGTCCTGGAATCGAACGCCGGACTTGCCGGCAAGTCCCGGAGCGTGGAACGTCGCCCCGAAATGGAGCTGGCCCGCACCCGAGTCATATCGACAGTCCGTGATGTCCACCGCAACGGGCCCGACCTGCTGAGCCGTGGAGGGCGACGGCGCATGCGCTGGTATGGAAGGAGACGAGGTACAAGACGAGAGGAGCAGCACGAACCCGGCAAGAACTCTCATCGCGGCCGAGATCTGACGTGTCACTCATTCGTCCTCGAGAGCGTGACCGGAGGGCGGCGGGCGTTCCAGGAAGACCTGCACAGGGCCGGCGTGCGCGTGCGAGTGGGATTCCCCCAGGTATCGCAGCCGAAGGAACTCGTAGATCAATTGGTCCACGGTGGGGCCGGCGTCCTCGGTGACGAAGTGCGAGCAGCCCGGCAGGAGCGCCACGGTGGAGCCGGGGAGGACGTCGCCCAGGCGTTCGGCCAGCTCGGGCGGGAGGTAGGGGTCGTCCTCGCCCCAGATCAGCAGCGCCGGGGCCTCCACGCGCGCCAGCTCGTCGTCCCGGCCGGCCAGGCCCTTGCCGTCGATGGCCCGGGCCGCTCGGAAAAACGCCGGCGGGTCGGCCAGCCAGGGTTCGACGTAGCCGGCCAACGCTTGTTCGTCCAGGCGGTCCTTGTGGCTCACCCCGAGGTCGATGCTCAGCCGGACGATCTGTTCGACGAACTCCGCGGTCTCTTGTTCGGGCTCGGCGGCCTGGAGCATCTTCACTCCCTCGATGGGCCACACGTCGAAACACGCCGCATCCAAGAGGATGAGGGTTCGAACCCCGACTTCCAGCGCGAGCAGTTGGGCCACCACGCCTCCGAGGTCATGGCCGACCACGGCGAACTCCTCGATGCCGAGCGCCCCCAGCAGCTCCCGGATGTAGCCGGCCTGGGCGGTCATGGAGAGGTCGGCCCGTTGCGGCTTGTCGCTCCGGCCGTAGCCCAGCAGGTCGGGGGCGATCACCCGCATCCGCGAGGCCAGGAGGGGGATCTCCCGGCGCCACAGGAAAGAGGAAGTGGGGAAGCCGTGGAGCAGCAGGACCGCGGGGCCCTCGCCCTCTTCCACGTAGGCGATCTCGCCGCCCGAGGTGGGGGCCCGCTTCACGACGCCAACCGGATCGCGTCCACCACCCGCACCACCCGGACCATCTCGGCCACGTCGTGGACCCTGACTACGTGCGCGCCGTGCGCGGCCAGCCACGCCACGGCCCCGGCCGTGCCCTCCAGCCGCCGGTCGGGCGGAGCGTCGTCCAGCACCCGCCCGATGAACGACTTCCGAGACGGCCCCACCACCACCGGCCGCCCCAGCTCCAGGAAGCGTTCGATCTCCTTCATCAGGAGCAGGTTCTGCTCGAACGTCTTGGCGAACCCCAGCCCGGGGTCGAGCGCCAGCCGATCGGGTTCGATCCCGGCGTCCAGGGCGGCGGCGATGCGCTGCCGCAGCTCCTCGCGCACGTCGGCCACCACGTCGGCGTAGTCGGTGTGCTGCTGCATGTCCCTGGGCTCGCCCCGCATGTGCATGAGGAGCATGCCTGCGCCGGCCTCGCGGACCACGTCGAACATCCCCGGCGCGGCGCCGCCGGAAATATCGTTCACGATCGACGCGCCGGCCTCCACGGCCGCCGCGGCGACCTGGGGCTTGCGCGAGTCGACGGAGATCGGCACGTCGACCTCTGTCGCGAGCCGCTTGATCACCGGGACGACCCGGTCCATCTCTTCGGTGGCGGGAACCGGATCCGAACCCGGACGGGTGGACTCGCCCCCGACGTCCAGGAGGTCGGCCCCGGCGGCGACCATGTCCAGGCCACGGGCCACGGCGGCCTCGTGATCCAGGTAGAGCCCGCCGTCAGAGAACGAATCCGGGGTCACGTTCAGCACGCCCATGACCAGGGTTCGGCCGCCGCATTCGATCCGGTCGGAGCCGGCTCGCCACACGATCACCACGGCATCGTAGCGAGTCCGCCTCGAACCCCTCTTTCCCGGGACCGGCTCCATCGGCCGGTTCGGACCGCCGCCGCCCGCCGACGCGGGAGGCTCAGCCCCGGCCGCGCCGGATCAGCTCGAACGCCTCTCCCCTGGTACGCGCGTCCGAGCGGAACACGCCCCGAACCGCCGATGTGACCGTGACGGAGCCGGGCTTCTTCACTCCTCGCATGGTCATGCAGAGGTGTTCGGCCTCGATCATGACGAACACCCCACGGGGCTCCAGGGACTGCTCCAGCGTATCGGCGATCTGCGTGGTGAGGTGCTCCTGCACCTGGAGCCGCTTCGACAGCAGGTCGACCAGCCGGGCCAGCTTCGAGAGGCCGGTGATCCGGCCGTCCCGGTTCGGCACGTACCCGACGTGGGCCTTCCCGACGAACGGCAGCAGGTGGTGCTCGCACAGGGCGACCATCGGGATGTCCCGCACCATGATGATCTCGTCGTGTCCGGGCCCGGGGAGGACCTGGACCACCTCCGAGGGATCCGCCCCGGTTCCGGCCAGGATCTCCTCGTACATCTCGGCGACCCGCTCCGGGGTCATCACCAACCCCGGGCGCGAGGGATCCTCCCCCACGCCTTCCAGGATCAGCCGAACACCTTCCGCGATCTTCGACCTGTCCATCGCGACTCCGTGGGAAACCAAGGGCAAGCGCCCGTGCCAGGGTTGGCCTCAGCTTAGCAAGGCGGCCTCGACGCTCCTTCCGACCTCCGCTTCGGTCAGGAGCGGTAGGGCGCCCGAAGACCCCTGAACATGGGGAAGTGCTTCACATTGAGGGTGGCCAGCCGCAGCCCGAGCGCTTCGGCCGTCGCGGCGACGATCAGGTCCGAGGTGCCGATCCCGGGATGGCTTCGCCGCCACGAGCGGCCGAGCGCCCCCGCTCGCCGGGCGATCCCCTCGTCGAGGCCGAACCACGCCAGGGACCGGAAGAGCCGCTCCGTCGATCCGCGTTCCCCGGTCCGCATCCCCGTCAGGATCTCGACCCGGGTGATCTCCGAGCACGTCGGCACGGCCTCGAGCGAGCCCGCAAAGCTAAGGGCTTCCGGCAGGCCCCTGAGGATGTCGACCACCACCGACGTGTCGAGGAGGACGCTCACCCGCGGCGGCGCTCCAATTCCCGCTGGCGGCGCAGGTCCGCTGCCCGGATCCGTTCGACGAACTCCGCCCCCGCTTCCAGGTGCAACGGCCGGCGGGCGGCCTCATCGAGAGCGGCTCGAAAGGCGGCCAACCGGGCGTGTTCGTCACCCGGGCCGGCCAGATACGCGTCGATCGCCTCTCTGATCAGCTTCGACTTGGTGACTCCGGCCGCGCCGGCCCGCCTGGACAATGCCGTGTCCTGCCCGTCGTCGAGGTAGATCTGGGTCCGCTTCACGATGTACAAAGCATACATCGCGGGCTTTGGGGCGCCAGACCGGTCGAACGCTGAGGAGCCGGCCCGGCCCGCCGTCAGGAGATCTGGCCTGGCATGGGACGGCCGCCGGGCTTGGTGGCCCGGCGGGCCGCAGCCAGGCCCACTCCCTGGCCCCCGGTGCGCTGGGGCCGCTTCACCAAACCGTCGAGGAGGGCCACCAGCTCCTCCTTCTCCACGGTCTCCCGCTCGATCAGGGCCATGGCGATCTGGTCGAGGCGGTCCCGCATGCCGGTCAGGATCTCCAGGGCCTCGTCGTGGGCCTGGTCGATGAGGTCCCGGATCTCCGAGTCGATCTCGAACGCCACCTGCTCCGAGTAGTCCGGGTGGGAGGAGAAGTCCCGGCCCAGGAACACCTCGCCCTGCTTCTGGCCCAGCGTCATGGGGCCGAGCTTGTCCGACATGCCGTACTCGGTGACCATCTGCCGGGCGATCTTCGTGGCCCGGTCCAGGTCGTTCTGCGCCCCGGTGGTGATGTCCTGGAACACCAGCTCCTCGGCCACCCGCCCGCCCAGGAGCATGGCCAGCTCGTCGATCAGCTCCTGCCGTGTCATGAGGAACTTGTCCTCCAGCGGAAGGGTCATGGTGTACCCGAGGGCCCGGCCCCGGGGGATGATCGTGATCTTGTGGACCGGGTCCGCGTTCGGCAGGACCCAGGCCACCAGGGCGTGGCCGCCCTCGTGGTAGGCGATGACCTTCTTCTCCCGGTCGCTGATCAGCCGGCTCCGCCGCTCGGGGCCGGCCATGACCCGGTCGATGGCCTCCTCCAGCTCGAGCATCGTGATGGCCGTCTTCGAGCGGCGGGCCGAGAGCAGCGCGGCCTCGTTCACCACGTTGGCCAGGTCGGCGCCGGTGAAGCCGGGGGTTCGGCGGGCGATCACGTCCAGGTCCGATCCCGGGTCGAGCGGCTTGCCCTTCCCGTGCACCTTGAGGATGGCCCTCCGCCCTTCCAGGTCGGGCCGGTCGATCACCACCTGCCGATCGAACCGCCCGGGCCGCAGGAGGGCGGGGTCCAGGATGTCGGGGCGGTTCGTGGCGGCCATCAGGATGACCCCGGTCCGCGGGTCGAAGCCGTCCATCTCCACCAGGAGCTGGTTCAGGGTCTGCTCGCGTTCGTCGTGCCCGCCCCCCAGGCCGGCGCCGCGGTGGCGCCCCACCGCGTCGATCTCGTCGATGAACACGATGGCCGGAGAGTTCGACTTCGCCTGCTCGAACAGGTCGCGCACCCGCGCCGCACCCACGCCCACGAACATCTCGACGAAATCGCTCCCGCTGATGGAGTAGAAGGGCACGCCGGCCTCACCGGCCACCGCCCTGGCCAGCAGCGTCTTGCCGGTGCCCGGCGGGCCGTAGAGAAGGATGCCCTTCGGCACCTTGGCCCCCATCGCCTGGAACTTCGTCGGGTTCTCCAGGTACTCCTTGACCTCCTCGAGCTCCTCCACCGCCTCGTCGACCCCGGCCACGTCGGCGAACGTGGTCTTGGGCTGGTCCTTGTTGATCACCTTGGCCTTCGCCTTGCCGAACGACATGACGCGGCTGCCCCCGCCCTGCATCTGGCTGAGGAAGAAGAACAGCATGCCGGCGAACAGCACGAAGAACAGGAGGCTCGGCAGGAGCGAGGTGAGGAGCGAGCCCCTCTGGGAGTCGGTGGTCACGACCGGACGCGGGCGGGAGGTGAGGAGCTCCTTCGTCAGCTCGTCCTGGTACTGCTCGGGGTAGGTGGTCTCGTACTTGACCCCCCCGGACAGCTCGCCCACCACCCGCTGGTCCCGCTCGAGGAACTTCGCGGTGTGCACCCCGCCGTCGTGGATGATCCCCTCGTACTCGGTGAGCGAGAGCTTCCGCGGCTCGGGCTGGCGGGTGGCCAGCGACAGGAACAGCCACAGCACGCCGATCACCAGGAGCAGCCAGACGGCCGGCCCCCGAAGGATTCGCCGAACGGCGGATTCCTGCCTCTTCGTCGGTGGGCTCCTTCCTAAAGCGGCAGGTAGAAACGCTCGTCTTGCCGTTGGACTCCCCGGCCACGGATGGTAGCACAGGGGTCCGACACTCCCGCCGGGAGGTTCAGCCCCCGCCCACCCGCCCTCTCGCGCCGATGATCAGAGTGAGCTGGAGGGCCTGGCCCGACCGGACGGTGACCCGGCGGAACGGGGAGATCCGGGGGTTGTCGCCGAGCTCCCGGGCGAAGATCAGGTAACTGCCCGGGGGCAGCGACAGGGAGAACCGGCCCTGGGCGTCGGTGTGGACGCTGGCCACGGCCTCGCCGAGCCGCCGCAGCGCCGTGACGACCCCCTCCACGGCCTTGGCCGGGCAGGGCGTGGGCGTCTCCACCGGGCACGCCGCGGCGATCTCGACCGTCCCCCACACCCCGGTGCCGGGCCGGTTTGAGGCCTCGTCGTGGTTCGACCCGCAGCCACCGAGGACCAGGGCCACCGAGACCGCCAGCACGGGGACGAGCTTCATTCCGGTCAGGTCAGCGCGTCGGTGTAGACCTCGGGCCTCAGCGTTCCGACGAAGGGCAGGTTGCGGAAGCGTTCGCCGTAGTCGAGGCCGTACCCGACCACGAACACCGGCGGGATCTCGAACGCCCTGTACCTGATGTCCAGCGGCACCTGCTGCACCTCGGTCTTCTGCATGAGCGCGCACACCTCGAGGCTGGCCGGCTTGCGGGTTCGGAGCATCTTCAGGAGGTAGTTCAGCGTGAGCCCCGAGTCGACGATGTCCTCGACGATCAGGACGTGGCGGCCCTCGATCTCGTGGTCGAGGTCCTTCAGGATGCGGACCACGCCGGAGGTCTGCGTGGCCGCGCCATAGGACGACACCGCCATGAAGTCGAACTCGAGGGGGAGCCTGATGTAGCGCGCCAGGTCGGCCATCATCACGAAGGCCCCCTTGAGCACCCCGACCAGGAGGAGGTCCGCGCCCCGGTAGTCCTCGGTGAGGCGTTCGCCCAGCTCAGCCAGCTTGGCCTGGATGTCGGCCTGGCTGATCAGGATCTCCTCGATGTCGTCCTCGTAGGCGTTCACGTGAGGGGCCAGTGTAAGAAGGGCAGCCGTCGATGGCGAACCCGCGATGGTGTCCGTTCGCGTTCTCATCCCGATCCCTCCCCTCGTCACCGGTCTCCGTCTGGGCGCGGGCCGGCCGAGCGACCGCGCGGGGAAGGACGAAGAAGGCGAACATACTCCCCGTCACGCCTGGCGATCAATCCCCCGGGGAGATCGGCCCGCGATCCCCGGCCGCGACCGGCCAGTCCGAGCACCGCCTGGACGTGCGCCGCCTCCGGCACGACGCCGAGGTCGAGCAGGGCGGCCCGGACCACCCGTGCGGCCAGTGGGGCGGGGGTTCGGAGCAGGACCTCGGCCCTCAGCCGCCTGTCTTCGGCCTCACCGGAGTCTTCGACGATCTCGGCAGCCGCCTCCTCGGCCAGCCGCCTCAGGAGCAGGGCGTCCGCCCGCAGGTGCGAGGCCACTCGGATCAGGGCCGGCTTCAGGTTTCGGTTCAGCCTTCGCTCCAGGACGGGGATGACCTCGTGCCGGAGGGCCGCCCTCAGATACGCAGGATCCTCGTTCATGGGATCGCGCCGCGGCCGCAGGTGAAGGGCCCGGCAGAAAGCCTCGGTCTCGGCCCGGGTGGTCTCGAGCAGCGGCCTGACCACCGGCGGGCTCACCGGCTCCATCCCGGTGAGCGCCTCCAGCCCGCCCCCCCGGACCAGCGCCAGCAGGACGGTCTCGGCCTGGTCGTCGGCGGTGTGGCCCACCGCTCCGGCCGACGACCCCGTGTCCTCCACCGCCCGGAACAGGGCCTCGTACCGGACCGTCCGGGCCCAGGCCTCCTTCGACTCCCCCTTCCGTGGCCGGCTCTCCGCCACGCGGAGGAGGAACTCCACCCCCAGGCGTTCTGCGTGGCCTCGCACGTAGGCGGCGTCGCGTTCGGAGCCCGGCCGCAGCCGGTGGTCGAAGTGGAAGCAGAGGGGTTCGATCTTCATGAGGCGGCGCACTCGCACCAGCGAGTGGAGGAGGCAGATCGAATCTGGCCCGCCGGAGACCGCCACCACCACGCGGCTCCCCGGTTCGAACATGTGGTGCCGGCGGGCCATCGAGACGGCCTGCTCCAAGACCCGAGCCACCGCGGGGGGGCGGGGCAGCCGCTCGGTGGCGGGCGAGCGCGACACCTCAGGAGGAGGCGCCGACGCGGGCCACCCAGGCCTCCGGCCGGCCCACCTCCTCGAGCGTGGGGAGGTTGGCCGCCCGCTCCCACACCCGGTTGAACCCGTCCATGCCGACCCGGTCCACCACCTCGGCCACGAACCGCTCGCCCACGTCGTACTGGCGGACCTTCGAGTCGAACCCGATGGCCTTCTGGAAGGCCTTCTCCACGCCGACCCGATGCCGGCGTTCGTGCATCCTCTTCCGGAAGGTGGCCACACCGGGGATACGGTGCTTCGTGGCCACGGCGTCCATCACGAAGTTGCCGTGGCCCTCCAGCAGCGACATCACGGCCTGCATCCGGCGGAAGGTGTCGCGCTGCTCCGGGGTCATCAGCAGGAAGATCCAGCCCACGCCGCGCCATTCGGACTCACCGCTGCGGACCTCCCGGGCGGCACGCCTCAGGCTCTCCAGGAGGCGCTTCGGGTCGAGCTCCACGTTGGAGAGGTACGAGTCGACCAGCCCCGACACGTGGCCTCGGAGCCAGGGGACACCGGCGAACTGGACCCGGTGGGACACCTCGTGGAGCGAGACCCACAGGCGGAACTCGCGCGGGGGGAACCCGTTGCGGCGCTCCACCGCGACGAGATTCGGCTCGACGAAGTAGAGGACCCCCTCATCGTCGGGCGGGGCGAACAGGTCGTACTGGCCGAGGACCTTGTGCCCGAGGTACCCGAGGAGCCCGCCGATTTGGGCTCCCAGCGTCTTGCGCCGGATCTCGGCGAGACCACTCTCGCGCCGGTCCTCCAGGACCTTCCGGGCGAACGGCTCGAGGACCCGTTCGAACGCCCGGATGTTGGCCCGAAGCCACTCCTGGCGGGTCATGACCCAGGCCCGCGCTTGGCGCTCACCGGGCAGGAGCTCGGTGAACGAGGCGACCATGCGTTCGGCCTCCGGCACCACCTCGGCGAAGTCCTCGGCGATCCGGGCCCGTTCCACCGCGGTGAGCGGTGGGCCGGTCCCCGCGACGCGGGCCCCGACCACCTCGGCGGTCCGCCAATCCACCAGGCGCTGTGCGGCGAGGGTCATGGTGTCCATTCTGCCCTCCGAATGCGGATTCGATCCGGCCGAGGTGGCCGGCCTAACCCTGAGCCTTCTTGCGAGCGGCCACCACGGCGGCCGCCCGGGCCCGTCCTTCCGCCACCCGGCGGTCGACGCCCTTCGCCAGCTGCTCCTCGAGGACCCGGTCGAACGTCTCCTGGTCCATGCCCGAGCCATGGGATCCGCCGGACGCTGCGGGGGCCGGGGCTTGGGCCGTGGCCCCTGCTTCCGGGGCCGGAGCTTGGGCGTCGGCCGGTGCTTCAGGAGCGTGTGCTTCAGGGGCCGGCGCCTCGGTGGCAGGGGCCTCGGCCTGAGCCACCTCGGGTTCGGACGCGGAGGGGGCCTCGGGAGCAGCGGCTTCGGGCGCCTCGCCCACCTCGTCGGGAGCCTTCGCCGAGGGTCGGGCCTCCGGGGCCGCCGCCTCCGCGGCACCCACCGCGTCCGCTTGGACCGCCGGCTCGCTCTGCGGACCGGCCGTGGGCCGGGCAGAAGCCTCTGCGGCGGCGGGGGCCCCCGCCGAGGCCGCGGGTGGCTCCGCCACGGCGGTGGCCGTGGGGCGAGCGGCCGGAGCCGGACGCGGGGCCGCCGCTGCTGATGCGGTGGCCGTTGCGGGCCTCGTCGCCCCAGCAACGGGGCGCCCCATCTGGGGCCGGGCCAGCATGGGGGGCCTGGTCCCCGGGGGCGCCTTGGGAGGCCCTTCCTTTCGACCGAAGAAGCGCGGGGCGAACCGCATGTACGACACGCCCACCCCGACCACGGCCAGCACGCCGAGGATGAGCGCGCCGATGGCCATCTGATAGACCCAGGGAGTGACGGTCTTGGTGGGGGTGACGGAGAAGTTCGGGGTGACCTGGACCTGTGCCGCCGCAATGGCCGGAGCGAGCAGCACGCACAACGGGACGCCGGCCACGATGACCCGCTTCACGGTTCGGGCACGCACGGGCCGGATTCTACCAGCAGGCCATTTTCGGACTCTCGTCGGCTCCGCCGCCTCCTATCGGCAGTTCCCGCCCTGAATCACCGCCAGGTCGGTCGGGCCGGGCTGGCCGCCGAACTCGCCGGTGAAGGTTCCGTCGGGGTTCGTCGTGGTCGTGGAGTTCGCGAACAGCACGCTGCCGTCGGACACCGTCCCGATCTCCATGCCCTTCAGCGTCCCCGTCCCGTCCGGCTGGATCTGGCCAGCCACGTAGATCGTGAACCTCGCCTTCACCTCACCGGTCGTGGGATCGGTGACCACGATGTGGCCGACCGCCCTGCCGATGCCAGTGTCGAGGTTGAGCAGGGTTCGAACGTGGTTGACGAAATCGCCCGAGAGCCTCGGGTCCTCGCTCGTCACGGTCCCCGCCGAAACCCCCCTGTCGTCGAGGTACTGGCCGTCGATCCCGGTGCAGAACGTCGGGTCGTCCGACACGCCGTGCCCCGAGAACCTCCCCGAGACCTGGGTCGTGCGCGGACCGCCACCCGCCAGGGCCTGCCCGCCGAGAACGGTCGCGGCCACCATAGTCACCGCCACCATCGCAATCCATCGAAGTGTGCGCATCTCCCTCGTCTCCCTTCGTGTCGAATCGCCGTTCCCGATCAGCTCGTGGCGAGAGCCGGGCGTGGCCCGTTCGCCGGCTGGGACCCTTGCTGCCGGTCGCCTCGGGCCATCCGAAGGCCCACCGCCACGGTCCACACCCAGATGGGGATCAGCGAAACGAAGGTGAAGGCCCCGCTGGGGGCCAGGGCCCCGCTTCGGGCGAACATGGTGACCGGCTTCAGCAGGTTGAGGGCCGCCGTGGCCGCGCCGAGCCACACGAGCCAACGCGACAGCGCCCGGGTCCTCATGGCCGAGAGAGCCGCCGCCGCGAACAGCAGGGCGAACGGGACACCCAGCAGGGCGAACCCCACGTTGCCCAGGTCCACCAGCGCTTGCGCGGTCCGCGCGTCCAGCCCGGGCGTTCGGAATGCGGCGCTCGCCGTGACGCCCACCAGGACCATGTCGAACGCGGCGATCCAGACGGTGGCCGCCAGGACGAGGTCCGGAAGAGCGGACTGATCGCCAGCCTGCCGGAGCCGCAGCCGAAGCGCGGCGCCGAACCACGTGAGGAGCACCAGCCCGATCCCGAACAGGTACGCGTAGATGAGAGCCTGGCTCCGGTGGCCGGAAAGGAAGGTCAGAACCTCCCCGGCGGGGGCTTCGGCCTTGGGCGGGCTCCCCAGTTGGATGTTGGCCACCGCGATCAGCACGATCCCCAGGATCCCGGCGATCCCGGCTCCCCTTGCCATGCGGGTCTCGCTCTCCGTCACGGCTTCCTCCCTTCCGTCCCCCCACGGGGATCCGCTTCGTCGCCGGCCGCCCGTCGTCCGGCGTACCTCGTGGAGCGAGGCTAGAGAGCGGCGGACGCGGCGAGAACCCGGTTCGCCACAGACTTCGATGAGGGGTGACTCCCGACGAGCCCGGAGGTCGGCCACAGGTCGGCAATGGGGCGAACCCCCTGGACCATCGAACGGCGGGGGCACAGAATCAGGCCCATGTCCGGCCGTCGCGCTCTGTGGCCACTGATCATCCTCGGAGCAGCGGGGATCGGGGCTGCGGCGATCCTGTCCGTGCGGTTCGCCCACCCCTACTGGCCGGTGCCCCTGTTGCTCATCCTCCAGCCCATCCCACTCCTCGCGGTGGGTGCCCTCGCCTACCGAAAGGCGCCGAGCCACCCCACCGTGCGACGGCTGGTGCTTGCCGGCTCGCTGTATGGCCTGTCCCTGGGGCTCGAAGCGGTCCTCGGCGCGGGCTTCGCCTCCCGGGGAAGGTTCGGAGGCTTCTGGCTCGCGGATCTCGCCGACACCTCCGTCGACATCGTGGCGATCCTGTTCGCGGT
>Ga0137378_10001637_pt1 | contig 18932 bp, 13 predicted proteins | sample SagtaG_21_FD_104813 | JGI IMG/M metagenome (GOLD analysis project Ga0137378, IMG submission 104813) | Vadose zone soil microbial communities from Sagehorn Ranch, Mendocino, California, USA - Sage2_L_60_16 metaG | ecosystem: Environmental > Terrestrial > Soil > Vadose zone | place: USA... | reverse complement strand
TTTCTCCAAAAAAAAGGCCGATAGTTGATTGAGATCGGTCCGCCCAGTGTTTAGAGTCTGGCCCCCTCCACGACAGCTTAGGAAATAAGGAGCAATCCTCCTCTTTGTCAGTGGCTGAGGCATTTCGATTGGGTACGAGAAACTCATGTACTCGGCATCCGGGAGAATCTCTTTGAGGGCCGCCCGGTTCTTGACGATTGAGTCCTCAAAAGTCCGCGGGTCGGTGTGCCACGAGTCGCAGTGCGCATATGTATGGCATCCCAATTCGTGTCCTTGTTCGAAGAGTGTCCTCAAGTCATCCAAATCAAATATTCGACCGCTAGCTGTTTCCTTGCCTACAAGGCTGAGCGACGCATAAAAGGTTCCTGCTAGACCGAAACGGTTCAGGATGGCACCCCCGGCCAGCAAGGCCGAGCGCGGAAAATCGTCAAACGTAAACGATATTAAAGGCTGATGCGGCTTGATCAAAAACGACTTTCTGAATACTACACTCGCCGCCCTTCTGCGATAATAGCCGGCCAACCTCATCCAAAAATTCCGTTTTCCCATCCGACTCCTCCCGCTACTCCTGGTTACTCGGCCAGTCAACGATCGCTATCCGTCCCACTTCGATTCTTTCTGGCATTCCTCATTCCACTTCGCTCGCGTCACGTTCAGAGGCTCTACTCAGCGCAACGAGTCTCCGGGACATTTGGGTCTAAGCCACCAGTTATTTCAGATTTTTCAACGGGTCCGAAGATGAATCCCATGGACCTCCGTCCGGAAGAAATCAAGCTGCCGGTTAAAGAAGTCCGTCTCCGCTGTGGAGAACAAACGGTCCGGTAGAGCGAGCCTCTTGGTCCTGATGCCTTTTTCATGGTACGAACAACGCCCAACCACACAGAGAACTAGAATAGAGTTTGGTAAAATATTCTCCTGTAGTTTAGGGAACATCTCAAGTTTTTTGAGAATGGGTCTGTCTGATCGATTAGCCGTGGGATTTGATACCGGATTAAATGTCCGAGCGCTCAGCCGCAGCTCGCTGCGCTCTTGTTTCGCTCGTTCCTGGTCTTTCACGGCAACGTCAGGACGGCTCGGACGCCGGTGGCAAGTTCGGCTGTGGAGCTTCGGGCCAATCTGCTGCCGCTGCAACGGAAGGAGACGAATCTGGTGATCTCCTGCGTGAAGCCATCTCCCTCACTAGTCTTGCAACTTGATTGAGAGGCGCCAGACCTCCATGCAGCCAGATGACCACACCTAAGTAAAGGGCGAGGAACAACGCGGAGATCACCACGGTGCGGGCAAGGGCCCATAGCGAACCCGGTGTGGCAATCAAGGATGGAATTATCTGCTCGATCAGGGTGACAACGGCGCCGGCGATTGCGGAGGCGAGCAGGTATCTCCAGGTAACCGATATCACTTTGGAAATTTCAAGCTCAATCGGTCTCCCAGCATACCAGAGGGCTGGCAACGTGATAATCCAGTAAGCGACCACCCAAGCCAGCGCAATACCTTTGGCGCCCCAATGAATTCCCACCAGCAAAGACAGACTCGTTATAGCAACATCAACCAGGCCCCAACGAAACCAGCGATCCGCTCTCCCGATCGAAACGTGTATCCAGATATGAGTGTAGTAGAGCATCATGATCCCGATCCCCGGTCCCAACAGAACAAAGATACGGCCCGACTCTCCCCACTTGGGTCCCAGCAAGAAGAGAATCAAGTCTTTGCCGATTATCGTCAGATCCGCACCGAGCCCCATTCCCACAAACGCCATGACACCCAGTGCACTGAGAAAGTATTTTTTATACTGCTCTAAATCTCGCTGCAACCGACTGAGAGCGGAAACAGCGACGTTTACCAGACCGACCGAGAGTTGGCTCGATGGTAGAACAAACAGGTCATAAGCCTTTTTATAAAACCCCAATGGCGTGGCACCAAGACGCCAACCAACCAGGAAGTTGTCCAGATTATTTGCAAAGTATCCGGTTGTGTAACGCCCGTAACTGTTTATCGCGAACACGACCATCGTACCCGTGCCAGAGGCCCGGCCTGGGAGGCCCGGGAGCCACCGACACGTAGTCCAGGCCAAAATGCCAGTGAAAGCCGGCACTACCAGGGCTCCTGAGACCAGGGCCCAATATCCCCACCCTGCTCGGGCAAGAACGATAGAAACGATGACCGAAGCGAGACGGACGAGAACGTCTATCACCGAGACAATCGAGAACCGCATGGCACGTTTCAGTAAGGCCATATGGATCACCGAGAGTCCTGAGATGAAGATCGTCAACGCCAGCAACCGGGTGACTCCGGCCAATCGGGGATCTTTGTAAAGGCTGGTCAGTAGGGATCCCGATCCGGCGAACGCTACTGCTAAGACAAAGCTGGCTCCTACCTCGATCCAAAACAAGTTGCTTGCAAGGGCGTGATCGAGTTCTTCCCTCTGGATAATCGCCTCGGTGAAGCCGTTTAGCCCGAAATTCATTAGAAGCAGGCTAAAAGTGGTCACCATAGTTACTAGGCCGAAATCCCTCGGCGTGAGGAGCCTTGCCAGAACCATGGTGGCAACGACCTGGATAGCTAACCCCAGGCCCCCGGATAGCAATGTGGCCCCGGCGCCGCGAACGGCAAGTTGACGCAGTTTGTTGCCTTCCGCAGTGGGGTGGAATGCGCCCTTTGCATCGAATGGCTTCAAGTGCGCTCCCTGCGGACACTCACCCGTGTCGACGGCAATTTAGCCCCGGATTGAGTCAAAGACTTCATTATTGTTGAATTTTTGAGTGTGCTGGGCACAAATTGTTGGGACCAAGGATCGTACGCGCCAAAGCCAATCAAAATTGAGAATTACAAATCGCTGTTTCGGCTAACCCGTAGCTTTCATGAAAGACGCTACCTACTTGGATCAAATCGGAAATCGTCAAAGACTTGGGCATAAAGGCTGAAACGAATTCTCTATATCCTACCCCTCGCTACACTCAGACGCCTTCGAAGGCAAGCCATGAGGTGCATGCTCGCGAGGGTCCTGGAGGTGGAAGAGAAAAAACTATTTTCTGTTGATTGTAGACTGCCTAGTCAATCATACGAACGAGTCTAAGAAAGTTGCGTGCAAGTAGCGGGGGGAATTCGCTTTGTTCCCGTTCCTGCGATCCTCCGGCCGCGCGATGGGGATGGGAGAAGGATCTCACTGAACGATCGCTGCGAGACTCGTCGGCGGGGAAGGCGCGTTTGACGCCGAACCATTACCATAGCAACTGTTGGCGTTGAACGTCTTTGGCGCCGTGTCTGCGTAGGTTCCTTTCATCACACTTTCAAAACAAACTCGCGCTGGTATCTTATTTGCAAAACCGCCAGAGTTCGTTTGATTTCCGCTGGTTACGTCAGGGCCAGTTGCTGGCCAAGGGATAGCCGCTTGTCCGTTCACTCCCCACCAAGAAGGGGCACTACTGTATAGTAAAGACGCGGGCAGTGTGTGGCTAGAAGGCATCGCATTCGCATACTTGGCTAAACCGGATGGCACCTCAGACGAGTTCCACTGTACGGACTTGTTCACTGCGTCCCAATTGCCCCATCTCATGAGGGTATCAACCGTATGTGGGTCATCGGGGGCAGGGCTATTGTGCTGACAATTACCGCCTAGACCGATCGCCCAGATGCTCTGGTTACAAACCGTAGAATTATTAGAATCGTTAGCAACGGTCTGGTAGTTCGTGTGGTAGCCAGGATACCCCATCACGTTTCCTATCCAGTTGCTGAACCGGTACATGGCGTAATTCGAGCCGGGATATGTCTGAGACGTGGACGTATCGGGAGGACCCTGCTGATAACCCCAAAATCGATTCCGAAAAGTCGTGTTAAAGTTTCCGCCGCCGAAGTAGTTGTCCCATCCTGTTCCTAGAGCGTCATTTCCCTCAACGAGCGCAAAATTAAAACCGCCACCGTGATTGTTAAACCCCGGCTGCAACCAACCACTGGTAGTGATGTTGTGAACGATGTAGTTGTAGCTGTAGACGTTCGCGCAGCTCTGCTCGTTCTCGAACGGAGTGTCTATCGACTGAAAGATGTTGTTTTCATACAGCGTTCCACAAGAAGTGCGGTCGTCCGAGCCGTAGATGTCTGAATAAGAGGTCTGCGCAAAAATGTAGCTGTCTCTGACTGTGTTGTTGAGGCTCCCAAACCCATGAACAAAGAAACGAACCATCGGCGCTGAGACGCTTAAATCAGTATCCATCTGGACGTCTTTTATCCACGATCCTGTGGTAAATAAAGTCGTTATCCCGTAGATGCCTCCAGCGACGTTCTGGATCCGCAAATCTTCTAATCCGGCACCGGTGCGCGAAGGAAGATTCGACCACGAGGCGATTGGGTTGTTCCCTGCGCGATAATTGGGCATGAACAAGCCGGGAGTAATTCCAACCGTGCAAGGGCATGCCCCGGCACTAATGCTCGTAATCTGCACAACCTGAAACTGCTCATAGGCGCTTGCGCCGCTGCCGTGTCCTGACGGCGCGCTGCCTGCCTGTTGCGAGCACTGACCCGCCTGAATGCAAGAAAATACTTCTGGATACGTGTCTTGGGACAGAGACGTGCCGTCTATCATCATGTCGAGGAAAATCATGTCACCCACAGCAGGCTTGTGGGAGCCGCGAGTATTCGCGCCGATAGTGATGCTCGTAGCTCCCCGAGCATATCCCGCTGTCCAACTGGCCAAGTTGTCGGCATCGGATGAACCGGTGCCACCCAAATCCATGCTCGAGCCGCCGTTGAAGCAAACCAGAGTCGTGGCTATCCAGCAAGACCCGCCGCCGTAAAATCTAAGAATCGTTTTGTCAGGGCCTGAACCCCGCAAAACGACTTTGTTTGCTCCCATGACCAGCTTGTCGCTCAAGTAGAACGTCCCAGGCCCGAGAAGTACGTAATGATTTGCCGGGCAGGATGTAATAGCGTTGTTTATCGTGGACGTTGATTGTGGACTTCCTGCCGATCCATAAGGCGCTATGGTCGCGCCGCACTGTGTCCAGCCCCCGGAAGGGATCGGGCCCGCTCCAACCGTTGACCAGTCAATCGCGCGCGAAGGATTGAGAACGCCCGACCACGATTGTGCACCAGCACCCAGGGGCAGACAGAGCAGGATAAGGGCGAATCCAGGCAGACGTACTAATCTCATTACATCTCCTCAGACCGCATTCGGACTACTGGACTCGTTGCGCAGGCTTCGCTTTTTGCGAGCAAGTCGCTCATCTAAGGGATGTTATCCGTAGCCCAACGTGGAGTCTACTGGTCAGAGGTACAACGATCGTACAGGGTGGTACCTACCCACCTCGACCAGCTTCGACTGGGTTAACCCAAAGGCACGCTTGAGTTAACAACTGATCTTGTTGATCTGCCGATGAATGGGGTCGCTCGTGGGCGTTGCAGTGTCGCTGAACCTCCGGAGTTACTTGATTCTTTCGGGGCTACGTTTAATGGCCAATGTTTTCGCCAGTTAATCTATCTGGATCTAACACTGGCGTGCAATTTCGACGCAATAGCAGAGACGGGAACGTTTCGAGGCTCGACATCTCTCTTTTTCGCCCAGAACTCAGGAGGTGCTCATGTCTATTCTTGTGAGTCTAGCGGCAGAAACTTCGAATTTGCCAAGCGGCGACTACGAGGCATTCAAAATCTGTCTCTGTCTAAATTGGATTCCCGCGAGTTCATCCAGCGCCTAGACGTTCCTCGCCAAGCCAGAACCTTTTTCTATCTCGACGCTCACTGGGAAGAGAGCCTGCCGCCGCGAGAAGAGCTGGATTTGATTATTCGAGAATTTAAACAGTTCGTCGTTATGATCGACGATTTTGAAATTCCGAACGATCCTGGTTATGGATTCGACGACTACGGCCCGGGCAAGAGACTGTCTCTCCGGGATTTGAGCTTCATCGTGACAACAGAATTGCATGTTACATTCCTGCGCGGCCTTCGATTCAAGAATCGGGACATAGGCGAGGTGCAATCGTTTTGGCGAGTCGTAGCTTAAGAAGTGAAGTAGACACGGGTCAAAACTTTGATTCCATTGCCAACTGACTCGAATCCCAGCACCTAATGAGTGTTTTCCGGAAACTGACCCACCGCGAAGCTGGCGAGGCCTGCGTTACTCGCTAAGCACTCACGCGTACACGGCCACTGTGCGCCAAAATTTGTGTGTAAATCCAGGAGTAAGTCTTCTCTAAACCGGCACGCAACGTGATGCTTGGCTCCCAGTTCAGGCGCTGTTTAATACAAGTATTGTCGCTGTTTCGGCCGTTTACGCCCTTAGGTGCATTGAGATCGTAACTGCGCTTCAGCGTGATCCCGGCGATGTCTTCCACAATGTAAACCAACTGGTTAATCGAAACCATCTCCGACGAACCGAGATTGATTGGTTCCAGGATGTCCGAATCCATGATCAGGCGTATGCCTTTCAAACAATCATCGATGTACATGAAGCTGCGAGTCTGCTGACCGCTGCCCCAAATGCTGATCTCATGATTGCCGGAGATTTTCGCTTCGATAACCTTGCGGCAAATCGCGGCCGGCGCCTTTTCGCGGCCTCCGTCCCAGGTGCCATGCGGCCCATACACGTTATGGAAACGCGCGACACGCGTGTACAGACCGAAGTCTTCGCGGAAATGACGGCACATCCGCTCACTGAATAGCTTCTCCCAGCCATAGCCGTCCTCGGACATCGCAGGGTATGCGTCTTCTTCGCGGAGCCCCGGATTGTTGACATCCCGCTGCATATCGGCGTTGTAAACACAAGCGGAGGAGGAATAGAAAAACTTCGCGACGCCACACGCTTGCGCTGCCTGTAACATCTGGGTGTTGATCAAAACGGAGAGCATGCACAAAGCTTTATTGTTCTCGATAAATCCCATGCCGCCCATGTTGGCGGCTAGGTTGAAAACCTGAGAGGCGCCTTCGGTAGCCCGAAAGCAGTTGTCCTTAAGATTCAAGTCGGCGACGATGTTCTCGACGTCCTCGAAGCATTGATACCATTCCTCGAATGGCTTGATATCCACGGCCCGAATCCGCTTGTGCCCCAGGCGGCACAGATCCGACACAAGATGACCGCCGATGAATCCACCGGCGCCGGTGACAGTGATAAGTTCGTCCTTCGAAGACAGTTTTTGGCTCAACATAGTTCAAATTCCTCCAGTTTGAAATTCCTCAGTCGAAAATATACTGGGCTGTGTGCTTCCGGACCGCTCGCCTGTCCCTTCGGGAGTTACATTCAGCGATCCCGTGGCTCGAGACCCAGGTCCAGCCTTAGAGAACAGGCTCCCTTACAACATTTCCGTCTTTATCTTTACACTCAACTTGCCGCGTTGTCTCGTTCGCCTTGTATTGTCCCTGGGTGGCCATGACTTGGCCAACGAGGGCATTCAGAGACTTTGCTACCGCTGGCGATCCATACATTTCCTGGGCCGCGTCCATTGCGGTCCGTTCAAATCTACGCTCGTTGACAACCAGTTGCAGGGTTTTAGCAATCGTCTCGGGGGAGTTCTCAGGTATATAGTTAATTCCGGTTTCAAGCTGGCTCTCCAGTTTGCCCATGGGTGTGGAAATGACGTTTGCGCCGGCACCTAGGTACTCGATGATCTTGAACGCGAACAGATTGCCTTGTGTACGGCTCACCGCGTGTGGATTTATGCATATCCTCGCGGACGAAAGGAGATCCACCAGGGTTTGGCGGCTCACCAAACCGTGAAAACGAATCCCCTCGAGATTTTGGGCCCGGTTCCGCAGTTCTTCTGTTAATTCGCCGTGACCTGTGATGTGGAGTTCCCAATCTGGAATCCTCTTCAAACGCCACGCTTCTATCAATTCCGCCACACCATTTGTCGAATCGTGGGTCCCCGCAAACAGGATCCAGTTTTTTTTGGATTCCCGTGATCGAAGCCCAGCGGCGACCAAGTCGTCACCCACCGCACCTCGGAGCAGGAGTTTTGGAGTCTCGTCCGGAAACTGGGAGAGCAGATACGGAGAGACACCGATGCCTCCCGATACCGCTTTGAGAAGCTTCCTGCATGACTCGGCTCGATAGTTTGAGAGGAGGCCGCCCCGCATAACCTCTCCGGTCCGGCTAACAAACGCATCGTCTTCGTAAGCCAGAATTACGGGGAGCTGGCAGCGCTGCATCGCGTAATTCGCGCATTTAACGTGAGAGCTCTTCATATTCCATATGATCACCAGGTCATACGGCGAGACTTGATGTCGCGTTTTGAACAGCCTCAGCAGTTGGCTGTCAGACCATGCCCCGTTCAGCCAACGGACTGCCAAGGCAGAGGAGTAATGGATTGGGATACGCGGATGAAAAGGCTCCGCTTCAGAGAATTCCGGATACAAGCGGAACTCATGATCAATGACCTCGCCTGACGATAGAATCTCCACGCTCGCTCCATTGCCGTGAAGTGCGGAGGCAACCAGTTCGATCTTGAGCTGGCGGGACATGCTCTTGTTGCGTAGAGTCGGGCGGCTCTTCACCAATGACGGGCCCTGATAGAGGCCAAGGAGAGCTATTCGCATATTAAGCTCCAAGACAAATCAGCTTCGACAAAACCACTGTGTTACGCCAGGCGGACGAACCGGAAGTTGCTCCAAAGTTCAAACGAGCTTCAAGATTCGGAAGGACTGCCAAGGAATGGCGTGCCGCGATCCTGCTCACGAAAACTTCTTCGGCGCGAGTTTCGACATTCTATTTTCCCGATTCTGGCGCATGGAGACACGTACTCTGGCCGCCGGCTTGGCGACCAGTTCAGCGTCAATGCGTCGAGGACCGAGCTCCGAAGCTTTTTGGGTAGAGATTTCCGGACTCACGGCAATCGACAAGAGAAACGTAATCCAGACGGGATGCATCATCTTAAAGCCACCCTCACTAAAATTGTAGGCAACTGCGACTATGAAGAACGCCAAGCGGAGGTTACCCGCTTGTACCCCGCCGAGTACTGCGGTGAAAATGTCGCGATACCCGGTGACGAGGATGATGGCCAGCAGAACCAGTCCCACCCAGCCCAAATTCAGATATATTTCGATATAACCGTTGTGCGCCTGGTTTACTCCTTGTCCGATTAGGTTCTCTACTCCCTGGAGCCGCTGCCCGAGCCAGAAACTTTCATAACCTGCCCCCAATAGAGGGTTAGACCCCATTCCGAGGGCGGCTTGCCAGATCGCCGTCCGGCCGGTAAAGCTAGTGTCCCTTCCCAAAGTTCCAACCAGGCTGCTTCCGATACCGAGAAACATTGCAGATAAGGGAACAATCACAGCCGTAGCGATCAGAAGACGAAGGACTGTGGGCTTTCGAGCCACTGGGAAAAGTTGCGTCGACAACATCACGCCACCCGCGAGGAAGAAGCAAGCAAAGGCCGTAGCGGAATTAGCTTGCCAGAGAAGGTACAACGTCATCAAGATGAGGGACCCCTGGGCGAACAAGGGCCCCTTTTTGCGGGCGTCGCCCTCGTCCTTGCGGAGTTGCAAAAAGCGAAATATGGCTGCGAGTCCAAAAACCAGGCAGATCATCCCTAGGGCGTTTTTGTCGGTCCCGACACCAGTCCACGACGATCTGCCGCCGCGACTGTATGCGCGGCCGAGCTCAGGAAAATACCTGATGAACAAAATAGAAACGGGCACGACCACAAAACCAATGCGTGCAAAAAGCCGTCTGATCGCGGCGAGCCAGTCAGGATCGGACAACACGATCAGGACCATCGCAACATCGCCCAACGCTCTGAACCAGCGCTTGAATGACACATCCGGGAAATCAGACCAAATGATGCTTATCCCACAATAGAGAAAATACATCAGAATCGGTATGTTGGATCGCAAGAGCGCCCCCACTCGACGTCCCCTGCTGATCAGCACGATCAGGCCGAGCGCAAGAATTATCGATAAGAAGGCTCGATCCAGTGGTGTTCCCTCAAGATACCGATCGCATTGACCTCCAGGGCCATCATATAACCATTCCCCTATATTTCGGGACGACGCAATAAACAGCCAAAAAATAGGAATCCAGAGCGCCTTTGAAGTGGAGACCTCCTTTTCCCGGTTGAGTCGGAACAGGAGCCAGATCCCCAGGGCAAAAACGATAGCGGCAATGAGACGAACCATTACGAGTTTCCTCTGCCTTCGCTCATTTCAATTAGAGGGAAAAGCGCCGTACGAGTTGCAGCCGCTACCTCCCTGCGATCTGAGTGCCTTGCCAAGATTGCCCCGGGATGTGGAGTTTCGGTGTAACACGACTAACGTCTCACCCGGAAACCTTGGGGCTAGGCAAATACGGCCTTATACAACCTATCTACGGTGGGCGATTCTGCTCTCGTGCGATTGACAAGTTCGACAGAAAGGATTGTCAGTGCGAACGCAGAGACAAAGGAGAGCCCTAATACGGCAACCTCCGAGTCGAGGTGTTTTAGTCCCTGACGAAGAAATTGCAGGACGGCAATTTGAGCGATGTATCCAAACAGCGAGTACTTACCAAGTAGAACAACAACTGCCGGAGCCCTGCCGAGTTCACCGCTCTTCAAGCCAAGGAGATAAATAATCATCAGGCTGAGATATACGCCGATGATTTGCAGAGGATAGATCACGTCCCAGAGAGTTATCGCTCCTAAGTAAGCAACGTAAGTGATGGTAAGCCAGTAAGGATGTCGCACAAGGGCATTCACCTTCTCAATAGGAAGATATCCGGTAATCACTCCGAGAAGCCCGATCGCGACAAGTTCCAGATTTGGGCTCTGGAGTCCCACGAAATTCAGGGCAACGATACACAACAAGAAAAATACGGAGACGACATAGAACGTGTACTGGTAGAACTTACACGCTGCCAGGAGAACTGCCGACAGGATAAGCAGGTAGCTAATAGGGAGCAGGACGAAGAAGGCGACCGCCTTGGTCTGACCGCCACCAACTCCGCTACCCAGGATGTAAACATCCAACAGAGTCCTGATCGTCGAATGAACCGACGAAACTTGCGATTGGAAGTTCTCTCGAACCAGAAGAATCCGCGTTACGTTCAGGAGGACAAATACTCCAAATATTTTCAGGCCTCTCTGAATTAGTCGCTTGGGGAGCTGCGGGTCTGAGATGCCATATTTAGAAAGATAAATGTTCGAAATCAAGAATCCTGTGATGAAAATGAAGGACGGAGTCAAAAATCTCAGATACCTATTGTCTGTGGGGCCGCAGAAATAATTCAACCAGTGATAGAGCACCATGATTAGGACCAGCGCCCCTTTTGTAAAATCGAGCGTTGGAATCCGTCTTGCTTTGCTGCTTGTGGCCGTCATCTCGTAACTACCTCACCGGACAATCGGTAAAACATGACTCGCTGAAAGCTTTCTCGTCCAAAAGACCGCATGTAATCACGATTCGGTGTCTGCCTCGCCATCACAATTCAATTCGTATCAATAAAAAGCCGTTGGATAAGTTCCAGGGTCAGCAATTGGTGAATCTCAGCGGTGTAATTCTGATTTCCTTTGACGTGACCACGCACGACTGCTTCGACTCCACCACGATCCAGGTACGGCCGGGTTAAGGTCCGGGAGTCCAGCAGCATTTGCCGAACATATTTTGACAAGGCGTCTCGATACCAGACACGGAAATGATTGAATTTGTGTCTACCAAGGAAAAGGCGCTCCATGTGAAACCATGAGAGGCGATGATCGATCTTGGCCAACCATTGGGGCATACCATAGTCGTAGGCGTATTCCGCCTTGAACGTAAACTCGAGCAGGCTACGCGTGACCGAAGTCGCAAGCCTACCTGAGACGCCCGCGAGGCCACGGTCCGTGCGAATCTCCCCCAGCGCGGGGTTCCCGTCGTTGATAAGCCGGACACTTTCGTCGCTCTCTTTGAAGATATCACTTTCCGCAGTTGCTGCCCCCGGCGCGCGATAGGCGGCCCGAACGAGATTGTTATCGAGGTACGGAGATCTCAGCGAGAGTTGTGTCTCTTCGAGCGCAAGAAGTCCGTAGTGATACCAAGGTGTTTGTCGGAATGCACTAAAGGAAAGGGCATGGTCCTTGACGAGCCCGGCATACGTCCTTTTGGCCTCATGAACATGGGAGAGAAACTCCGGACGATAAAGGCCCGCAGCCGGCTCCACTGGCTTGAAGGCCCGTAACTGGCGGAGTATCTCGCCGCCGTAGTTACCAGTCATCCTTACCGGGGCGATGTGTGCGGCCCGTTGGTTCACGTAAAGGTCAGAAGAACTCCTGACACCGGCACACCCATCGGTGAGGTAAACGCCCCGTTCCGCGTACTGTGAAAAACGAGTTAGAAACTCATTTCCTACCGGAATTACTTCGAGGGGTTGGTTACACGCTCGGGCTACTTTTCGCGCTAGCTTCACGTCCTCACATTCACGGAACATGCCTCCAAAGGAGTAACAAGGAAGTGATCCAGGGGCTGACTGCTGCCACGCCATGATCATTCGCGTGTCGAGGCCCCCCGTCAGAGACATGCCGATCTTCTGTTTACCGTTGAAATATCGCGGAAGGATTCGCGAAAAGGTCGCGCGAAGTTCCTGGTAGTAGGCTTCTGGATCCAGGGGATCCTGGTTTTCCCAGTCCTGCGGTTGGAAGTATGTGTTTTTTTCCTCAACGGAACCGCTTTTAAAGATCCACGCCGAAGCCGGCGGCAGGACATAGATGGCTTCGAATAGGGTTCGGTCCTCTAACACGCAACCGCAGGATATCAACTCGCCCAAACTCCGAGGGTCCGTTCTGCGAAGCTCGGGGCGAACCGCGAGGATCGCTTTGGCTTCCACAGAAAAATAGAAAACTTCTTTAGACTCGTGATAGTAGATCCGGTGAATTCCGTAGCGGTCGTTAAAGAGCGTCACCGAACCCTGGGTCCGGTCCATCAGCAATCCATGGAATCTTCCATTCAAGCCTGCGGGGAAAGCGGGGTCGTCTTCGTAGAGATGGACCAGATACGAGGGCCCATCGTGCTCAAATTCGTGCCCTTGTTCTTTCAGATGCCGAACCATGTGTGGTTCCGGAAACTCCTCGCCCGAAAAGACAAGAACAACATCTCCTCGCTCATTGCGAAGCGGCATGCCGGCGGAAAAGGAATTTTCCCGCGCGGTCCACCCCAGATACACGCCCAAAGATTCATCCGTCCATGTACCCGTTACGTAGGAGGGCTCATGGCGAATTGTATTCAACATACGGAGCAATTCCTGCTCGGCGCGCACACGAGGAATGTTTGTGATCAGGCCCACGATTCCCGGCATCGCGTCTCCCTAAGAAGCTCCCGTGGCGGTAGGCAGCTTGCGGTCGTACCAGGCTGCCCGCAACTGTCGAAGTTTCGCAACCACTGGAGCAGGGAGCCGCTCAGAGAGGCGGTGGTGTAAGCGGAGCCGCAAGGCGACTCTGCCCAAGGGAGTTAAGGGAACATAGTAACGGGGTAAATCGACCCGCTTGAACCCATTGCGTTCCTTGAACTCATTGAGGCTGCTCTGTTCTATTTTTCCGTAGGCGAACCTGGAGTAAGCAAGATAACGAATTCCCCGTTCGATGCAAGTTTTCACGGCTTGTGCAACTAGTGCGTTCGCCGGCGCCTTATCCCGGTGCCGGACCATACATACAAAATTCATCGAGCACGCCTGCGTCCGGGTTCCATCGTAAACCAACTTCATGAACCCAATGAGATTGCCTTCAAGGTATGCCCCAATGAAGATGCTGCTGTCCAGAAAGGTCGCCTCCTCGCGGTACACGGTTTCGACATCTTTGCCGTGGTGGCGGTTCTTTCTTCCCTGGCGGACCTCGGTCTCGTTGTAGACCTCCCACATTCCTCGCGCGAGTTCGTCATTCAAGGGAACCTCACGCAGCGTCACACCGTTCTTCTCCGCTCGCCTGACCATGTTCCGTGTCTTGTTATTGATCGTCTCTTTCCACCACTCCTCGAATGTAGTTATCGGCATGGCAGCCAGATTGTCCCGCTCCATTGGGTAATGGTATTTCGGCGAGGTTTCCGGCAGCCTCTGCATGAAGGTGAAGAGGTCAATACGAGTTCCACAGTTCCGGAGAGCCTCCAGCATGGGCTCGGGATCCTCAAGAAAATGGTACAGATCAGCTTCCAGCCGGGCGATTCGGACCATCCGCCCCTGGACTCGAATCTCTTTTCCGCAGACATTAATCACTGAATTCATAAGCTAAATGCTTCCTCTTCTTGGAGTGAATTCTCCTCACGTGTCTCGCTGCGTCACCAGCGGCAAACCGAGAAAGGCCAAAAGCCGCGCGGTATGATCGAGAACCTTGATCAAATACTTGAGAAAAACATGCTGCCCAAAGAAAGCAAGAATGGGCAAAGCCACCGTGTAACACGGCACGGCAAGCAGAGATCTGGCGAGGTTTTCGGCGCGCTGGCTGGGGTGTTTTGAAAAATTGCTTCCCCGGAGCAACGCGCGCTTAAGCAAATACCTGCGAGTCCAGCGTGACGGCGGCACCACTTCATAGACAAATCCTTCATTGCACCAAACAAATTTACATCCCTTCTCCATCATTCGCCGGAAGAAATCCACGTCCTCGCCGGCAGTATTGAACTGAAGCCTGAATGGAATATCCACACCATCAAGAATTCTCCGGGGAAAAAGGACATTGCCCGTTCGCGTTTCGGTATAACTCAGCTTATACCCAGTCGCATAGGTGGGGCGGTCGAAAAACTTGCCGTCTTTCAGCCACTGGGGTGGTTCCGATTCGAACCATGGTTTTACGGGCCCGAGGACACCGTCCACGCTGTGAGACGTCAATACTTTGAAGAGATTACAGAGCCAGTCATCCACGGGAAATTCGTCGTCATCTATGAAAGCGATGAAATCCCCTTCGGCGTGACGAATAGCCAGATTTCGCACCATTGCAATGTTCTGTTGCGGCTCCACGCAGTAGGTCACGGGCAAACGAACGGTGGAGAATTGGTGGGCAATCTGTTCCGCGGACCTCGCATGGTCATTGTCGGCCACAACCACCGAGTAGGTAAAGAGGCCCTCCGTTTGCTGGCGGTCCAATTGCTGCAAGAGTTGTCTCAAGAGTTTGGGTCTCTTGAAAGTACAAATGCAAACAGAGATGTGATTAGCTTTCATAGCTTGGAGAGCTTCGAAGCCTGCACAAGTCCTAGGAATTCTTTGCTGGCGCTCTTCTGCGAAGAGATTTCTTCGCATCCCTGGCGATCCTGGCAAGGGCTCGCCTGCCATTCTCCGCCAGAGTGAGAACGGGCGAGGCCAATTCGACCTTACGACCAATTAGCGGATTTCCGAAGGCCCGTGGTTGACAGCGGTACGATCTCAGGCAGTCGACGACCTTTTCCTCTGAGATTGCACCCTCCATCTCCAGCATCATCGTCAAGGGGAACGACTGACGTTGGGTGTGGAAATCCAAGCCTACAAAGGGGATTGCGCCTGTATCTTTCAAAAGCGAGCTAGCTGTCCGGCTTGGCGCCCATCCATCGTACTTGCGGTTCCAGAGCTCGATACCCAAGAGCCGAGGAGCCCAGGCGGGGTCGAAAGACTTCCAAACTTCCTTTCGAGACGGGTGCGCAAGCACAGCAATCCCACCCGCCGCTTCAACCCTCTCTAACATGTCGGTCGTCGGTAATGCTTCTCCAAGAAAGGGGACCGGACCCCAAACAAGAACGTGCACGCGGTTCGCCGCGTCACTGTATTCAATGCCGGGGACAAGGAGAATCTCATCTGAACTTGCGCGCGCACATGACTCGCGATACTCAAGCAAACGCTGCGCCGTAAATCCACGGTCGTGTTCCGTCATCATCAGGACTCTACAGCCACGATCGCGAAACTTCTCGCTCAAAGCTTCAAGAGGCCAGCTCCCGTCGTACGACCAAACGGAATGCACGTGACATGCGGCAAGGACTTCCATGGATGCTCAGTTTTTGCCCTTGAAGACGTTTTCGTGAACCGTATGGTAAAAGTCGGCGAAAAAGACTTTGGGGTCGTCTCGCCGCCAGTTGTAAACTCCATCGTTTCGATGAACGCGCATCATATCGACGAGGGTCTTCCAAAGCGACGGCCAGCGGTTCAATGCGTTGGACTTGGGGCCCCGCAGCACAAAGAGCACATGCATGAACTCACGCCCGGCGTTCCTGCAGACGAGTTCTGGTCCCGTAGCGACTCCCAATCCCGCCCGTGAACCCGGGTCCATTGCCAGCTCCACATGCCATGCGGGATATTCGAGCCTTTGGCGGCGGCAAAGCGCCATGCTGCCCCACGGCCTGCCATTCAGCTCAACAAACCAAACTTGCCCTTTCTCATCGCGCAGCAATTCGAGCATGAACAGGCCGTGCCATCCAGTATTCTCAATGAGCCGTTGCCCTTTAGAATTGATCTCATCGGCCACAGGCTGCGATGCGCAGGCGCTAGAGCCCGAACCCTGCGGATTCATCATCCTTACCCGATGATGACCGCTCCAGGCACGAACCCCTTCCGGCGCAGCGAGTCCAAATACCCCTTCACCAATGCCCGTTACGAAGCTCTGCACCAACAGCGGAACGCGTTCCTGCCATTGATTGACGGCGCGATCCAGTTCACTCCGATTTGCGCAGATCCATTTCCGGCAAGAATGAACACGCCCTTGATAAATGGGAACACATTCCGCCGCCTTGAGAATGACGGGATACGATTCGTTTCCGGCAAAGGCGATCAAGTCATTTGCAGTGCGCGCCAAAAGCGTTTGGGGAACGTTAAAACCGGCTTCGCGCGCGGCCGCAACCTGCACATCCTTGCGCAGCGCAAGGTCAGCACAGGAACCACTCGGTCCGGCCAGGCGCCACGAGCGTTCCAGGTTTAGTTTGCTGCACAGCCAGACCGCTTTATCGTCCAGCGGAAACAGGATTCGTTGTCCTTCGCCTGTTTGAGAGCCCAGAGACTTGACCAATGCTTCGAGTTCAGAGAGCGACGCTTGAATATCAGACTCAGGCGCACAGATTTCATGGCAAGACACATACCGGCTATGGCGCAGAGCCGAAGGTTTTCCCCGCCGGGCAAAGGCGACCACGCGAAACCCCGCATCCACCAGGCTCCACAATACTTCAGGAGCGGACATGGCTTCCGCAAAACCTATGAGGACCGTGGTCTGCGACATGGACTAGCGGGAAAGTGGGCCCTTGAACAAGGCAACACTCGAATTCCTGGCCACGCTGATCAGTGTGCCATCATCGACTGGGGCTGTTTGGTCAGCTCTTCCTTCAAGTATTCTGCGACAGATTCCCCAATGACTCGGTATCCATTCTTGCCTGGGTGCATGTCGCCCGCACTGATCGCGTAGAGCCCCTGGCTCACGGATGGCCTCATGGCCGGCAAAGGATCCACGGAAGCAATATTATTATCGGACATGAATTTAAAGAGTTGCGAACGTGCTGAGCGTTCGCTGACCAAAAGATTGTCAACCACATCACCCATCGGCAATCCAGGCCTGTGTTCCAGGTAGTCAGAAAAAACCATTTCCTTTGTCGGAATGACAACAACCAGGAACTGAACGTGGTTTTGCTGGCAAATTTCGTTCATTTGCTTGAGAAGCTCGAAGGTGATGCGCATCCCTTCGCGAACATTTGGATTCTCCTGGTCGAGCCCGAAAAGCACGCCCTTCGGCCGGAAGGCTTCCAAGATATTTTTTTCAGGAATATCGAGCGACGTGTCGTATCCAGGGTAAAGCTGTGCTGCGTTCCTGATTTGAATGTCACCCTTTACGCGGCCCCCGAATCCTGAATGAAACGCCAATTGGTAGATGACGCTATGCCGGGAGAGCCAGGTTCTTACCTTTCTCACTCCGGTGTCGGTGGGCGGGCCTTCCCAAATATTGGCTTCGACTTTCTGAGGAGGGGGTATCCTCAAATATTTCCAGTAGTCGAGCCCGTAGGTAATCGAAAATGCGTTTTCAAAGTCATCGCCCATGTACAGGCCCCAAATAATCATTTTGGGCTTTAGCGTCAGGGCCTTGGTCTTCGAAAGATAAAAATACTGATTGGGTCCATAACCTCCAAGGCCCATGTTGTACACTTGCCGGCCAGACAAGCGGCCTAACACGTAAGGCCAGGAATCAACCATCCGTGCTGTGTTTCCATAAGTGTGCGAGTCGCCCACGGCGACAATGTCCGCAGTGTCGGGCACCTTAGGATTTCGGAATCCCCAACGGTCAAATGAGGCAAGAGCACTTGCGGAGGGTACACCGCCCAAAATAGAATCCGGCACTACCTCAAGTTTGACGAAGTCAGCCGGATTTAGAACCAGCCTCGCCGCAAACTCGGCAAGCAATAGAGCAACAATTACTGCCACACCCAATAAGACCAGGTTTATCAATATATCTTTTAGTTTCATGATGGGATTCTTCGGCCCGGGCCCTCGCTTAGTCGAGCTTGAATTCCTTCTGCCAATCGCCGGTTTCGGGCAGGGCGGGTTGGTCTTTCTTGTCGAGGATATAGTTGCCGAGCACCAGGTAATCCATTTCAGTGCGCATAAAGCAGCGGTAGGCATCTTCGGGCGTGCAAACGATGGGCTCACCGCGCACGTTGAAGCTGGTGTTGACGATCACGCCGTAGCCCGTCTGCTGCTTGAACTCGTTGATCAATTCCCAGTAGCGTGGATTGGTTTCCTGGCTGACACTCTGAATGCGCGCGGAATAATCGATGTGCGTGATCGCGGGAAGATCCGAACGCAGGAAGTAAAGCCGGTCGTAGAGAGGCTTGTTATGATAGCCCGAGGGAAGCGGAATCTGTTTGTCGTGGCGAACCGGCGCCACCAGCAGCATGTACGGTGATTCGCGATCCAGTTCAAAATATTCGCCGATGTCCTCTTCGAGCACCGATGGCGCAAACGGCCGGAAGCCTTCGCGATATTTAATCTTCAGATTGAGTTTCTTTTGCATCTCGGGATTTCGCGCGTCTCCCAGAATGCTGCGATTGCCGAGAGCCCGTGGGCCAAATTCCATGCG
>Ga0137378_10001629_pt1 | contig 18955 bp, 16 predicted proteins | sample SagtaG_21_FD_104813 | JGI IMG/M metagenome (GOLD analysis project Ga0137378, IMG submission 104813) | Vadose zone soil microbial communities from Sagehorn Ranch, Mendocino, California, USA - Sage2_L_60_16 metaG | ecosystem: Environmental > Terrestrial > Soil > Vadose zone | place: USA... | reverse complement strand
GCTCCCGGGAACGATCGCCAACACCGGCGGTGACGTCGATATCGCGGGCAGCGTCGCGCTTGCCGGGAGCGGGACGGCGCGCGTCGACGTGCGCATTCGCCCACGGGACGCGCTCGACTCCGAACGCGCCCGCGCGATCGCGGCTGCGCTGGCCGCGCTCGGAGTCCCCGACGGCTCAGGCGGATATCGCATCATGGGGACCTTCGCGCCATGAGCAGGCGCCAGGCAAGAAGCACCCGCGCGAAGAGCTCGCGAATCGGCACCACCCGCGCTGCGAGTGCGCCCGCCACCAAGGCCCGGCGCATCGCTGGCATCGACGCGATGCGCGGTACGGCGATTGGTCTCATGATCGTCTATCACTTTTGCTTCGACTTGAGCTGGTTCCGCGTTTTTAGCGCCGACTTCAACCACGATCCGTTCTGGCTCGGGTTTCGCGCGCTGATCGTGGGTATGTTCCTGCTGCTGGTCGGCGTGAGCCTCGTTCTCGCCGATCGCGCCGGCACGTCGCGCGCGCATTTCTGGCGGCGTATCGCGCTGGTCGCGACGTGCGCGATTCTGGTGAGCGTCGCGAGCTACGTCACGTTTCCAAAAACGTTCATCACCTTCGGCATTCTTCATTGCATCGTCGTCGCTTCAATCCTGGCCTGGCCGCTCGTCCGCCGCCCCTGGATCGCACTGGTGCTCGGCGTGGCGATCGTCGTGGCCGGCAATGTCGTCCACCTGGCCTTGTTCGACGCGCCGTGGCTCAACTGGGTTGGACTCATGACGCACAAGCCCGACACCGAGGACTACGTTCCGCTGTTTCCGTGGCTGGGCGTCGTGATGATCGGGATCGCAGCCGGAAGATGGCTTGTCGCGCAGCAGCTTCATCCGGTCGAGCCGCTGTCTCGCATCGCGCCTGCATGGCTGACCTGGCTGGGACGCCACAGCCTGATCGTGTACATGGCACACCAGCCGGTCATGATCGGCATCCTGCGCGTTCTGCTATGACCGGCGATTAAGGCACTGGTCCTGCAGTCATTCTCCTAGGAAAATTCTGTCTCGGTCCGTTCGTGGTGAGCTTGTCGAACCATGAACGGACTCTCATCCACGTTAATCCTTCGGCTACCTGCCCCTTCGATAAGCTCAGGGCGAACAGGCAACTTGTTCAGCGTTTCCCCTAGCTGCACGCGGCCGACTTCGCTACAATCGTGCACTGCAGGCGCGTAGCTCAGCTGGTTAGAGCACCACCTTGACATGGTGGGGGTCGTTGGTTCGAGTCCAATCGCGCCTACCATGTCCACGCAGAGCGTCGAAAGACGGGACACCGAAAGGGATGGTTATGACACCGCGAACGCGAAAGGGAAGCGGCTGATCGAAGCGCGAGTTCGCACGCGGAGCATCTGGCAAAAAAGTGCGGCTCGTCCGCACTTTTTGTTTTAGGAGCTCCCGCCATGCCTGATATTCGACTACCCGACGGCGCCGTCAAGCATTTCGATGCTCCGGTTTCCGTAGCCGAGATTGCCGCCGCGGTCGGTCCAGGCCTCGCCAAAGCCGCGCTCGCCGGCAAGGTCGACGGCAGGCTCGTCGATACCGCACATGTGATCGATCGCGACGTAAGCGTATCGATCGTTACCGACAGGGATCCCGAAGGTCTCGAGGTGCTCCGTCACTCGACGGCGCACTTGCTTGCGTACGCGGTGAAGGAGCTATTCCCCGACGCGCAGGTCACGATCGGACCGGTCATCGAGGACGGCTTCTACTACGACTTTTCGTACAAGCGGCCGTTCACGCCCGAGGATCTCGCCGCGATCGAAAAGAAAATGACCGAGCTTGCGAAAAAGGACGAGCCGGTCTCGCGCAAGCTCATGCCGCGTGACGATGCGGTGGCGTATTTCGAGTCGCTCGGCGAGCACTACAAGGCCGAGATCATCGCTACCATCCCGTCGGACGAGCCGATCTCGCTCTATAGCGAAGGCAAGTTCACCGATCTGTGTCGCGGGCCTCACGTCCCTTCGACCGGCAAGCTCAAGGTGTTCAAGCTCACCAAGCTTGCCGGCGCGTACTGGCGAGGCGACTCGCGCAACGAAATGCTGCAGCGAATCTACGGCACTGCGTGGGTAAAGAAGGAGGACCTCGACGCGTACCTGCATCGCATCGAGGAAGCCGAGAAGCGCGACCACCGCAAGCTCGGGCGCTCGCTCGATCTTTTCCATCTTCAGGACGAGGCGCCGGGGATGGTGTTCTGGCATCCCAAGGGCTGGACGATCTGGCAGCAGGTCGAGCAGTACATGCGCCGCGGTTACCAGGACAACGGCTATCAGGAGGTACGCGGCCCGATGATCCTGGACCGTTTGCTGTGGGAAAAATCAGGCCACTGGGAGAACTACAAGGACAACATGTTCTTCACCGAGTCGGAAAAACGCGACTTCGCGATCAAACCGATGAACTGTCCGGGCCATGTGCAGATCTTCAACGCCGACCTGCGCAGCTACCGCGAGTTGCCGCTTCGTTACGGCGAGTTCGGATCGTGTCACCGCAATGAGCCCTCCGGGGCACTGCACGGCTTGATGCGCGTTCGCGCGTTTACGCAGGACGACGGACATATTTTTTGCAGCCCGGACCAGATCCAGCCCGAGGTCACCGCGTTCAACCGCCAGGCACTCGACGTGTACAAGGACTTCGGCTTCGAGGATATCGTCATCAAGCTCGCGCTGCGTCCGGAAAAACGTATCGGATCCGACGAAACCTGGGATCGCGCCGAGGACGCGCTGCGCCAGGCGCTCAAGGCGTGCGCTGTGACCTGGACCGAGCTGCCGGGCGAAGGCGCGTTTTACGGACCCAAGATCGAGTATCACCTCAAGGATTCGCTCGGGCGCTCATGGCAGTGCGGCACCATGCAGGTGGATTTCTCGATGCCGGAGCGGCTGGGCGCCGAGTACGTCGCCGAGGACAACACGCGGAAAGTGCCGGTGATGCTGCACCGGGCAATCGTGGGATCATTGGAACGCTTCATCGGAATTCTCATCGAAAACTATGCCGGCGCGCTGCCTTTGTGGCTCGCGCCGGTGCAGGTGGCGGTGCTTACGATCACCGACCGACAAGCCGGCTATGCGCGCGAGGTCACGGCCGAGTTGCGGCGCGCCGGCATCCGTGCCATAGCGGATTTGCGCAATGAGAAAATTACCTATAAAATTCGAGAACATAGCCTGCAAAAGTTGCCGTACCAGGTGATCCTTGGCGACAAGGAGTTGCAGGCGAACCAGGTGGCCGTGCGTACCCGTGCCGGCGAGGATCTCGGAGCGATGCCCCGGGATGCCTTCATCAACCGTCTTCAAAGCGAGGCGGCGTCGCGCCGCTGATATCGGCGCGAGTTGAGCGGCAACGGGTCACGGCCGATTTTTTTATTTTTTGGAGAATTGCCAATAGCCCAGGACAAAGCACAGCGGATCAACGGCGAGATCAATGCGCCGCAGGTTCGCTTGGTAGGCGTGGAAGGCGAGCAGCTTGGCATCGTGCCGGTCGCAGACGCGATTGCACGGGCGGAGGCCGCAGAACTCGATCTGGTGGAGATCGCGCCTTTGGCGGAGCCCCCCGTATGCCGGATCATGGACTTCGGGAAGTTCAAGTACCGCGAGGCCAAGCGAGCGCACGAAGCGAGGCTCAAGCTCAAGCAGATTCAGGTCAAGGAAGTCAAATTCCGGCCCGGAACCGATGAAGGCGATTACAAGATCAAGCTGCGGAATCTTATCCGGTTCCTCGGCGAAGGCGACAAGGCCAAGGTGACGCTGCGGTTTCGCGGCCGCGAGATGGCGCACCAGGAATTCGGCATACGCCTGCTCGAGCGCATTCGCGGCGATCTGGAGCCTCATAGCGTTGTCGAGCAGTTTCCAAGGCTCGAGGGCCGGCAAATGGTGATGCTGCTGGCCCCGAAAAAAGCCGCGGTACCCAAGCATCCCACCAACAAGCCCGAGGACGGTAAGCGCGCAAGCCCGAAAGCCTCTCCATCGAAGGAGAGCACCGCCGTGGGCAGCAAATAGGAAAGCAGAGGAAATGTCATGCCTAAGATGAAGACCAAGAGCGGCGCCAAGAAGCGCTTCCGCGTGCGCGGAAGCGGCAGCATCAAGCGCTCGCAGGCGTTCAAGCGCCACATCCTGACCAAGAAAACCACCAAGAACAAACGGCATCTTCGCGGCCACGCGCACGTCGACAAAACCAATGTCGCCGCCGTGAAAGCGATGCTGCCCTACGCGTAGGGGCCCGCCATGCCAAGAGTCAAGCGTGGTGTGACCGCCAAGGCGCGGCACAAGAAGGTCCTCACCCAGTCCAAGGGCTATCGCGGCCGGCGCAACAACGTCTACCGCATCGCCAAGGAAGCTGTGATGAAGGCGGGCCAGTATCAATACCGCGACCGCCGGAACAAGAAGCGCGAGTTTCGCGCGCTGTGGATCGCCCGCATCAACGCGGCAGTCCGCGAATTGGGGATGAGCTACAGCGTTTTCATGAACGGGCTGAAGAAGGCCTCGATCGACATCGATCGTAAAGTGCTTGCCGACCTTGCCGTTCACGACAAGGCGGCGTTCGGCAAGATCGCGGAGCAGGCCAAAGCCTCTCTGGCCTGAGCGACGCTATGCGACGAGGGAGGCGGCTCGCCTCCCTTTTTCTTTGCTTGTCATCGTCAAGCGCAGCGAAGGATCTGCTTTTGTATTCGCTTCCAAAGCCACCACAAGCGGATTCGTCGTCCCCCGGATCGACTTCGGGGGCCTCGGAATGACAACCTAGACTCGCCATTGCCGCGCTCATGCAGGATCTCGATTCCGTCATCGCAGCCGCTCTTGTAGAATTCGCCGCGTGCGCGGACGCAGCGGCGCTCGAGAACAGCAAAGCCTGCTATCTCGGCAAGACGGGGCATTTGACCGAGCTGCTGAAGTCGCTGGGCAAGCTCCCGGCGGCGGAGCGTCCGGCCGCCGGCATGCGGATCAACCAGGCGAAGGCCGCGCTCGAAGCCGCGCTCGCTCGTCGTCGTGAAGAACTTGCCGAGCTGCGGCTCACCAAGCAACTTGCCGCCCAGGCGCTCGATGCGACGCTCCCCGGGCGCGGAAACGGTGTCGGCGGTCTGCATCCCATCACGCGCACGCTCGAGCGCATCGAGATTCTGTTTCATTCGCTGGGTTTTGCCGTGGCGCAGGGTCCCGAGATCGAGGACGACTTTCATAACTTCACGGCGCTCAACACGCCCGAAGATCACCCTGCCCGCTCCATGCAAGACACCTTTTATGTCGAGGGCGGAATGGTGCTGCGAACGCACACCTCACCCGTCCAGGTGCGGTACATGGAAACGCATCCGCCGCCGATCAAGATCATCGCCCCAGGGCGGGTGTACCGCGTCGACAGCGACGCGACGCATTCGCCGATGTTTCACCAGGTCGAGGGACTGTGGATCGACGAAGACGTCACCTTCGCCGATCTCAAGAGCGTGTTCAGCGAATTCCTGCGGTGTTTTTTCGAGCGCGACGATCTCGAGGTGCGTTTTCGCCCATCGTTCTTTCCGTTCACCGAACCGTCCGCGGAAATCGACATGAGCTTCGGCGAGGGCTGGCTGGAAATCTCGGGCGCGGGTCAGGTCCATCCGAACGTGCTCTCGGCAGTCGGCATCGATCCCGAGCGCTATCAGGGTTTCGCGTTCGGCACGGGGGCCGACCGCCTTGCCATGCTCCGCTACGGCGTCGACGATCTGCGACTGTTTTTCGAGAACGACCTGCGCTTTCTGCGTCAGTTCGCTTAAGCGACGAACGGCGTGAAGTTCTCCGAGCACTGGCTGCGCAGCTTTGTCGATCCGCCGATCGGCAGCGAAGAGCTCGCCCACCGGCTGACCATGGCGGGGCTGGAAGTGGAGGAGCGGGAGAGCTCCGCACCGCCGTTCGAAGGCGTCGTGGTGTCGCGCATCGTTGGCGTCAGGCCTCATCCCAACGCCGATCGCTTGACCGTGTGCGAGGTCGACACGGGCTCGGGCGCGACGTGGCTTGTCGTCTGCGGCGCTCCCAATGCAGCGTCCGGACTCACCGTGCCGTACGCGGCGGTCGGCGCGAAGCTTCCCGGCGGCCTGGTGATCCGCCAAGCGTCGATGCGCGGCATCGACTCGCAAGGCATGCTGTGCTCGGCGAAAGAGCTCGGACTGTCCGACGACGCCTCCGGTCTTCTTGTTCTCGACGCAAGTCTAGCCACGGGCGCCGACCTGCGTCGCGCGCTCGATCTCGACGACACCGTTCTCACCCTCAAGCTCACACCCAATCGCGCCGACTGCCTGTCGATCTTCGGGCTCGCGCGCGAAGTCGCCGCGATCACGTCATCGCGGCTCGCGCCGCCGTCTCTCTCGCCGGTGCCGGCCACCTCGAGCGCGGCCCGTCGCGTGCGCGTCGACGATGCGATTGCGTGTCCGCGTTTTTGCGGCCGCGTGATCAGCGGCATCGATCCGCTCGCGCCGACGCCGTCGTGGATGACATCGCGGCTCGAGCGCAGCGGCGTGCGCTCGATTTCCGCGGTTGTCGATGTCACCAATTACGTCATGCTCGAGCTCGGGCAGCCGCTGCATGCCTACGATGATGCGCGGCTCGAAGGCGACATCGTCGTTCGCTTTCCGATGCCGGGCGAGAAGCTCACGCTGCTCAACGGCCAGGTGCTCGATCTCGATCCCGACTTGCTGCTGGTCGCCGACGAAGCCAAGCCGCTCGGGCTGGCCGGCATCATGGGCGGCGAGCACAGCGGCATCGGCGACGACACGACGCGCGTCTTTCTTGAAGGCGCGTTCTGGAACCCGAAGGTGATCCAGGGCAAGGCGCGCCGCCTCGGTTTCGTCACCGACGCGGGGTTTCGCTTCGAGCGCGGCGTCGATTTCGCGCAGTCGCCTTGGGCGGTCGAGCGCGCGACGCAACTCGTGCTCGACATCTGCGGCGGCGAAGCCGGCGCGCTCGTCGACGTGCGCGGTGAATTCCCCCGCCGCGATCCCGTCCGCGTGCGCGAAGCGCGGATAGCCCGGATTCTCGGCGTGACGATTCCCTCCGACGAGATCGCGGACATCTTCACCCGCCTCGGCCTTGCCCCGGCGCGCGAAGGCGGCGAATTCATCGTCAATCCGCCCTCCTATCGCTTCGATCTGGCGATCGAGGAGGATTTCATCGAGGAGGTCGCACGGCTGCACGGCTATGAAAACATCGTTTCCACCGCCCCGGGGCACCGGCAGGCCATGCTCCCTTCGCGAGAAAACGAGCGTCCGCTGTCGGCGCTGCGCCGGCGACTCGTCGACCGCGACTATCAGGAAATCATTACCTTCAGCTTCGTCAGCTCCGCGTGGGAACGTGCGCTCGACGCGGATGCCGATCCCATCAAGGTGCTCAACCCGATCGCAAGCCATCTCGACGTGATGCGTACGACGCTGCTCGGCGGCCTTCTCGATGTCTCGCGCACTAACATCAACCGCCAACAGGAGCGCGTGCGTGTATTCGAGACCGGCGCGTGCTTCGTGCGCAATGGCGAGCGCATCGAACAGCCTCTGCGTATTGCGGGCCTGGCGTACGGGCCGGCATGGCCGCTGCAGTGGGGCGCCGATAAACGCGACGTGGATTTTTTCGATGTCAAAGGCGACGTCGAGGCCCTTGCCTGGCCGCTACGTGTTGCGACCGAGCCCGCAAGTCACCCCGCGCTGCATCCGGGGCGCGCGGCAACCGTGCTCGTCGGCGGTCGCGCCGCGGGATGGGTCGGCGAGCTCCATCCCGGACTGACGCGCGAGTTCGAGCTTCCGCGCCCGGCGATGGCGTTTGAGCTCGCACTCGATGCCTTGGTCGGCGTTGCCTTGCCGGCGGCTAAACCCGTATCGAAGCTCCCCGTCGTGCGCCGGGACATCGCCGTCGTCGTTGGCGAAGAGATCGCTTCGCAGCGGATCGTCGCCGCTCTTAACGAAGCCAAACCGGCCCACGTCGAGGAAATACGACTGTTTGACGTCTACAAAGGTCCCGCAGTGGGTTCTGGCAAAAAAAGCGTTGCAATTCTGGTGCTTATGCAAGATACTGCACGTACTTTGACGGACGCGGAAATCGACGGGACCGTGGCTGAGCTGCTGCGCGTCCTGCACGAGCGGTTCGGCGCCACGTTACGCCAGTAGGAAGCCCATGACCCTCACGAAAGCCGAACTCGCCGACCTGCTGTTCGAGCAGCTCGGGCTCAACAAACGCGAAGCCAAGGATATGGTGGAGCGGTTTTTCGAGGAAATCCGCATCGCGCTCGAATCGGGCGATAGCGTCAAGCTGTCCGGATTCGGCAATTTCCAACTTCGAGAAAAGCCGCAGCGACCCGGGCGAAATCCCAAGACCGGCGAGGAAATCCCGATTACCGCCCGGCGCGTCGTCACTTTTCATGCAAGTCAGAAACTGAAGGCAATGGTCGAAGCCGCGAACCATGGCCGAGCCCAGGCATAAGGCCGACCTGCCGGCGATCCCCGCCAAGCGCTACTTCACCATCGGGGAGGTCAGCGACCTGTGCGCGGTCAAGCCGCACGTGCTCCGGTATTGGGAGCAGGAATTCACGCAGCTCAAGCCCGTCAAGCGCCGCGGCAACCGCCGCTACTATCAGCACCACGAGGTCCTGCTGATCCGGCGCATCCGGGACTTGCTCTACGAGCAGGGATTCACGATCAACGGAGCGCGGCACCGCCTCGAGTCCGACGCCCTGGAGCATGCCCCGGCCGCCATCGAGGTCCGATCGACCCCGGACGCACGCCGGTCGGCGTCACTTTCGTCTGCCCAATTGCGGCAAGTAATCGAGGAAATCCGAGCGCTTCTGGGCTCGACAGGCTGAGACGGCGTATGATTTCAAGTTACGTCGGGGCGTAGCGCAGCCTGGTAGCGCACCTGCATGGGGTGCAGGGGGTCGAGTGTTCGAATCACTTCGCCCCGACCATTCGGAGTGAGGTAGCCGCAACAAAGAATACAAATAAAGTATCGACGGGCGTTCAACGGAAAGCCCGAGATCGAAACCAGGGGGTAGGGATTGACCTGTGTACGCGTAGTTCTTCTGTGCGGCACAACTCTTGCTTGTCAGCTCCGGCTAACTCTCCCCTGAGCGGGCGAACCCCATGAGCGCCGCACAACCTCGCAGCCCATCGAAGACCCCGGTTGTGTCCGAGCTCGCCATGGCGCGAGCGCAGCGCAACACCGTCCTGGTCATCGATGACCTATTCAGCAGCCGATTGCTGCTGGCGGAGATCGTCCGGCAGATCGACGGCAAGCTGAACATCGAGCTCTTCGACACGCCAAGCCGCGCGCTCGAGTACGCGCGCAACAATCGCGTCGATATGGTCCTGACCGACTACAAGCTCCCCGAGTTCGACGGCGTGCAGCTCGTGCGTCAGATCCGCGCGTTGCCGCACTGCGTGGACGTGCCCATCGTCGTCATCACCGTCGTCGACGATCGCAAGGTGCGCTACGAAGCCCTCGAAGCCGGCGCGACCGACTTCCTGATCAAGCCCCTCGACGAGCACGAGACCCGCGCGCGTTGCGCGAACCTTCTCGAATTGCGGCGGCACAAGATCGTGCTGTCGGACCAAGCCCGCGTATTGCAATACCAGGTCGACAAATCGATTGCGGAGATCCACGAGCGCGAGCTCGAAACCCTGGCCAAGCTCGCCAAGGCCGGCGAATTCCGCGACCGGACGACCGGCAACCACCTGACGCGCATGGCGCGCTACTCGGCCTTGATCGGGGCCAACCTGGGGCTCGCGCCGGAGACGGTGCACGTGCTCGAGGTCGCGGCACCGATGCACGACATCGGCAAGATCGGAATACCCGACTCGATCCTGCTCAAGGGCGGGCCGCTCACGCCCGACGAAGATGCGGTCATGAAGACGCACCCGAGGATCGGCTACGACATACTCAAAGGGAGCCCGTCGAAATACTTAAGCATGGGCGCCATCATCGCGCTCGGGCACCACGAAATGTTCGACGGCTCAGGCTATCCGAACGGGCTGCACGGCGAGGACATTCCCATCGTCGCTCGCGTTGTCGCGGTGGCCGATGTGTTCGACGCGCTGGTCAGCGAGCGGCCGTACAAGCACGCCTGGAGCATCGAGGAAGCGTTCGCCTATCTCGCGTCGCAGAAAGGGAAGCATTTCGATCCGCGCTGCATCGAGGCGTTCTTGAGCGGGTCGGAGAAGGTGACGGAGGTACAGCTAAACTACAGTGATAAATAGCGCAGTCGCCTTTTGTTAATACGACTTTCAAAGGCAAACTTCCGAGGCCGATCCCATAGCCTGACCTTGGTCTTCTGCAGCCTGATCGAGGGACAATCAGTCTGCACTGGTCATTAATTTATCTAACTACAAGTAACTGAAATGCAAAAGGATTCCCCCGCCAAAATGTAGCATACAAACCTAATCATGCGGGCCGACGTCTTGGAAAATATTCCAAGGGCAAACCAGAGGGCAGAAGGTAAGACAGGTTCGGAAGGAGTACGCCGATCAGTAGTCATGCGCTCTTCATGGCCGCTTGCCAAGTCTCGTTCCACTCGCCCGCGAGACTCATCGTCCCTCTAGAACTCTAGCTACTAGTCCATGCTGGAATCGATCTGACCCCAGCGCACATTCTCCAATCGCTATTCGTAGGATTTTTGGCACGGCGCGCTCTAATTTGTTGAGCTAACGCAACGTAGGATTGGTGTTTGCATATGTTCTTCAGTATGCTACATGGCGTCTAGGCCCAAAGCTGAGAATGCCTTATAAGAGCACTCGAGCAAGTTCACGCAACCGTAGCACTGCGATTTACGCTGAGATCGTAGGTTGGGGGAAGTGCATCCCGCCCGCGGTACTCAGCAATGCGGACCTGTCGACTCTTTTCGACACCAGCGACGAGTGGATTTTCAAACGCACCGGAATCCGCTGCCGCCCGATCTCGCATGTACCCGTTTCTGAGTTGGCGCACGTTGCGGCAATGCACGCGCTTGCCTGCGCTGGTTTGGCTCCCACAGAGGTCGAGCTAATCGTCATTGGCTCCTGCACTGGCGACGAGCAGATGCCGAATACAGCATCGCGCGTACAACGCAGCATCGGCGCGTGCAACGCTGCGGCAGTTGACGTAAATACCGCATGCACGAGTTTCATGTACGCACTTTCCTACGCCTCTTCACTTGTGCGCACAGGAGCCGTCCGAACTGCACTAGTGATAGGCGCGGATACGCTCTCGGCTTTCATGGATTGGGATGATCGCCGGCCGTCAGTTGTTTTTGGCGACGCTGCTGGCGCCGTCGTGGTTAGGGCAACATCAGACCCCATCGGGATCGTGGGCGAGCGACTCGGGTGCGTTTACGAAAGCCGCGATGTTCTTAGGATCAAAGGAATTGGCGCTGCATATGCCAATGCGGGGTTGACTTTGGGTACCACGAAATGGGACTTCGACGGCCCAGAAGTATTTAGGCAAGCGGTGCTATCAATGTCGGCAGGCGCGCGGGAAGTCTTGCTCAAGACTGGCTGCAATTTGAGCGACATAGACCTAGTGATTCCACATCAAGCAAATCTTCGCATAATTCAAGCGGTAGCCCGTCGCTTGCGCGCACCAATAGACAAGGTTTTCACGGACCTGGAAATGCGCGGCAATTTGTCTTCTGCATCTATCCCGATTGCGATAGTCGACGCATTAGAGCAGGGTCGCATAACCTCTCATTGCCGTCTGCTGATCCCGGCGTTTGGAGGCGGCATGACATGGTCCGCCCACATCATCGAATGGGGCGAGCAAACCGTATCGATTGCCAGCAGTGAAGTGGAGCTCAGTCCGTCAAGAGCCACGGGGCTGGACCTTGTCCACGCCCTCCGCGCCAAAAAGAGCGCTCCTCCTCATAGAGGATTACCCGAAGCTCGCTACTCTTCGGCACTCACAAAAACAGCGGTGACCCGCTCTAGGCGTAAGGACACGATCGATACTCTCCCAGGAAGGGCCGGCCTACCAAACGGCAGTAAATCAATGGTTAAGCAGGAAAAACTTCGTAAGACGGGCTTACCCATTCGATTGGACACCGATTAGTCGACTAATTCTGTCGGCAATTTTCCGACATGGTTATGACCCAAGTCCTACAAAAGGATAGCAGAAATTCTAATTGTTGCGCACAATGTGGATTAGGGCTTGACATGAGGGGTTTTTGTCGAGCCGTTCAGTTTGCTTATCTAGTAAGGGGGATGCCATGAATGCCATCGTTGACTTTGCGACTTTATCAACAGTCAAAGCGTATACACAACTAGAACTGAACTATGACCCAGAACTCCAAACGCTTTTCTCGTGGATGAAGCCGTCGCCGCGGCCGTGCTTTACTGCGACGTTGCTGGAAGAAGTTCAACACGTCGAAAAGCTCCTCGAAGCGAATGGTGGACACATAAATCACGAAGGCCGACCAGAGCGGGTTGCGTATCTCGTAGCCGGAAGTAAAGCTAATGGAGTTTTCAATCTCGGCGGTGATCTTGGAATGTTCATTGAAGCGATCATGCGTCAAGATCGCAAATTGCTCGAATACTACGCCTACCTGTGTATCGAGAACATACATCGACGCCTTACGGGAATCGGCGGCCACATTCCCACAATCGCTTTGGTTCAAGGGAAGGCGATGGGAGGCGGATTTGAGTGCGCCTTAACCTCTGAAGTCATTGTTGCCGAGCGCAGCGCCGCCTTTTCGTTCCCAGAAATAATGTTTAATCTAATTCCGGGAATGGGGGCGCTTTCGCTGCTCAAACGCCGCGTTGGAATGAAAAGAGCCGAAGAGATCGTGATGAGCGGTCGCGTTTACAGTGCCAAAGAATTGCTCGACATTGGTGTCGTTGAAGTCCTAGCTGAGGACGGGCTCGGACTTGAAACTGTGCGACGCCTTATTCAGCAAAGACAGAGGAAGGCTCTCGCTTATCAAACCTTGTTCCAGGCAAAGCAAGTTTGCGACCCGATCACCAAGGGTGAACTGCTGGGCGTCGTAGGCATTTGGGTAAACGCCGCATTGGAGCTTCAAACACGTGATCTTAGGATGATGGCTCGGTTAATGCGAGGTCAAGACCGCACGTTAGCGGCGACGAACGATGATGGCGCACTGGAAGAATTCTATTCGCCCCAACCGCTTGCTGCAGTCGGCGGGAGGTGATTAGGAAGACCGAGTAGAAAGTACTACTAGGTCGATTAGCGAGTGGCTCGGTGTCCTCCGGGCGGCTGCGCGGCTAGCTGCGCTGCTGTAGCCTCATAACAGCGACGTAGCTCAGCTGCCAAGGTCGTAACTCGACCCTTGTCCCCGGCTGCTGCCGCGCGGTCAACTTCGTCGCAACGTGCGGCCAATTGTGGCGCACCGATTCCAAGCGCCGCGCCCTTTATCGCATGGGTGACGTCTGCGACCCCAGTCATGCCACCACTCGCACCTAATTCACGCAAGCGATTCAGCATCATATCCACGTCAACACAGAAACCGTGAATCAGCTTCCCTAGAAACGTAGAATCACTCGTAATTAGTTCTACTTCACGAAGTCTAGCTTTATCGATAAGCGGTATCGCGGCATGCGAGATTGTCGCGCTCTGTTGGTGAGGCTTTGATTTCGCGTCGCGCAATGCGCCGCGGCCCAAACGGTCAACAACTTGCAAAAGCGTGGAGGCGTCGAATGGCTTACCGACAAACTCATCAGCGCCGGCGATTCGTACTCGTTCGTGCGTCTCTGGTGTCACAGATGCTGACAGAATCATTATTGGAAGCCGAGTTCCTGTTGGTTCCATCGTTCGAATGGCAGTAGTAACTTCGACCCCGCTGCGCTCCGGCATATTGAAGTCGAGGATAGCTATATCGGGGCGCTGAATCTCGAACAGGTCGAGTGCCTCCTCTCCGTCGCCGGCAAGGATAACGGTGTGGCCTGCGGTCTCCAGCAACTGCTTTAAGATCGCTTGGTTGGTACTGTTGTCTTCCGCAACAAGAATGCGCAGCGCACGACGTTGCTGCTTTAGGACCAGACCGAGATCGATAATCTCGGCGCTCTCACGCATTTCCGTCGAAGTCGCAGCATGTATAGCGTTGCGCAGCAACCTGGGCGACGCGTCCGCACCTAGGAAACTTGTTCCCTCAATAGTTAGCAATTTCTGACGATCCGCCTCGCTTGCAACCGCACTCGCAAGGTAGATCATAGCAGTCGGTGTGTCACCGCTCTCTGCGGCTACGCGTTCGAAGACTCGACAGGCCATCTCGGCATCGCCCGCTACCAAAACTGCTGGCACGGCAATACCTTGCATCCGCAGAGCTTGCAACTGGGCGAGCACAGCGCTCGCCGAGGAAACTGTTTCGACGCGACCGCACGCGGCTTCCACAAGGTGGTGAATCCGCCCTGCAGCGTCGGCGTCAGCGACTAGCAGTGCTGTGTGCGCGGCTGGCTCAGCGGGCTGCACTTCCTTCGCTTCGTCGGAACGTTGCAACGGTAAGTCAAACCAGAACGTCGTTCCGTATCCCAACGTACTCCGCAGGCCGATCGCGCCACCCATCAACTCTACTAGCTGTTTTGCAATCGTTGTTCCGAGCCCAGTACCGCCGTACCGCCGCGTAGTTGAGCTGTCGGCCTGGACAAACCGCTCGAATATCTTTTTTTGTGCATCCGGTGCAATACCAATCCCCGTATCACGCACTTCAAAATGTACGCGCTGCGACTTCTCGTTTTCGTCCAGTAGTTTGGCTACAACCTCAATATGGCCTCGGTCCGTAAACTTCACTGCGTTTGATATCAAATTGACGAGCACTTGGCGGAAGTGATGTGGGTCTCCGGTGACGCGATATTCAATAGCAGGATCCACGAGCACCTTAACTACAAGCCCTTTGGAAATAGCGTGCGGCCGCATCATTCTCACGATGCTGTTGAGAGTTGCGTAGAGGTCGAAATCGGTAATTTCAATTGTTAACCCACCCGCTTCGATCTTCGAAATGTCGAGAACGTCGTCTACCAACGACCTCAAAAGTGCCACCGAATGTCGCAATAGTTTGATCAGTTCGCCTTGCTCGCCGTTGAGTTGCGTCGTCTGTAACAGTTCAACGACTCCAACAACGCCGTTAAGGGGAGTACGCATTTCATGGCTCATGTTCGCAAGGAACGAGCTTTTCGCGTGATTCGCCTGTTCTGCCTTGCCTAGTGCTTCGTCTTTAGTCGTTATTAGGGTCGACACGTAAATGGGGAGGATGATCATGGAAACGACCAAGCCCCACCCTATGTACGGTGAGTCCGCCCACCAGTGAGCTGCTATGACAACGGGGAGGAAGCCCGCCAGACACAACGCTTGGCAGAGGAATAAATATCTTCGGCCGTACCGGAAACCGTTTCCGAAGGTAATAAAGAGGTAGACACCGACAAGGCCCACGCCGGAAGCGCCGGCGAGGGAAAGCGCAAAGGTCGTTCCTCCAGAGTCAGCTAACATGCCTACTATACGACGCGGCTTGTTTGAAGCTGGCCAGATGTAGATGCAAACGAAGATGCCAATTGCGAGCAAGAAAAAGAAACCTAACCCTGCAAGCAAGAGCCTGTCGTTGTCGCTTACCGCCGCTGAGACCGAGGACGTAACTGTGACTCGCCCCCACATGAAAGCGATAATCAACCCGATAATGCCAATCCTCAGGATCGCCTGTTCGTGCTCGCTATCGGCTCGACCAGAGAAACGGCTTTTCAATGCCGCCCAAAGGGTCAGAAATGGGTCCAAGATGGGTTGTCCGATGCGCATGCTCACGGTGAAGCAATTTTTGTGCCGCACAATGCGACACGTCCATTTTGCTACCGTCAGCTAGGGCTGGTAAAAGATTGACATGATCTCCCAGCAAGGCGACTGACGCAAGTCGTCGTTTTTGGGCGCTCGGAGGACTTAGCCGAGAAAAAGCTGGCCCGGAGCGAATCCAAACAGGTTCGGCTACAGTTCGGCGCGTGTTCGCTAGCTTACGCTGGATTAACGGTAAACATCGGAACGGGGCGTTTCTTATCTTGGGGTGCTGCGTGGACTTTTCGCTGCGACTGGGACCATTGAATGCCGGGCTGAACCGTTACTTATCGCCAATCTTCGCGCCATTCGTGGATTTGGCCGAAGCTGGCGAAGATGTAGGCCCTTTTGTATCAGACTTCATTCATGGTCTTGGTTTTCATACGTTCCAGTACTGGATGGCCCTTGTACCGCATAACGGAGGCGCAACGCAGGCTTTTGTTGTAACCAATGAAACTCAAGAGTGGATAAAGCTCTACGACGAGCGCGCTTACATCGAGGTCGACCCCCGCGTGCAGAACCTACTTGACACTACAATCCCCGCTTTTTGGGACCAGCACAGTTTCATTGATCAGTCCGCTAGGGTTGGAGAATTCCTCGCTATGGCACGTTTTTACGGCATCGCGAGAGGAGTTGTGGTTCCAATTCGGGATAGCTACGGCCATTCAGGGATGATGACACTCAATTGCGGCATCCAAGATTGGACCGTGACTGAAAAGGCTGAGACCACCAAGAGGCTTGGTGACATTGCGCTGTTTGCGCGCTATTTTCACGAACTGTTCCAGACAGCTGTGCGCCAACGCAAGCTTGCGCCGGTAGTGCGCTTTTCTCAGCTAAGCGTACGCGAGCGAGAATGTATGTTCCTCATCGCGAACAGACTCACGTTTGAAGACGTTGCTGCTAGGCTGCAGATCAGCATAAAGACTTTGGAGTTCCATCTCAATTCTATTCGAGCAAAACTAAATGTGACTCGCATGCAAGACGCGATTTCGAAAGTAGCTGGTCTCGGGGAAATCGGGAAATGATCCGTTCGTGTGGCGGAAACTACATGGAGAGCCTCTGGTCTTAAGCCAACCGAACGGCTTTGATCTCAGATAATTTCTATTATGCGGTTTGTGTCGTCAATTACTCCAGTATGATCCCAGAGCGACGTCTAAGGCCAGTACTGCTTGCTCGAATTAAAAGCTAGAAGCGCCACAATGTTTCACCACTTATATCTGCGATCCACTCCGATAAAGTATGAGGGTTATGTGCCCCCTCTCATACAGCCATTGATAGAAGCTGCATCACGCGGGGACAATCTGGTTCCGGTGATTGATTCCATTACACACGGCTTTGGATTCGACGCGTTCAATTGTGGTGTAAGCATAAGCCGTTGGCCCAATGGGGAATCCCAGTTTTATGTGTTCACAACGATGCCGGCCGAGTGGGTGGTCCTGTACGACCACCGTTCGTACATAGAAGTAGATCCGCGGGTACAAACGTTGCTGCAGACCCTGTTGCCTGTTGTCTGGGATCAAAAGACATTCCGCGGAAGAAATTCAAGACTAGACGAATTTCTTTCGGTCGGTCTCAAATATGGATTAGGCAGCGGCGTGGCGGTCGGCTTCTTCGACGCAAGAGGTCACGCGGTAATGGTCGCCCTAAACTCCACAATGGAAGATCAGAGCGAGGCAATAAGAGCAGCGATCTACAGCAAAATTCCCGATATCATGCTCTTCGCACATTTCTTCCATGAGATTTTCATCGCTGCCGTCATTGAACAGTCAATTCCACCTCGCTCACAAGGGGCTCCCTTAAGCAATCGAGAAAGGGAATGCCTGGGCTACGCGGCGCGGGGACTTACCGGCGAGGACATCGCTAACAAACTTGGCATTACTGCACGAACCGTTCAGTTCCACTTCGACTCCATTCGATCCAAACTCGGAGCGCTCAATCGTCAGGAGGCGATCGCGAAGGCGGCGCGGGAAGGACTGATAGGTGTCGGCTAACCGGAAGCGGCCCGCCTCTCTTTTTTTCCTTAGCTGTCTATGCTATTGTCATAGCTGGCCTAGTTCGGGGAACAGCGCCAGATGAAACCCCTCACCCTCGTCACCCACCGCAAGTACTTCGGCATGGATCCCCTGTACCTTCGGGCGGCTACGGACCGCGTGCTGGCCCGAGTCGCCGGGCTGCCGCCCGGACGGGCGCAGATCAACGCACGCTGTCTGCGCAAGGATTTCGGAACGGACACTGTGATGGGGCAAAAACTCGTGGCGGGCTTTGTCGCCGAAGGCCTCCTGGAGCCTCGGACGGATGCGCCTGAGGATTACCGGCTGACCGAGCGCTTCTACGAGTTCGCCTACGCCCGCGTCGTCGAGCCGCTGCCACGATCCCGCGCCAAGGCATTGCTGGGCAAGGCGTGCGATCTGGCGATCCGCATCAACGCCGAGTGGTCGCGAAATCCGCTCGAGATCGAGGCGCTGGCGCCATTCGGACACTACATGAGCCGCGACCATCACCTCGATGAGCTGCCCCTCGGCATCGTGGTTTGCGCGCGCACGCCTTCGCACCGTGCCCGCTGGGGGCGCCTCGCCACCAAATCTCAAGGCGCCGCCGAAATACGCGCCGCATTCTGCGACCTGAGCTCGTTCATCAAAGTGCGCACCGTCAACGATCTGCAAATGCTGCCGCGCCCGTTCGCAGTGGTGTTCCAGCAGGACCCGGTCGTCGGCTAGCGTCGGCCGTTTCGCGGACTTCGGGCGACTCCGCCCGCTGCGCCCGGCCGGGCGAGCCTGCCTGCATTGTGCGCGGGTCGTTCGATTGCGTGAAAGTACCGTCGCGCCCGCGCTTTGCGTTTGCGGCACAATCGGCGCTCACCCGTCGCCTCGACGTTCCCCGGGAGCTCGTTTGCACCGCCTTCTTGTCTTCGCGATTGCCGGCTGGTCCGGCTTTTTTGTCATGGCGATCGAGCTGTTGAGCGGGCGCATCCTGGCGCCCAACTTCGGCAACAGCATCTACATCTGGGGCGGCGTGATCACCATTTTCATGCTTGCCCTGTCGATCGGGTATCTGCTCGGCGGCCGCCTTTCCCTGCGCACGCCGTCGCTGCGCAAGCTTGCGGCGATTCTGGCCTGCGCTGCGCTGGCCACGATCCCAGTTGCGATCGCCGGCGACGCGGCGCTCGATCGCATCTTCGACCTAGTCCACGATCCTCG
>Ga0137378_10001623_pt1 | contig 18995 bp, 17 predicted proteins | sample SagtaG_21_FD_104813 | JGI IMG/M metagenome (GOLD analysis project Ga0137378, IMG submission 104813) | Vadose zone soil microbial communities from Sagehorn Ranch, Mendocino, California, USA - Sage2_L_60_16 metaG | ecosystem: Environmental > Terrestrial > Soil > Vadose zone | place: USA... | reverse complement strand
CTTAGATAGAAATGACTTCCAAACAAGCAAGAAAATTAACTGCCCAGTTGAGTCACTCCCAATTCTTAGAAACACTGACGAATAAATCGAAAAGGTCAGTACTCCAGCGTTTGCCTCGCATTGTTTTCATTTCTTCTATCGTTTCAACATGTGATAGCCCTGGGCGATTGCGCGAAGGTCTTGGCTTACGACATGCTTCGTAAACGTCTGCGATTGATACTATTTGTACTTCCTTAGGGATAGCTTCACCACTAATACCGTATGGATAGCCACTACCATCTATCCATTCTTGATGATAAAGTATAAAGGGAGCAGCAAACTTAAGAGAGGGCCAGTTGCTTATAAATTCTAAACCTTTGTATGTATGTGCGTATATCCACTTTCGCTCTTCCTCATTAAGTGGTTCTCCTTGCTTTTGTATGAGACTATCAGGGAAGATAATTTGTCCGATATCATGAAGCAATGCAGCTAACCTGATTTCTTCTAGGGCTTGTCCAACGATACCTATTGCCTTAGCTATCTCTACAGCATAATAAGCGACATCTACACTATGACCTGGAGTTCGATTTCTGACATTTATAGCTGATACTAAAGCCTCAACCGCATCCCAAAGAGGATTGATCATGCAAAACCTCCACAATTTATATGCTGATAGATCCAAGGGATTACTTCAGCGAGTGTCTACTCGTTTTCAGTGATCATTTTCAGGAGACTTCAGGGCCGCTTATGTCTATCCTCTCATTAATTACAAGCTCTTATGAAAAAGGCCTCTTCGTCGACACAAAAAATGCTATTACTTTCGGGCATTATGAATGTCTGCATAGCTATTCTTCATACAAGAATTTTAACTTATTCGAATAATTATAACGTTAACTGAGGCGAATTACCAAATCACCTTGTTTAGGGGTAACAACTCAAAACCCTCTCAAGGGCGCATATCTAGATCCAGCCTTGGTTTGTGGGCTAAAGATCAGCTAGTCCTTAAAGTTTTAAGGGTTTGGTCTAACGTGGCAAATCAAGGTAGTGCACCGGTAACTTAGCTGCTCCTATGATAAGATTGTTAGCAGTCAGGTGATAACGCAAAAATTCCTCAAAAAACCCAATGGCCTCCAAGTACTCGCGAGAGAAGCTTGTTTCTATAAAATCCGAAATACAAAGACTATTTTTGATCAATGGCCTTACATAATCTTGGATGGGGCGGTTGTAATGAGCTACCTTACCCTCTGAAGGAAGCCCTACTAACCGTTTCAAGTACCTAACTTGTTCTGTATAACGCTCTTTAAAATGAAGTGCAGGATGAGGAGAGCCAATATCTGTCCAATCACCCAGCGCATCGAAAAAGCACGGATGGACTACAGAGAAAATAAATCGACCCCTTGGTTTAAGAACTCGTGCAACCTCTTTCACTGTGAATGCTATGTCCTCTAAATCCATCAATACCATGTTACAGACAACAAGGTCGAAATTGTCATTTTCATACGGCAGGTCCTTTGTAATATCCCCCACAATGTACTTTATGCTACCGAGAGGATCCTTTGACTTAGCTATCTCGATCATCGTCGGGGCAGCATCTATACCCCAGACATGTGCTCCTCGATGTATCATCTCTCGTGCAAGATATCCCTCACCACAACCGAGATCTAGAAGATCTTTGCCTTGAACATCCCCTAGAGTGGCCAGGACATTATCCCTCACGATCGTAGTAAATGCTCGCCCTTGTACTCCAATATTTCCCTCAACCCACTCGGCATACTGCTTCGCAATTACATCCCACCCATCTGCATCTATCTTCATCGATTGATCAGGAGTAAAACTCATTGGAAGTCCTCCCTTTTAAAACATTCTCAAGTATATTGAGCAGGATAACAGTGCTTACAAACTCCTTGGACCGCCTCTGTAAATGGTTCTAGCAGCTAAGAGATGAGCAATCCCTACCATAGTCTCAAAATCAAAGCTGCATGCCCTTAGACACCTCTCTCTGCACAAAGACACTTCATGCTACCACAAGTAAGTTTATCTATACCGGCCAGTATATAGATAAACTGCACCTTATGCACTTCTGCGTTGATATCACGAAATACTACTCTGACAAGATTAAAAATCTTCAATAGCCCAAGGTCTACTTTATTAATAACGTCCATCTAGAACGAAAGTAAAAAGGGAAAGTGACAGACATACCGTTACTTGTCCCGCCTACTTGAGTCATCTACTCTAAAACATGCCTCTTAGCGCCGCCAAACAGCATGAATCACACGACGTATCGTCTCATGTGAGACACCGTACTCATCTGCAACTTTCCGAAGTGGTTCCTTCTTCTCAAGCACACGATTGTAAACAGTCGGCCATTCTGAAGAGGGGATACCATATGCCGGGTTTCTCGGCCCCGGCCTCTGATGTCGTATAATAGAAGGAGTGCTTCTCTGAGCTTTTTCATCTTCAGTGAGAAGGTATTGAAGCTTTTGATACAGTTTTCCTGACGGCTCAAGGAAGAGGTATAAAATTGGCGACAGAGTACTCGAAGCCCGTCGGTTCCTATAGATTATTAGCAGAATTTAGTGTATTAAAATACACTAAATTCTTTATTATTGGGAACAAGTTGCATTTAGCTTACTTCGCAGTACCCTACTGAAAACTTTCTCGGTATGATTTTGCCAGTGAACTGCGTGCTTATTATTTGTGTTTGGTTGCAGCCATCTTCTTTCAATAACTTCTTGGAAAGGATATCCTCCTTCTTTACTTATTGAGCAGAATAAGTATAGGGCATATTTCAAAAATATTTTCATTAAGACCCACATTCCGGAGTTGGGTACGAACTTTTTCGGAAAATCGTGATGCGCCAGTGGAACGATGATGTTATGCATGGTGTACCTGCATTGCCCAACCTCTGTGGCTATTTTAGCGAAGTACTAATTCATTTTTGCTTTTCCTCACTTCTCCTACAAAGTGACAAAAGATGTAACAGATAATAATCGGATAAGCGTTATCCGAAACTGCGGAATGTGGGTTAAGATATAGAAGATTGACAGAATGGAAGGTACATAGTATTATAAATCCGAACAGTGATGTCACTTCGTGGTTCTGAGAAGTTACTATATGTAGCGCGAGTAGATAGACCAACCGATCACCATAGCAGACGAAACTCGGTTTATCATGTTAAGGCAAGGTTCAAATTAACCTGACAATTTGAACAGTCTGAAGCCGCTCAGGAAGCCCTCTTAGAGTTTATTTTTGGCTGTTTGGATTGTTCAAACTATCAAGTAAAATACGCTTAATTTGAACGATGCCATATAGCCATAAAGCATGACATGCGTTTTGCTGCTTAACAACTATATATTGACTTTATCAGTTAATGTTGCATAAAATGGAAATTCAGTATTTCGATAAATGCGAAAATAGAAACAGGAAGTCAGAATAGAATTTTTCCAACTTATGAAACTCATTATACTCGTTCTCTAATGAGAATAAAGGAGGTTTTGTAATTCAAATGCAACCTCAAAGATGGCAAGATAAACAGATTTCTCTAGGAGATTTAGTTCGTCTATCTTTTTTCATTATTGTAATTCTCCTTATTTTGGGACTTGGAGTAATTTACATACTAAATGTCCTAATTGCCCCTAATCCTTCTGTAGGCTCGGCTTCTATATTTTCTGCTATTTTTATTGTGCTTGGTGTCTTATTTGCTTTTATTCAAATCGTTGTTGCTTTCAGAAAAGCATCTCAAACATCACTTCCTTCCATTCCCAATCCCCCTTTAGCTTCCTTTATTGATAAAGACAAGGCTGCATTAGCCACGTTCCAAAAAGAAGTCGAAAACGATTTGCAGTACAAATCAGGCACGGGAGCAATAATTATTGTTACTATAGAACAAATGCTTAATAAGCAAATTATAGTTATAAATTATTGGACGCAAACAATAGAAATGGAAGTACCTGTTGTTACTCGGACTTATAACGGACATACTATCTATGTAGCAAAGGCACTGCGAGCACCAGGAGTATACAATCTTACATGTCCCACAGCGAGCCGATTACCAATACGTACTGTTCAAATGGCAGATATTGCTGAAGGACAAGTCACCCAATTAGATTGGCGCCGATAGATGCAAGTAAGCTTAAGTTGCCATGTACCTGCTAAAATGGCTTTTCTGCAACGCCTGTGCTAGTGCAGCTTTAAGCTCCAATGCCTCTCAACGAGAAGGCTTTGTAAGCATATCTTGATCTGGCCTTGTCTTCGAGATCATCGGCAAAGCCTGAAAGATGTGGATGAACTAAGCAAGGGGGGACTATTTAGCCTTTGTGAAGAAAAGATATTTGATTTAATTCGTGTAGCATTGAAATATCTCTATCTTTGCAGTTTTTGATTATTGTCAACCAACTGAGCTCTGCCTACAACATCTTGTGTTTTAAGCTCATCCTTTGGTACAGCATATAGTAGGCAAATAAAAAATGCAAAGTTAGAGAAAGATAATCCAGATAATAAAACAAAATAAAATGCACGAACTCGCTCTGTCAAAGGAGTCGCCATGTACCTTCTTCCAGATCTCTTAGAAGCTTTAAATGAACTTCATCTTTGCCAGAGAAAGGTGAGTGAGTTGAAAAGTGTGCATAACAAACTACATCAAATAGAATTGCAATTAGAGGGACTTTGGGTAACAATACAGCTTCAGTTACTGAGAACGCAAAAAGATTTTGAAGTTATTAAAATTAGTTGGGAGTATCATGTGATACCAACGATTGATGATATTAAAGATTTTGCGGCAGATGAAATGCAATTTTTAGAAGACGAACGTTTTCGTATTGATAATGGGAATATTCAAGGTCCGAAATGGGTCATAGAACTAATTATATTGCAGAACTCTTTTCAGGCAAGTATGGAAGAACCAGAAATAGGAACGGTAAACTATCTCACACGTGCGCTTCTCAGTAAATGTCGTTTTCATCTACGTAGCATTGACAAGCGACTACTATTAGCCGTTAATGAACTTGATCACATCTCGGATCAGATTTTGGGGAGAATACCACATGACTCAACAGGTAGTAACTGAGGAGCAAATATTTGAAGCAATTCAGAAGCAACATAAAGAACTGCTCCGCAAAAATTCGGGGATAGGCAATTTCGACGTCAATCAAGTTCAAGAGTTTCTCAAAAACGTGGCTGAAGCGGGAGCAATTACTGAGGATACAGAAAAACGGTCCTTATTACTTGCTTTAATTCGCTATTGGTCAGAAATCACCATCGATAAATCCGAAGAAGTTCCTATCTTTCAACAATTACTACCTTTGGATCCATCTCTTGCACGTCGTGAAAAAACACACCGTTCTAATAGTGGACTCTTAACAAACTCGATTAGGTTAATCCTCATTATAGGGGGGCTACTTTCTCTATTGGTTGTTATCTTAGTTACCATCGGGATACTAGTGTTATCTAAGGTAGCCACACCCTACCTTCCAATTATAGGTGCATTATTCGGCATAGTTACATTAGTTTTTATGGGACTGTTTATTTGGCAGAGAGTACGCTCAGTAGAAGTTGCTAATTACGTATCTACACCTAAATTAAGTCTTCAAAATCGCCACCGCTTGCTAAATAGGGTGCATGCCTTTTGGATAAAGGGTGTATTAGAGAAGTCTCTCCATGACGCCACCTTTATCGTACCGGGATTACTTGAGCAGTCCGATGTTACTGTCAATCCTTGGCACCTTGTCCTCCAACAGCCAGATCAGCCACCACGCCCGCTTCCATCTGGTACCAGCATCATACAGGTCTACGATGATGCTAATGGCGAACTGCTGATACTTGGTGAACCTGGTGCTGGCAAGACAACACTACTATTGGAATTAGCACGTGATCTCTTAGATCGTGCTCAAAAAGATGACACTTACCCCATGCCAGTGGTATTTAATCTATCATCGTGGGCTGTGAAGAGGCAGTCTTTGACAGACTGGTTCGTAGAAGAATTGAATACTAAGTACCAAGTACCACACAAACTCGGTAAGTTGTGGGAAGATGATGATCAAATATTGCCTCTTCTCGATGGGCTGGATGAAGTTGCACCAGAGCATCGTGAGGCATGTGTGGATACCATCAACGCTTACCGACAGGAACATGGCTTGGTATCTATTGTGGTATGCAGTAGGAGCACTGATTATTTTGTCCAGAAAAAGCGTTTACTGCTACACAACGCCGTCGTTCTGCAGCCGCTAACGGCGCAACAGATTGATCATTACTTGGCTAGCGCAGTTGGACAGTCAGCAGAGTTGCGTATCGCATTACACAATGATTTGATGCTGCGAGAACTAGCCAAGACACCACTAATGCTCACTGTTTTAACACAAGCTTATCGTGAACAGCCTATAAGTAACCTCTTAACAGCGGAATCGATTACAATGCTACGGCGACGAGTGTTTGCAGCCTACGTCCAGCGAATGCTCCAACGTCGAAGTACCGAAATCCGTTACTCCTCTGAGCAGACTGTACACTGGCTAGCTTGGCTAGCACAACATTTGATACAACACAGCCAAACAGTGTTTTATATCGAGCACATTCAGCCCAGCTGGCTAGCAAGCACTCGATCACGACGGCTCTACGAGCTGATTGTTAGACTAATCGTTGGCCTAGTTGTTGGTCTAGCCGTTGGATTGATTGACGTTCTAATAAGTGGATTGATCGTAGGGCTGCTAAGTGGATTGGCTATCGGGTTTGGAATCGCGATAGGGGATAGTAAGTCGAATGCTGAAATACAGCCTACAGAGATCGTTGTCTGGTCATTAAGGCGCGTACAATGGGGGTTAGTAATTGGACTGGTAGGAGCACTGCTCAACGGATTAATTGTTGCTCTGCTCAATGGACGCATTAGCGTGATATCAAATGGGCTCATCAAAACTTTGCTTAGTACTCTACTTAGCAGTTTAATTAGCATACTAATCAGCATTCTAGTGCTTAGAGTGGGCAGTGGGTGGGATAGTAGAATGCTAGATGAGCAACAACGTATCAGACCTAATCAAGGCATTTGGTATTCTATACGCAATGGGCTGATCGTCGGGATGGTGAATGGATTAGGCTTTGGACTGATTAGCGGAACAGGCTTTGGGATAGGCTTTGGACTATTTAACGGATTAGCTTCTGGTCTAGTGAATGGGCTAGACTTCGGGCTATATTTAGGGTTAATATACGGGCTATACTCAGGACTTCACTATGGTGGAATGGCATTTATCCAGCACTTTGCTCTACGGTGGTTCCTCTTGCGTGCCGGGTCTATACCTTGGGAGTATGCACATTTTCTCGATTACGCCGCTGAGCAGATTCTTCTGAGAAAAGTAGGTGGAGGCTACATCTTCACCCATCGACTACTACAAGAGTACTTTGCAACCCTCGTTACATTACTAAATTCCAATGAGCGAGTGTAAGATGGGGCACTGTTGGTTTCTTGACATACAATTAAGGTTCTTACCGTACACCTTGTATTCGCTCAGCACGAACAACACGCCGAATCGTTTCATATGAAACGCCATAGTCATCTGCGACTTTGCGGAGAGGTTCTTTATTAGCAAGCACACGTTTTAGGACAGTCGGCCATTCTGAAGCGGGTATACCATATGCCGGGTTTCTTGGCCCTGGCCTGCGATGTTGTATAATAGGAGGAGTGCTTCTCTGAATTTTTTCATCCTCAGCGAGAAGGTATTGGAGCTTTTGATACAGTTTTCCGGAAGGGGCAAGGAAGAGGTATAAAATTGGCGACAGCGTAGTCGATGCCCGTCGGTTCCGTCGATTTATAGTAGAATGCATTGTTGGCAGTGCATTCTACTATGTTTATGTTACCACGGTTTCGCCTGACCAAGTAACTCTGATGGAAAAGGCGCGATATGCTTGTTTTACTTACTCTTTCCATGAGCCTGGGAAGGCTTTGTGGCCTTGAGCGCCAGGAAGGAGGTATTCCTTATTTTCTTTGCAAAATGAAGCATCCTTCCATTGGAAAAGTAGAAGTGGCCTTCCATGTCTGCCTGTCACGCTGGCCATCTCATAGAATCTAATATATATTAACCCTTCAAATATAAAACACGTAAATCAACAAATAGGTGAGGAAAAGCGTTCTTTTCACTGCCAACACCGACTGGCTGAAACTGAATAGGCTCAACAACATCGTCTTCTGAATATGGTAGATCAGATTCGACAACCTGACCAGACTCCATTCGAACATCCCAGTATAACTCTTTTTCATCCTTGATGGTGCGTCTCTGGCGCATGGCTCCTCCGGCCAAACTCAGGTATTTAACGATGAAATGCTTCATCATGGGAAACAGTGTGTAGCCATTTCTTCCTGGTTTTTCACTCCCTCAAGCAAATAAGCCGAGATAGTACCCCTTCCGCTGAAGTCGGCAGAACACCGGTCGGCATCATGCGGTGTATAATGTGTTTACCGACTTCGACTCCATGGGTAGAGCCTACCCGCCATGCAATTTGTGGGCGTCAAGCAATCAAACGCATCGAAGCGAACAGAGAAAGGGAGATGGCATGAGCGACGAAAAGAAGGCTACAATGAAGGCCGTACGGATCCATACCTATGGTGGTCCAGAAGTACTGGTATATGAGGATGTTGCACGTCCGGAAGCAGCAGCAGGAGAGGTCTTGCTACGCGTTCACGCGGCTGGTGTCAACCCGGCAGACTGGAAAACCCGTAGTGGACCAGCCAGACCCGGAGCCATGCTCCCTATGATTCTCGGCTGGGACGTATCAGGCGCTATCGAAGCTCTTGCCCCTGATGTGACCGAGTTCCACGAAGGCGATGCCGTCTACGGCATGATACGCTTTCCACAGGCAGGAGCTACATATGCAGAATATGTGGCTGCACCAGTTGCCCATCTAGCCCACAAGCCTGCAACTATTGACCATATTCACGCCGCCGCCGTACCCCTGGCAGGACTCACAGCATGGCAGGCACTATTCGAGAAAGCACATCTAACTGCCGGGCAGACGGTCCTTATCCTGGGTGCCGCAGGCGGAATCGGTCACCTTGCCGTCCAACTCGCCAAGTCGCAAGGGGCGTATGTCTTAGGGACAGCTTCTACTCACAATATCGAATTTCTGCACCGTATTGGTGTCGATCAAGCCATTGACTACACGACAACAGTATTAGAGACCGCAGTCCACAATGTGGATATTGTCTTCGATACAGTGGGCGGAGAAGCACGTGAACGTTCGTTGCGTGTGATAAAGCAGGGTGGAACGCTAGTATCGATTGTATTTGGCCGACGCTCCGCAGAACAGACTGCGGCAGGCGTCAACGTGCAAGGAATGCTTGTGCAACCCAATGCTGCACACCTAGGCCAGATTGCTCTACTGATTGACGCAGGGAAAGTGCATATCACGGTTGATACAGTGCTACCGCTTGCTGATGCGCGTAAAGCCCATGAATTGAGCGAGACGCACCGGACGCGAGGAAAAATCGTTTTGCGCGTAGCAGAGTGAAAGAGATCAAACTCCTCACCTCGCAAGAGGATAAAGCAAGGGGCGTTCAGCAAACCGGGTTACATCCCTACCCACCCGATAGACGATTCCAATTGAGGCCCATGAGTAAATATGCTCTACTCATGGGCCTTGTGCCGCCAGTTACGGAAAGTACGCAAAAAAGGCGAACGGGTCGTATAGACCAGCCTGGCTAATGCCAATTTTTCATGTGCTCTCTGGTCTGCTCCGTGATGCCGCTATCACTGTAGTACTTTTCATAGAAAGCGGGATCCAGGTGGTGGACAACCACTCCGAAGTTGCACTCCAGGGAGTTGTTATAGACTGGACACTGCCCGTACCGGTCAACGCAGTAGTCGACGTAGGCGATGGTTGCCTCGACCGCCCAGTCCGAGACATGTACAGCAGGGTCCTTGACGATCTCGCGTATGACCTCCGGTTTGAAGGGGCCACCGTGAGTGAGGACCCAGTTGGAGTCGTCGTTCGCCATGGTTGCCCCATGCCCGTACTTCTCCTCTAACATCTGCTTCATGACCTCAGCACCGTTCTTGTAGCGCGGTGAAGGGACATAGGTTCCTTCCTTGACGCCCTCAAGTCCGAATATCTTGAGTGCCCCCATAGCTGCAGGTGCCTTCGGGTTGAGTGGCTCACACTTAAAGCCGAAGCCCTTGGCAATATCGGGGTAGGCACCCATGAGGATGTCGTCAAAGAACCCGCAGAATATCCATGCACCCAGGCCCATCGACTCTGCTGTCAGGCGGATATTCTGGACCATCGAGCCAGCAGGATAGGTCTCAACCTGGAAGAGGAATCTCTCCAGCGAGCTAATAGGTACAGGCATCTCTAGTTGACCCTCGCGGACCCACTGGCCAACACCGGCAGGCTGCTGCGTGGCATCGTCAAGCGGGAACAGGTGCCAGACATCGAACAGGTTGAGCAGGACGCTAAAATAGAGCCAGCCCATATCAGTAATCGGTATCAACCAGGCAGTACCTGGCCTATTGACGTTGTACTGGTATGGGCCAAAGAGGGAAGCATGTGGTGCTCCTGGTGCTCTGACAGACCAGTCGATGTCAGGTCGGGAGTCTGATATCTTCTGGGTCCCCGTCTCGAACCAATTTATCACCTTCCAATAATCCTCTGGCCCCTCAATCTCCACGCGCTTCTCGCGTTCCTTGCCTGGATTGTATAGGGACACACCATTATCGTTGATCACTATGAGGTCCGTCGCGAAGGAATTGCCTGGACTGGCTGCCGTTCGTCCAGATAACCAGGCGAGTTCGTGGAACCCGCCGTGAATAGCGATGTCCCAGTTGACCATGCCGTTGGGTCCGATACCGGCCCAGCAGAGGATCGCCTGCTCCGTCTCCGAAAGCGGCATGACAGGTTCGGCAGAGGCAAAGGCAAGCGGCCCACGCTCTTGCTTCATTACTCGTCCGGTGACTGGATGCGCCTCCTCTTCTCCGGTTTCAATCTTATAGCCCAATGCTACTCTGCGGCTGCGCAACGTCGTGAGAAGCCTGGAAACTGGGGGCGTCTCTTCGAAAAATCGGCGCAACTGCTGTTGGGCATCCGCTGAGATTTGCGGCCTCGCAATAGCCATAACAACACACCTCCTCATGTGTTTAGAATTGACATATGCTCATTCATGTACACGTGAACCTGTGCCTGGCCACTTGCCACAGGCGCATGAACAAAGATAGGCTAGCGCAGGGGCTCGGCCTGCATGGACACTCCATTATGAATGAAAAAGCTCCTGATAATGCTTCCTCGCTGCCTGCCTGCGGAACCGCCGCCGAATAGCTGCTCTTCAGCCTGATCGATCAGAGCTGAGTAAGTGCGCCGGGTTTTGAATTTGATGCGCTTCCACACATCTCCCTCTTTCGGCGCTCTGAAGCATTCCTCGATGATCACATCAGGGTCTTTCTCTGCCAGATGGCAGAACTTCAGCAGCGTACTGAGACGGTCCGCGTCGGTCGTGGTGCTCGCCGGGGATTGATGGTGAACACCTTTCAGCCATTTTTGCACAGTCCTATATTCAGCAAGCTGCTCTACTGTTTCTATATTCATCTCTGCTCAACACCAGGGCCTACTCGCCGCTTACTCAGGTAGTCCAAACATGCGCGAAAGGGCCGCGACTTCCTGCATGCGCCAGGGAGCCGGAGCTTCGGCTTGAATCATCTTCTTTTCCCGCAGGTATTCAACTACCTTCGGGTCGCTCTCGATGGGATTATCGAAGGAACCCCAGAAGCATGTCTCCGCAAGCGGCTCCCTGGGACGCTGCCCGCCAGTGAGCGGGTCCTCCGCCGGGTAACCCACCTCTAAGACCCAGATCGGGATCAGGTAGTCAGGCGCCTTGATAACATCCTTGACCCCTTCTGGTTTAAATGCGTGCAGGCAGACACCAAGCCCCTCGTCGACTGCTGCCAGCATGGCCTGGGTCATTGCAAAGCCTGCCTCACATGCCGCGAGCATCGCAGCTACCAAGTCATTCTTCATCAGCGGTTGCAGGACAAGCGGGAAGACCACTTCATCGACGTAGGCATGTGACCAGCCATGACTGGCGTTGAGGGCGCCCACATCGATCAGTTGCTTGAGTGTCCTTGGCCCACGATTGGGGGCTGTCGGATCGATAAACCAGAACATGAACAACGGGGCAAGTTCGAGATCGGTAGTGGTTGTCGGGGTGCGCAGACCCTCCCTTTGCTCGGGAGTCAGCTCATCACGCTCCATGACCACAATCCTATAGAATGGGGCATTGACTGCTCGCGAGGCACGCCGCGCCGCTTCCAGCATGATCATAATCTTCTCTTTTTCGACTGGTCTCCAGGGTAGAAAATAACGAATGGACCTGCGGTTACCGACTACTTCCTTGAATTCCATTGGGCTTCCTCCATTGATTGTCAACAAACTCTCACAGTGCGATCTTTCGTCGCTCTACAACGACAAATCACTACGAGGACATATCCCTACGAAGACAAATTACACAGAGAAGATGTGCACTGCCATGGCTGCTGCATCAAAACCGATGTGCCCACCGCCGTTTTGCGTCAGGCCAACCTTGCAGTTCTCTACTTGTCTTTTACCTCCTTTTCCTTGAAGTTGCCAAACAATCTCCACAATCTGGCCCAGCCCCGTAGCTCCAATTGGATGTCCCCGAGAGAGCAGTCCGCCGGACGTATTGACTGGGAGTTTTCCTCCTAACCATGTCACGCGGTCCTCGATCAGCTTCGGCCCGTCACCACGAGCACAGAATCTCAGGTCTTCGTAAATACTAATCTCCGCCGGGGCAACTCCATCATGGACCTCGGCAAGACCAACATCCTCGGGACCTATCCCCGCCATTTCATATGCTTTCGTTGCCGCTCGCCTAGTAGAAGGTTCCATAGAGCGGTCGTCACCTCTCCCTGAGACCAGCACAGAGGCATCCACTCGTGGACCCTTGAGACCTTTATTGCGGGCAAACTCCTCGCTCACGAGGAGTGCTGCTGCTGCGCCATCTCCTAAGGGGGAACACATGAGGACTGTCAGCGGGCCTACTACGGACTTACTTTGCAGAACCTGTTCGAGTGTTACTTCTTCCCTATACTGGGCATAGGGATTCAGACTTCCGTGGTAATGATTCTTGACGGAAACCAGTGCCATCTGGTCAGGTGTCACGCCCCCAACCGACTGGCCGGCAGGCTTACCTGAGCTGAGCATCGAGACGTAGAGGTCCATGAACAGGCTTCTATTAGTAGCAGCCCCCTCACCGCTCCTTCCAAGTCGCTTTTCTATTTCGGCCAGCTCAGAAACATCTACAGCAGAGTTGAACGCCCGCAGAGATTTCGCTCTGTCTGGGTCAGAAAGTTTTTCCACTCCAAGTGCCAGCACACAGTCATACATGCCAGATGCAACGGACATCCAACCCAGGTGAAAAGCCGTCGAAGCACTTGCGCAGGCATTTTCGACATTGACGATAGGAATACCCATCAGCCCTGTGTGACGCAAGACAACCTGGCCGCGTATCGTTTCCTGGCCAGTGATCAAACCAGCCACCGAGTTGGCGACATAGGCAGTCTGTATCTCCTTGATGTCAATACCAGCGTCCTCTACGGTGTTGCTGACGGCTTCCTCGGCAAGATCGCGTAACCCTCGATTCATAAACTTGCCGAATCTGGTCATCCCGGCTCCTACTACCCTGACCTTTTGCATAGTTTTCCCTCACTTGATCGTCACCGATCTCTAGAGACGGCATACCCGGCCGCCTCGCGGTCCCATGTCAGTGGGGTAATCCCCTCCTGCTTCAAGATGCTATACTCGATACGGTGTGTGCCAGTCTTGGGCAGCGAGTCTCTAAACTCGACATACCTGGGGATGGCGTAATAGGCCATCTTCCCCCGGCAGAAATCGAGTATCTCCTCGGGTGTCGCCGTCTGCTCTGGCTTGAGCACGACAACCAGCTTGATCTCGTCCTCAGAGAGTTCCGATGGAACGGCGTGCGCGGCGGACTCCAGCACCGCCGGGTGCTGGTTAACCACTGACTCAATCTCCCATGCCGAAATGTTCTCACCCCTGCGCCTCATCGATGCTTTCTTCCGACCCGCGTAGAAGAAATCGCCCTCCTTGTCTACCCAGGCCAGATCGCCTGAGTGGAACCAGTCGTTTTGCCACGCTGCAGTCGTGGCATCTTCCTTGCCATAGTAAAAGGCAACAGCTCTACCATCAGGCGAGCGGAAGACTAGCTCACCGACCTTCCCCGGCGGGAGATCACGGTCATTGTCGTCAACAACCTTAAACTCAAACCCTGACAAGGGCCTCCCCATGGAACCCACCTTGCCGCTGGTGTTCATCAAGAAACCAGGTGAATCGACCATGCCAAACCACTCGACGAGTCGGAGGCTGAAACGCTCTTCAAAGGACCGCCAGGCGTGTGCAGGACAGCCTGCAGAAAGCACCACCCGCACAGGATTGTCAGCGTCGTCCTGCCCCTCCGGTTGCTTCAGCAAGATGGGGATCATCGCACCAAGGGTGTTGAACTCCACAGCATTGTACTTCCGGCACTCGTCCCAGTGTCTGGAAGCTGAGAAGCGCTCGCCTAAAGCCAGTTTGTAGTCGAGCATGATCGCTCCCAGCGCCGTAACACCCAGAGCGTTTCCGTGGAAGAGCGGCAGGGAAGTATAGACGGTTTCGCCGGGACGTACACCCGTTGGCTCCCACAGCTTCACAATATTGGTCGGGTTAATACCCCTGTTGACAACACCTTTTGGGGGACCGGTGGTCCCGGATGTGTAGAGGATGCTATCCGCACGGGTTTTAGCAAGCGGGTCGATGGGAGGCCGACCCCCACCGGCTTTGAGCCATTCCTCAATCGCAATGGCGCTGCCTTCTATGGGAGGTGCAATCCCCCGAACAATCACCAGGCGCACATTGGGGACATGATCCTTGATGGCAACGAAATGCTCCACCAACACGTCGTCTATGACGATGGCAGATGCACCTGAGTCGTTGAGAATGTAAGCGAGAGCCTCGCCTCGCTGCGCTATATTTAATGGTACTGCTCCTACACCCATGAAGACCAGGGCATAGTATGCGTACAAAAACTCTGGGCAGTTACCCATCATTAACGCGACTCTACCACCGGTACGTATTCCTGACTCCCAAAAACCTGCGGCGACTGCGTAGATATGATCTACAAAATCCCTCCACATTATCTCGTCATCTTTCCACTTTAGGAACGGTTCATTGGGATGCGCATCGCGCCGTTGGAGCATGACGCTCTCTAGCGCGGACAAGAACTCGGGCAACGAGATCACCCCCTTGTGGTGTGTCTTCTTGAATGCGGTCCAGTGCCTACATTGTTGAAGTCCTCTGTCAATTGCAGGAGATCGTGGGCAAGCTCCATTTGCCGTTCGAGGGTGAGTGCGTCCGTCTTCAGCAGATGAACGCTGTATCCCATCTCCTCAAGCTGTGGGGTGTACGCGAAGTCCCGCTCATCGAGTACAAAGTGAGAACAAAATTCGCGATATAATCTAGCCACAGACACAGGGCTATGAGGAAGTCCAAGCGAGCCCAGAAGCCTTTCGCGACTACGGGCACGTACCCTCTCACCGACAGGCAACTCAAGCGCATCGATGACCGGTGAGATGGCCCACACTTTCTCCCTGTTCCTTATCAGTGCTTCCCGGACACCGGGTACTGAAACGATGGGGAAAATACTGGCTATGGGATTGCTTGGCGCGACGACGACAGTACTTGCGGACGCGATAGCCTCAAGCACTCCTGGGCCTGGCTTGGCGTCTTCTATTCCTTCATAGCGAACTTGACTGACATGCGGCTCGCAACTCCATCGTATAAAGTACTCTTCATAATGGAGTTTAGTATGGGAAGCCAATTCAACGTGTGTTTCTACCCAGGTGTCGGTTGCAGGTATGACGCGAGAATGAACGCCAAACAGGTCTGTCTCCCGAATGGTAATCTCCATCAAGCTCCACCCGCTACTAAGGAGATCGGAGCGCCATATATGGGTGGCCATGTCTTTGTCGCCCAGGCCGAACCAAACATCTGGAAAAAAAAGATGCGAGCGCTCGAGGAAATTGAAGCTTTCAGCATGCAGCCCCCATCCTCTGTCGTAGTCAGCAATACCGGACAGGTAGTAGATGACTGTATCAATGTCGGGGCAGATGGTCAGACCGAACAGGCGAATATTGTCTCCGACGTTACAAATATACGTGATCTTCGCCGGATCATAGACATTGCTGATGCCACGTGCGAGTCTGGCTCCCCCTGTACCGCCGCATATCGCGCAAATCATGGTACATCCTATATCATATGGTGCCACATCGCCTATAAAGTGACGTGCCAAATCCATACGGCATGTGCTTTAGGGAGAAAACTACCTACACTACTGCCCTAGATAAATGACATACATCAGTGTTCTTAGAAAGTATACACCATAAGCAAGCTGAAGTACAAGCGCAAGCTCTTTGTTTGGGTGTCCGTCAATTTTTTGTCATCAGCGAGTGGCTCACTCCGATGATAGCATTCACAGCTTTGGGCCTGGACGCTCTTGTGTAGTGAGGAGAGAGGGAATACTACCAGACATCTGCTCAAGTGCGAGGAGTCTTTGATAGAGCTTGCCGTACGGGGCGAGAAAGTGGATTAACACTGGTGAGAGAGAAGCCGTAGCCCGTCGGTTCCGGTCGGTTCCGCGATCATTCCCAAGACTCCTCTCGGGTCTTGGGAATTTCTTTTTCCTATTCCTTTTCTCTCAGTAAAGAGGGTGTATGAAATACGTGTTGGTAAGGGAAAGCAAAGAGGGCTTATCCACAACCATTTGCTGACCAACAAACTTTTCATCCACCCGAAGCTGCCCCATCATTGAGCTACCACAATCGATCCGTTGCGGTCCGCGCTCCTTCGACCATCGAAGCCAGCTTGGCCCAGGTGATGTCGGGATCAACTGTCAGCAAGCCTGCGAAGGTTGCAAAGCCGCAGTCGGTTCCGGCGATGACATTTTCGCGCCCAACTACGGAAGCATAGCGTTCCAGGCGTTGAGCGACCAGTTCAGGGTGCTCGATAAAATTGGTGGTGGAATCGAGCACGCCTGGAATGATGACCTTGCCTTCCGGCAACCTGATCTCCTCAAATACCTTCCACTCATGCTCATGGCGCGGATTGGCCCCTTCAAAGGAGACTGCAACGGGACGTGCCTCCAGCACCTCCCCTATGATCTTCTGGAGGGGAACATCGCGGTGATGCGGACCTTCGTAGTTCCCCCAACAGAGATGGAGCCGCAGACGACCAGGCGGGATATCTCTGACCGCATGGTTGAGTGCCTGAAGGTGCAGGTGGAGAAAGGGCACATTCGCTTCGTCAGCGCCTGACATGCCAACTGCTAAATCAGGACAATCCAGTTGCAAAAGGAAACCCGCCTGGGAGATCGCGTGATATTCTTCCTTCATGGCGTCTGCCAGCGCGTAGAGGTAGGCTTCGTGCGTCGGATAGTACTGGTTAGCGAGGAAGAGCGAGATAACGCCTGGCGAGGCCGCCGTCATAAACACTTCGGTGACATTTGCCCCTGCAACGGCAGTTTTGAGATTGGCAATATCTCTCTCGACATCAGCCTTGCCCCGGTAGCTAATCGGACCGGTGCAGGCCGGTCTGGCATAATCGAGCAGCAATGCTCCAACCCGTTTCGCGAAACCAGGAAACTCGGGAATGTCCAGTCGCAGTGATGGTGACAGAGCAGTTCGGTCATCAAAGCCCGTGAGCCGGTCTTTGACGTAGGTGCTGTAGCTAATTTTGCTCATCTCTCCATCATTGACAACGTCGATGCCACAGCTCGCTTGCCTTTGGACAACCTCCTTGACCGCCTCTCGTACTCGTGCCTCGAAGGCAACGCGATCAATCTGCTCACCTCGATCCTGTGCTTCTAACATGTGTTGCAAATCTTCTGGTCTGGGTAAACTTCCGGTGTGCGTCGTGAGGATTTTGTTCGTACTTTTTTTCATGGGTGTGTTCCTCCTTCAGGAAGCGAACGATGCTAACCGTCTGTCCTCTCATGATGATATATCTTCTATTATATGCCATTTGGTCGCTCTTTCCCCTGTACTCGCTACTTGGGTTATCTGTTCTAAAATTCGCCTATTAGCAGTGACGAGTAGTGGGAATAACAAGCCGTGCTGTCTTAGGTGAGAGATCAGAATCCTCTGCTACTTAACGAAGTGGTCCTCGTTTTCAATGACCCGGAGTAACACATTCGACGATTCTGCGGGGGGAGGAAAACCAGGTTAGGATTCTGTGGAACATGGATGTCGCTGTGCGGTTATGAGAGGAGGAATACGACCAAGCCATTGCTCGAGTGCAAGGAGTCTTTGAGAGAGCTTCCCGTGAGAAGCGATAAAGTGGATCAACACTGCTGAGAGCGAAGTCGATGCCCGTTGCGGTTTTGTTCGATTATTCATTCATATTTATATTATTAATATAATTTCTGTTCTCTCGCCTCAAAATCTCCTCCCTGCGCTGGCTCTCGTGTCTCTACGTTCCCAAACACGCTCTTCATGGCTGCATTGCAGATTCTCCCCTGCCTACTCACTCAGCGCTCAGAGGCCTTCAGTTCGTCCTTTTCTCTCATTATGCTCGAACAGATAGACCACGGAGCCAGCACAGGGCTGGTGCACGTTGAGAACCAGGGCAAAGGACACGTTGGCCATCGCTGTGGCTCCTCTGGTGGCTACTGGTCGTCGGCTACGATATCACTGACGCGCCGGCAGAGCTCGGTGCCGTAGTCAGTCCAGATTCCCGCACCCCAGTAGCGGTAGCAACTGGTCTCCGCGGTCAGCAGGTGGAACAGCGCGTTGCGATACCGGGGATCGGAGCTTTGGATACCCGAGGCTGTGATCCACTCGTGAAACAGGGAGCTGGCCCTCTCCATAGGCACGAGCAGCGTGTCGTAGCCCTGGACCCAGGAGATGGTGTTGGTCCAGCTGCCCCCTTCCATGTGGAAGCGCCCGTCCTCGGCCCGCAGCTGTTTGATCACCTCAGCCAGCCGG
>Ga0137378_10001621_pt1 | contig 19005 bp, 17 predicted proteins | sample SagtaG_21_FD_104813 | JGI IMG/M metagenome (GOLD analysis project Ga0137378, IMG submission 104813) | Vadose zone soil microbial communities from Sagehorn Ranch, Mendocino, California, USA - Sage2_L_60_16 metaG | ecosystem: Environmental > Terrestrial > Soil > Vadose zone | place: USA... | reverse complement strand
CGACTTCGCGGAGTTCTGGCGGCTATACGTGAGCGGCGCGACCGAAATCCCCTGGGATGACTATCTGCGCGCGGCGGGGTGGAGCGTGGCGTTCACCGAGATACCGGACGTGGACGCGCGCATCGGCTCGATCCCGCCCGCCGTCCAGGGCGGCCGCTGGCGCGCGGTCGCGGCGCCGGGGGGCGCGGCGGAGGCGGCGGGTTTGCGCACGGGGGATGAGCTGGTGCGGATCAACGGCCGGTCCATCATCGACGGCACCGACGTGACCGCAGCGGTACGCGCCATCGGTCCGCGCGCGCCGGTCGCGATCAACGTCGTCCGCGACGGCCAGCCCATGACGATCCGATTCCTGGCGGGGACGTACAGTCGCGTGCGCGCGCAGCTGGGCGACGTCGCGGCGCCGACCGAGAAGATGCGACGCATTCGCGCCGGCCTGCTCCGAGCCCCCCGATGACCGAGCGGGCGATCGAGCTCGTCCTGATCTTCACGTCGATCCTGTTCATCGTGGATCCGTTCGCGGTCATCCCGACGTTCCTCGCCATGACCGTGCGCGACACCCCTGCGCAGCGGAAGGTGCTCGCGCGCCGCGGGGCGTGGACCTGCACGATCACGCTCATCGCGTTCGCCCTGGGTGGCAGCATGATCTTCAAGATCTTCGGCATCACGATCGGCGCGTTCAAGATCGCGGGCGGCGTGCTCATCGGCCTGAACGCCCTCGACATGGTCCAGGCGCGGCGCAGCCTCCAGCGTGAGACGCCGGTCGAGACGGCCGAGGGGATCCAGAAGGACGATATCGGCATCATGCCGCTGGGCGTGCCGATGCTCGCCGGCCCGGCGCGATCTCGACCGTGATGGTGCTCGCCCTCGGCGCGAAATCAGTAGCGGCGACGGTAACGGTGTACGCCTCGATCGTACTGACGGCGGTGATCACGTATCTGGTTTTGGCGGCGGCGTCGATGGTCGAGCGGCGGCTCGGCCAGACGGGGATGCGGATCCTGACCCGGCTGATGGGCCTTGTCCTGTGTGCGATTGCCGTCCAGTTCATCATTGACGGGATAAAATTGAGTTTCCATCCGATGGACTAGTCCATCGGATCGGGTACGGCGCACGCGCCGGTCGTCCAACGGATTGATTGTCGACCAGAATGCGCTTCCCTACTGTTTGCTCCAATGAGCGCCCCCTCCGCCGTTGCCCCGATGAACCAGTAGATGGCCGACCCCCGTGTCGATGCGCTCCCGCTGGAAGCGCCCGTGAATCGCCATTTCGCGCTGCTACACGCCGATGCGCGGACCCTCACCCACGCCGTCACGGAGTACGTGCAGACAGGTCTGCAGCGCGGGAACGGCGTCGTGGTCATTGCCTCCCACGCGCTCACCGACCTCCTCCTCACGCGCTTGCGGGAGGAGGACGTCGACCCGGGCGTGCATCTCAAGTCCGGACGGCTCGAGCTGCACAATGCCGAGCTGACACTGCGCAAGTTCACGCGCAACGACACGCCGGATTGGAAGGACTTCCGGTGGACCATGTCAGCCATCTTCGAGCGCGTGCGTGCGTTCGGGCGCGGGACGTCGCGGGCGTACGATGGGATGGTGGATCTGCTGTGGCACGAAGGGAAGCAGGAAGCGGCCATTCGGATCGAGGAATACTGGAACGCGCTGGCGCGCCTGTATCCGTTCTCGCTGTTTTGCAGCTACAGGCTCGACCTGCACAACGACCAAGCCTACACCGGGTTGGAGGAGATTGGCCGCACGCATTCCGACATCCTCGGCACCGAGGACGACGAGCGCTTCCGTGACGCGTTGGATTCCGCGAGCCGGGACGTGTTTGGCGTCCCACTCTCGGAGATGGTCGGCTTCTCGCGCGACCATCAGGACGGCGAGAAGCGGCTTCCCAGCGGGCAGCGGACGATGCTGTGGGTGAAGCGCAATCTGCCGTCCGCCAGCGCCGCGGTGCTCGAGCGGGCGCGTCGCTACTACGAAGCCTCGTTGCGGTAAGGAGTGACCGCCCCCGCCGGTAGTGCCCTGCTCACCGATGCGCCGCACGGCCGTCATTTCGCCCAATTCCATCGCGATGACGGCGCTCTCACGGAGTCCGCATTCGTGTTCCTCGAGGCGGGCCTGCGCCGCGGCAACGGTGTGCTGGTCATCACCGGAACCGATCAAGTGGATCGGCTGTTCGAGCGCCTCAGCGCGAGCAAGTTCCACCCCCAGGCGTTATGCGACGCCGGGCAGTTGTCGATCCTGAACACCGCGAAGGTCCTGGACCAATGCTCGGCCGCCGGGCTGCCCGAGTGGGCGAAGTTCCGCGCCTCGCTCGCGCCCGTCCTGTCCCGCTTGCTGCCCTACGGCAGCGGGACACGTGTCTACACCGAGATGGCGAATGGGTTGTGGACCGCGGGGCATGCGGAGGCCGCGATTCGCCTCGAGGACTTCTGGAACGCCATGGCCGCCGACTACCAGTTTTCGCTGTATTGCGGCTACACGATGGACACGTACTCGGAGCATTCGTATGCCGCCCCGCTCGAGGAATTGGGCCGCACCCATTCCGACATCCTGGGCACGCCGGAAGACGAGCGGTTCGGGGTGGCGCTCGATCGGGCGAGCAAGGAGATCTTCGGGATTCCCCTCACGCAGATGGCGGGCGTGTCGCGGCACGACGCCGCGCGCCGCTTCCCCAGCGGGCAACGCACGATGCTCTGGGTGAAACGCAATCTCCCGATGTCGAGCCCACAGCTCGTTGCACGCGCGCGGAAGTATTTCACCGACAGCCACGTCTAACGCTGGCGCTACATGCGCTTGTACTTCGGTCCGCTCCCACCCTCACGCGGCGTCCATCGTGGTCCGAGTACGTCAGTCGCCTTGCAATCCACACAATTCGGCGGGTTCACACGGAGTAGGGGCGCAGCATGCTGCGCCCCTACCTCCGGATCATGCGCCTCGTACACACCGGCCGGGCACATCCGCGAATAAAACCGCGCGACTTCCAGCGGGACATCGGGAGCGGCTATGAGATGACTCGGGATCGTATCCCGCGTTGAATTCCCGGACTTGAACACCGCGTCCACCTTGCTGACCCCGATCGGAGTTTCGGTTGATCCCGGGCGAGAGCCGGCGGATAACCGCCGTGCGACCTCGGCATCGGCATGCATCCGATACTTCCCGTTGGGGAACCGCCCGCCCGTCAGCGTCATCAGCGCTGCCTGGATGCCGCCAAGGATGAAGCCGTCGCGGAAGGCAAGCCGCATGTTGCGCGTGCGATAGAGATCCCTGGCGACATACGACGCGTTCACCAGGCGATCGTACTCCGCTAAGGCAGCGCCGCGCTTGAGATTCTGGAAGATGGCCCGCCCCGCGGAGATCCCCGACTGCATCGCGTAGTGAATTCCCTTGAGCGACGGCACGTCCACGAACCCTGCGGCGTCACCCAGCAGCACGACACCATCACCGGAGCGGCGCTCGGGGAGCGAGTAGAAACCGCCCTCGGGAATCGTCTTGGCACCCCACTCGACCATCTCGCCGCCCGCGAGCAGGGTGCGCAGCAGCGGATGTCGCTTCAACCGCTGCACCAAGACATGCACGTCGAGCGCGGCGTCGCGGTAATCGAGACCGACCACGAGCCCCAGCGCAACGAGATTTGGCTCGAGCGGGTACACGAAGCTCCCGCCGAACGCATCACTCGGCAGCGGCCATCCGAGTGTGTGAATGACGCGATCGAGCGGCTGCTTCGTCTCCCACAATTCCTTCACGCCGAGAGCGAAGATCTGGGGATTCTCAGACGGCACGCGCTGCCACGCACACCACGCCTGCGCCAGCAAACCCCGTGTCCCTTCCGCGAGCGCCGTGACTTTGGCGACGAGGTCGTTGGGCGCCGAGCCACCCGGCGTCGGCTTGCCCTCGCGATCAAGTCCGGCGGGCGCGGTGCGGACACCAGCCACCGCCGCGTCGCGCACCAGCAGCTGCGCCGCGGGAAAACCGGTGAACACGTTGACGCCGAACTCCTCGGCCTTGGTGCCGAGCCAGCGCACGATCTCGCAGAGCGATGCGACATAGTTGCCGTGATTGCGCATCGACGGTGGCGTGGGAAGACGCCAGCTGCGTTCGGCCGTCAGCAGATACACTGCTTCCCTACCGACCGGTGCGCGGAACGGGAAATCCGAATCCTTGAGATCGGGAAACAGCTCCCGGAATGCCCGTGGGTTGACGACGGCGCCGGAGAGCGAGTGCTCGCCCAAAGCCTCCGCTTTTTCCAGGACTCCGATGTTCAGCTCACCGCCGTCGGCCTTCGCCAGCCTGGCAAGCTCGATCGCGCACGCGAGTCCGGCCGGCCCCGCGCCGACGATCAGGACGTCGAGGTCCATGCGGTCGCCGGCACCTGCGGCGCCGTCCTGGAGAATCAGTGTGTCGAGGGGTAACGCGGGCTGATAGTGGGCCGGGACGATCTTATCCATGCAGTTTGCGGATTTCTTCGGTCAACCTGGGGACGATCTCGAATAGATCGCCCACGACCCCATAGTCAGCCACCTTGAAGATCGGCGCGTCTTTGTCCTTGTTGATCGCGACGATCACCTTCGACGTCCGCATGCCGGCGAGATGCTGGATCGCGCCGGAAATGCCGACCGCGATGTAGAGCGACGGGCTCACGGTCTTCCCGGTTTGTCCGACTTGATCGGCGTGCGCGCGCCAACCCGCATCCACGACCGCACGCGACGCGCCGACCGCCGCGTGGCCCCCGAACGCGCGCGCGAGCTCTTCCAACACCTTGAAGTTGGCAGGCTCCTTGAGACCGCGGCCGCCCGAGATGATGATCTGCGCTTCCGCGACGTCGAGCGTGCCCGCCGGCGCGGCCTTGATCTCACGCACCGTAACGCGACCGGCCGGCACATTTACGGCGACCGTTTCGGCGGCGCCCGCTTTGGGCCGCTCCACCGGTGTGAAGACGTTGGGTCGCAGCGAGAGCACGGCGGGCTGAGACATGACCTTCACTCTCAGGAGTGCCTTCCCCGCGTACACGGGACGGGTGACCATCAGACCGGCGCCATCAGTGGCAAGATCTGTGAGATCAGCGGCGACGCCCACCCCGAGTTTGGCTGCGACACGCGGCGCGAGATCTTTGCCCGTGGCGCTCGCGGCGAAGACGATGGTCCGATAGCCGCCCTGTTTCGCGCGCTCGGCCAGTGCCTGCGCCCACGCCTCGGGCGCGTACTTCGCGAACGCCGGATTGGCGAGCGTGACGATCGTGTCGGCACCGAACTTGGCGGCTTGATCAGCCCCCTGGACCGGGGCCGCGGCACACACCACGGCGTCGACGCTGCCGCCGAGGCGTTGCGCGGCCGTGACCACCTCGTGGGAAATCTTGCGCAGCACGCCGTCGCGCTGCTCCAGCACGGCGAGCGTGGTCACAGGACTTTGGCCTCTTCGCGCAGCAACCGCACCAGCTCGCCCACAGCCGCGGCGCCCTCGCCGACGATCTTCCCTTCCTTCCGATCGGGCGGCGGTGTGAGCGCAACGATCTCCAGCGTGCCGGCTCCCGGCTGTACCGGTTTCACTTCGAGCGGTTTTTTCTTCGCTGCCATGATGCCTTTGAGTGCGGGGTAGCGGGGCTCGTTGAGTCCCTTGTCGGCGGTGAGGACCGCGGGCAGCGGAAAGTCCACCACTTCGATGCCGCCTTCGATCTCCCGCTCGGCGACGCCGTTCGCCCCGTCGATATCGAGATGCGACACGGCGGTGACGCACGGCAGGCCGAGGAGCTCTGCGACGAGCGGGCCGACTTGGGTGTTGTAATCGTCGATCGCCATGCGCCCGAACAGGATCAGATCCCAGGCCGTGCCTTTCAGCTCGGCGGCGATGACCTTCGCCGTCTCGAAGGGATCGGCGGGGATCTTGTCGGCCTGTAACAGGACGCCACGGTCGGCGCCCATCGCCAGGGCGGTACGAATCGATTCCTGCGCGGCGGCAGGGCCGAGACAAATGACCACGACCTCGCCGGCCGCTGCCTTCTCCTTGCGGCGCAGCGCCTCCTCGACCGCGAATTCGTCATACGGGTTCAGGACGAACTTGACTCCCGCTTCGTCGAGGCTCTTGCCGTCGGCAGCGATTTTCACGCGCGTCTCCGAATCGGGGACGCGTTTGATGCACACGGCGATTTTCATGAGGACGGAAAGCTACGCTAGCGCCGCGCCAATCGGAACACGGCGATGCCCCAACTCTCGGGATCGTCCGGTGGGTCGCTGTTCCAGTCGTTGTACGAGTGAGAGCCGTCGGAGCGGTAGCGCAGGACGTAGTCGCCTGCGGGCAGGGTGATCACACCGTCGAAGCTGCGGTTCTTGTCCGAGCCGCCGGCGGGCTCGGTTTCGTCGTACTGCATTTTCCACACGGTTCGGCCGTTCGCATCCTCGATCCACCCGTAGTCGTACATGTCGCCACCTCGACCCTCGCCCACGGCCAAAACGCGCACGCGCGTCTCCTCGGTCAGACGCAACGGCGTACGCGCGTCTTCGTCGTCGCCCATGTGGTTGAGCTGCGCCAGGGTGGTATTGGTGCCGGCGCCCCGGGTCTGCATGAACGGGCCAACATCGGCGGGGTTCAGCCGGCCGCTCGCCGGGAAGATGCTGATGCCCCAATAGCGTTCTTCGGCGGGCGGGGCGCCGTTCCAGTCGTTGTACGAGTGCGAGTCATCGCTGCGGTAGTAGACGAGATAGTTGCCGGCAGCGAGGTGCACGGTCCCGTCGAACAGCCGGTTCTTCTCGGCGCCGCCGGCATGCTCCGTCTCCTCGTAGCGCATCCCCCAGACCCGCTTGTGCTGCTCCTCATCGACGATCCAGGCGTAGTCGGACATCTTGTCGCTGGTACCTTCGCCCAGCGCGTAGATGTGCAGGTCCATCGGACGCCGCAGCGCAAAACCGGACGAGCGCATCTCGTCGTCGTGGATGCCGATCATTGAGACGATCGTCTGGCCCGGCGGAACCGGCTCGTATTCGTACGGTTTGACCGACGCGCGCGTCGCACGGTCGGCCACCCGCAGCGTCATCCCCCAGAACTCGGGATCGGTCGCCGGTACGTTGTTCCAATCGTCGGGACTGTGCGAGTCGTCGCACGCGAAGTAGGCGACGTAGTGCCCCGGCTTGAGCTGCAACGTTTCGTGCGCCATGCGGTTCTTGGCCGCGCCGCCGGCAGGATCGGTCCCCGCGTATGTCATCGTCCAGACACGCTTGCGCGTGTCGGCATTCATGATCCAGCCGAAATCGAAATCGCCGTCACGCCGCAGCTCACCGATGGCGTAGATCTCGACGGAGGTTGGCCGCGTGATCTCGAATCCTTTGCGGATGGAGCTGTTGCGGTCCGGGACGAGACTCACGATCGCCGATTCTGTGAATGCCGCATGCGCGGCGTGGATGTCGTCCTGCGTCGCAATCCGGCCCGCGCCCTCGATGTTGAGACCGAACTGCTTGTACAGTTCAGTCTCGACGTAGGGACCGCCGTACTTCACGCGCCGGCCCAGCTGGATGATTTCCTTCAGGCTGATATTGATGTCGCCGTTCCACGAGACGGACGAAGCGGGATACGACGCGTAGTGCGCCTCGTACGTGCCGGCGGGGAGACGCACGGTGCCGGAGAACCGGCGCAGCCCGTTGGATTCGCGCCGCGTGTCGACCGCGCGCAGATCCCAGACGACCGCGCGCGTGCGCGCATCGAGGATCCAGGCAGCGGCCGGCCACGTCGTCTGCTCGTCATCCTGCCAATTGTCGTCGTCGCGGCTGCGCAGCCGGTCCGGCCTCGGCTCGGCGCCGACCGCGGAGATTTTAAGGTCCTGGGGAGCAGCCAGTACGAAAACGCTGACCCGGTGTTCCCGCGGAGTCAGGTTCTGAATGTCGACCAGCTGGGTTTGCGCGAGGACGAGCAACAGCGCGAGATGCATGGCTGATATGACGAGAGGGGGCCTGAGGGGGTTTCTAGTTAAAGGCGCTCAGGCCGGTGATCTCCTGTCCCAGGATCAGCGTGTGGACGTCGTGCGTCCCCTCGTAGGTGTACACCGATTCGAGGTTTGCGAGGTGTCGCATCGCCTGATACTCGGCCAGGATGCCGTTCGCGCCGAGGAGGCGGCGCGTCTCCCGGGCGATATCGGTCGCCATGTTGACGTTGTTGCGCTTGGCGAGGCTCACTTGCTGGGGCGTGGATTTGCCGTCGTCCTTGAGGCGGCCGAGCTGGAGACAGAGCAGCTGGGCTTTCGTGATTTCGGTGAGCATGTCGGCGAGGCGAGCCTGTTGCAATTGGAACCCGCCGAGCGGCTTGCCGAACATCACGCGTTGCTTCGCGTAGCTCACCGCCTCGTCGTAGCACGCCATCGCCGCGCCGACGGCGCCCCAGGCGATGCCATACCGCGCCGCCGTCAGGCACATGAGCGGTGACTTGAGCCCGCCCGACTTGGGAAGAATCGCATCCTTCGGTACCTGCACGTCCTGGAGCACGAGCTCGCTCGTGTCACTCGCGCGCAGCGAGAGCTTGCCCTTCTGGTCCTTCGCCGAAAACCCCTTGGTGCCGGTCGGCACGATGAAGCCGCGGATGGAATCGGCGTCGTCGATCTTGCCGGTTTTGGCCCAGATGATCGCGGCCTGCGCCGTCGAGCCGTTGGTGATCCACATTTTCGCGCCGTTCAGGACCCAGCCGTCTTTCGTCTCTTTGGCGACGGTGATCATGCCGGCGGGGTTGGAGCCGTAATCGGGCTCCGTCAGGCCGAAGCAACCGATCACCTTGCCGCTCGCCATCTGCGGCAGCCATAGCTTCTTCTGTTCTTCGGATCCGAACGCGTAGATCGGGTACATGACGAGCGCACCCTGCACCGACGCAAAGGACCGCACCCCCGAATCGCCGCGCTCGAGCTCCTGCATGATGAGCCCGTAGGCGACGTTGTTCAGGCCGGCGCACCCATACTCCTCGGGGAGGTTAGCGCCGAAGAGGCCGAGCTCGGCCATGCCGGGGATCAATTGCTTGGGAAATTTGCCGGCGACGTAGGCGTCCCCGATCACCGGCATGAGGTTCTCATCGATCCAGTCGCGCACCGTATCGCGGATGGCGCGCTCTTCTTCGCTCAACAATCCATCTATGTTGTAAAAATCGACGCCGGTAAACTTCGGTGGCATTCAGGACCTCTACGATTGGGCTACGGGGACCGGCTTTTCCGCCGCCGGGGCGGGCTTGGTTTGGGACCGAGCAAAGGCGGCCGTGTCCGATGGCTGGAACCGCTGTTTCGCCGAATCCCATCTGAAAAACGTGACCTGCACGGCGGCAGGATCGATCGTGACGAAGTTGAAGGAGACGGGACGCCCGCCGCGCGCCCGAGTCGAGAGCGTACCGGCAGTCGAAACGGTAACGCGGCCCTCCAGCATCTCGGCGCCTTCCTGATGGTCGTGCCCGCAGAGCACGACATCGGTCCCCGCGTCGACGACGCGGCGTTGCGCGCGCTTCCAGCGCGCGAGCCCCATGCGCTTCGACACATCGCCGCGCAGCAAGTTGTGATGCATGACGAGCACGCGCGGCAGCGCCGGGTCGGCCTTGGCGAACACCGACTGCACCCGCTGCATCTCACGCTTGGGAAGGTGGCCTTTCACCGCGATGTCGCGCAGCCGCGCGGTGAGCGAGCCCCACGCCACGCCGTGCGCCGTCAGCGCGGACGTGATGACCGCGCCACCGGGGATCGTGAGCGTGGGCGTGAGGTCGGCGCCGAAGTAGCTGCGGTATTTTTGGTAGACGGCGTCCTTGGCGAACGGAATGAGCGGCCGCCACCACCACTGCACGTCGTGATTGCCGGGAATCACGACGACGGGCGCCGTCTCACGGCACAGATTCACGAACGCGCGGCCGCGTTGAAATTCGCCGTGCCGCGCGCGCTGCGAGAGATCGCCGCCGATGACGATCGCGTCGGGGCGCAGGTCGGGCAGCATCCGCTCCAGCGCTTCGACCACCGGCACGTCGGCGAGCCCGCCGAAGTGCAAATCTCCGATGTGGGCGATCTGGACGGTCACAACTTGGCTTCGATCGTGTAGGTCAGTTGAACGCTCCCACCGGCCGGCAACGGGACGCGGAATCGCACCGCGCCGGCCGACAAGCGCTCCGCAGGCATGCTGCTCTCGGTCACTTTCCACTCCCCTTGATGGCGCTCGATCACGTCCACCGTCACCGCCTCCGCCTTGGCGTTGCGGAGCGTGACCTGGTACGACGCCGTGGCCTTCTGGGACCCTGGGGTGCCTATGATGGGCTGACGCGGGAGCGGCTCGGTGCGCCAGTCGGTCTGCAGCCACTCGCTCGTCACATCAAACGCGTCGCCCGTGTACAGCCGCACGTCTGCCCCCGCCGGCGTGTGATCGATCGTCGTTTCGCCGACCAGCTGCGGGCGGCCCGCCGAATCACTCTCGTAGACCTGCACCGTCCCGGCGGGCAGCGGCCGGTCGCCGAAGGGCGATCGCGTGGGCCGCTTCACGGTGTACCACACCTGCACCGGCACCGTGGTCGGGCCGGTGGGAGCGGGGCCGTAGACGCCTTGTAAGGGGAACGCCCCGCGCGCGATAAACTCCCGCGTGACCCCCGCGCCAGTGCGCGGGAACAGCGCGGTGGTTACGGGAACGCTGGGCTCGATCGTGAGGCGGCCGGGAAGCTGGTAGACGTGAGTTTCACCGACAGCCTCTTCCCCTACTTCGAGCTTGTCCTGTGCGGCTGCCAGCTGTCCTCTCATCATCCATCGCACCCCGTCTGTCGTCGGCGCGGGCGTGCGCGTGCGCCGAATCGCCCCCGCGACAAGTTGTACTTCAGCACTATCGGCACGAAGAGCCTGCGAAGTGACGGTTGCTGTTCCCGTCACCTGCGCCCGCGCTCCTGTCAAAATCACCTGGTAGAGAGCTTCCCACGTCGCGCCCTGCGCTACGTAGGCGAGCTCGGTCCGCTGGCGCGCGCGCGAGGCGTCGAGCACGACCTGAGCTTCCGGACTCGTTCGCACGAGCTCGGCGGGGAACAACGGCTCGCCGGGCGGACTCAGGAGCAGCCGCCCGTCGGACAGCTTGAACTGCGGCGGATCCGCCCGCACGACCGTCGCGCGAATCGTGTCGCCCTTGGCACGGACGAACGACATCGTCTGTCCTACTGCCTGCGCCAACGCGTCCCTCGAGGTGCTCGGATAACGGACCGTCGCGGACGTCACGGAGACCGCGGTGTCCGGTGAGAACAGCGTCGCCGGATCGAGCGCCTCGATTCGCAGAGTGAGTGCATTCCGCCCCTGCTGCAGCGCCTGCGGCAGCGTACGCCGCACGACCACGCGACCATCTCTATAAATAGAAAGGGATGTCTGCGCCGCGAGGGGAGTCCCGACGAGCAACCCCACGCACCACGCACCACGCACGTAGTTGATCATTTGATCCACTCCAGTGTTACGCGTTTTGCTATAAGAAACGTCAACACGTACCACAGGAGCACACTCACCGCGCCGACCAGCCGGGCTGTCCGCTCCACAGGCAGTGCCAAGGCGACATACACCGCCAGCGGCATGGTCGTGCCGATGGCCACGAGGCGCGCGATCCTGCTCGCCCGGCGGCCGAGCAACCGCATGCAATTGGCGCATATCCCGCCAATCGCAATGCCCGGCGTGTCCGTGCCGCACTTGGCGCACGGGTGGCTAGGCCCTAACCCGCTTAACCACGGCGCGGGCGAATTCGGCCGTAGCAGCACGTCCCCCCAAATCCGGTGTCCGGACCTTGTCCTGCACGATGGTCGCTTCGAGCGCGCAGCGCAGCCGCTTGCCCGTCTCGAGGTCGCCGATGTGATCGAGCATCATCGCGGCTGCGAGCAGCTGCGCCGACGGGTTGGCGATCCCCTTCCCCGCGATGTCGGGCGCCGAACCGTGCACCGGCTCGAAGATCGCGGCGTGGGTGCCGATGTTCGCGCCGGGCGCGAGCCCGAGACCCCCGATCAATCCCGCCGCTTCGTCCGACAGAATGTCGCCGAACAGATTGGTCGTGACGATGACGTCGAATTGCTCCGGCTTGATCACGAGCTGCATCGCGGTGTTGTCCACGATCTTGTCCTCCGACGCAATCGCACCGTTGTACTGCTCGGCGACGCGGCGCGCGACCTCGAGAAATAGCCCCGACGTCGCTTTCAGGATGTTGGCCTTGTGGACGATCGTCACCTTCTTGCGGCCGTGCGTCTTGGCGTACTCGAATGCGTACTTGGCGATGCGCTCGCTGCCCTCGCGGGTGACGATCGACATCGCCTGCGCCATGGCGCGGCGGTCGCCGCCGATCTTGAACGTGTGATCGAGCCCGACGTAGAGCCCTTCGGTGTTCTCACGGATGATGACGAGGTCGACGTGCTCGTAGCGCCCGCCGGGAACGATCGTCTTGGTCGGCCGCACGTTGGCGTAGAGATCGAACTCCTGCCGCAGCGCCACGTTGACCGAGCGATATCCGCCCCCAACCGGCGTGGTGAGCGGCCCCTTGAGACAGAGCCTGGTGCGACGAATCGAGTCGAGCGTGGCGTTGGGGAGGGGCGTGCCCGCTTTTTCCACGGCCGCCATCCCGCCGTACTGCTCGTCCCAATCGAACTGCGTCCCCAGGGCGTCGAGCACCTGGAGCGTGGCCTCCGTGATCTCGGGGCCGATCCCATCGCCCCGGATCAGGGTCGCTTCGCGGACCCCCCCGGTCATGGCAGGCCTGGGGTCAGGCTTTTCACCGCGCGCGTCAGCGCCGTCCAGGGATCAGCGCCCTCACCGCGAGCTATTGTCCGCCAACCAATCTTCCCAACTCGGCTGTCGATGAGGACGACCGAAAGTTCGGCAGTGGCCGTCCGGCCGTCCGACCGTCCGACCGTCCGACGGAACACAAGTCCGGCTGGAACAAAGACGTATCGTCCTCCCACCAATCCCATCAGGGTGCGCAGCTGATATCGGAGCGGATCCGGAACCTCGATGAGGTTCGAGGCCCGTAAAAACGGCGTCCCCATCTGATCGGGATCGGGAGCGATGCCGGGAGCACGGCGGGCGATGTGCCGCAGCTCGGGGGGGCCGACCCAGGTGACTTCCGACGCCCGTGCGCCGAGCAGCGTCGCGATGATGCTGTCGCTCTTGTCGAGCGTCGTGCGCCGGTCGCCGATCAGCGTATCCCACTGCAGCGCCTCTTCCGCCGCGACCAACGCGAGCGGCATCAGCGCCACCCGTTGGCCGGCGAGACCAGCAGTGGGAAGTGGAGCGGTAGGGACAGGAGTCGGGTTGTGGGAGTTCTTCTTCCCACCGCAGGCCACCGACACCAGGCACCAGACACCTATGACCAAGTACTTAGTTTGCAAGCGGTTAGTCACGGCCCGAATCTAAGCGAGCGTGAGGCCGCCGTCCACCACGACTACCTGTCCGGTGATGTGCCGCGCCGCTTCGCTGCACAAAAAGAGGATGACGCGCGAGACGTCCTCGGGCTCGGCGACCCGGCCGAGCACTGACTCGTGCTCGGCGCGCTCGAGCACTTCGCGCGGCAGCTGCGTCAGCAACTCGGTCTTGACGAAACCGGGCGCCACCGCGTTCACGTTGATGCCCGCCGAACCGAGGTCCACCGCGGCAGCCTTGGTGAGCCCGATGAGCGCCGCCTTGCTCGCGGCGTAGTTGGCGATGCCGAAGCCGGGCCGGAATGCCTGGTGGCTCGCGACGTTGACGATCTTGCCGAACCGCTGGGCACGCAGGTGCGGAGACACGACGTTGATACAGTTGAACGCGCCGGTCAGGTTCGTGTCGATGACCTCAGACCACGCCTCCGGTGTCAGGCGCCAGAGCGCGCCGTCATGCGTGACGCCCGCATTATTGACCAGATAGTGCACGCCGCCGAGGTGACTGCGCACCTCGCCCACGAAATGCTCGACGAGGTCCATCTCCCGCACGTCGCACAGCGCCGAGTAGCACGGGACGCCACAGGCCTTGATCGCCGCCTCGGTCATGAGGGCCTGGGGCCCGACCTCGCGTCCCGGCATTTCGACGTAATTGAATGCAACGCCGCAGCCGTTCTGCGCGAACTCGAGCGCGACCGCGCGGCCCAGCCCCGTCGCGCCGCCGGTGACGATGACGACGCGCCCTTTGAAGGACTCAGGCGATCGCTGGGGTTGGGGTCGCTCCTGTACCGCGGGCGCGGAGGCGGCGCGCCCCCCCCCGCTCGACGACCAGGGATACGGACCAGAGGGGCTCAAGGAGTTCGAACCTATGTTCGAACTTGAACATCGGCAAGCGGCGTCGCAACTTACGCCGCGTGCGACCGCTTGCTGTCGTCGGATGGACGATCGTCGCGCTGCTCGGCGCCCTCGCGTTCGGCGTGCTGGCGCTGGCGCGCGGCGAGACGATCAGCGCCGCCTGGCTCCTGACCGCCGCCGTCTGCACCTACGTCATCGGTTACCGGTTCTACTCGAAGTTCCTCGCGAACAAAGTCTTTGGCTTGGATCCAAGCCGCGCGACACCGGCGGAGCGGTTCAACAACGGCCACGATTTCGTTCCGACGAACAAGTGGGTGCTGTTCGGCCACCACTTCGCGGCCATCGCTGGCGCCGGCCCGCTGGTGGGTCCGGTGCTGGCGGCGCAGTTCGGCTTTCTCCCCGGGACGCTGTGGCTCGTCATCGGCGTCGTCCTCGGCGGTGCGGTCCAGGACTTCACGATCCTGTTCTGCTCGTTGCGGCGCGACGGCAAATCACTCGGCCAGATGGCGAAGGAAGAAGTCAGCAAAGTCACCGGCGTAACGGCGATGATCGCGGTGCTCGCGATCATGATTATCCTGCTCGCGGTGCTCGCGTTGATCGTGGTCAACGCGCTGCGCGCGTCGCCCTGGGGGCTGTTCACGATCGCCTGCACGATTCCCATCGCGCTGTTAATGGGCTGGTGGATGAAGCGCTGGCGGCCGGGAAAGGTCGGTGAAGCCTCGATCGTCGGCGCGTTGCTGTTGTTGATCGCGCTGGTCGGGGGCGGCAGCGTCGCCAGTCATCCCGGTCTCGCACCAGCCTTTACGCACAGCGGCACGTCGCTCACGGGGATGATGATCGCGTACGGCTTCATCGCCTCAGTGCTCCCCGTCTGGATGTTGCTCTGCCCACGCGACTATCTCTCGACCTTCTTGAAGATCGCCACGGTCCTGGTGCTGGGTGTCGCCATTCTGATCATCCTGCCGCCGCTGCGCATGCCAGCGCTCACGCCGTTTGCCACCGCGGGAGAAGGGCCGGTGTTTGCGGGCAAGCTGTTCCCGTTCGCGTTCATCACGATCGCCTGCGGGGCGATTTCCGGTTTCCACTCGCTCGTCGCCTCCGGCACGACCCCCAAGATGATCACGCGCGAAACCGACGCCCGGATGATCGGCTACGGCGGGATGGTCATGGAATCGTTCGTCGGGATCATGGCAATGATCGCCGCCTGCACGCTCGATCCGGGCGTCTACTTCGCGATGAATACGACGCCCGCGGCGCTGGCCGGCGCTTCGGATGTATTGAATCAGGCAGGCTTCGTCGTCACGCCGCAGTACATGCAGGCGCTGGCGGCGCAGATGGGGGAGCAGACGCTGATCGCGCGCACCGGCGGCGCGCCGTCTCTGGCCGTCGGGATCGCACACATCTTCTCAGGGCTCACCAGCGCCCTCGGCGGCAAGACGCTCTCGGCGCTGTGGTATCACTTCGCGATCATGTTCGAAGCGCTGTTCATCCTCACGACCATCGACACCGGCACGCGCGTCGGCCGATTCATGCTGCAGGAGATTGTCGGCCACGTCTGGCCGAAGTTCGGCGAGACGTCGTGGCTGCCGAGCGTCTGGATTTCGAGCGGCGCGGTGTGCGCGGCCTGGGGCTACTTCCTCTGGCAAGGCGTCGTCGATCCCTATGGCGGCATCAACGCACTGTGGCCGCTGTTCGGGATCGCCAATCAGCTGCTCGCCGCGGTGGCGTTATGCGTAGCCACCACGATCCTGATCAAGATGGGCCGCCAGCGTTACGCGTGGGTGACGCTCGGCCCGCTCGCGTGGCTGATCGCCGTGACGATGACCGCGGGGACGCAGCTCGTGCTCTCCTCGGACCCCAAGCTCGGATTCTTCGCGCGTGCCGCGGCCCTGGCTGGGTCCACCGATCCGAGCGTGGGTCAACGCATCGCGAACTACTACCTCGATGCCGGGCTCACGCTGTTCTTCATGGCGGTCGTCGCGATGTTGGTCATGACGTCGGCGCGGGAGTGGTGGCTGGTGTTGTCACGCAGGAAGCCTGCGGTGGTTCATGAGGCGCCCTACTTTCCAACGACGCTTGTCGCCGGCGATTAGTCAGTCACCGCGAGACGGCCTTGCCGCGGACCCTGTCCGAGCGTTCATGCAGCCTCCGTCACACGAACCGGCAGTACCATGGCGTTGAGACCGGCGAATTGCAGCCGGCGCTGTAGCAGATACGCGGTTTCGTTGTGGAGCAGCCGCTGATACCACCGTTCGCGTTCGAAAATCAGCTTGCCGGCAAAAAACAACGACTGCGGAAATTCGGCGGCGATCTGGAGGCACAGGTCGGCCGCGCGTTTCAGAGTTCTACGTGGCCTTCAACATTTCACGGACGTGGCGGCGACCGTCCCGTGTGTCCTGCGGTCGGATGGGGTTGAGAATGTACTCATCGTGACATCGGCTCCGCCAACGCTCCACCGCACCCGCCGCTTCGGCCTGGTGGATCTCGCCATCGTCGTCGCGCTCGCAGGCCTGCTCTTCGGAGTGCTGCAACTCGGTCGGGAGTGGAGCGGCGCATCGCGGCCGGCCATCGTCATCGACCTGTCCCCCTGGGCTCTGCCCCGCTACACGTTTTACTCGCTGTCCCGGGGACTGCTGGCGTACGTTCTCTCGCTCGCCTTCACGTTGACCTACGGCTACTGGGCTGCGAAGGACCGGATTGCCGAACGGGTGCTCGTGCCCCTCCTCGACATCCTCCAGAGCATTCCGGTCCTGGGATTCATGCCGGGCTTGATTCTGGCCCTGGTGGCGTTGTTCCCATACAACAACATCGGCCTCGAGCTCGCCGCCGTGATCATGATCTTCACGGGGCAGGCCTGGAACATGACGTTCAGCTACTACCACTCCTTGCGTTCCGTGCCTGACGATCTCCGCGAGGTCGGGGCGGTCTACCGCTTCTCCTGGTGGCAGCGTCTCAAATGGCTGGAACTGCCGTACGCCACACTGGGGCTGGTCTGGAACAGCATGTTGAGCATGGCGGGCGGCTGGTTTTTCCTGATGATCAATGAGGCGTTCCGGCTGGGCGACCGGGACTTCCGCCTGCGAGGCATCGGGTCGTACATGAGCGTGGCGGTGGATCAGGGACGCACCGACGCCATGCTCTATGCGATTGGCGCGATGACGCTGATGATCGTCGCGGTCGATCAGGTCTTATGGCGCCCCGTCGTGGTGTGGGCGCAGAAATTCCGAGTCGAGGAGGGCGGCACCCAGGAGAAGATGTCGTCGTGGTTTCTTAACTGGCTGCGGCGTTCGCGGCTCCTCGCGGTGCTCAGGCGGCTGGGGCGCCGCGTCCGGACCCGCTTGGCACGCCCGCGAGCTATTCGGCCTGGCCCGACCACGCAGCCGGTTGCCGCCCGCCAGCCCGCGGCCTGGCTCGGCGTGATCCTCCTCGCAGTGCTCCTCGCTGCGCTTGCCTTCGGCGCCTGGAAGTTGACTCATGTCTTGCGCCGCGTTCCCGCGGTGGAGTGGGGCACACTGGGTGGCGCCGCCGCGTGGACGCTCGGCCGAGTCCTGCTCGCGACCGCGCTCGGGACGCTGTGGGCGCTGCCGGCCGGAATCGCGATCGGCCTCTCGCCACGGCTGTCCCGCCTGCTGCAGCCGGTGGTGCAGATCGTCGCGTCGTTTCCCGCGCCGATGCTGTTTCCCATCATCATCGCCGGGCTCGCGGCGGCCGGCGTATCGCTTGGCTGGGGGAGCATCGTCCTCATGCTCCTCGGGACGCAGTGGTACATCCTCTTCAACGTCATCGCGGGAGCGATGGCAATTCCCACGGATCTTCAGGAGGCCGCGCGCAGCTACCGGCTGCAAGGCTGGCGCCGGTTCCGGGCGCTCTACCTTCCGGGTGTCTTTCCCAATCTCGTGACGGGATGGGTCACCGCGGCCGGAGGCGCGTGGAATGCCAGCATCGTGGCCGAGTTCGTGACGTTCAAAGGGCGGACGCTGCAGGCCCATGGGCTGGGTGCGCAGATCAGCGCAGCCGCCGCGGCCGCCGACTTCCCGCGGCTCGCGGCCAGTATTCTCGTCATGTCGGCGATCGTGGTAGCCTTCAATCGTACGGTGTGGCGGCAGTGCTATCGGGTCGCCGAGCAGCGCTTCTCACTCAACAGGTGACGATCAGGACAGATAATGGCCACGTCTGCGGTTGCTGAGGCGACTCGAGTGCTGTGCGAGGCACGCAACATCTCGCAAGACTTCACCCTGCCCAACGGCCAGCAGTTGCGAGTGCTGGAGCATGTCAGCGTGACGGTCGGCGCAGGCGAAGTGGTTGCGCTGCTGGGACCGTCCGGCAGCGGTAAATCGACGATCCTGCGGATGCTCGCGGGGCTCATCACCCCGACGCATGGTGAGGTGTTCTACCACGGCCAGCCGCTGCACGGTCTGAATCCCGGGGTCGCGATCGTATTCCAGAGTTTCGCGCTGTACCCGTGGATGACGGTCACGGAAAACGTGAGAGTGGTCCTCGAGGTCCTGCGGCTCCCCCGGCAGGAGATCGCCGAACGCACGGAGCGCGGCATCACCCGCGTCGGGCTGGGAGGGTTCGAGAGGGCGTATCCGCGCGAGCTTTCGGGCGGGATGAAGCAACGGGTCGGCATGGCGCGGGCCCTTGCGGTCGAGCCCGAGATCCTGTTCATGGACGAGCCGTTCAGCCAGGTGGACGCGCTCACGGCGGAGACGCTGCGGGCGGAGGTCCTGGACATCTGGTCGGCGAAGGAGCGGAGCCTGTCGTCGATTCTCATGGTCAGCCATGACATCAAGGAGGT
>Ga0137378_10001620_pt1 | contig 19031 bp, 10 predicted proteins | sample SagtaG_21_FD_104813 | JGI IMG/M metagenome (GOLD analysis project Ga0137378, IMG submission 104813) | Vadose zone soil microbial communities from Sagehorn Ranch, Mendocino, California, USA - Sage2_L_60_16 metaG | ecosystem: Environmental > Terrestrial > Soil > Vadose zone | place: USA... | reverse complement strand
TAACCTCACGGGGGGAAGACTTCTCACCACCGCTTGCTGTCCGTTCCGCGAGAATAAAGTTCGCAATGACCGTGGTTTGAACAACCTGCGCTCCTCGACATTTGTGAACACTGCGTTACAACCTACGTCCCTCCCGATAGCCTCGATCAATGTTTTTTATTAGCCATTTGTCTTGCGTGGGAATCTAATGTAAACATGAGCCACAAGCCTTTGAAACGCTACATTTTTGCCAGCGATTTCGATCAGACTTTGACTTTTAATGATTCGGGTTATGTCTTGAGTGAACTGGTAGGCATACCGACCGCGGAGTTCGAGCGGAAAGCGCAAGGTATGGCGAAGCTGAACCTGGTGCAGCAGGGCGCCGAGTTGGCGTACCTCTTGTTGCACGATCCTGAATTTCGCGCACGAGTGCGTCAGGAGCATCTGCGCGAAGTAGGAAAAATCATTCGCCTTAAGGAAAACATTCCGCTGCTTTATCAAGTATTGAAAAAAGGAATCGATGGACACGGCTTTGATTTTTATGTTCTCTCGGCGTCGCCGGTAGAGGTGATCCAGTCGGCTCTAGAAGGCGTTGTGCCCGCGGATCACATTTATGGCACGGAGTTCGAATACGGTGATTCTGGAGAAATTGAGCGCATCATTCGTGCGACGGCTGGCTACGGAAAGGTAGCCGTTCTCGACCGGTTGCAGATAGAACGTGACATCGCGCCCGACCATGTGGTTTACGTTGGCGACGGCAGCTCCGATGTTCACGTCATGCTGCATGTGAACGCGCGCGACGGCTTGACCATCGCGGTTTCGGAGTCTCCACACATTTCTCAAATCGCTAAGCGAACGGTGCTCAGCACGAATGCGTTTGCCGTAATGGCTCCGATTCTTGAAGAAATCGTGGGCTGGAAGCGCGTGCGCATTCGTGAGTTCTTTGAGTCCTACGGCATGCCAATCCAGGAATGGGAACGGGTTCGGACCGATCGCTTCACACTGCGTCCGGCGGTTGCGGCGGCGGCATCGGGAGCGGCAGACTCTCAGTAAGATGCTGCCGTTGGCCCGAGCCTGTCGAACTCACCACAGGCAGGCCAACACATGTTGCGCAACAAGAGTTTAGTTCCGCTTTCCCGTCAACACCAGCACGCGCTGGCTTTATGCGTACGCATTGACCGGGCATCGCCCATTGAAGATGCCCATCTCGATGTCTGGCAGGATGAGATTACGCAGCACTTCCAGCAGGAAATAAAAGTCCACTTCGCAGCGGAAGAGGATCTACTCTTCCCTGGTGCGCGCAAGTTTGCGGAACTGATTCCTGTGGTTGAAGAACTGATGGTTGAACACGCAGCTCTGCGGAAAGAATTTGCTCAAGCGGAAGTTCATGCTCTGTCTGCGACGAACCTGCTGGCGTTTGCGAAGCGTCTCTCCTCTCATATTCGGAAAGAAGAGCGCCGGCTTTTCGAGCGCATGCAAGAACTGCTGCCACCAGAGGAACTTGGGGCGTTGGGGGCGGGCTTAGAGATCGCACTGAAAGGCGCCGTTGACACCTGCATCCTGCCCACTCCGGCAACTCGGCTACGAGCCGACAAGTAAGTCCGCGAACACTACCAAATCACAGCGAATCAGGCAGAAGTTTACGCTGCGAACTTCTCATCGGAAAGGACAGGCAGCGCTTCAGGCAAGCGGTCAGTCACTTCGGCGAGATGCGCGAGCTTGCCGGCCAATTCAGCCGTGAGCGCGGCCGGGGCATAGCGCCACTTCCAGTTTCCACCATGCAGGCTTGGAGTATTCATGCGAGCCTCGCTGCCCAGACCCAGAACATCTTGCAGCGGAAGGATGCAAAGGCTGGCCGGGGATACCTGCGCCGCGCGAATGAAGGCCCAGTGGATGCCGTTGTCGCAACGTCCTACGTAGGCTTCCGCGTTACGGCGCTCGTGCTCGGCGGCGCCTGAATTCCACCAGCCCACGGTAGTGTCGTTATCGTGGGTGCCGGTATAGATGACCTTATCGGCCGCGCAACGATGCGGCAAATACATGTGCGCGCCTTCATTTCCAAACCCAAACTGGAGAACCGCCATGCCCGGAATCTGCAACCGCTTCCGCAGAGCGTGAACTTCGGGCGTGATGTGTCCGAGATCTTCAGCAAAGAAAGGCAGGCCGCCCAGAGCAGCGCGAATGGCGTCGAAGAAATTGTCACGGGGACCATCGACCCAGGAACCATTGACAGCGGTTGGGTCGGAAGCTGGAATTTCCCAGAACTGATCGAAGCCACGAAAATGATCAAGCCGGATGTAGTCGCAGTTGCGCGTCGCCCATTGCAGACGCCTGATCCACCATTCGTAGCCCGACGCCTTCAGCTTGTCCCAGCGGTAAAGAGGGTTGCCCCAGCGCTGTCCCGTCTTGCTGAAAAAATCTGGAGGAACACCCGCCACCACTTCCGGATTCAGATCCTCATCCAGACGGAACAGTTCGCGGTTGGTCCAGACGTCGGCGCTGTCATAGTTGACAAAGATTGCTACATCGCCAACGATGCGAATCGAGCGTTCGGCACAATAGTGACGCAAGGCCCGCCACTGCTCATCAAAGGCGAACTGCAGAGCGACGCGAATGGCGACGTCGTCTGCCAATTCCTGGCGCGCCTGTTTTAGCGCTGCGGGATGGCGATGAGCTAACTCGTGCGGCCACTGGTTCCAACTCTGTAACTTGTATCGAGCGCGCAGAGCATCGAAGAGAACGAAATCCTCAAGCCACCAGGCATTCTCGCGCCGGAAACCGGTGAAGCGCTCACGCTCGGCGTCGGCTGCCGAAGCCACGAAATGTCGGGCCGCCTCGAACAACAGCGGCATCTTGCGGAGGAAAACCTGATCGTACTCCACGAAGCGCGAATCGGCGGAGAGACCGGCGAGTTTCTCGGGTCCAATCCAGCCATGCTCGGCGAGCCGCTCCAGGCTGATCAAAAGTGGGTTTCCAGCAAACGCCGAGGTCGCCGAATAAGGTGAGTTTCCAAAACCGATGGGACCTAGCGGAAGAATTTGCCAGATTCCCTGGCGGGCACTGGCAAGAAAATCGACGAACTGATAGGCAGCTGGGCCGAAGTCACCAATGCCGCCGCGCGAAGGCAACGACGTGGGATGCAAAAGAATGCCTGAGGCGCGCGCAAAAGACATGCTGAGTGCGTCCGCGCTTACGCGCGTTACATTCCCTCTTCGCTGGCGGAGCGGGTCAGCGTTTTCATTTCTTCCTGATTGATTTTGATTTTTCCCGACTTCTGCATCTGGTCACGCAAATTCGAAATAAAGAGCCCGAAGAGTTCCTGCTGCTTGTTTTGCAGGAGAGAGTCCCGGATCTGGTCACGTTTGGCGTTGAAGTCGGCGTCGTTGGGCTTTTGGCTCTCCAGCACCGAGATCACGACCCCGTTCGAGCCGCTATTGATGGGCCCGCTGATCTCTCCCGGCTTCATGCTGAATGCAACCGAGGCCTGGCCGGTCATCGATCCAATGTCAGGAACTTGGCCATCGGGCAGAACGAAATCGCTGGTTTTTACGGTCGCACCCAGCTCTTTCGCGGCCTTCTTCAAGTCGTGTGAGGCCTTAGCGCGATCGGAGAGTTCCTGAGCTTTCTGCGAGAGTAAGTTGCGCGAGCGCTCATTCTTAAATTCGTCTTCCAGCTTCGTGCGAATTTCCTCGAAGCTTGGCGTAGAAGGAGGCTTCACCGCCAGCAGCTGGAACACCGCGAATCCTTGCGACACCGGGGCCATGTCGGGCGGCGACTTTTCGGTGGCGGCAAAAACCGCATCCAGGAATTGGGTCGCCGGTCCGAGACCGGGCAGGAGGTCTTTACGGCCCACGAAATCCGACGTGATGACCGGCACTCCTTTGGCTGCGGCCGCGGCATCCAGTCCTTCGGTGCGGGCCTGATTGAGCAAGGCTTCCGCCTGCTTCTGTGCGATCTGCTGCGCCTTCTGCTGTTTCAGCAGCGGCTCGATCTGGTCTTTGACCTCGTCGGGGGTCTTCATGTGAGCATCCTGGCGGTCGTCGACGCGGATAATGTGAAACCCGTAGCTGCTCTTCACCAAATCACCGATCTGTCCTTTGGGCTGGGAGAACGCTGCTTTCTCAAACTCTGGAACCGTGCGGCCCTTGCCGATCCAACCCAGAGAACCGCCTTCTTTGGCGCTGCCCGGATCTTCAGAATATTTCTTCGCGAGATCTTCAAACTTCGCGCCAGCCTTCAATTGCTTAAGCAAATCTTCGGCGCGATGCTGCGCATCGGCCACGCCTTTCTCGTCTACTTTGCCGCCGGGCCCGGCCAGCGGAGTCTTAATCAAGATGTGGCTTACCTTGGCCTGCTGATCGACGCGGTACTGGTCCCGGTGCTGGTCGTAATAAGCCTCGAAATCGCCGTGCGAGATCTGGATTCCGCTCTGAATCTTGCCGAGATCTACGACTGCATACTTGACCTTCCGTTTTTCCGGGATGGAATTGTTGTACTGCGCCTTGTGACTCTCGTAGAACGCCTTCAATTCAGCATCCGTCGGATGTAGGCCCTTGCGCAGATCATCCTGTTTTATGATGGCGTATTCGAACTTCACCTTGCTATTTTCTTTGACGAATTGCTGGTGAATTTGGTCGTCACTCACCGAAGCGCTACCGGAGACGAGCGCTCGCAGCTTCTCGAGGAGTACTTCTTTGCGGACTTCTTCCTCGAAGATCAGAGGTGTCAGGTTGGCGCGCGCCAGCATGTCTTCGTACTCTCCCTTGCCGATGAAATTTCCACCTGGGAAAAACGTTGCCGCATAGCGGCCGTGCTGAAGATCATCCTGCACTTCCTGCGGCGTAACGCGAAGTCCCAAATGCTCGGCTTCGGAGACCAGCGCCTGCCGGGTGATCAACTGGTCGGCAGCCCGCTGTGCGAAGAACGGAAGGAGCATCGACATGTTGGCCGAGTTGCCCTGGGGCATCTGCTGGCGCACCATTTGTTGGGTAGCCTGACGCACCTGTTCGACAGTAACGTCTCCGCCATCAACCTTGGCCACGACTCCCTTACCCGGGGCGCCCAACAAATCCGATCCAAGGCCACCGGGAATAAATGCGATGACCATGGCGGCGCAGATCACAAGCAGAATGCCGCTCAAGATGATTTTCTTGGCCGGCCCTTGGGTTTGCAGAAAACGAATCATTTCTTGTCACTCCAGAGATGCAAGCTGAATTCCAGATTATAAACCAAGGTCACGGCGGAAGGGGTCAGAGCGCGCCGCTCTGATTCAGAATCGGACGGTTACGGCTAAATAGTGCGCGGCTCTACATGGTGGGCTTAATGTGAAGCTTGGTTTGCAGCTCGGAGATGCGTTCTTTTCGCTCACCGTACTCCTGCTCTTCCGCATCGGTTAAGCCGCCAAAAACTTCCTTCTCAACAGCTTCGGTTTGTTGTTTGAGCAATTGGATCATTTCGGCCTGAATCTGTTCGCCTTTCATGAGTAGACCTCTCTCTCGCGGCGGAGTGGCAACCTGCCAATATGTAGCTGAATGCTTAACCCAAAATAGCGAACTGGCAGATTATGTGCGATACCGCACATACCGTAGTATTCCTCATTGAGCGCCGTAGCTGAGCATCTACTGTAAACCCCCTGCCCGGCAGGCTCGCCGTTTCATCGACGCTCCACCGCGGAGCCGACACCCCCAAGATAGCGGCGTTTCAGCAAGCGAAAAGGCTCTCTATTGAAACGTATCAATAAACGTGTTATCCAATGTTCTCAGTCTTTGCACTGAATCCCCGCCTTTGAAGAGAGAAGCATGAACCTGGGAAAGCTCCATGGCGCCTGCACAATCCTGCGTATTACGATTGCCTCAATAGCCGCTGGCTTACTTATCCGCCCAAGCCTGGTGTCGGCTCAGGTCTCCACCGCAGGGACGCCGCAAGGTACGCGACGTGCCCTGAGCGCTGGCCAGAACAAACTGCCGCTGCGCGAAGGCTGGACGTTGCAAACTTCCCTGAAGGTCAAGGCCAATGGGGAGGCCATCTCCACGGCGAAGTTCGTTCCTAACGGTTGGCACCACGCCACCGTGCCCACCACCGTGGTGGCCGCGCTGGTGAAGGATAAGACGCTGCCCGATCCTTTCTTCAGCATGAATCTGCGGCAGTTCCCGGGCGTGACTTATCCCATCGGCGGAAATTTTTCTAATATCCCGATGACACCCGACAGCCCCTATGCAGCCTCATGGTGGTATCGCAAAGCATTTCTCGTTCCTGCCGCATATAAAGGCAAAACTGTTTGGCTGAATTTCAAGGGCATCAACTACCGCGCCAATATCTGGCTGAATGGTAAACCGATCGCCAGTTCCGATGACGTGGCCGGAGCGTGGCGGACATACGAGTTCAACGTCACCGATGCTGTGAAAATGGGCGCGGGGAATGTTCTCACGGTACAAGCCTTCGCACCGACGGAAAGTGATCTCGCCATTACCTTCGTTGACTGGAACCCGGCGCCTCCGGACAAAAACATGGGCCTGTGGGGTGAGGTTTATCTCACCACCAGCGGCCCGGTCGCTCTGCGTTATGCCACCGTGGTGTCCAAACTTGATTTGCCAGCTACCGACCAAGCTCACCTGACGGTGACTGCGCAACTGAAAAACGCCACCGGTCAAACCGTCAAAGGGACCATTAAGGGCAAGATTGAAGACGTTAGGTTCGAGCGCGAAGTCGAGCTCTCTCCGAACCAAAGCCAAGACGTCACCTTCACGCCCGATCAATTTCAGCAGCTTAACTTTTCGAATCCGAGGATATGGTGGCCGGCACAGATGGGGACGCCTGACCTGTACCCGCTCACGATGGAATTTGAAATCAACGGCGTGGTTAGCGACAGCTCTTCCAGCAAGTTTGGAATTCGGGAGGTGACCTCTGAGCTGAACGCGACAGGTGGGCGCGCCTTCCACATCAATGGCAAGAACATCCTGCTGCGCGGCGGCGGCTGGTCGCCCGATATGATGCTGCGCGAGAAGTCGCAACGGCTGCGGGATGAACTTCTCTATGTTCGGGACATGGGGCTAAATACGATCCGTCTGGAAGGCAAGCTGGAAACGCAAGAGTTTCTCGACCTGGCGGACCAGCAAGGAATTCTGGTGATGGCCGGATGGTGCTGCTGCGATTTCTGGGAGCGCTGGCCACGGTGGAAGCCGGCGGACTTTGAGATCGCCCAACAATCTCTGCGTGACCAGATTTACCGATTGCGCAGCCATCCTAGTTTGGCGATGTGGCTCAACGGCAGCGATAATCCACCTCCGCCCGATGTCGAGCAGATGTATTTGAGCATCGAGAAGCAACTGCTGTGGCCGAATCCCGTAGTGTCTTCCGCCACGGGAAAAACGACTTCGGTTACCGGCGACAGTGGCGTCAAAATGACGGGCCCGTATGAGTACGTGGCCCCCGCCTATTGGGAACAGGACACGGTTCAGGGCCAGCCCGGCCGTAAGAAGTGCAATCCTGGCGGCTGCGGCGGAGCGTACGGCTTCAACACGGAAACCAGCATGGGGCCGGCAGTTCCGCCCATCGAAAGCATTGGCGCCATGGTGGGCAAAGATCATCTATGGCCAATCGACGACGTGTGGAACTTCCATGCCGGCGGCGGAGAGTTCAAGACCATCCAAGTTTTTAATGAGGCGCTCACTCATCGCTACGGGGAGGCTGACAGCGCGGAAGATTTCGCCTTCAAGTCGCAGTTGATGACCTACGAAGGCGTTCGTGCCATGTATGAAGCCTACAGCCGGAATAAGTACGAAGCGACGGGCGTGATTCAATGGATGCTTAACAATGCCTGGCCCTCGATGATTTGGCATTTGTACGATTATTATTTGCGTCCGGGGGGCGGCTACTTTGGTTCTAAGAGAGCGATGGAAGCGCTACATCCGATCTATGGCTACGATGACCATGCCATTTGGGTGGTGAGCAGCCAGTATCAGGACGTCAAAGGTCTGAAGCTCACAACCAAGGTATACAACCTCGACGCGACCGAGAAGTTCTCGCAGGAAAATCCGCTGGACGCTGCCGCGGACAGCACGGCGAAGATCTTCACGCTGCCGGATGTGTCTGGGCTGAGTCCGACTTACTTTGTTGTGTTGCGGTTGGAAGATTCCACGGGCAAGCTCGTCGGCTCGAACTTTTACTGGTTGTCTACGAAGCCTGAGACCCTGGACTGGGCGAAGTCGAACTGGTGGATGACGCCGACGGAATCGTACGCCGACTACAGCGCTCTTTCACAGTTGCCCAAGGTTAAGTTGAACGTGACCGAGCGAACTGAACACAAGGGTGAAGAAGCGGTCACGCACGTGACATTGACGAATCCGAGCAAGAGTCTTGCCTTCTTCGTGCGACTTAAAGTGGATAAGGGTTCACACCGTGACGAAATTCTTCCAGTGATCTGGCAGGACAACTACATTTCGCTGCTTCCGGGTGAGAAGCGCGAAGTGACCGCGACCTACCGGGCCAGTGAACTGGGCGCGTCGAAGCCTGTAGTAGAAGTCAGCGGCTGGAACGTGGAGTGAGGGAAATTGGTAATTGGGTAATCGGGTAATTGAGCCATTCAAACTTCCACGGCCCTCCGAGCCATCTTGAGCTGCCCAAGATCGGCTTTGGATCCGTATGCAGTTGATTTTCAGTCAACCATCAAAATTTCAACAATCAACAATTTCTAATTGTCGCTGAAGTCGATCATCACCGGCGCAGCCCGGAACCAGTTCGTCTTGTATCCAACGTAGAGCAAACCGACCGCGAACCATATGCCACCGACTGTTTTTGCCAAGCTGTTCAGATTCCACCAGATCAGTCCACAGAAAGCGAAACCGATCAGCGGCAGTATCGCGTCGCGCAAGAGATTCCGTTTGTAGCCTGGCTTGGCCAACATTGAAAACTGCCAGAAACAGGCGAAGTTGACTCCCATGAACGCCAGGAATGCACCGAAGTTCAGCAGTTCGCCGGCATGCTCGTACGCGCTGCCGATGTAGTTGAGCAGGACAGCCCCGGCGAAAGCCAGCCCGCCAATGAGAAGGATGTTGTAGGTCGGCGTGCTGCTGCCGGGCTTCAGGTATCCGAAGAACTTGCGGGGCAGAACGCCATCGCGGCCCATGCCAAACAGCAAGCGCGCGGCACCCAGAGTGCCGGTCAATCCGCTGCCGAAGGCCGCGACGATCAGGATCGCGCCCATGGCATTGAACAGCAGAAGGCCTCCAACCCGGCGACAGATGTCCATGAAGGCGGTCTCAAGATTCGGAAAAGAGTGCCAGTCGGGCCACACGCGTGCCCCTAGATAGGCTTCAAACCCGCTGCACACACCGGCAAAAATACAGGTCAGCACAACCGCCAGGAGGACGTTGCGTTTGGGATTCTCGACGTCTTCGGCGAGCGTAGTGACGCCGTCGAAACCAATGTAGGTAAGCGCCGCGAAGGAAGTCGCGGTCAGGATGCGATGGGAATTAAAAGTCTTGGGGTCATAGAACGGCTCAGTCGATAACAATCCAGCCCATCCTTGCCCATGCCACAAGTAGCGAATCGCGAGCCAGACGAAGAAGGCCACAACCACCGACATCACCGCCAGTAGCACCTTGTTGGCGCGCGCCGATGCCTTGACTCCGGCGAGGTTCAGTAGGGTCATGATCCCGGCGATGAGCGCCGCCCACGCGATATACGGAACCTGCGGCAGGTAACGCTCGTGCAGCGCAGTAGAAATCCAAACCGTGTTGATGAGCGGCTGCAGCAGGTAATCCAGGATCATCGCCCAGCCCGCCAGAAATCCCAAGTGCGGATTGAGCCCGCGGCCCACGTAGGTGTAGGCCGAACCCGCCGTCGGATATAGCGCACCCATGCGTCCGTAGCTCACGGCGGTTATCAGCATGGCGAACAGGGCGATCACAATGATTGTGACAAAGTGGCCGTCCGAAAGCTTCTGGGCAACGCCATAGAGCGGCACGGGTGCGATGGGCTGGATGAGAACGATTCCGTAGAAGATCAAGTCCCAAAGGGTGAGCGTGCGGCGCAGACGTGGAGCCGAGGATGAAACTGCAGCGGAGGCGGTTTCCATGAATGCGGCTATTGGATTATGGGAGGGGGGAAAATGTCAATATTAAAACGGTTCTATAACCTTCCAGGATTCGGAAGCAATCTCTGAGAAGGCTGACGGAAGCCTCGGTTCCGATCCGGTGATCGTCCCAGGCCTTGATCACGCCGGTGGGAGCCTTCGGTTTGCCTTCTGCAGGAATCGAAGACTCGAGTTCATGGAGACCGACGACAGAGCGTTGTCGCCATCACTATCTTCGATCGCCGTAGTCGAACCAATACCCGCGTTGCTCGTTTCCTGACATGTGCCGTGTGTTGTATTCGAGAAGGTAGTTCAAGTGCGCGTCATCCAAGGGGAAGGATTTCTTTGTGGGATAGGGATACTCGCCCATGCTGTGGAACGGCAGCGGAGCTACGTAGTTGCCCTCAGCGGCATAGAAGTCCATGTCTTTCTCGTAGCCGTTGGCCGCGAAGAGATAATCGCGCACCCAGCCCTGGGGCAGCGTGGGCAACTTCGATGGATCGAAATCCAAACGAACTTCGTCGCCTGATCCGAATACTGCCAGCTTGTCATCGGTCGCAGTAAGCAGTCGGAGTACATCGCCGTAACGAGTGTAGGTTCCTGCCGGACGTGTGTAAGGGCCGGTCGCGCTCACTGTCTCGTAGATGTATTGCACATTGCCCGGGGGCGCGCCCTCGATCTTCACTGGAAATCCGTGGAATTGCAGATCGGCGCGGGTGAGCGGTACGAGGGCCACGCGTGTTGGGATGGTGGCGATACGCGCCAGATCCTTCGCTCCGTCTGAAGAACGGCTGCGCTCCGGATGACGCCTTTCCGAGCTGAGCTCCCGGTCACCGTGGGGTTGCGGTGTGCGGTCGATCAGGATGCTGTCCCAATAAATCTGCAGATTGGTGGTGATGCGAACCTTCTGCGTGCCCAGCGGCAATTTGCCGGTAAGATCGGCGGTCATGGTGCGCGGCCCGCCTGCCGGGAAGCCCATGTCGTCTACCACGCGCCGCCATGTGCCGCTGGCATCGAGCGCCTCAACATAGGGAGAAATAGCCGTCACGCCGGCTTGCGACGCAGCGTACATACTGTTCGCGGAAAAATATTCGACTTCCCCGTGCAGCAGGAGCCAGAGGGGGCCGCCCCGATAAGCCTCTCCCAAATCGAGTTCAAGGCTGTGCGGTTTGGCGAAGCCCTGGAACTGCGTCAGCTCGAAGTCACCGAAGTATCGATGTGCCAAAAGAGCGGGCAGAACATTGTGTCCGTGTTCATCTTTCGCCGCGGCCGGCGGACGGGCGTCTCGGCTCACTACAACTTTGAATTCCGGATACGGGGGATGCGAAGCGAAATATTCGTTGGGATAAACTTCGATATCGGCACGATGATCGACGGCCAGCACGCGCACCTGATCGAGGTAGACAGCTTCTTCAAGCGGCTCCATGAAGCGAAAGCTAAGCTTGCCGTCTTTCTCGCGGATGGCGTTGCGATCGATCTTGATGTATTCGACAGGGCGCGGGATGTCGCGCTGGTTGGGGCCGACCCAGTGTCCGACGACGCCCGCACCCAGCATGTCGGCGACGAACTCGTACCGCTCGCCATTCCATACAAAAAGCGTGGGGCAAGAGCTGCCGCGGCGGTCGATCTCGAGGAAGTTTTGTTGCTTGTCGCCTGCGACCTGAATTTCGTCCTGCAACACTCCGGTGGGCCATAGCATGCGCACGATGTCGGCCTCTTTGGCGTCGCCAAGGCCAACCACGAGGTCGCTGGAATTTTGTCCGAAGTAGCCGCTGGAGCCATAGATCTCAAATTTCTGTCGGTTGCCGCCCGAAAAAACTTCGACCTTGGTGCCGATGGCGGACTTGTTATCATTCAGTCCCTTGAGCGAGAGGCGCAGCCAGTGATTCTGATTTCCGCCTAGGTTGCGCAAGAGCACGGCAGGGCCGTGATTCTGCGTGATCAGCAGGTCGGTCGCGCCGTCGCCATCGTAGTCTCCGGTAATGACGGCGCGCGGGTCTCTGAGCTGAAGCTGGTCGAGACCAACGTCGGCGGTGACGTCCTTGAAGCCGTCGGGCCCGAGGTTCCGGAAAAGGCGTACTTCGCCCTTGCCGTCTTTCGTTTCGCCGACTGCAACGATGTCGACCCAGCCGTCGTTATCGTAGTCGAAGGCAGCGACGCCGTAAGCCCGGACCCAATCTGTCTTCGGCAATTCGACCGTCTCGAAAGTCTTGCCATGATGGTTTCTCCAAAGCGTGAGGCCCGGCGCTCCCATGTGCGTGAAAGCCAAGTCCATCCAGCCATCGTGGTTGAAATCGAGGATGGCGACACCCACAACTGGCGCCGGCATGGGTCGAGACCAAGGCTTGCGGCGCAGGAACTTTCCTTCCCGGGGGTTCTCGAAAATTGTTGGACCTTGATCGCTGACCACCAGATCCACCGCACGGTCATTGTTGTAGTCACTGCCGAGCGCACCAAAACTTGTTCCAGAACCGATCAAGCCAAATCCCAGAGATTCAGTGACGTTCGTGAAAGAGCTGTCCCCGTTGTTGCGCCACATTTCGTGTGGTGAAGGCAACTCGTCGATCGGCAGTTCGAGAGATTGTCCCGCGCGCGGAGCTGGAATATTGAGAGAACTTGCCGCATACAGATCAAGATCGCCATCGTGATCGTAATCGACGAAGGTAAGTCCTGTATGCACAATATCCCTCTTCGTCTTGGGGTTGGCGATCCCAGCCGTCTCAGTTGTGTCTTTGAACGTTCCGTTCTTCTCATTGTGCAGCAGCATCACCCCCGCACTCGAACTCACGACCAGATCACTGGCACCATCATTGTCGTAATCTCCCGCCGTGCAACCAATCGCATGTCGGGCTGGATCAAGACCGGCTTTCTTGGTGACCTCTTCAAACTTGCCGTTCCCCAGATTGTGGTAGAGCGATAGGCCACCTTGCGCGCCGTTATCAGGCAGAAAAATGTCGACGTTGCCATCGCTGTCAAAGTCTAGAAAGCAGGCGCCCGGACCTATGAACGAAGCCATGTCCGCTGCGGTACCCGGGGCACCCTTCGTAGCCAGTCCCGCTTCCCTCGTCATTTCTGCGAACCGAACCTTGATCGGCCCGGGCGGCTTCAACACCGCTGACGGCGATTCCACCGCGCGCGAGTACTGGCCCTGCTCGCCATACGCCAGGCTCATGGGCGCGCCAATTTTGTTCTGCGTGATGTACTGGAATCTTTTGAGATGTTCGCGGGCGTGATCGACGTCGGCGGACTGCTGGTAGGCGCGCGACAGTCCGAACTCAGCCGAGGCGTGCAGCGGGTTGAGTGTCAGCGCGTGCTGGAAGGCGTCGATGGCCTGCGAAAACTGTTTCGCCTGCACGTAAGCCGTGCCCAGAAAATACCATGTGTCGGGGTCGTTGGAGTCGATCTCGATCACGCGTTTGAATGCATCAACGGCTGCCTGGGCGTCACCGGTGTTCTTGGCGAGCAGGCCGAGGTTGTACCACGCGTTCGGATTCTTCGGATCCTGCTTGAGGGCCGCTTCGAGAGCGGCTTTGGCGTCGTCTACTTTTTGTAGGTTTAGAAACGCTATGCCTTGGTTCAGCCGTGCCATGGTCAGCTTGGGATCAAGCTCTGCTGCTTGTTGGAAGGCCCTCAGTCCCTTCTCAAAAAGCTGCTGATTCATGTAGGCCGAGCCGAGATTGTTCAGGCGCGCCGCCTCGGTTGGTTTCGAGGCGTTCCGTTGGATTTGGGGAGCCGTGGCGAACAGGCCACAGGCGGCCAGGATCATGCCGGCAAGAGCAGCTGAGATTCGGGGAGTCATGCGAATAACGATTTAACCACAGCGGACACAGAGGTCAGAGAAGGAATCTTCCATTGCGTGTCTACCTGCTGATGATTCCCTTCACTTTGCATATCTCGCCGGCGTTGCGTAGAGACGTGTAGTCACGATTCCCTTCCCTTCCTCCACCGTGACCGTCTGACCGGCGCTGGTGTTCGAAAACCTGTCCACCTGGCCGCTGGGCCATTGAATTTCGACAGTGTCTGCTTTCACATTGGTTCCCAGCCCGAACGTCAACACGAGTTCGCTCTGCGAAAGGTAACTCGACCCAGAGCGCAGTGTCTTCCACTGCTTGTCATTTCCTGATGTCACGCGCACCACAGCGCCAATGCCGTCGCGGTTCGATTTAGTGCCTGCCAGCTTCAGGCGCAGGCTATGGTTCGTCCCGCCTTCGTCATGAAAAAGATATGCGGGACCTGCGTTTGTGGTGAGCAGAAGGTCAGGGAAGCCGTCGTTATCAATATCGCCGTAAGCAGCGCCCCGCGCCACTTTCGGAGCTGCTAAGGCAGTTCCCATCTGGGCAGTCACTTCGGTGAACTTGCCCCCTCCCAGGTTACGGAAAAGGTGTGGCGGCTCGGCGTAGCTCACACGTTTCTGCACGCGCTCGATTTGATCCTCAATGTGGCCGTCGGCGACAAAAATATCTGGCCAGCCGTCGTCGTCATAGTCGAAGAAGAAACATCCAAAGCCGAGTGTGACCAGCGTGGCCCGCCCTACTTCCGATTGTGGGGCTTCGTCGACAAACAGGCCATTGCCTTCGTTGTGGTAGAGCGACACCATCTGATTGGCAAAGTTGCTGATGATGACACTGGGATGACCGGTGCGATCGTAATCGGCCGCGTCCACGCCCATGCCGGCCCGCGCCACGCCGTCTTCACTGAATGCGATGCCGGCGGCGACGCCGCGCTCTTCAAACGTTCCCTGCTTCTTATTGAGATAAAGCTTGTTGGGCTGCGTGTCATTGGCAATCAGAATGTCGGGCCAGCCGTCGCTGTTGTAGTCGAGAATTGTGATGCCTAGACTCTTCGAAGTCGGGTCGCCGAGCCCAGCTTTCGTTGTGGCATCTTCAAACTTCCCTCCGCCGAGGTTATGCCACAACCGCAGCGATGTGCCTTTGTACGACTCAGGAGTGCAGTAGGATTTGTGCGCACCGTCAAGAGTGCAGTAAAGATCCGTCTGCGGCGTCCACTGCACGTAGTTGGAAACCACGAGGTCGAGCTTGCCATCGCGGTCGTAGTCCAGCCAGGCGGCGCTGGTTGAAAATTCATTTGGCCCCCACATGCCTGCAGACTTCGTCACATCGGTGAAAGTGCCGTTGCCGTTGTTATGGAAGAGATGGCTCTGGCCTAGAGCGGTGATGAAGAGATCGTCGAAACCGTCGTTGTCGTAGTCGCCGACGGCGACACCCAGGCCAAACATAGACAGCGCGAGCCCGGCCTTGCGAGTTACGTCGGTGAAGGTGCCGTCATGATTGTTGTGATAGAGCTTGAGCGTGGCTGTGCCACGGTTGGCTCCGCCGCGAGGATGCGCGGGCCAGTCCTCTCCGTCGACTAAAAGAATGTCGGGATAGCCATCGTTGTCATAGTCGATGAAAGCGCAGCCCGGCCCCATCGTTTCCGGAAGCCACTTCTTTCCAAATGCGCCATTGTTGTGCACGAAACGGATTCCGGCCTGCGCAGTGACGTCGTGGAAGTGAATCTGCTGGGCTTGGACGAGGGAACATGTCAAGCCGGCGGATAGCACATAGACCAGCCGCAGCGCGGCGAACCAATGCAGCCCACGGCTTGCCCTGAGCCTGCCGAAGGGGCGTAAGCCCTGGCTGAAGCGCGTGCAACAATCGAGTGCCATCGGGGCGAAAGAACAAAGAGAACAAGAGGATCGCGACGCTGAGATCTGCATTATCGAAAGGCCCCGGCCGAAGCGGCAGTAGAAGTGACCCGGGCTTTGCCCGAGGGGACAGCCGAGGCGGCTGTCCCTATGTGTTTCGAGGCGAGCGCCGGCAGCGGCACCGACACATGCTCATGCACCGCCTGCCGCTCGTTGTTATCTTCCGCATGCAAATGACGATAAGGCCCGGTGATGGCCTGTGAGGACTCGTCCGCTTTGAAGCGCAGATAGCGTGCCTGATGCTCCTTGGCCTGCTTCTCGTCGCCCAGGCCGTTGTAGCAAAGCATCAAGTTGTAGTGCGCCTGCAAGTCTTCAGGATCAACGGCCAGCACCGAGTTCAGCACTCGTAGGGATTCCGCATACTTACGCTGCAGAAAAAGAATGCGCCCCAGATCGTTCAAGGCCACGCGGTCTCGCGGATACTGTGCGATCACCTGGCGCAGCCGCTGAACCGCACCTTCATAGTTTCCATCTGCACGCAGGACCTTGGCATAGAAGAAATTTGATCTCGCCAGATCCGGAGCCAACGCCAGCGCCTTTTCGAGCACCTTGCGGGCGCGCTCCATATCGCCTTCCTGCACCGCAGCGCGGCCAATGTTCACCCATCCATCGGGATTATTCGGATCAGCTTCTGTCACTTTTTCAAATGCCGCGGCCGCGCCCTTGAGATCACCCTGCAGGAATAATCCGATGCCATAGTCGTTCCAGCGCTGCCACTCTGTTTTGCGCGCCAGAGTTTTCGGTTCAGACACTGGCGCGCTATGCGCCACGACTGGCAGTGTGACTTCGTTTTCCGCCACGGTCACAATGGGAACATCAGGTATTTTTTCTGCCTTTGCCGAGATGCCGTTTAATGGTGCGGTAAAGACGAACGGCCGATCATCATAGTCGGAGCCGACTTCGCTTGGTTTGCTCAGATCTGGCATCCCCGCGAATGCAAAGTGCGTGCCCCACCATGAGAACTTCCGATAGCAGAGGCGGGCATGCAGCGTGATCTTATTTCCTGCGTTTTGGGGAATGGACATTCGATAGTGGACCGTGTCCGCCGCACCGGGAGGAATCAATCGCACGTACACGACGGCTCGCGTCGCCCAGGCATTACGTTTGTTGATGGCATTGCCGTGTGCATCCACCTGGAGTGACTTGTAAAAATGAGCGCCCTTTTCCACCGGGCCCGCGCCGTGGTCTTCAACCATTCCGCTCCAGAAGATGGTCTGGCCCTTGTCATCGGTGCCTTTGAGCTCCAGCCACGTATCGTAGGCATCGACCGTGCCACCGGGAAAGAAATGGCCGACTTTCTTCGTCCGAACGACCACGTCGACGCGAACGGTTTCGCCGCGCCTCAGGGCAGGCTGTACTTCGTTCAATGGCGCGGTCACCGGCGCAACTTCACCGTTGGTGTTTGCCGTGACCTTGCTCTCCGCTTCTTCTCCTACTGCAAACGTGGTGGAAAGCTCCGCTTGAGAGGTCACGCCGAGTTTCGGTGCGGCCTGCGCCGGAGACAGAGCAAAAATGTCGACTGTCAAGGCACCGCTCTTCAGGAAGTCCTCCGTCAGCTTGAGCTGCGGAGCATCCTCATTGGCCGTCGGAACCGCGGTGTTGGCGCCAGGAAAACGATGCGAATGCACGAATCCATGAATGTTGCCGGCATCGTGAGAAGCCTCCAGCGGCATGTGACAATCCGCACACTGCGCCGGTTTCGGAGGATAGTAAAATGAGCGCGCGCCCTGTCCCGACACCCCGCTAGCTTGCCAATTGTCGTATTCGTTGAAGCCGCGAAACCACCGATAGTGATTCACCGGCACATCGAGATGCACCTTGTGGCATGAAGAGCAAAACTCCGCAGTCTGCTCTCGCATGAACGGCTTAAGAAAAACGCGGCGGTGCGGCTCGGGATTGAGTTTGATCAAGAAATCGTGTAAATCCCGCACCACCAAATTCTTGCTCGCGGCCAGTTCGTGCAGCTTGGGATATTCCAGGTAAAAATCTCCCTGACCCATCGTGCTTTTCACGTTCGCGATGGAGTGGCACATCATGCAGCCAAGTCCGGCCTGCGATTCGGGCCTATGCACGATCTGCTTGATCGGAGTATCCATCAGTCCGCTGTACAGCACCGCGGGGTCATGGCAGCCTCCGCACCACTTCGAAGGCTTGGTCCCAATCGTGTCCTGCATGTACTCGATGGACTTGCGGTACCACTGATTGTTAAACGAAGAAAAATGGTGCACGGAGCTGAACCATTGATTATAGATGTCGTCGTGGCAGCGCTTGCAGGACTCTGATTCCATGAAGAACTTGCTGGGAATTTTCTGCTTGCCGTAGACCTGCGCCGAACTGGGAAAGAAGGGGCCCTCGGGGCCGTCGCCTTCGCCGTTCATTGTGTCAGGAGGCATCGCCGGATTCTGAATGCGATTGCGCGTCTGCCAGCTTTCGCGGATGTAGCGCGCGCTGTAACCAACGGCTGCGAGTGCGACCAGACAGATTGTCGCGCGCATCGCGGCTGAACCAAAGCTGGAAGCGAGCCAGCCGCGCTTTCCCAGCCACTCGGCGAACAGTAAGGCGACGCCGACGAGCGAGATCGCGATGTGCAGGTAAAGCCATCTCCATTCTGTACGCGGAGTGCCGGTCTTGATCAGTATCAGGCCGAGCATCGCTCCGGTAGCGACCAGCGTCCATCCGGCGCGAGTGAACCAGCTCCCGCTTCGCAGCACTCGGAGCAAGATCGGGACCACAAGGATTGCCGCGACTACTCCTCCGAGCGCGTGCAACAGAACTACTACGGCGTAGAAGATATTCGGCTGAGGAAAGGTGTAGAGATAGGCCGCCGTAATAACCAGGAGTGGTAGGAGCCACGGCAATGCTCGTCCGGTGAAAGGCTGAGATGGTGAATTTTTGCGCATCGGAACAACGTGGAGGCTTACGACGTCGAATCAGCCCACAGAGACTGAAAATCGCGTGTTGACCAAGTTACCCGGCGTGAAGCAACGACGGAATAATACAAACATATTAGCCAGCTAATGATGCAGGTCAGTTAGGAAAGCGGCGCGTTCTCCACGCTCCACATTCCCGCTCCAGTGCGGAAGCTACAGTCCGGACTTTCTCTTCTTCCCACGGTCGCCCGACGATTTGCAAGCCAATGGGAAAACCTTCTTGCGACTTACTCACGGGAACCACGGCGGCCGGATTTGCGAGCAGGTTGACCACTCGGTGTAACTCCAGGCGTCAAGATAGTGGACAGTCTTGCCGCCGATATTCCATTCGCGTTCGCCGTGGCGG
>Ga0137378_10001619_pt1 | contig 19038 bp, 25 predicted proteins | sample SagtaG_21_FD_104813 | JGI IMG/M metagenome (GOLD analysis project Ga0137378, IMG submission 104813) | Vadose zone soil microbial communities from Sagehorn Ranch, Mendocino, California, USA - Sage2_L_60_16 metaG | ecosystem: Environmental > Terrestrial > Soil > Vadose zone | place: USA... | reverse complement strand
CTTGCCGCTGTGGGCGATTGCCATCGGTCCGGATTTGGAACGTGGGGAGATGCGTGGACACGCTAGGGCCATCTTCGCTTTGGGCGATATGGCGACCGGCTGGTTTGCGTTTGGCGGCTTAGCACGCGGCATTTTCGCGTTCGGGGGTCTTGCCGTTGGCCTCGTGGCGTTCGGCGGAGTTGCAGTCTCCGTCTTGATCGCAGTCGGCGGGGCTGCCATTGGATGTATCGCGTTTGGCGGAGGTGCGATTGGGGCCATTGCCATCGGTGGTGCGGCTTGCGGCTATTATGCGTTTGGCGGTGCTGCTGTCGGTGCTCATACAGTCTCGGGCCTGCACCAGGACCCGGAGGCAGTTCAATTCTTTCAGCAGTACTTTCCGTGGCTTAAACGTCTGATTCGTCAGTGACGATTTACCTGATGCCTTACAAGTGCGCTGCGTCGAACCGCTGGCGGGAAAATCAGTTGAGGTTTTTAGATGAGAGTTTGCAGGGCTCGGCGCTACCAGGGAGGAGCTGAGATCTGTCTCGTTAGAGTATGAAGCCAGCATTCTCTCCGAAGAGGGGCTCGCAATTCTTTCTTAAGCGCGACGTGACAATCTCACGAAGTCCCGTTAGCCTTGAAGCAACGATGAAAATCCATGGATCGGAGTAACCAGTTATGAAGGCGCACAGTTATCGAAGCCGCAACGCCCTCGTTTTGGTCGCCACCTGCCTTTTTCTTAGTGGATATACCGCTAACCATGCGATGGGCGCGAAAGCGAAGTCGAGTCGCGCCGCTGTCGCATGGCCTGTCTCTGTGCGACCTGTTAACGGTCCAGCTCGTCTAAACATAAATCGGATTCCAGATCTGGGTAATTTTGTAATCGTCCGCTTGTGGATCGACGGTATTTCTGCCGGATCTATCGGGTATGGTCACACCTATGAGGGTCTCCTACCACCGGGACGGCATGTCTTAGCGGTAATGGCAAGTCCCAATCCGAAGTGGTGGACCCCATCGCAAATGATTCTGGATGTGCGAAGCGGCCAGATTTACAACTTCACCGCAATGGGTGACGGTTCAGGACGTTTGATTTTGACGGTGCCAGGCGCATTCTATCGTGTACGTAGCCGCTAGCGATAAAAGCCGGAAGCAGTTGGGCAGACCAACTCGCTGGCCGGCGTTCTAAGAAAGTTGAGGGCCGATAGTTGAGTGTTGAGAGAAAGTGACGTTGCGCTCTCGCCAGCCGCAGCTAATCTTGTTCTCGTTAGGCGAAAATATTCGGAAACCCACAAGCCAAACCAGCGACCTGATATGAATGCTCATATGAATCCAAACAAAGCACTTTGGGTAAAAGGCGACTTTACGCGGATTGCCGAGAGCATGCGAGAAAGCGGAGAGGCGCTTGTCCAGCGACTCGGAATCACAAAAGGGCTCAAGGTTCTGGATCTCGGATGCGGCGATGGCACGACGGCATTGCCAGCAGCGAAACTCGGAGCGGACGTGTTGGGCGTCGATATTGCGAGGAATCTCATTGAGGCTGGAAACAAGCGAGCCCAGGAGCATGGCCTCACCAACTGCACGTTTCAGGAAGGCGATGCGTCCAATCTGCACCAGTTACCGGATCAGGCCTTTGACCTCGTCGTGAGTATCTTTGGAGTGATGTTTGCGCCCAAGCCGCTTGATGTGGCCAAGGAGATGGTGCGCGTGACTCGGCCCGGAGGTCGAATAATTATGGGGAACTGGATTCCAAATGATCCGACGTTGGTGGCGCAGCTCTTGAAGATCAGCTCAACCTACACGCCGCCACCGCCGGAGGGTTTCATCAGCCCGATGACGTGGGGAATCGAGAGCGACGTAATCGAGCGTTTTGCCGGCGCCGGAGTTCCGGCGGAGAAGATATCCTTCGTGCGAGACACGTTTACATTCAACTTCCCCAGCGCACCCTCAGCGCTCGTGGATGAATTTAGAAAATACTACGGGCCAACCATGAATGCATTCGAAGCCGCAGAAAAGAACGGCCGAGCCGCTGACCTGCAGAAAGAGCTGGAAGATCTGTTCAACAGCCAAAACAAAAGCCCTAGCAAGGATACCACCTCCATTCCTGCAACCTTCTTGCGCGTTACGGTTGCGCTTTGAAGGAGTCATACGCGGGCACGAAAGAAATAATGGTGCCACAAACGCCTAAGTTCGCCCTCGGCAGCGGTGGCTGAGCTTGTTCTCGTTAGACTTCATGCGCGCTTTCACATCGTCATTAATCCTCGCGCTGGTCATCATCAGCACAGTCTCCAAGGCTGCTGATATCAGGCCAGCCGACACAAACACGCCTCTGTTTCGTATCTTCGCGCCCATTCCCATGAAGCGGGCAACCAGCGCGATTGGTACTCAACTCACGTTCGACAACAAGCGCCCGTTGCTAGTGGTTCATTCGGTGAGCGATTTGCGATTGGCTCGCGACAATAAAAGCGTGCTTATTACTCTCACTCGGGCAGACGCGAAGAAATTCGCTGAGATGACGCAAAAGTACAATCAGGGTTTACTACTTTTTGAGGCTGAGGGTCGCGTTCTGGAGGCGATGCAGATTACCACGCCTGTTGTAGATGGCGTTCTTGGATTCAAGTATCCCGACGAGGCAGCAGCTGCTGAATATTTGCGCCGCCGGTTTCGCATCGGCGAGTTCCGATGAGAGCCGGCGAGTAAACTTCATTCTTGATGATCAAAAACACTCACTTCGCATTTGGCTGCGCTGCTGAAAGATCGGGTGAGCGGATTCGCCAAGGAAGCTTTCGCCTTGGTTCCGAAAGCTAATATGCCGGTGGTGATGGAGCTGACTCCGAGAAAATTTCTGAGCACGCCCGGCCTCTGGATCGGGTTGGCATTTCCCGCCGCATTCCTCGCCGCAGCAGTCCGGCTGCATCGCTACCGAGGACCAATTTGATTCGTCTGCAGACCTACTAACAAAGGAGAAATTCATGCATCCAACTAAAAAAGCAGCACGCATCGCAGGAGCGGTGTACCTATCCATGGTGCTCACCGGTCCGATCAGCCTCATCTATATTCCCAACAAGCTTATTGTCCGCGGCAACGCTGCGGCGACGGCGATCAACGTTGTAGGTCACGAGAGTCTCGCCCGTATGTGGATCATCGGTGATCTCTGGACGCATGTGATTTTCATCTGTCTCGGCGTGGCCCTCTACCGATTGCTCAGTGATGTGAACAAGACCTGGGCACACCTGATGATTGGATTTGTTCTCGTCTCTGCGGCAGTCGGATTTTCAAATGCGCTGAATAATATCGCCGCTTTCATCCTTTTCCGGGGCGGAGAGTTTCTGAGTGTCATCGACAAACCTCAACGTGAGGCGCTCGGCATGTTGTTTATGCGGTTGCATAGTCAGGGGAACTTTATCAACGAGCTATTTTGGGGACTGTGGCTCTTCCCGTTTGGGCTGCTTGTTTTTCGATCGGGATTTCTGCCGCGGTTCATCGGCATTTGGCTGATGATCAATTGCTTCGGCTGGCTGGTGCTGAGTCCGATCGCGTTGTTTGATCCAAGTCATTACGACGTCGCGTTTCGTGTTGCGCAACCTGTCTTGTTTGGCGAATTGGCGATCATGTTGTGGCTTCTGATCAAGGGCGCAAACGTGAAAGCAACGGCAGTCGCAGCTGCCTGATCGTTAGCTGACGAGGGAAAGGTTATGAAAACAAAACGTATTCTGAAGTGGAGTGCAGGTGCGATTCTACTCGCATTGATAGCTTGGGCGTTTATCGCTTATTGGACATCGAGCAATGACTGTGATCGTATAACCGGTACTCCGACTCACCCGATGAGAGCTATCGTTTATTGCGACTATGGCTTGGCCAATCTTAAGCTTGAGGACGTTGAAAAGCCTGTCCCGAATGACGACCAAGTCTTGGTAAAAGTTCGCGCCGCTTCGGTCAATCCGTACGACTGGCACTTCATCGAAGGCACGCCGTATCTCATGCGTGCAATGGGCGTCGGGCTACGCAAGCCGAAGGACACCCGGCTGGGCGTTGATTTTGCCGGCACGGTTGAAGCGGTCGGCAAGAACGTCACTCAGTTCAAACCGGGCGACGAGGTATTCGGCGGGAGGGGTGGCGCCTTTGCCGAGTACGTTTGTCCTCGCGCGGACCGAGCCGTCGCGCTCAAACCGGCAAACATAACATTTGAGCAAGCAGCTTCCGTCAACATAGCGGGCATCACGGCATTGCAGGCTTTGCGCGACAAGGGAAAGGTTCAAGCAGGACAGAAGGTCCTGATCAACGGCGCGTCGGGGGGCGTAGGTACGTTCGCGGTGCAAATCGCCAAATCATTCGGCGCAAATGTCACCGGCGTTTGCAGCACGCGAAATGTCGATCTTGTCCAATCGCTCGGCGCCGATCAGGTCATTGATTACACGAAAGAGGATTTCACCAAAAATGCGCAACGTTATGACGTGATTCTCGACAATGTCGCGAACCATTCGTTGTTAGAATGCAGACGCGTCTTAAAGCCGAAGGGCATCTACGTCTTGATCGGTGGCGGAAGACCAAACGAGCAAGGGTTAATTGGTCCTCTGGCTAAACCAATAAAGGCAATGTTGTTGTCACCATTCGTGAGTCAGAAAATGGGCATGATGATGGCGGACACGAACCAAAAGGACCTGAACGTCCTGGGTGATCTCATGCAGTCCGGAAAAGTGAAACCGGTTATCGACCGGAGCTACAAGTTGAGTGAGGTCCCGGAGGCCATCCGGTATCTGGAACAAGGTCACGCTCGAGGAAAGGTAGTCATCACTTTGGAGACGCTCTAACGTTTGTCTCGCTCTTGGTCGCCTGCGCATTACTCATCTTTCTTGGGCTATCGCAGACTCAAGAGAGAAGGAGCAGACCCCAGCCCTGGACTGAAGTGAACGGAACCTCGCGGCGATTGTAGCAACCCTGCTTTAGCCCGATTTTGCCGAGACCCCAAATTCCGCGAGCGCGGCGAGTGTTCGTTCCATTGGAAGGCCGACGACGTTTGTGTAAGAGCCGTCGATTTTTTCGATGATCTCGGCGCCGATACCTTGTGCGGCGTAAGCGCCTGCCTTATCCAGCGGATCAACTTTCGCAAAATAACTTTTAATTTTTGCGCTGTTCAGCCGGCGAAAGGTAACGCGCGAAAATTCATGATAAGTTGCCGATCTTCCGCTTGTTTGTTGATAAATGAAAACGGCGGAGCAAACCCCGTGAGTTCTTCCGCTCAGGCGACGCAACATTTTCGCAGCTTCGTTCAAATCTTCTGGTTTACCGATGATTTCGTCTTCTAGCGCGACAAGCGTATCAGCTGCAAGTATGACCTTGTCGGGATGCATTTGTGCGACGGACATTCCCTTTCGAATGGCATTCCACAGGGTCAGTTCACGTAAGGTAAGATCGACATCGAACTTTTCCTGGACCCGAGGCGAGACGGCTTCAAATTCGAAACCAGCTTCGACGAGCAACGCTGCTCGTCTGGGAGAACAAGACGCGAGCACCAAGGAAGCCATGACGCGCTTCTTGTCGGAAAGCCCCCAAATTTATGGGCTGGGCGAAACGGGCGGAGCGGCAGAGGGTTTGCCAAAGATGTCCGGCAGCTTCGGTTCCTTATAATCGGCGGGGACAGTGAATTCGGAATCGCTGATCGGATTCTCGTTCACCGAAGTGATGGTGCTGGTGATTTCGGTGGCATGACCGAAGAGCTGCTCGCTATGGCCAGGCCGCTTTTTGGCGGGCGTGACGCTGGGCGTGGTCTGCTGATCTTCTTTGGTCAAAATTATCCGCATCCTGATCGGAAGGCCGGGGAAATCACGAAAATCCGGCATCTTAGTGTTCGCGGCGTCCCAGAACTCCGACTTGACGGATTGAAGTTGTGCCAGGATGGCCGCGCCGTTGGGATAATTGGGCGCGACCCAGTAGGTGGCTTTGAAGTTTGGTCCGTCGTAGGTGTATTGCTCGGTTTCATAACCGTTTACAACTTCCTTTTGCCCAGTCGGTTTGAGCACGGGTTTTTCCGGGCCTGCCTTGTCGCTCTTAAATCTCTCCAACATATCGGTGACGGCCTTCATTTTCTCCGGTGAAATGCGAATGACCGTTTTTTGGTCACGTATCAGATTGATCACCTCACCTGTTGTCCCATCGAAGATGGTGGTCATTTTCGGTGAAGCATCGATGCGCATTTTGTCTCCTTTGATTTTGATGGTCATATTGGTGGCGGCCTGGGTGGTTTCCGGTGCCTCCGTTGTTTGCTGCTTGGATGCCGGCTGCACCGTAGTTGAATAGGCGATGGTGAGATCGGCACGGGCAGAAACAACAAAGAAAATACCTAGAGCCAGCGAACAAAATGTAATTCTCATATTCGCAACATAGCCAAATATCCGCCCAGACAGACGGAAAATATATTTTCCGAAGGCGCTGCTCGCAGACTTCGCTAAATCTGCTTTTGCGTCTTCAACAGCTTGATGGCATCCCGCAATTCCGCCGCGCGTTCGTAAAGCTCCTTGGCAACCGCAGCTTCCATTTCGCGCTGCATGATCTCCAGCTTCGAGAGCGGCCGTTTCGCTTTCACTTCTTCGAGCCATTCGTCGAGAAACGCGATCTCCGCGCTTTTCGATGCGAGCTCAGGAAAATTTGAGCGCTGGAAAAAATCAGCAATAGCGTCGCGCCCGCCCTCAATCTCGGCGATGGCTTCAGTGAATTTTCCCTGGCCGAGAGAAATAGAGGCCTTCGCGCGGGTGTGCATCATGAGCACGTAAGGCCGGAACTGCTGCAGGCTCCAGGAAAGTTCTTCCCGATCTGTGTGCTCGGTGACGAAGGTGAAAAGATCGAGATTACGCTGCGTGTCGCGCACCACGCCGGCGAAATCATTGATCTGAAACAGGCTCAAATAACGATGATAATACTGGATGCCTTCCTGTTGGAGTTCGGCGCATTGTTCCGGTGTGAGCTCGTAAGCTTCGCCCTTTGCCTCCGCGCGAGCAGCTTTCTTTTGATGATATTCCAGAAGCGATTCGCAGTTGTGCGGACGCTGGCCATCCGGACGGCCGCTCGTTTCCATTTGCAAAACGCCCAGATCGACTCGCAGTTGCAACTTCTCCCGGCCATCCAGGCCGACAATCTTGCGCACCTTGATGTTGCCGTTTTCATGCGGCCAATCTTTGAGAATGGTGTTCAAATCCAAACTCATCGCAGAAGGAACATCGAACATTTAACCTTTGCTTGTCAATGTTGTTGCGGAATGACTCCCGTAGAGGCGAGGCAGCCGTGCCAGCTGCAACCAACCGGATTCCGCAGGCGACACGCATGCCACTACAGGATTTTGCAGGCGACACGCATGCCACTACAGTTCCCGAAATGGAGCACGCGATCGACTCGTTCATCCGCTTCCTAGCGGTTGAGCGCGGGCTTTCGGAAAATTATCAGCTTTCTACCCAAAGATCGCTCAGCGAATTCGCGCGGTGGTGCGCCGCCAGAAAAAAAATCGACAATCCGCGCATCGTCACACTGCCGGTGTTGAGTGAATATCTCATCGAGCGCAAGCGCGCCGGGCTGTCTGCTTCTTCGATCAAATTGATCGTAGTTGCATTGAAGATTTTCTTCCGATTTCTGGTCGGCAAAGGCGCGATCGAACGCGATCCCGCGGAAGCACTCACGCTCCCGCGGATCGAGCGGTACCTCCCCGAAACACTCAACGAATTGCAGGTCGAACAGTTGCTGGAAAAAATCGACACGAACGCTCTCCATGGGTTACGCGACCGGGCGATGATGGAGCTGCTGTACGCTAGCGGACTGCGCATTTCCGAGCTGGCGAACGCGCGCCTTGAAAATTTCAATTTTGAAGAACGTATTGTGCGCGTGACCGGTAAAGGGAACAAGACTCGGCTGGTGCCTGTAGGCCGCAAAGCGTGTGAAGCCTTGGCGGCTTATCTCTCAACCGAGCGGCCCAAATTAGTAAAGCGTCGGAGCGGCAGCGAGATCTTTCTTTCGGCACGCGGCACGAAATTAACGACGGCGCGTATCTGGCAGATCGTGAAAAAACACGCGCGCCATGCCGGATTGGAAAAAAACATTTATCCCCATCTTCTCCGGCACAGTTTCGCTACTCATCTCCTGGGCAACGGCGCCGATCTGCGCATCATTCAGGAAATGCTCGGTCACTCGGACATTTCGACAACGCAAGTTTATACCCATGTCGATCAACAGCGGCTAAAAGCCGTGCATCGACAATTTCATCCGCGCGCGTAGCTGCCAATTGCCAAGCCGGGTTGAGCGTGAGGCGTTGAACGCTAGGATCAGCCGAATGAAACTGACACTGTTCCTCCTTTTGGTCGGATCGGCGCTTGTCATTGCGACCATTCTCGCCGAGGAGAACAAATCGATGAATTCTTCAAATGAGGTCGCAGTGATTAAAACGAGCGAAGGCGAAATGGTCGTGCAGTTTTGGACCGACGCCGCGCCAAATACGATCGAGAACTTCAAGAAGCTGGCTCGCACAGGTTTTTACGACGGCACCATTTTCCACCGCATTATCAAAGGATTCATGATCCAAGGCGGCGACCCAAATTCGAAAGATCCAGGGAAAGAGAACCGCTACGGCGAGGGCGGACCGGGTTACCAGATCAAGGCCGAATTCAACAATCATTCTCACCAGCGCGGCGTGATCTCGATGGCGCGTGGGCCTGATTCTGACTCGGCCGGTTCGCAGGTCTTCATTTGTCTCGCGCCCGCTCCGCGACTCGACGGGAACTACACCACTTTCGGCAAATTGATCAAAGGCGAGGATGTGCTGGAAAAAATCGGCGACACGCCGGTAACCAAGAACAGCATGGGCGAGATGAGTAAGCCCACCAAGCGCGTCGTGATTGAAAAGATCGACATCGTTCCGCCAGACTCAGTGCGCTAATTTTCACCACGAAGATCACGAAGTACACGAAGAATGAATAGATTTTGCACTTTGGTGCTCTTCGTGTCCTTCGTGGTTCCTTTTTGAATGCACCATCCGCCGAAAACAACAATCGCCCTCGTGCAGATGCGGTGCGGGCCGGAGCCGGAGAAGAATTTCGCTCGCGCGATAGGGTTCATCCGCGAGGCGGCGAAAGGAGGCGCGCAGATCGTTTGCTTGCCCGAGATGTTCCGATCGCAATATTTTTGTCAGACAGAAGATCACAAAAATTTCGCGCTAGCTGAAGAAGTGCCTGGAAGATCGACTTCGGTTTTGGGAGATGTGGCGCGCGAGGTTGGCGTTGTGATCGTTGCGTCACTTTTCGAGAAACGCAGCGCCGGCGTCTATCACAATACCGCTGCGATCATCGACGCGAAAGGAAAGTTGCTCGGCAAATATCGCAAAATGCATATCCCGGACGATCCGCTGTACCACGAGAAATTTTATTTCACGCCGGGTGACCTGGGATTTCAGTCATGGAAAACGGCCCAGGGAAAAATCGGCGTCTGCGTTTGCTGGGACCAATGGTACCCGGAAGCGGCGCGGCTAACTGCATTGCGCGGCGCGGAAATTATTTTTTATCCGACGGCCATCGGCTGGCATCCATCCGAGAAAAAGGAATTTGGCGTCGCGCAACATTCGGCTTGGGAAACGATTCAGCGCAGTCACGCGATTGCTAACGGTTGTTATGTGGCTGCCGCGAACCGGGTCGGCCTCGAAGCCCCAGCCGGTGGAGATGGCATCGAGTTTTGGGGGCAAAGTTTTGTGGCTGCGCCAGACGGCGAAATCATTGCCAAAGGCTCGGTGGATCGAGAAGAGATTGTGATGGCCGATGTGGAGTGGGCCCGTGTGAACGAGCACCGAACGCATTGGCCGTTTTTGCGTGACCGGCGCGTGGATGCCTACAGCGAAATCAACCAGCGCATGATCGATTGACTTGTAGCCGCTTCCCCGTGGGAAGTGCACCGCTAAGTGTTTTGGAATGCGCGCGCTGCATCGCCCACTGGGCGACGGCTACAGGGCAACCGCCACAATTTGCGACTCGTGATACATTGAAACCATGGACCTGATGACGCTCACAGAAATCCGGAGAGCCGTGTCTCGCAATGGTGGGAGCGCCGTGCCCGCGCGCGTGCATGTGCAGGTGGAGAGCGCGAGTCCAAAACTGACGCGCGAACAAAACCCGTACTGCGAGCTTACGCTGGCCGACGCATGCGACCGGATGACGCTGCGTGTCTGGAGCGATCATCCCGCTTACAAAACATGCAACGCGCTTACGACCGATCATTTTATCGAGCTTTCGGGCGAGTTTCATCGGCACGCGCAGTACGGACTCGAAGCGCGCAAATGGACGGTGCGCCCACTGACCGATCAGGAAAAAAACGAATTGCTGCAGGGTCCAGCGGATTTGCGCGCCAAACAAGCGGCGGATTGGGAACTTATTTTGCAAACGACCCAGACAATTGCCGATCCCAGACTACGCGCACTATGCGAGGCGTTCTTAAAAGAATGGGGTGACCGATTCCGTCGGACTGCTGCCGCGCGTAATTATCATCACGCGCGCCGTGGCGGACTGGTCGAGCACACCGCGCAAATGATGCGCATCGCGAAGCAGATCGCGCCGCTCTACCCGGACCTGAACCTCGATCTCTTGCTTGCGGGGATTCTCTTTCACGATTCGGGAAAACTTTGGGAGAATGCCTTGCCCGAAAACGGGTTCGTCATGAATTACGACGAGCGTGGCGAGCTGATCGGGCACATTTCCATCGGGCTCGAGCTGGTGAATTCGTTGTGGCGACGGTTAAGCGGCGAAAATGCGGCCGCATGGAAAGATCTTGTGCCCGCCTCGGAAGATGTTCGTTTGCATCTTCTGCATTTGATCGGCGCGCATCATGGCGAGCCGGAATTTGGTTCACCCGTCGCGCCGAAAACGCCGGAGGCAATGGCGCTCCATTACATCGACAATCTGGATGCCCGGCTCGAAATGTTCGCTGCCGGTTACACCACAGCCAAACCCCTCGCGGCGCGAATCTTCGATCGTGTCCGGCCGCTCCCTGGGAACTTAGTGAAATCGCTCGAGAAGTTTTCGCCAGCGACGCCGGCGAAAGAAGGCACGTTGTTGTAGCCACGGCGCTCTGTCGCCGTGCTTTAGCTTCGCCCCGACGGAGCGGGGCGGGCTACAAGACCCCAGCGACAGCGAATCACTTCCCCCTACAAACGGAGCCTCCGCTTCGCTTCCGCGAGATAGGTCTCGTCGATTTCGAACCCGATAAACTTTTTCACATCGCATCGTTGCGCTGCTATCGCTGAATTTCCGATCCCCAAGAATGGATCGAGCATGGTCTGCACTCGTGAAACGCCATGCAGTTTGATGCACCATTCGGCTAATTGCACGGGGAACGTTGCCGGGTGTGGTCGCTCTTTCGCGCGGCTCTGAATCGTTTCGTAGGGAATGAACCAGGTATTGCCCCGACACCGCAGATCGCTTCCGCGCGTGTGCCGCCAGCGCGCAATGTTCGTTTTGTCCTGATACGGGACTCCGATGGCGAGCCGGTCCAGTTCGACCCTCCCCATTTTTGTGAAATGAAAAATGTATTCGTGGCAATCGTTCAGAAACCGCTTCGAACTGATCGGCTTGAAATGGCCGAACGTTTTTACCGTGGCCTCGACCCTCACTTGGCGCTTCGCGTCCGCCTCTCCCTGGCCAGGGAGAGGATTGAGGTGAGGGTTAGGCGCGCGAAGTCTGCTCGCCGCGATATCGATCCCGATCGATTTGATCCAGTGAATTGTGTTCTGCAAAACGAATCCGCCTGAGGAGGACGTCAGGTCCATTGCGATCTCATGCGGCAGCATCGGATTCGACGGCGCGGAGCCGATATTGAGAAAAAAAGATCCGTTCGATTTCAGAACTCTTCGAACCTGCGCAGCCCATTTTCGGCACCACTGCAAATACGATTGTCGGTCTTGCCGGTCGGAGTACTTCCCGTAGCCAACCCCAAGGTTGTACGGCGGCGACGTCACCACAAGATCGACATATTCATCAGGCAGGCGCGACATCCTTTTGGTGCAATCTCGCTGGCGAAGATCAAACTGTGTCACTCGTTAAAGTCTGAGCCGATTCGTCCCCTCGTACAAGAAAAATCGGCGTTGCTATAGCCGCGCCTCTGTGAGGCGCGTTACCATGGGATCCCTTTCCTGCTTTCCCGGATTCAGATCAACCACAGATTCACGGATTCAGAGCGACCAATTAAGAAAGCACGAAGAGAGGAATACTGATCTCGATTTTGTAAATTCTGTTCATTCTGTCTGAGTTCTCTGTCCCTGACTTTCTAGTTTCCCGTTTTCCTGATTCATATTTTCCCTGATTGAAATCGGCGCGCCCGGCGATCGCGCCTACCGGTTTTGCATCGCCACGATTTGTCATAGATTGATTCTCATGTCGGACAAGCCTTCGAAACTGAAGATCGCGGATCGCGAGTTCAGCTCGCGTCTGATCGTTGGCACTGGAAAATTCGCGTCGAACGAGCTGATGCGCGATGCGCTAATCGCCAGCTGTACCGAGCTTGTGACCGTGGCGCTGCGTCGCGCTGATATTTCGGGCAAACACGATCCGTTTGCGAACATTCTCGATTTTATCGATCCGAAGCGTTTTCTGCTTTTGCCGAACACGAGCGGCGCGCGCAATGCAGAAGAGGCGGTGCGTCTCGCGCGGCTGGCTGCGAGCGCGGGCTTGCCGAAATGGATCAAGCTCGAGATTCATCCCGACCCGCGCTATTTGCTGCCCGATCCGGTCGAGACATTGGCGGCGGCGCAAATTCTGGTGAAAGACGGATTCACCGTTCTTCCGTACATCAACGCGGATCCAGTGCTGGCAAAACGATTGCAGGACGTCGGCACAGCTACCGTGATGCCGCTTGGTTCACCAATTGGCAGCAACCGCGGGATTGAAGCCCGTCCGCAAATCGAGATCATCATCGAACAGGCGACCGTGCCTGTAGTCGTGGATGCCGGGCTGGGCGCGCCAAGTCACGCAGCGGAAGCGATGGAGATCGGCGCCGACGCGGTCCTGGTGAACACGGCAATCGCGATCGCTTCCGATCCTGTTCGCATGGCAAAAGCATTCAAGAAGGCGATCGAAGCCGGACGCGAAGCGCGCGAAATCGGATTAGCCGAAAAATTGGGCGCAGCTGCGGCAACCAGTCCGCTGACCGGATTTCTGGCGCAAACCGCCGGTAGAAGCGATTGACCTCAATCGCGGGTGCAATTATTTTTGGCCGATGACGGCAACTGAGCTCAGGCAATTCTGGCATCGCACCCCGTTCGTTCCATTTGACGTAGTCGTTCCAGGCGGGCGGAAATTCCACGTTCCGCATCCCGATTTTTTATCGGTTTCTCCGAATGGGCGCATAGCGCACGTTTGGAAGGAGAGCGGCGAATACGCTGCACTGGATGTTTTCTTAGTTACCGCTGTCGAGGAAAATCGGCGCCGCACCAAGCGCCGATCATAGATTGTCGCTTGTTCGACCGCAGATAGTTCGCGCCGCCCTGCCAACTGGGTTGCCTGGCCACGCGCGTGCAGTAACGTGATGTCCATGGACGCCATCGCCGAAAAGCTCGACTCAAAGTTAAGCAAGTGGAAGCCAGAAATCTCGCGGGAAGTCCGCGCGCTGGTGTGGCAAGTGATCGATGCGGCAGATAATAATACTCTCGACGTGATGCGCTCGCGCGCGGTTGAGCAAGAAGTGCTAGACCAGCTCGATGAGCCCACGTCCCGGTGAAGTGTGCCTGGCCGACCTCGGGCTCCCGCCCTGCGAGATTCGACGCCTTAGATTGGGTCGCCCCAAAGTTCTCTTCCACTAATCGCATTGATCAAATGGTCCGGCAGCTGCCGGACGGAAGGAGTATGAGCCGCTGGAAACAAAACCAGCGAGTAAAAAGGAAGAGGAAGCGCTCCAGAGAAGACTTCAACCTCGATCAACAAACCTTATGAACTAACCACCCACCTGCCACACTCGCCCGCCACCCTTGACATCTTACATAGGGGTTAGGCGCTTGCGTTGTCATTGACTTTCTTAAGGCCGAACCAACAGCCGCCTATAATAGACATTGCTTCAATGATGCTACGATACCAATTGCTGAAAGAATGGGAAGCACCAATATACAACTCAAAACTGAGGCAGAACAAAAGGGCTATACCCGTCAACGCAAAAATACTCCACCCAGTCTTAACTTTGTGGGCAGGCGCGACCCCTAATGCTGCTTTCATACCGACTGCACAGCCGATACTGTACTTGAGTAGCAGCCAAATCGTGCCGTCGATCCACTCACCGTTCATGTCTCGAGCCGTGTGAAAGCGCATAAACGTGTTTGGATCCGGTGGCGCATAAAAACCGACAAAATTGAGCCAGTAGGAGGTTCGTAATGTTAAGTAAACGAGAAAGAACCATCCGATTGAAACTAAGGCGCTGATGAAAATGAATGTGGGAAGCACAGCCAACCATCGTAAAGCTGCGATAATACGTGACTTATTGGTGTTTGTTTCCATTGGCGATGCAATCTGCGCCTAACGATCAAGCTCAGCAACCGGCGCGTAACCGGGCGTTGAGCGGAAAGGAAACGTGAAACAACCCGAAACGATGAAGCGTAATGCGCCCGCGCCGGTTGGCTGGAGCGCCATTGTTAGACCATTACACAAAGTCAATCAACACCTCAATCTTTCTGGCAACAACCTCACGGCAATCGCCTGCATCGTTGTTTATGTGTTCTGGCAACAGATGACCGAGGTCTCTGCACAGAGCTTTGAATCGCTTCCTTCTGACAAAATCTCTATTAAGCTTGGCAGCGTATCCTCCCAAGTGCTGGAGGTTCGCAATGTATGCCGCATAGGTCTTCGCTGTGTCCCCTCTAGGAACTCTCTGAATATCGGTAAGCCATCTGCCAAGAAATCCGCGAAAGTCGTTGCGTCTGTCTCTGGTCTCGCGGTTCAGAGTCAACCGATGAACAACAACAGCAGTGAGAACGCCGCCAGTTCCAAGAACGGCGAGGATAATGGAAACTGTATCATTCATTGGCGCTGGTTCGTGCTTCGCATTTATCGCAGGCTCATATATGGGGGCGTCGCCGGTGCTTCAATGGAAGACATGGGATTTGGCATATCGCATATGGTCTAACGAGATGGAACTCAGGTACCGCTGGCGGGAGCGAGCTTTCGCAGCATCGACATGTGTTTCGTGAAAGTAAAGCCACTCGTTGCTCCGGCCTCCGTTGGTAGATTACGTGATCAAATGCCGAAGAAGTGAAGCGATAGTGCGAATACCACGGCGCAACCAATGATCTTGCTGATGAGCGGCAATACTAGCGCGGGTGCTGCTCTCGAAAATTCTGGCTGCCGGTAGATGGCATAGCGCCCAACGCCGGCGAAGTAAAGAAAAAGCTCAACAACTCGACTTAGCATCCAAACGCCAGCAGCATAACTGATCACGCGTGGCCACGGAACGAGAAAGAACAAGAACCCATATGTCGCGCAAAGGGATGCGAGGCTCACGAAAGTATGGAGGAGTGGGAGTGCAGGCTGGTCGTACATCCGCCGGTATGTCGCCGCAAGTACCACGAGGATTCCAGCGACTAGCTCGAAGGCAATACCAACGGACATCAATGTGAAGGTGTGAGACATGAATCAGAGGCTTCGCGCGTGTAGAATACGTGTAACGAGAGGTAGACTCAGGGGGTGCAAAGGCCCTTCATCACTCTCAGGTAAACGATGAGGAAAAACCCGACTGTCGAGAACGTAACAACGCCGACACAATACAACGTGCCACTCATTTCTTTTATCGCAGCACTAAGCGCTGCCCACCAGCCTGAGACTGGCTGGCTATTCAATTCGCGATATTTCCGATAGCGACCAACGAGGAGGTAAACGGTGAAAAGCCAGAGGACGAAGATAAGCGCGGACGCAACAATGGCATCGCATACAGATGGATCTCTCAGCAGGGCACCAACGAAGCCGGTGAACCCAAGCGTTGTCGCGGTAAACCAGAAGCTTTCTTGGCGAATGATTTCTCGCTCGTCGCTCATTACGTGCAACTAAGGATTACACTGCATTGTGCGGTCTATTTCACATATAGACTGCATTTTCTTGGTTATTTCTAACAGCGGCGGGAAATGCAGAAAATTCCTTGGCGTTCAGCGGGGATAAGACGGTCAGAATAGGCGCTTGCCAAACGAGGGGCAATCAATTTTTGGGCGCAAATTAATTATTTACGCGTTCCGGCAATGGTTGCAGGGCCTTTTTTAAGCCGCACATTCATAAGACATCACTACTACATCTGTCTCTCGGTAACGTGTTCGCTCGACAAGCGACCACCCGAGACGTGAGTAAAATAGCTCTGTGCTCGGAGTGTAGAGGTAAAGCCGCCGCACGCCAAGCGCCGTCGCATCGTCAACGGCCCGCCGAACCAGCGCAGCACCGAGGCCATGCCGCCGATGGTTGGGAGCGACGAAAACGCCGGCTAACCATGGCGACAATTCCATGCGCGTGTCCATATCATATGCGACCAGCATAGCCGAGCCGAGCAGTGTGCCACGGGTGAACGAGACGATGACTGTCGGTATTTCTCGGTGGCCACAAGATCCTCGAAGTCTAGCGGTGCGCGCCTCGACTGAATCGCCCGGCCGCAGATACGCCCACTCGCGGTGATGCCACTGTGCAAGGGTCGGAATGAACTCCTGGTGGTCTGCAAGATAGCCAATTTGCACGGGTGTGCCCATGTAGCCGAACTAAGGATTTGACCCCCTTTCACAGTCTACTTCACATATGGGCTGCATTTTCTTGCCTGATTGCGATTGTGTCACTTGTTCGGCTGGAAGTACGACTGAACACTTAATTTAAGCATGGCAATCGGGTGACCGCGCCAGTGGATACCCATTCGGTCGAGTGAATTATTAGGCCTGTCGCTTTGTAAGCGCGTGACAGAAATATCCTACGGGAAACAAGGTGAGACCAACAACAGCACTCCAGAAATCGAGATAATGACCAACGCCCTGCTCGAGCCCCCAATGCATCCAAGGAAACAGATAAAATGCTTCGCAGACATGAGCAAGCACGACTAGCACCAGACATCCTGCGCCGAGTAGTTGTAGAAGAGAGCACACCGTCTTTCCTTTAAAGAATAAGACTACCGAACCAGAAAACAGCATGCACGCCGGCGCCAACGCGACCAGTCCTTTAAGTAATGCGGCGCTCATGGCATTTTGTTAGGCAGGCGACTGGCGGAAGCGAGCCCCACCTCAGGCGGGGCTACATCGACAATGTGTTTCATAAATTCAAGCTGGTCATCGCGCCCGGCCAGCGCATTTCGGTCCTACTCTCGATTTTTGCGCGACGGCGTCACTGCCGCTATCGCGCTCCAGGCTGCGCGCCAGTGATTGCGGCGAGTGTAGAAATATGCCGCCATGAGAAAGTCATATGTGGCGCAAAAGAAGCCGTAGGCTAGTGGCACGGATGTGGTCTGCCGAGGGCCCAATAGAGAGCCGCCGGCATGAGCGTTGAACTCGTGGACTGCGTCCCATAGGCCATGTAGAAGGTATCCGACTATGAGAGCAAATGGAACTCGGACTCCCACTAGGCCGAAAACAGCAAACACTGCCGCTGCCGTCGCTTCTAACTGCCACGCATCCTTATCTCCAAAGTAAGCCGTGAAGGCCAAATAAAAGCCGGCGATTGGGATAAGAAACAATCCGAAAAATATCTGCTCCACCTTTGCGCTAAAAATTGACTTAGCTATGTACACTGATCCAGCGGCCGACATGACCCCAATAGTGATGTAGAGTACCACGATCACTATGAGCCCGATTGCACTCGACGTGGGTTCCATTTTCGTTTTCCTGATTGGTAATAGGTTCCAAGCGGCACATGTTTGACGCCCAACGAGAATAAGATCAGCTACCGCTGGCGAGAGCGAGCCCTTCTTGAGATTGCTCTTCACCCGCGCGCCGGAGCAAGACGACACCAAACAGGAAAGGCATGATGAATGGGACAGCAGGGATTCCGACAACAAAACCGGGACTGGTGTACCATGGCGTAGAGAGCGCTCTCGGGTCCGGATACTTTAGACCTCTGATCACGAGGAAAAGCAACGCGACAAAGCTCACGATGATGAATGCGCGAGTTGCCCTGCGCCCCAGCCATTGGACTCGACCGAGGGAAGCCGCAAACGCCACCGTCGCGAGGTAGGTCAGAAAGCCCGCAACAAAAAGTAGAAGATCCAGCATGTCGCGCAGCGAGACGATCGCCGCAGGCATCTCTCCAGCATGTTCTTTCCCGAAGAATGCTGCGAACGCGAAGATATTCCAGATGAGATACAACGGGCCACTGAGCATGATCGCCGCGAAGCCGAGCGTCGCATAGAAGCGTTCACCGGCTTCGCTGAGTGCTTCCCTGAGCACCACGAATCCACTCGCGATCGCGGCAGCCATAACAATGAGGACAAGATACCGCATTTGGTTCTCTGCCGCGTTTGCCTGCCAGGGCCCGCCCAGGCCGACCCAGAGAAGCGCAACGAGCGCAAATGGTGTTACAAAAAGTGTCCCCGCTAAGCCCGAGCAATCGCCGGTCCTGCACACCGGCTCTGATCGCCCCCGCGCTCAGAGTCCACGCCGCAATCGCGATCGCGGCAAAGTACGCGACTCCGATGGCCTGATAGACTCCTGGGACGCGAAAGGCGCGCACGCCGACGACAACGAAGCTAAGAAACGGGACGATGCAGAGAAAGACGTAGCTCACACGGCGGACGGTATTCATCGAGATCCTCTTATTAGTTGAGGCGAAAGCGCGGTCATGGTGTTATGCGGGCCTAACTATCCCAAGCTCAGCGACGGCGGATCCGTTCGCTGCAGCGCATGGTTAGCCACTTTCATTGCTACAATCCAAACCAGCGGGCGCGGCGGCTCGAACCAAAGTGCTCCTTATCGGCGCGCATGGCGACTGACGGCTCGTGATAGGTGCCCGTCGGATGATCGGGATTGGAGAAGAAGTCAACGTCAACGCGACCGACCAGCCCCGCGCCAAACTCGATGTAGCACGAGCCCGTTCCCGCGTGGGTCACCGG
>Ga0137378_10001594_pt1 | contig 19234 bp, 25 predicted proteins | sample SagtaG_21_FD_104813 | JGI IMG/M metagenome (GOLD analysis project Ga0137378, IMG submission 104813) | Vadose zone soil microbial communities from Sagehorn Ranch, Mendocino, California, USA - Sage2_L_60_16 metaG | ecosystem: Environmental > Terrestrial > Soil > Vadose zone | place: USA... | reverse complement strand
GCACGCTCGAGCGTCTGCTCCACCTGCTCCCAACCGCGTGCCGGAGGACCGAAAGGGTTGGCCAAGGTGACGTCGTCGCGCCGTGAGTAGGCGCGCCGAAAGTCGTCAGCGCTCCCTTTCACAATCTCATCCACTGCTTGGTGATACTGCTCAACGACTGCGTCAAAATCGAATGTACTCATGAGCTCTCATCTCCTTTCTGCTCTGAACTCCGGTGAGAAAGCTTGTGGCTCGCGGGAGCCTTTGTCAATTCCGTTGTGCTGGAATCGCGTGTCTCTTTCTCTCAGAGGAAGTATACCTGAGATTCGCCAGAAATGCGACCAATATTAACCATTTGTTGGCGCATTTCTCAGATATTGTGACAAGAATGTTGCAGGATCTCACGAAGAAGAGAAGCGGAGAGCGACAAAAGAACGAGAGACGATGCTGTGCCAGATTATGTGAGAGAGCCGATTCGCTGAAGGCGCTTGACAGCGTGGCAATTTATCTGGAAAACGGTAATTTTTAGGGTTCTTACACACTTTAAGTGAAGCTCGTTCGCTTGCTACTCTCGCTTGGAGACATCGTTCTACACAGAGAAACGACTCTTGTAGAAGGATGTGAAGAAGATGGAAGCTCAGCTCTTGCTTGCTTTGCCAGAGGGATTAGAGGTAACACACATCGAGGTGATTGATGGCATCCTGACCATTTCTGCGGTGTCAACGCACCAATCTGCTTGCTGCCCACTGTGCTCCTCTGTGGGGACGCGGGTTCATGGTCATTACACCCGAACGATTGCTGACCTGCCCTGCGCAGGGCAGCCGGTGCGCCTGCTGGTGCAAGTGCGCAAATTCTTTTGTGACGTGACGGCGTGTGCACGGAAAATCTTCGCAGAGCGCATCGGTCCTTTCGTTAAACCGTGGGCGCGGGTGACGACACGTCTGTCTGAGAGTGTTCAAACCATCGGGCTTGCTACTGGTGGCATGCTTGGAGCACGCCTAACCGATCGATTAGGGATACAGACGTGCTGGATGACCATTCTCCGTCGCATCATGGCACTTCCAACAGCGTCAGTAGAGCAAGTCGTGGAGCTTGGCATAGATGACTTCGCCTTCCGTCGTGGCAGGAAATTCGGCAGCATCCTGGTCGACATGCAAAGCCACAACGTCATTGACCTCTTGCCTGATCGCAAGGCCGAAACCGCAAAAGCGTGGATGAAAGCGCATCCAGAAATCAAGCTCGTGAGTCGAGATCGTGGGGGAGATTATGCTGCGGCAGCCCGTGAAGGGGCCCCACAGGCGACTCAGGTTGCTGACCGGTTCCACTTGTATAAAAATTTGGTCGAAGCGGTCGAGCTGATCCTGGCTCGGTGCCGTGCAGAGATCCGAAAAAACGCCCAGTCAGCAGTCCAGAAAGAATCTCAAGGAGAAGCCCCTCAACCCGTTCTCTACGAACACGCAGAAGTGATTGCCATAGACAACTGGAAGCCAGAGCCGGAAGCGTGCGATGAACGAGCCCGTCTCAGCCGGCGTGCCCAGCGCTACGACCGTTATCAACAAGTCATGACGCTCTATGAACAAGGTCTCGGTTTCGCGGAGATTACTCGCCACGTGGGGTTAAGTAGGCGAACCATCGAACGGTGGATCAAAGAGGGAGGGTTCCCGGAAGCAAAGCGGCGGCGCAAACGACGAAGCCTCTTCGACCCGTACGCTGAATATGTGCTCTCGCGATGGGAGCAGGGATGTACCAATGGCCTGCAGCTTTGGCAGGAAATCCAGGCGCAGGGATATCAAGGATCTGCCCAAACCATTTATCGCTTTCTGAGAGGTCTGCGCAAGAAGCGGCGAGTCATCTGGAAGCCCGAAGTCCCTCATGCCCCCTTACAAGATTTCTCCGCTCATGAGGCAGTTTGGCTGTTCGCTCGTGCTCCTGACTCGCTTGAGGAGAAGGAGCAAGAAACGCTCACGGCCATTTGTCAAGCGAGCGAAATGGCGCGCACGACCTATCAGCTCGTCCAGGAATTTCGGCACATGCTTCATCATCGGGAGGGAGAGAAGCTTGATGCCTGGCTGGCGAAATGCACTGCCAGCCAGATCCGCGAATTCCAGAGCTTTGTTCAGGGGGTCGAGCGGGACAAAGCAGCCGTTGTCGCGGGTCTAACTCTTTCACAGAACAATGGCCTGGTTGAGGGCAAAGTGAATAAGCTCAAGTTAATCAAACGGATGGGATATGGCCGGGCCGGATTTCCGCTGCTGCGCCAACGGGTTCTTCACGCTCTCTGACTGGGAGTAAATGCACGTTGAATGCGGAAGAAAAATGGAGCGCTCATTCGACAAGAAACGTGAAATGATGCTACTCTCTCTGCAAGAGAAAGGAAGACGGAAACACTGTTTGGAAGGCATGGTATGACAAACGAGACGAACCCATTTGGGCCATGGCAGCCCTGGCAACCAGAGGAAGCCGCCAGATTCTTTTCCACGCTCACGGTTCCCTGGTGGATCGCTGGCGGATGGGCACTCGATCTCTTCCTCGGAGGAAAAACACGAGAGCATGAGGATATCGATGTCCTCTTTCTGCGCCAAGATCAGTACGAGATCCGTGCGCGGTTCCAAGGATGGGATGTTCAAGAAGCACATCCAGAGCTGTTACCCAGTTCGTGGCCCTTCCAGGAATGGAAACAGAACGCGCTTCTCTCAGCTTCCGTCCACGATATTTGGTGCCGTCCACAGGAGCGTGATCCCTGGGCTCTCCAATTGATGGTCATAGACACCTCCCGTGACCAATGGATCTTTCGTCGCACTGCCGAGGTCCATGGCTCTCTCTCTACTCTGGGACGGGTAACCAAGGATGGCATTCCCTACCTTGCTCCAGAAATTCAGTTGCTCTACAAAGCCAGGGGGCTGCGTCCCAGGGACGAGGCGGATTTCGCCAGGACACTCCCAGTTCTTGATGAGAAGAGTCGCCAATGGTTGGCTCAGTCCCTTGCTCTTGTCCATCCTGGACATGCGTGGCTGACGAAACTCACATAAATCTCATCGGTGAGCCTTCACCGAGAGTGTGTAAGAACCAATTTTAATTGATAAACGACAGTCCTTAGCGGGGATTTTGGGGGGTAAAAATGTTGGGACCCCATCGAGGTGCTCGACCATCCAGGTCGAAAGCAGCACTGCCGGTCGAAAGATGCCACTGGTGAACGCCAGCGGCCGATCGTCGATGCGGAGGAATATTCGACACCTGGGTAAGCCGAGCCTGCCAGCCAGATCATCAGCGAGCGACTGGAGTTCTGGATCAGCCAACATGCTGAGGCGTCCGACCGTCCACGTCATGAGCGCGAGCCGCACGATCCCTAAGCTCAGCGCACCGAACGCAACTATTCCCATGGTGATCGGGAGCGCGTCGCCGAGCAGGGAATCCCAGGATGGTGCTTGAATCAGACAGGCGCGACCGCTAAAATGGTGCAGTCCACCGAGACCGAGCGTAAGACTGACCACCGGCACGGCCAGGACAAGACACTGCACGCCGCGCCGCTGTGACCAGGAACCGGTGTGTCGCAGGATGCCAAGTGTCAGAAAGCCGCCGAACATGACGAGGAGGATGCTGGAGAGGCCAAGCAGCAGATGCACTATTCCCCCTCCTCTACAGCGCGGCGGCGACTGATCTCGTCAAGCTGCTGGCGGACACGATTGGCTGCCTCCTGGTTGGGGAGGGCTTGCAAACCCTCCAAAGTCGCTCCCGAGAAATTGACATAGAGGTTTTCCAGGATACGCTCGACGAAACGCGAGACAAACTCCTGCTGGGTCTGGTTAGGGAAATAGACGTAGGCCTGGTCGCGTTTCTCGACGCGCAGGAGATTCTTCTTCGCCAGACGAACCATGGTGTTCATGATGGTCGTATAGGCGATGCGCCGGCGCTCGTCGCTCAACCGGCGCTCGTACAGAACCTCGAAGACATCGCGCACCGTCGTGCCGGAGCCTTCCGGGCGTGACCAGACGAGTTCCATGATCTCGGCTTCCAGGTCGCCGAGGACCTTGCGGATACCAGGGCGATCGGGGCGAAAGACGCTGATTTCTGGTTCCGAAGTCATTGCTCTGCTCCTCTCCAACATCAGACGGGGATGTCCACTGAAACTTGCAGCTGTTGATTTCAGTATAGAGGATTGTGGTACACTTGTCAAAGGTACGATTGTGCATAGCAGATACCATGTGGTGCCAGATGCTCGGCGAAAGGAGATGTTTCTCTCGTGAAGCAGCCTGGCATCATGATGGAGAGCATCCAATGAACACGAAAGGAGCATGTATATGATGGGCATGATGGGTGCAATGATGGTGTTCATGGTGATCGGCACACTCATCTTCCTGGCTGTGGTGGTAGGAGTCATCTGGCTCCTGGTGCGCTGGCTGAACGGGCGGCAGACGCCTCCCATGCCGGATACGCCACCATCGCAGAACCCCTATCAACGATATGAGCAGGGATACCAGTCACCCCAACCAATGTCGGACACCTATCGAGAGAGTGGGCAGTATGACCGCTCGCCACAACCGAAGCAGGAGTATGATCTACCCTACAACCCGTACCCACAGGAACAGGAGATCCCTCCGCGATCCTGACACGTCTCGCGTCGAGAATACTCCCCACTGGTCAGCAAACCGCAAGCGCAATGCCTGGTTCTTGCTGCTCGTGCTGTTACTGGGTGTCGGTATTATCGTGACGCTTTCGTTTGGTGAGGCCCGGCTCGCGAGTCAAACGGGCGGAACGCAGCCTGAGACCGTTTCCACGCCCGTTACCATAGCAAGCCCACCGTCAGGAACCCCGGTACCCACAGCCAGGGTAGTCACCCGCGTAGCACAGTCTCATCTCTACCCGTTCCCACAATCCAACGCGGGTCTGATGCAGCCTGCGGTGGATGCGCGAGGAAATCTCTGGGTCGGCGAGATGTATGCCAATCGGCTCGCCCGGCTCGATTCACAGACAGGAGTTGTCACGAGTTGGCAAACCCCTAACGGGGAGAATGGCATCATGACCACCACACTAGACGCGCGGGGCAACGTCTGGTTCGTTGACCAGGGCGCGAACTCCATTGGACGTTTTGACCCCGTGCAGCAGGCATTTCGCATCTTCCCGCTCGGTACTGTTGGAGGCCGACACCTGGGGCCGCAAGCGCTCCAATTCGATGCCAGGGGGCTGCTCTGGTTTACGGCGGCGGTGGGTGGGCGCATCGGGCGACTCGATCCCACGACAGGCTTCATCCAGACCTGGTCCGTTCCCCCGCCTCGCCTTGGAGTGTTCCCGTCTCCGTACAGCCTCACGGTGCTGCCCAATGAGCAGATCTGGTTCGGCGACATTACTGGCGGTGCCGTCGGCCATCTTGATGCGATTACGGGCCGTGTCACGCTCTATCACCTGGCGGACCCACAGGAAACCGTCTTCTCTATGGCCCATGACGCGCAGGGACGTATCTGGTTTACCGAAATTGTACCAGCCAGGCTCGGCATGATCGAGAGTACAACGGGTCTCGTCAAGGAATGGTCAATGCCGGTGGTCTCGGGCCATACGGCGGCTCTTTATGGAATCGTCGTCGCACCCGGCGGTGATGTCTGGTTTGCTGCCAACGGCATCAATGCGCTCGTGCGCTATGCGCCGGGCGCTGGCACATTCACCTCCTACCAGCTTTCACTGTCCGCCACAGGTCTCTATGCTCTCGCGCTCGCCCCAAACGGTACGCTGTGGTTTACTGCATCCAGCTCGTCTACCAACTATGCTGGCGAAATGTCTCCCTAGTGCAAGCTGACGAACCCTGATTGAACTCAACCCTATGAGGCTTGTTCCGTATTCGAACTCTTGACAGCGATCTTATCAAGCTATAATATTCAAGTATGAATAATCGATTTACTCGACCATCTACAGGGATCACGACACGGCTCACACTCCTGGCGTTACTCTCAGGGCGACCAAAACATGGCTATGATCTGCGCAAAGAGTTAGAGAACCGTCAGATGGAGCGCTGGGCAGACCTGCAGTATGGTTCCATCTATGCTAGTTTGCAACAGATGACAAAAGAAGGGCTCCTGGAGGAGGTGAGCACAGAACGGACTGGCAATCGACCTACTCGTACACTCTATCAGAGGACACCTGCCGGAAAAGCGGAACTGCTTCGCTTGCTTCGACAGATCTGGGCTCAGCCTACCTTGTCGGCGCAACCGCTTGATGTCGCGCTCTCCTTTTACTGGTTGCTGCCACCTGAGGAACTTGCCCAGTTGCTTGAAAACCGCCTATCTGTTCTCGATGCCATCATCTCCGATCTTGAGGGGACGATGGCACAGGCAGGTCATCCAGACCCAGGCATGCAGGCCATGATTGCTGATCTCTTCGAGCATAATCGCCGGGTACTCGCCGCCGAGCGAACATGGACCGAATATGTCCTACACCGCCTTCGGAGTGGAGCCTATCGCTTGACTACTGGTATTGAACCGAGATATGAAACCCTCCCAGGAGTTACTTAACAGGGGGTACACACTATCTTTAGAAAGGGATCCTTTTCGGCCCAAGAAGCAGGAGCGAAGCACTCTAGAAGAAAGGAACAGGAGAAGAAATCATGTCGAATGAACATACGGAACCAAATCCACAGATTTTCGCGTGGAATTCGTCGGAGAGAGCTGAGAGCTGGCAGCAAGAAGCCGCACGACGCCAGCAACTCCTGGGGGAAGCTACTCAACGTATGCTCGACGATGCTCAGATTGGACCAGGCGATCATGTTCTGGATATTGCCGCCGGAACCGGAGACCAGAGCCTGCTCGCCGCGCGTAAAGTGGAACCAGGAGGGACAGTCCTGGCCACCGACCTCTCCGAAGAAATGCTCAAAGCGGCTGCGAGACTCGCCCAACAGGAGGGGCTCACCAACATTACTACACAGGTGATCGATGCCCAACAACTTGACCTGGAGGCCAATACCTTTGATGCGGTCATCAGTCGTCTTGGCCTGATGTTTGTGCCTCGCCTTCCGCAGGCGCTGGAAAAGATATTGAGAGTTCTCAAGCCCGGCGGGAAGCTTGCTGCGTTGGTCTGGTCCGCACCAGAGCGCAATCCCCTCACCTCTGTACCGCTGGCTCTGCTGGAGAAATATACCGGAGGGTCATTCCTCGGTGCAGCAGGCCCCTTTGCTTTAGCGGACCCAACGTACTTTGAGCAGGTGCTCAAGGAGGCTGGTTTTCACGAGGTAACGATCCAGGCCATCCCGGTTCGTTTCCAGTTTCCCTCTCTTGAGGCCTTCATGCTGCAAGGGAGAAGAACGGTCGAGGGCATGATGGAACGGCTCAGCCAACAAGAGCAGGAGTCCTTGGCGCAAGAAATACGGCAAGCGCTGCACCAGTTTGAGGGACCTCAAGGCCTTGCCGCTCCAGAAGAGGTGTTGCTTGGCGTGGGAACGAAATAAATAAATTTTTAGGATTCGCTGGAGAGCCGCAATTCGAGTTCACGCCGCAGCTTGCGCTCAGATGGTCGGCCATAGGAGTATGGCTTACCGTCGAGGAAGATCCCCGGTGGAAAGAGTATACCACTACGTATAGCAAGCTCCTGCCCCTCGGGCGAATTCAGATCAAGGGTTGTTATCGACAACTGATACTCGCCTGAGAGGTGTTCGAGTAATGCTTTGGCCTGCGCGCAGAACCCGCAGTCATCCTGGGTCAGGAGAAGTACATCTATGACTATGATGACCCTCCGTTGAGCCCCGCGCGGATGTCAGCGACGAGGTTGGATATCGGGACGTACATGGTGTAGTTGGGCGAACCTCCGTAGTCTGCGCGCCAGCGGATGCGACCGTCGGGACCCACAACGATGAAGGTATGGCCGTCCCGGCTATTGCCCATCATACCATACCCGTTTGCAGTGTACGCCTGCGAGACTACCAGTAGCGGGTCGGAGAGTACAGGGATGGTAAGACCCTCGTCGGACACCTTCTGCCGTAGCGCGTCCAGTGGGTCGGTCGTGATGCTCACAATCGTGTCGATGCCCAGCGCCTTGAACTGACTGATGTTCGACTGGATGTCCTTGAGCTGGTCCCAGCAGGGTTGGCAAGTCAGCCCCTCCTGGAAGTAGAGCAGGACGGTCTTCCCGCGCTGAGAGGCGAGATCGAAGGTACTACCTGCGGTGGACCAGAGCTGAATGGCCGGGGCCATCTCGCCGACTCCTGGACTTCCCACTTGAAAGGTGTACTTCCCTGCCTGGTCTGTGCCAGCAGATGGTCTGCCCTGATTACTGAGGAAGAAGATCACAGCGAGCGTTATCACCGCCGCACCTAGAATGATAGCGACGAGCGTACCTATACCCAGGCCCCGTCTTTTCTTCTCATATCGGTTACGAGAAGAGGGAGCCTTCCTGGGAGGTGTGATAGTTTTCTTCAGATGCGTCCTGTTTCGCTTGCTTTGTCCGGTTTTCACTGTCCTGGTGTTCATCTGGCTCCTCCTGTATCTGTACGAGAGGCGTTTCTGTTGCTTGCGATGGGTTGATTTCTTCGCGCTCCTCACCCTCTTCCATGCGCGCTCCCACCTGCCGCAGGGCATACCAGGCAAGGATGCCGATAAGCGCGAGTAAAATGACCGCGCCAGCCCAGTTCGGGAGCCAGGCGAGGGCGCTCGTGAGGACCTGGCCAATATGCTGCAAACCGACCGTGAGGCGCTCCTGCCAGTCTGCCAGGGGGGGCATGGAGCTGTATGCCAGCCCGATCCATACCATGCCACCTCCGATGAACGCGAGCAAAAGTCCACTGGCCAGGTTCGTAACAGTCAGCGTGCGCCGCAGAGGTCCAAGCCGCCAGGTGAACGCGCGCGGGCGAAAGAGGCGGCTCGCGCGCCCGCCAAGGCGTTCCCAGAGGAGTGCAATTACGAACAAGGGAGCGACCATCCCGAACACGTAAGCCGTACCCAGTCCGAGCGCGAGCAAGAAGGAGGAGGCGACGCTGGAAAGGGCGATCACCCCGGCCAGTACGGGCGCGCAGCACGAACTGGCCATGCCTGAGAAAATACCGAGCGTATAGACGCTCAAGACCCCGGTTTTGCCGCCAGCGCGCCGACCCGGCATAGGCAAATGAATCTGCCCGCCCAGCAGCACATAGACTGCCAGGGCCAGCATGAGAAGTCCCCCGGTGACGTAGAGAGCCGTATGCTGCGTCGTCAGGAGTTGCCGCAACACCGAGGCTCCCAGCGCGATCGGCAGGATAATCGTCGCGATGCCGGCGGCAAAGAGGAAGGTCATCGCCACCAGCAACCGGCGGTTCGGAAACGAACTGGCGAAATAAGCAGGGAGCATGACCGAGATACAGCAAGGCGCAAATAACGCGATCGTTCCCGCGATCATTGCGGCTAGAACCGATCCGCCGAAGAAGATGCTACTCGTCATCGAGCATTACTACTTTCATGAAGGGTGTCTTCCTCTGTCCGTTCACTATCCTGCAACTGGCTGGTCTGCGCTGGCGGCAAGACAGTCTTTTTCTCTTCACCCTGCATACCGCGCATCATCAAAAGCATCGAGAGTGGACACGCCGCGACGATGAGCAAGGGGATGGCTCCTACCAGGAACTGTGGCGCGCCGACCCAGACGATGACCCCCACCACAGCTAACCCGGCCACGACCTTCCAGTTCACGCACATAAAAAGCATCTGAAGCGCTGAGTTGCGCCTGGGCGTTTCGTGTGAGGGCTCTGCGCGGTATGTGCTGGCAGGAGAGGGGTCTGTCCTCTGTGGTGCCTGATTCTGCTGATTTCCGCGCATCATGAGCCACATCATCAGGCCCATGCCAACCGGACAGGCCAGTAGAGGTAAGAGCGACAAAATGTATTGCATGGTATTTCTCTTTCATTCAGGTCGTGACTTTGGTCATATGCTTGACTATAGTATAGGGGTTCGTGCTACAATTGTCAAAGGTACTATCGCCAATAGTATCAAAAAGGTTGTAGTATTTGCTTGGCAGAGCATGTGTTGACTCGACCATACATAGCTATCATCTGTCCGCGGCCATATCGGACAGCGACGTACTGAACGATCGAAAGAGATACCTGAGACGCGCAAGCAAAGGAAGTACAAACGATGAGTAAACAAAATTCTCGTCAACTTACGAGGCAAGAACGACGGCGCGAGGAACAGCGCAGACGAGAAGAAGAGCGGCTGCGCGCTGCCAGAACGAAGCGCATCACGACGGTTGGCATCATTACCGTTGTTGCGCTGGCAGTTGTCGGCCTCATCGTTTTCGCAGTGATACAGAATCAAGGCCCTGCCAACGCAGCGTATCCCCCGATAGATAAGGTTTCCTGTCTCAGTACGGAGCAGAATGGCACTCATATCCACGCGCATGTGTCCATCTATATCAATGGCACCTCTACTCCCATCCCGGCGGATGTCGGGATTGTCCCGGACGGTTCGTGTCTTTACTGGCTGCATACGCACGACACTACGGGAGTTATCCACATCGAAGCGCCTTCTGGCTCCTCCGCCACCTTCGGCAATTTCCTGGATATCTGGCAGCAAAAGTTCCAGACACTGGGCTATCCCAGCCAATTGTCCACTGCGACTGGCTGGCAGGTCTACGTCGATGGCAAGCAGTACACCGGAGATTTTCATGCGATTCCCTTGCACAGTCATACTCTGATTACCTTAGCATTCAACAGCCCAGGTGTAAAACCCGATACCAGTTATCCCTGGAATGGTCTCTAAAGCAGACGCCGTGTATGAAACCACTTTGCTCGTATGGTTCAGAGTGGTGAGTTTGAGGAAGAGACGATGGCACAGAACATCAGCAAAACGCGCCAGGAACAACAGGCAGCGCGTCTCGAACGGCAAGAGTTGAAAGCCGAACTGGGTGCACAGGCTGCGAACCGTCCACGTCGGCCGGTCAATCGATGACGGCGGATCACGTTGATCGTGCTTGCTGTCATAGCGGCGCTTGTAGGACTGGTGAGTATATTCACCCTGCTTCCGTCAGCAACACCCGCGCCTGGAGGCATCCCGGTAGGAACAACCGCGCCCACCTTTACCTTACCGGTGTATGGTGGAGGAGGCGCTGGCATGACCAGTCTGCGGGCGGAACTGGGCCATCCCGTACTGCTCAACTTCTGGTCGGAGTCCTGTCCTCCGTGCCGGGCAGAGATGCCCTACCTGGAACGTATCTACACCCGCTACGCAGCGCGCGGCGAATTCGAGATACTCGGCATCAACCAGGCCGATCCAAAAGACGATATCGCTCCCTTTGGCAGGCAATATCACATTACCTATCCCCTCCTGTTCGATTCAGGGGGCACAATCAATGCAGCGTATAACGTGACGGCTATTCCCACCACCTATTTTATCGACAGTCATGGCATTATCCGCTCCGTTTTTGTGACGCAACTGAGTCCAAAGACGATGCGCCAGGGGCTTGCCTCGGTAGGGATTGTCTTACCGTGATCCATCATCGTGCTCGTGCGCGCAGAAATGAATACGGTCTTGTCGTCTGGTAGTCAGGAGTTCGGGACACAATGGATTCATCACAAGTGAGTATTGGTCTCGCCTTTATCGCGGGGCTGGTCTCGTTCCTCTCGCCGTGTATGTTGCCTCTGGTTCCGATTTACCTGGCGCAACTGGCGGGTCAGAGCGTCTACCAATCCACCGAGGGCGAAGAGGACCACCCGGCGCGCTTCGTCACCTTGCTACATTCGGTCATGTTCGTGTGCGGTTTCACCGTGGCCTTCGTTGCATTAGGGGCAACGGCCAGCGCTCTGGGCAGTTTTCTACGTATCCATCAGTTCCAACTGCGCCAGATCGGGGGTATTCTCCTGATCATTATTGGCTTGCACTTGGCGGGAGTGCTACGAATACCGCTGCTCTACAGGCAAAAACGGTTCACCTTTCGTCCGACTCGTCCCAGCTATCCCGCCTCACTATTGATCGGCGTCATTTTTGCCATTGGCTGGACACCCTGCATCAGCCTCTTCCTCGGCTCTATTCTGGGCCTGGCGGCCACTGCCGCGACACTCAGGCAGGGCGTTTTACTGCTCCTGTTTTACTCGCTGGGCATGGGCCTGCCTTTCCTGCTTCTAGGTCTCGGTGTTGACCAGGTGAGCAGGCTCTTGAAAAAGCTCAAACCCCACCTGGGGAAAATTGAAGTGGGGACAGGCATCGTGATGATCCTGGTGGGGGTCATGATCTACTTCAACTGGCTCATCTATCTGAATCGCTATTTTACGCCTTTCATCCGGTTATGACAAAAAGGGGAGACAATGAGCATGACACGTAAAGCTCCGGCACGGAGGCGTCCGGTGAGAGACGCGAAACCGCGAAGCGCTGTCGTCCAGACGAACATCCCGGCCCAAACGTGCGGTGGGTTCACCGCCTTGCTGGAGAGTGTGGCACAGGAGATCCTGGCCGTGACGTACTGGTTTGATCCTGCCCCGCAAGGGGAGCCGTATTCTGTCACGGTCAGGTTTTCCGGTCGCCGTGTCGATGTGAAGGGGCGGATGCAGGCTGGCGACCGCTTCACCCAGGATGAGACGATCGAGCAAGTTATCCCCGGCAGCGGCCCGATCTCCCTCACGGCCCGTGTCCGCGGCATCAATGCCGGTGAATGGGCTGTGACGGCGCATATACTTGAGTCCGCTCATCCTGTGCGTGGGCCGAAGGAGCAAGTGAACGCGATCCCTGGGGACAGTCCGTTGCGTCCATATGCCCGGTTGTGGCGCAGGTGGGCACCACCTCCTGAGTCCACTGAAACGATGAAAACATGCCTGACCCCTCTGGCCCACGTTCCGGGGATACTTCCTGGCATTTGGGGAGCGCTGGTGACACTGGGCATGGTGGTCGCGCTGGCGCTTCAGGCCCTGGTAATTGCTGCTGACCATCTGGCGCTCGGCCTCTGGTGGGTGGTCACGCTGGTTGGCATCGCAGTCGGCATCATCGGGGCGAAGATGTGGTACGTCGCCCTTCACAGGCGAGCGCACCTCAAAAATGGATGGTGCATTCAGGGCTTCATCGCCAGCGCCCCTCTGGCTGCTGTGCTGATGCTCGCGGCGCTGCGTATCCCAATCGGTATCTTTCTCGACGTGACGGCTCCGGGCCTGCTGGTTGCTATGGCGATAGGCCGGGTGGGATGCTTCTTCGCCGGCTGCTGCGGAGGGCCGCCGACGGCATCGCGCTGGGGGGGTGTGGTCCTCCGATCAACGCGTGGGAGCGCGCCGCATTCCCAGCCAGTTGCTGGAGACGGCTCTTGCCTTGAGCCTGAGTCTGGGGGGAATGGTAGCGGTCCTGATTCACGGGCTGGCGGGCGGTGCCTTCTTCGTAGCAGGACTGGCAGCCTACACCCTGGTGCGGCAAGGTCTGCTGCGCCTGCGCGCCGAGCCGCGCAAGACAAGGTTTGGTGGGCTGGCCACCGCAGTCCTGGCAGCGTCGGCGCTTGTCGCAGCCATCATCTGGCTCGTCCGGTAACCGTTGGACACGTTGCGGTGTGCTGCCTCTCTTAAAGAGCAGCGTTACACAGTCACGATTTGCTCCCCAGGCCATATACGTGCTTCCTCTTTTTCTGATGCGCAGGAATCGTGGGCGGCATGTAACTCAGTTATTGCTGTCGAGGAATGATGCTCAAAGGGATACCACGTACAGCACAAGCTCGTCTTCAGAGGTCGGAAACAGCTCTCAACCCTGCTCCTGGAAGGACGACGTAGGAGATGTCCGTGCCTTGAGATAGCGGCGATCCATCAGGGTTCGCAAGAGCAGCGGCCAACTCCCACTGGCCAACACTCTCCCATCCCGCACGGCGACGGTCCATCCTCCCACATCGGGCATATTCATCCGCAACGGACTCCTGCGCATTCTGTCGATATCCAGGGAGCGCAATTCGCGGCCACTGGTGTGCGCAGCAAGATTCTGGGTAACGAGGGCGGCCTGCCTTCGGGTCATCATCCACGTTTTCGGCACCTCGAGGCCTTCAGGCAGCCGGATGCTATCCCCAACGGCGAAGAGGTCTAGCTGGTGGATCCTCTGGAAGGTGGTCTGCAGCAGGACAAAGCCCTGCTCATCCACCACTGGCGCCGTCAGTCCAACATCCACGCCTCGCAGGGGACCCACGACAGTCGAAAGTGCCGTCGGCCAGGACATGCCATGCTCCAGTTCGACCCCATCGGCGTGGATGGCCTGTCCAGCCTGTCCAGCAATCCATCTGGCTCCTTTGCGCGCCAGGAAACGCTCAATCAGCGCCGTGGCCTTGTCGCCAAGCAGCACTTTCAACCTGTCCTGGTGATCGACAACCTGGATGTGGATCTGGTCCACCAAGCCCCGTTCGTGGACCGCTGTCGCTAACCAGCCAGCATACTCCAGGCCAGGTCCTGGTCGTTCTCCGGCCAGGATCACGCTCACCACTCCTTCACGGAGGGCTAGAAAGCGGTCCCGGAAGTCAAGGGCTTCAACGACATCACAGGGAAAGAGAGCATGGGAAGCAGCTCCGGGGATGCGCTCTTTGTCGGCGGGAGCACCGGTTGCCACCACGACCGAGTGGTAGGTGATCGGTTCGGACTTGCTCAGCTCTGCTTGATGGTGATCGAGATCCAGGCGTCCCACCGTATCGGTGATCAGACGCAGCCGGTAGGTCGTAGCGACTTGCTGTAATGACACCTGCAACTGTTCAAAGCGGCGCTGCTGTGCCGGCAGGTAAATCAGCCAGGGGCGATACACCAGGAATGCCGAAGGGGTCACCAGCGTAATCACCGTCTCAGGTGCCTGCTTGCGGAGCTCGATCGCCGTCTCTAACCCGCCGCACCCTCCACCAATAATGAGCACATCGGTTTGCATCGTTTTCTCCCTTGTTATCGTCCGTCACTGTCTTCTTCTGTGCGCTGGGCCTGAAGCAGCAGATGAGGCATCAGCGGGAGACCTCCTCCCACCGCGCGCACCTGCGCCACCTGGAAGCCTGCCTCCTGGACCAGCCGTTCCGCATCGCGGTTCCAATGGCAATTGCCGAAGAGCCGCGTCGTGAGCGGGACTAACGCATCTTGCACCTGTGCGAGCACGGTCGTCTTCGAGCGCACATGTTCGAACAAGAAGAGCGTTCCCCGGGTTTCAAGACCCGTTTGATCTCACGGAGACCCTGCACCGGATCAGAGACGGAACAGAACACCAGAGTCGCCACCGCACTGTCAAAGGTGGCATCGGCCCAGGGTAGGGCTTCGACCGACGCCTGGGTCAAGGTAATGGGTACCGCTGCCTGCGAGACACGCTCGTGCGCATAGGCTAACATGGCGCTATCCGGTTCCACGGCTTCCACCCGCTTGACCCGTTGCGGGTCGTACCAAGAGAAGTTCAGTCCGTTCCCCGCTCCCACCTCTAGCACGATTCCATACGCCTGGCCCGCTGACACTTCTCGCAGCGGGTCGATGAGCCTGCGCTGTTGGCCCAGACGAGCAAACCATTCGTAGAAGGCGGCAAAGCCTGGATGGAAGATCTGAGACGGCCTCTTGCGCTTACGTGCGGTCGTCTTGTGTTCATTGGTCATAGCTACTGCTCCTTTCGTAGCGCTCGCGAAGAGGCGAAGCAGATCGCAAGACAAACACGATCTGCCTCACCTCTTCGCGTTACTGTAACTGCCTCATCTCAGGTTCGAGCCAGCCGGACAGGCTGGCCAGCGCCATCAGGCCCCCAGTCGCCACAAAGAGCACAGCGGGTCCGAAATGGGTGGTAACCAGACCACCCAGGGCGACGGACAGGGGATAGACGCCCAGATTGGCCAGCATCAACACCGACATAACCCGTCCCAGCAAGTGGCGTGGGGTGAGTTGCTGTGTGACGATGAAAAAGAGCACGTTGAGTAACCCGTTGGCGATGCCCGCGGCTGCGAACACCAGCATGGCTCCGGGTAGCCCCCCAGCGAAAGGAACGAGGGGGTAGAAGGCGGCCAGCGCCAGGATCAGGACCAGCATGATCGCCCCGCGGCGGGGGAGACGACCCACTCCTCCTCCCAAGAGGCCCCCGGTCAACGCTCCGACGCCAAAGGCCGCTAAGAGCAGGCCGAAGCCCGTCGCCCCCGCGGCAAATGGACCATGCGCCAGGCTGGGCAGAGCCACCTCAAACAGTGCTCCTGCGGTCAGGTTCAGACAAACCATGATCACCAGCCCGACATGCAGCAGTCGCCACTGGCGGAGCAATTGCCAAAAGGTGATCTCCGGGGCAAAGGGGCTGCTTGTGGGCGCATCTTCGAGCGTAGTCTCGCGATTCACCGCACTCCCTCTTGTGGTATACGACTGGCCGCGCATAGCGAGCAGGGTCACCGCAGAGATGGCGAAGGTCGCCGCATCGACCGCCAGCGCAGCCGCAGGTCGGAGAAGACTGACCACCACACCTGCGATGGCCGAGCCCACCAGCACCGCCAGTTGATAGGTCGAGCCGTTGAGGGCATTGCCAGCGGGCAGCTCAGCATCATCGAGGACCTCTGGCAGGATCGAGTAAGAGGCAGGGAGAAACAGCCCGGTACAGGCTCCCAGGGGGGCCGAAATCGCGGCGAGTTGCCAGACGGCTGTCTGTCCGCCTGCTGCCAGCACCACCAGCGCACTCACGAGTAACGCGCGCAGCAGATCAGCCAGCAGCATGACCCGGCGCGGGCGCAAGCGATCGCTGAGCAGCCCACCCACCAGGAGAGTACCGACGCGGGGGACCCCGTAAGCCGCCAGCACGATGCCCAACTCCTGCGGACTCCTCCCACTGCTCAGCATCAGCCAGGGCAGGGCCACGGCATAAAACATGTCCCCGATGGTGGAGATCATCTGACCGCCAAAAAGCAGGCGAAAGTCAGGCACCTGCAAAGGGGCGAGGGTCGTCCTCACCAGGCGAGACGCGCGGCTGCCACCAAGTTTCGTCTGGCTGACCGGGTCTTCATGATGGTCAGAAGTGGCGAGCGCTTGCGGCTGCTCGCGCTCACTCACGGAAGAGGGATGGATCGTCACAGACATGCGAGACACTCCTTTCTGCTTGCGTATCGAGCCGGACTAGGAAAGCGACCGACGAGAGCCGGTGCCCCCAGGCCGTTCATGCATCTGCTGGAAGGGGGCTTCATTGCTTTCACGCCCGGCATATGTATAGTGCTGCGAGAGCAGCTCCTGCGCTGTCGGTTCTTTTGGCATGGAGAGTTCCCCCTGTATCGTTGGCTTCCCCCACTGGCGATTGAGCCAGGTAATGGTTGCCCAGGTGAGCACCGCCAGTAGCAGTAGCCACAGGGGCATGCTAAAGAACATGCCCCCCATCGTAGGGAGACCCGTGCCTCCGTTCATCATCCCGTTGATCATCGTGTTCATCATGGTCTTCTAATTCCTTTCTTAATATCTATTCATCTGTTTCCTGTTGTGAGGCGACAGAACTACCCTGCGTAGGACGCCAGGCGGCTTGAAACAACGCGAGGGCGGCCTCGATCAAGCTTCCGAACCGCCCGCTTCCCACTGGCAGTTCTGGCTCATTGGCCATGTGCAAGGCGGTGAGGCCGTGCATCATGCCAATGAAGAGGTCCCGCGCTTGCTCCGGAGGAAGACCCAAGTCCAGGTTGCCTTGCTCCAGCGCCTGTTTCAGGAGCTGGTCGCTGTGCGCCAGGATGCGAGTGCCGACTTCCAGGCTCTCTGGCGACGGCACGAAGCCGGGAACCGGTCGCTCAAAGACGAGTTGATAGAGTTCCGGATTCTCCTGCGCAAAGGTCATATAGTGCTCCAACTCCCCGCGCACATGGTCCCAGAACGACGCGGGCTCAGGTGTGATGGGAGCCAGATGCTCTCGCCCTGTCGCATAGAGGCGGATGCCAAAGCGGTAGAGGGCATCGTAGAGCGCCATCTTGCTAGCGAAGTACTCGTAGAGCGACTGGGTGCGCAGGCCGACCCGACGCGCAACTTCATGCAGGTTGAGAGCTGCCACCCCCTGCTCGCGCATAACGGCCCGGGCAGCCTCCAGAATAGCTGCGATCATCTCCTCGCGATTGCGTTGGCGGCGCTCCTTGGGCGAAAGAATTCGCTGGCCGTTGACTTCTGTTCTAGACATAGGACTCCTCATCTTTCTCCTGTTACTATTCGCCTTACCTGATAGTATCTTATTTAACTGATAGTATCAGGATAACAGAAAATCAAAACGATGTCAAGGGGTGGAGAAGAGGAGTAGAAGCCCTTCTGTCAACCGTGGTGATTCTGAGAGGAAATGGGCCAACAAAGCATTGATCATCAGTTCAGGCCACCTTCTGTGCCACGACAATTGTACCCGACTGTACAGTTTTCACCAGCGGATCAGTATCCAGGCCGCCTTGATCTGGACGGATGAACGTTCCCCTCTCGTTGGGGGTGTAAACGAAAGCCATGATGCTCAACAAGCAATAAGGTGTCAGACAGGCAGGAGTCTCGTGTCTGACAACAGAACGGTTCCTTCGATCTTGTCAGACAGCGGGAGGGCAGAGGGGCGCCGACGGACTCTGTGTAGGGGCTTATATGCAAAGCCTTCGTTGATCTCGATCGTCGTGAACATGTGTGAGCGATAGGTTTCTGGTTGAGCCAGACCTGTCTTGCCTCTCATCCCCTGATCCAGGATGGATAGCAGCCGGGGCATTCCAGGCTTCCGCTCTTCTCCCTTGACGAGCCAGGACAGTGCTCGTACACTCTGCGCAAAGAGAAGAAGCGCGTCGTGCTCAGACGCACGTCCTGGAAGCAGGGACACGACCGGTGAGGGTGGCCTCGGCAGAGGATGCCATCCTGATCAAACTGGAGTGGTTTGAGATGGGAGAACGCTCTTCTGCACGCCAGTGGAATGATATTCTGGGGATTATGAAACAGCAGGGCGTAACCCTTGATGTTCCCTATCTTGCGCAGTGGGCTGATGTCCTGGGAGTGCGCGACCTGCTCGAACGGAACTTGTTGAGGCCGGATTCAAACAACCGTGACGCTGCCCGCCCTCTTCTATCGATGGTGTTCCCGCATGCTTGCTCTGCTGATCTTCACTCTGCCATGAGCAAGATGTCCAGGACATTTCAGCGAGCATGGGAGAAGGAGAGTGCTTCGTTCCTGGGTGGTTGACCATCTGCCTCTCCGTCCGTGCGTGCGTGTTGACCTGCGCCGATTTCTATAGTACTATGTGAGCAGTTATTCACGTACTGAGGAGAAGCTCGTATGAGATCGGAAGAGGTGCTCACGGCTATAGATACAGCAGCGCTCGAAGCCGCGCGTGCTGAGGCGCTTCCCGAAGCACACTTGCAGATGATTGTCGAGACCTTCCAGGCGCTCTCCGACCCG
>Ga0137378_10001572_pt1 | contig 19341 bp, 17 predicted proteins | sample SagtaG_21_FD_104813 | JGI IMG/M metagenome (GOLD analysis project Ga0137378, IMG submission 104813) | Vadose zone soil microbial communities from Sagehorn Ranch, Mendocino, California, USA - Sage2_L_60_16 metaG | ecosystem: Environmental > Terrestrial > Soil > Vadose zone | place: USA... | reverse complement strand
GCACCGATGGCCGATGAGTCGATTGCCTGCCAGAACGTCTTGCCAAGCCGCGTCTCTCCGCCTTCCCAGACGGCACCGGCGATTTCGCTGCCGATCAGAATGTTCACAAGCGCCGTCTGATTGCTTCGCTTCCAGATCCCGCTGTTGTCGTAGTTCAGTCTATGGTCGATGCCCAGCGGACCGCCTCCTGCGAATGCGCGGCCGGTGCACAGCAAGACGAGCATCAAAGTGCTCAGGTATCTGTGCAATGGGGCCATCGGTCCTTTCTCTCCTTTCAGCTCAGCGCGCCCGCACCGAATTCATGCGTTCCGATGTTCAATTGAAGTTAGTCGCTGCGATCGAGCTTGTCGACAGATATCACGCTCGTTGCCAGCGTGCTGTCAGGCTCTTGTCAGCCATTTGTCAGCATGCATCGAAACGCCGCACCGAAACGAAGTCAGCGCGCTCGTGACGCCGACGGCGCATGCCGCTACCATCGCAGCTGAGCCAGTGCCCCGGGGCTGTACGGATTGCGAAATCGTCCGGGGAAATGCTTGGAGAACACCCGCCGCAGCTTCGTATATGCGCATTCTTGTCGTTGAAGACGATTCCCTGCTGGCTGCTGGGCTGGTCAGAACGCTGACACGTGCGGCTCACGCCGTCGACCGCGCCGCGACCGGCATTCAAGCCGATGCGGCGCTTGCGAACCAAGCATACGATCTGGTGGTGCTCGACATCGGGCTACCGGGCATGGACGGCTTCGAAGTGCTGCGCCGATTGCGTTCCCGGGATTCGACGACCAGCGTCCTGGTGCTGACCGCGCGCGACGCCGTAGAGGACCGCGTGCACGGCCTCGATATGGGCGCCGACGATTACCTCACCAAGCCGTTTTCACTCACCGAGCTGGAAGCGCGCGTGCGAGTCTTGTTGCGGCGTGCGATGTTGCCGACGCTCCGATTGTCGGTGGGCCGGTTGACCGTCGACGTCGCCGCCAAGCGGATCAAGATCGATGACGCGCTCGTGGAGCTCACCGTGCGCGAATGGGCGCTGCTCGAGCTGTTCCTTTCACGTCCGGGACACGTATTGAGCAAGGAACAGATCGCGCAGCATTTGTTCGCTCACGACGACCAGGTAGCTCCCAACACGATCGAAGTCTACGTTTCCCGCCTGCGCGCCAAGATCGAGCCCGCCGGCGTGAAGATCAGAACGATCCGCGGTTTCGGTTACCTTTGGGAGACCGAAATTGAGTGATGGCGACTCCAGGCGGGAAAGCATCCGCCGCCGCCTGCTGGCGTTCCTTATACCGTCGCTGCTGATGCTGGTGGTCGGCGGGGGCCTCGTCACCTACTGGGTCGCATTGCGGACCGCGAACTCGGCGTACGACCGCGCTTTGCTCGATCCCGTAGTCGACTTGGCCGATAACATCCGATCCGACGCGAGCGGGGCGCACCTCGAGCTTTCCTTGCAAGCGCAGCAGGCGCTCCTTTACGACCAAGCGGACACGCTGGTTTTCCAGATTCGCGATGCCGACGGCAGGGTGATTGCCGGTGTCGAGGACTTGCCTGAACCGGCGGCACTGGAGCCTTCACGAAAGTTGTTTTTCGATTCGCTGCATCGCGGTGAACGGATTCGCGTCGCCGCGATGCGGATGGAAAACGGCTTCGTGATTCAGGTCGGAGAGACGCTCAACAAACGCGATCATCTGATAAGAGACATACTCGCAACCGAGCTTGTTCCAACGTTGCTGATCGCCCTTGTCTCCATCGCGCTGGCATGGCTCGGCGTGGCGCACGGGCTCGGCCCGCTGGAGCGCGTCCGAAACGAGTTGCTCCAGCGATCGCCACAGCATCTGCAACCGCTCGACGATCGGGCGGTTCCGGAAGAGCTCGCGGCGCTGGTGGCGGCGTTCAATCGCCTGCTGGATCGATTGCGCGACGCGACCCAGATGCAGCAACGCTTCCTGGCTAACGCCGCGCATCAACTGCGCACCCCCCTCGCAGGGCTGCAGATGCATCTCGAGCTTTTATTGCGGCGCGAGCTCGAACCCGGCGTAAGAGCTGAAGTCGAGACCATGCACGACGCCACGATGCGCGCCAGCCGCCTCGCAAGGCAACTGCTTGCGCTGGCAAAAGCAGAAAGCGCCAACACCGATCCGCAACCGCTGCGACCCGTCGACCTGAAGAGTGTCGCCGACGCCGCGGTCCAGGAGTGGGTGCCGCGCGCGGTGGAGCGCGATATCGACCTGGGCTTCGCGCTCGACTCCGCGAAAGCGCTTGGGGACCCGATATTGCTGCGAGAGTTGCTCAACAACCTGGTCGACAACGCCCTGCGGTATACGCCTGTTGGCGGTACCATCACCGTCCGATCGGGCGGCGCTCCTGACGCTCCTTTCCTAAGCGTCGAGGACACCGGGCCGGGCATTCCGAAGTCGGCGCGCAATCGCGTCTTCGAGCGCTTTTATCGGATCGACGGCTCTCCGGGTGAGGGTTCCGGCCTTGGCCTTGCAATCGTCAAGGAGGTTGTCGACCGGCACCGTGGCATGCTTGCGGTCGAGACCTCGCCCGGAGGTCATGGAACGCGAATCGTCGTGTCTTTTCCTCCGGCGCATGCCGGGACTTCGAACGTCGCATAAACGGTCTCCGGTTTCCGAGCGATCGCGTTCAGATTTGAAACGTGCACACAATCGCCGATGCCCGCCTGCCCGTTCCCAGAAGGAGACAGTTCCTGACGAAACGCTGACAGACATCATCATTTGCGGTCCTCGCAATTGACGCTGTGTGACTGAATTGCGTAGGTTGAAGCGTACATCGGTAAAGACCTGTACCTGCGCGCAGCTCCGGCGCAGTCATCGTTTGCGACACTGCCCGTATGAACATCCTCAAATCCACAGCCGTCGCTGCGCTATCGCCCTGCGGCGAGGTCCAGCTTTAGGGCCACGCCGGCGCATCGATCCATAACGTCGACAAGGGCTTGTCCGGACGACAATTCACGCTCGACCAGGGAGATCCGGAATTCTCACGTCAATGCAATAAAAAAGGAGACTGAAATGACTAGACTCTGGCCTGGCGCCGCGGTTTTAGTGGCCTGCCTGATACTGAGTGCATGCGGAGGCGGCGGTAACAGCAGCAACAACCTGAGCTTTCGGGTGAAAGCGATAATTCCCATCCCCAATGTCACGACCGGCACTACTTTCTCGTTCGACATCGCCGCCGTCGACAGCGCGGCCGGGCGGATGTACTTCACCGATCGCAACAACAAGTCGGTCGATGTGATCGACATCAAGACGAACACGCTGCTCAAGCAGATCACCGGCGGGTTCTCCGGGTGCAACACCGGCCCGACGTGCGTCGCAGCAAGCAACCCAAAGTCTGGACCGGACGGCCTGAATGTCATTCCGGGAACGCCGTTCATCTACGTCGGCGACGTCAACTCGGTCAAGATCATCAATACCCAGACCGACACGGTCGTGAACACCATTGCCATCGGCGGCAACTCGGGGTTCCGCGCGGACGAGGGCTGCTACGATCCCGATCATAAGATATTCATGATCGCGAGCCCGGACGAAGACACGCCGTTTGCGACGTTCATCGATACCAACACGCAGAAGATTATCGCGACGCTTCTGTTCACCGATCCCGGCACCGGGCCTGCCGGCCCCGCATCCAAGGGCCTCGAAGCCTGCGTGTACGACCACGGGACGCAGACCTTTCTGGTCAACAACGATGGATCGACGGCCAATCCGCGCGGCGAGGTCGATGTGATCCCCGCGTCCTTCATCCAGCAAGGCACGCCGGCGGCCTCCGTTACGCTGACGCTTCCGGTGCCGACACCGGCCAACGGCTTCAAGATTTTCCCGCTCGGCAATTGCGATCCTACCGGGCTCGACCTTGGGCCGGGAACCGACGTCGCGGTCATGTGCAGACAAGGCGTCGCCGGCGAACTGCTGACGCTACAGATTCTGAACCGCACCAACGGCACGGTGCTCGCCGTTCTCAACGCGGGCGGCGGCGACGAAATCGTCTATGACAGCGCGACCAACCGTTATTACCTGTCCGACAGCCGGTGGACCGCGAGCGGAAAATCGCCCGGCGGGCAGTGCAGCGCCGCATCGCCATGCACACCCGCTCTCATCGTCATCGACGCGGCATCGCGCACGGCATTGGCGCCGATTCCCAGTGGCAACAATGCGCACGCCGTGGCTTTCGATCCGGCGACGGGCAAGGTCTTCATGCCCTACTCGTCCGCGACCGCACCCGCGGGATGCGCGACCTGTGACCAGGTTCCTCCCACCGGAGGCGTGCTGGTGTTCCAGTGACGCTAGCGAGAAGTGTCGCCGTGATCAATGCGGGAGCATCGCGCTCCCGCATTTTTCTCGTCGCGCAGCCTTGGGCGAGAAGGTCCAGCTCGGCGCTTGGGGTCACGCTTTGAGCTGCGGCTCGAATCGGCCGTCGATCGCGGTCCATCCCGCGTCGGCAAAGATGGTCGTTCCGGTCAGGTAGCTGCTCGCGTCCGACGCGAGAAACATGATCGGCCCCGCCATCTCTTCCGGCTCGGCCCAGCGCCCGAGCGCGTTGCGCTTGGCGTAAGCCTCGTTCCACGCCGGATTGCTGGTGATCGGTCGCGTCAGCGGCGTCGCGACGATCCCCGGCGCAAGCGCGTTCACGCGCACGCCGTACGGACCCAGCTCGGCCGCGAGCCCGCGCGTCAACTGCGCGATCGCCGCCTTGGTCGAGGCGTAGATGCTTTGTCCGGGCTCGACGTTGACCGCCCGTATCGACGACATCAGCACGATGCTGCCGCGCTTGCGCTCCATCATCGGCCGCGCGCACGCCTGCGCAACGCGGAAGGTGCCCTTGAGATTGAGCTCGACCACGCGATCGAACTCTTCCTCGGAATAATCGAGGAAGCGCTTGCGCAGGTTCACCGCGGGAGTGGTCAACGCGAAGTCGATCTTGCCGTAACCGCGCAGCACTTCGTCGACCATCGACTGCACGCCGGCGGAATCGCGCACGTCGACGTGAAGCGCGCTCGCCCTGCCGCCGCCGGTGGCGCGAATGCGCTCGGCAACCCCTCGCGCGTCGTCGATGACCACGTCGGCGACGACCACGTGTGCGCCGAGGGCAGCCAGGCCTTCCGCGGCCGCCTGCCCGATACCCGACCCTCCGCCGACCACCAGCGCGACGCGGCTCGAAAGATCGAACAGCGCGCGATAGTCGAACGACTTCGATGGATTCATGACGCAGGCGCCTTCAGGCCGTGCGGGCCCGCTCGACCATGTCGCGGAATCTCTTCACGTTGTCCTCGCCCGCATAGGCGGCGATGCGTTTGTAGGCGGGATCCATTTTAGCGCGGAAGGGTGCCAGGTCGGGACGCGTGATCAGCATGCCCGCGGCCTGCAGCTTGGCGAGCTGGTCGGCCTCGCCCTCGGCGATGAGCTTGCGCATCAGGTCGCCGGCGGACGCGCTTTCCTCGCGGAAGATCGTCTGCTGCGCGGGAGCGAGCTTCTTCCAGGTATTGACGCCGATGGTGTGGATCATGTTGTTGTAGACGTGGCGCGTGATCGCCAGATGCTTTTGCACTTCGTAGAACTTGCTGAAATAGATCACCGCGATCGGGTTTTCCTCGCCGTCGACGACCTTCTGCGACAGCGCCAGGTAGAGCTCGGGAAAGGCGATCGCCTGCACGATAGCGCCCAGCGCCTCCATCGATGCCTGGATCTGCAGCTCGGGCGGAGTGCGTATCTTCAGGCCCTTGACGTCGTCGGGGACGTTGATCGGGCGCACGCTGTTGGTGACGTTGCGAAATCCGTACTCCCAGTTGTGCAGCAGGATGAAGCCCTGTTTTTCCGCAAGGGGCGCGAGCCAGTCCATGCCCGGGCCGTCGAGCACGCGATAGACGTGCGCCGGGCCGTCGAACACGAAGGGCAGCATCACCGCGGCAAACGCGGTGTCGTACTTGTCGAGCTGTCCCTGCGTCGGCAGGCCCATGTCGATGGTGCCGAGCTTGATCTGCTGCGCCTGCTCGGGCGGCCCGCCGAGGACGTTGTTGGGAAAGATATTCACCTTGATCGCGCCGCTGGTGCGCATTTCAACGCGACTGGCGAATTGCTTGGCTGCGATATTCGCCGGGTGGTCCTCCGGCGCGAAATGCGCCCAGCGCAGCGTCATCGGCGCCTGGCCCCGGGCGACATACGGTGCGGCGAGCACGGCTCCCGCAACGCCTGCGCCCGCCCTGAGAAATCTTCTGCGATTCATGACTTCCTCCTTTTGATTCCGCCGCAACACGCGGACGGCGTTACCCACGAAAACCGAAGTAGTGCGGAAGAAACAATGCAAACCACGGCACGAAGGCCACGATCAGCAATCCGACCAGTACGATTCCGAGATACGGCACCATGGCGCGCGACGCGGCTTCGATATTGCTGCGCATGATCGCGCAACACACGTAAAAGCCCACGCCGGCGAGCGGCATGAAGCCTCCCACGCCCATAGCGATGATCAGCACCAGCGCGTAATGCAGCTCGCTCAATCCCAGCTTGCCGGCAATCGGCAACAGCAGCGGCGCAAGCACGTTGAGCGAAGGCAGGCCCTCCAGCAGCACGCCGACGACGATGAGCAAAACGATCGATCCGATCATGAAGATTGCCGTGCTGTTGCCGACCGAGTGCAAAAGCTCGACCAGGCGCTGCGGCAGATAGGCCACCGTCAACGTCCATGAAAAGCCCGATGCCGCAGCGAAAATGAAAAGCAGGACGCCGGTCAGCGCGGCCGTGTCGGTGACCGTGCCAATGAAGCTCCTGAAGTTCATTTCGCGATAAACCACGGTCGCGAGCACCAAGCCGTAGACCACCGCGAACGCAGCCACTTCGGTCGGCGTCGCGATGCCGAGGAGTATGCCGCCGAGCAGAATGCCCGGAAGCAGGAGCGGCAGCACCGCACCCACGCCCGTTCGCAGCATGGTCGGCAGCGGCGCGCGCGGGATGCGCGGCGCGGTCGAGCGGCGCGCGCGGACATAGATGAGCGCCATGAGGCTCAACGCCATCACGGCCGCCGGAGCGAGGCCTCCGACAAACATCGCCGCGACCGAAACATTCGTGATGGATCCGACGATGAGCATGGCGATGCTGGGCGGCACCGTCTCGCCCATGATCGCCGATGCCGCCAATACGGCCGCGCCTTCCGCCTCGCCGTGGCGTTCGCGAAGCTCGTCGCGCATCACCGTGCCTACTGCCGCGACGTCCGCGGGCTTCGAGCCCGACAGGCCGGACACGATGTACATGCTCACCACCGCGACCTGCAGCAAGCCCCCGCGCACGTGGCCGACCACCGTGTAGATGAAGCGCACGAGGCGCACGCTGATTCCGCCGCGCTCCATGATCAGGCCTGCAAGAATGAAAAACGGCACCGCGAGCAAGATGAAATTGCCCGTGCCGTGCACCATGCTTTGCGGCAGCACCACCATCGACGCGGTGTCGCTCAGCCACATGTAGGCGGCAGTCGACAGGAGCAGCACGAAGCCCACCGGCACGCCGACAAAAATCGCCAGGAAGAAGAAGGTCAGCACCGTGAAGATCGCGGCATCGCCCGTGAACCACGGCAGCCACGTCTGGCGTGCCAGCGCCGCGAGCGCCATGAGCAGCGCAAAGCCGCCGGCCACCACCCACGCCGACCTGCCGTGCTCGCGCCGAAGATGTACCAGCGCGTAGTAGCCGAGCAGCAACATGCCCAGAGGCAGGGGCAACGCAATGGTCGCGGCGGGAAGCTGCAGAATCGGCGTGCGCTCGCTCCAGCTCGAGGCGATGAACTCGAGCGATGCGATGCCGGTGAGACCGGCGGCGAAGAGCACCAGAACATCGGCGAACGCGAGGGATGCCAGCTGCACCCTGCTGGAAAAGAAGTTGAGCAGAACGCGAACGAACGCGTGATGGCGTCGCCGGTATGCGACTGCGCCGCCGACGAACGCCAGCGTGGAGAGCGCCAGCCGCGCCGCTTCGTCGGCCCAGAGAAAGGATTGTTGAAGGAAAGCGCGGGCAAAAACGTTGGCGAGCACGAGCCCCAACTCGCCTAGCAGCGCCGCGACAACCAGCGTTTCGGAGAGTGCGTCCACCGCGCGCAGCAAACCGCCGTCGCTCGGCTGCGCCGCCAGCGCGGCCGGCCCCGCGACAACGCCGGTCTCTGCGCTCACTGCGTCGCCTTTAGGGCTGCGTTCCGGGTCAATCGCTGCCTCCATTCTCGTTTGCCACGTTTTTTCGCGACACCCGCGCTCAGGCGCCGCCCACAGCCGCGACGAGGTCCTTGAGCATCGCCACCTCGTCGTCGTCGAGCTCGGTCAGCGGCGTGCGCACCGGTCCCGCATCGCGCCCGATCAGCCGTACACCAGCCTTGATCATGCTGACTGCGTATCCAGGCTTCCGGTTGCGCAACGCGACCAGCGGGAGGAAAAAGCGTTGCAGCAGATCCTTCACCACCGAGGCGTCGCCTGCACGGACCGCGTCGTAGAAGCGCCGCGCGGTCCGCGGTATGAAATTGAACACCGCCGACGAATACGTGCTCACGCCCATGGCGAGGTACGCCGGCGCGAAGACTTCCGCAGTCGGCAGGCCGCCGAGATAGACCAGGCGGTCGCCGAGGCAATGACAGATGCTCATCATCAGCTCGATGTCGCCGATCCCGTCCTTGAATCCGATGAGATTGGGGCAGCGACCGGCAAGCGTCTGCACCGAATCCGCGTTGAGACGGCAGACACCGCGGTTGTAGACGATGACGCCCAGCGACACGGCGTCGCAAATCGCGGCGACGTGAGCGATCAATCCAGCCTGCGACGCCCCGGTGAGATAGTGCGGCAAGATCAGAAGACCGCTGGCGCCCTGCCGCTCCGCCTGACGCGCAAGCTCGGTTGCGGTTCGGGTTCCGTATCCCGTTCCGGCGATGATCGGCGTACGGTCCCTGCATACGTCGGCCGCGGCCCCGATGACTCGTGCGTGCTCGTCGGCGGCTAGCGAAAAGAACTCTCCCGTCCCGCCCGCGGCGAACAATGCGGCCGCACCGAAGGGCTGCAGCCACTCGAGGCGGCGCCGGTACGACGCCTCGTCGAACGAGCCATCGCGCGCGAAGTCGGTGACCGGAAATGACAGCAGTCCTTTCCCGACGCGATGCTTGAGCTCCTGCGGCGTCATCGCACGAGTCAGATCGGCGGCTTGAAGCGGCCGTCGACGGCGGTCCAGCCGCCGTCGGCATAGAGCGTCGTGCCGGTCACGTAGCTGCTCGCGTCCGACGCCAGAAAAACGATCGGTCCCGCCATTTCGGACACGTCTCCCCAGCGGCCCAGCGCGGTGCGCGAGGCCAGCGCATCGTTCCACGCCGGGTTGTCGCGAATGGGCTTGTTGATCGGCGTTGCAACGATAGAAGGGGCGAGCGCGTTGACGCGCACGCCGTACTCGGCCATTTCGCTGGCGAGTCCTTTGGTGAGAAGCGAGATCGCGGCCTTGGTCGAGCCGTAGATGCTCTGTCCCGGCTCGACGGTCGTGCCACGCATCGACGACATCAGGATAATCGCCCCCGACTTCTGCGCCATCATCGGTTTGGCGGTCGCGCGCGCGACGCGAAATGTGCCTTTGAGATTCAGATCGATGACCCGATCGAATTCCTCGTCGCTGTAGTCGGCGAGCCGCTTGCGGATGTTGATCGCGGGCATCGCTAGCAGGATGTCGATGCGTCTATGACGAACCACGACTTCGGCCACCAGGCGTTCGACGCTGTCGGTCCGGCGCACGTCGACCTCGCGCGACTCCGCCTGTCCGCCTTGCGCCGCGATCGCGGCAACGGTTTCCGCTGCGCCGTCCACATTGACGTCGGCGACGACGCAGCGCGCGCCAAACGCGGCCAGTGCGATCGCGCCGGCCCGTCCGATGCCGGATCCGCCGCCGACCACCAGCGCGACGCGCCCGTCGAGCTTGAACATGTCGCGGTAATCCGGATGGGGCACGTCAGGGCTCGAGCGGTTCGGACAGAACCCACGGTCCGCCCTGAAAGACGTGCTCGGGCGCGCGATCCATCGGGCCGGACGGAGGAAAGCGATCCTCGAAGCGGCGCGAGCTGTCCCTGGCGTGGAAACCGAGGTGTGCCGCGCGTGCGTTGTCCCACCACTTCACGGTGTTGTCGGACACGCCGTAGATGATGGAATGGTCGACGCGCGGAGCGAACAGCGCGCGGCGCACGAGCTCGACCAAGTCGTCGTAGCTCAAATAGCTAACCATCATGCGGGGGTTCTTCGGCTCTGGAAACGAAGAGCCGATGCGCAGGCACACCGTCTCGATGCCGAAGCGGTCGAAATAGTAGCGCGACAAGGCCTCTCCGAAGCACTTGGTGACAGCGTAAAGGCAATCCGGGCGCAGCGGAGCATCGATGCCGATGGTTTCGGACTGACGATAGAAACCGACGACATGGCTCGAGCTCGCATAGACGACGCGCCGGACCTTGTGCTTGTGCGCGGCCTGGTAGACGTTGTAGAGCCCGACGACGTTCGCCGGAACGAGTCGCTCGAACGGCGACTCGAGTGAGATTCCCCCGAAGTGCAACACCGCATCGACCCCTTCGAGCAGCGCGTGCACCGCGGCGGCGTCCTCGAGGTCGGCGAGCACGACTTCTTCACCGGCGGCGGCAGCGCCGCAATCGAGGCGATCGGACACGCGCGCGACGCGGGCCCATTCGCGAAGCCGCGGCCGCAGCACGCGCCCGAGGCCGCCTGCGGCGCCGGTCAGCAACAAGCGTTCAAATGGAGGAACCATCGCGCCCCGGCATGGCGGTCCTTGTTACTTGTCGTACCACTTTGGTATGATATCCTACTACTCGAATTCGGGCTGGCAACGCCGTGGGTTCGCAGACCACGAATTCATTCGTACACGGCCCATCACCGGAGGAGCAGTGCGCAACGTATCGATCGACAAGCGGCCACGCGACAGCCTCACCGCGCAGGTGCTTCGCGATCTTTCGGCGCGCATCGAGCGCGGCGACTTGGGCCCCGGCGACAAGCTCCCCACCGAGCGCGAGCTCATGGCGGAATATCGCGTCAGCCGCACCGTGGTGCGCGAAGCGATCTCCAGCCTGCGCTCGTCGGGACGCATCGACACGCAGCAGGGGCGTGGCGCATTCGTGCTGTCGCCGCCTTTTGCCATTTCCTACGCCATGGACGCATCCGACCTGGCCAAAGTTGGCGACGTGCTGCAGATCATGGATCTGCGCATCGGGCTGGAGTCTGAGGCGGCGTCGCTGGCCGCACAGCGGCACACGGCTGCGCAGCTCGGCGACATTCGCGCCGCGCTCGACAAGCTCGAAGCTGGGATCAAGGCAGCGGAAACCGCGGTCACGCCGGATTTCCAGTTCCACCTGGAGATCATGCGCGCCACCGGCAACCCGTATTACATCGATTTGTTCACCCAGCTCGGGCCCTCGCTCATTCCGCGTGCTCGCGTCGACCTTTTCAAGAACGATCGCAAAGCCAAGGTGCGCTACCTCGAACTCATCCAGCTCGAGCACGCGCAGATGTATCACGCGATCGCCAGGCGCGATGCGGAGGCCGCGCGCGCCGCTGTTCGGTTGCATCTCGCCAACAGCCGTGAAAGGCTGCGCGCGACGCTCGAAGGCAACGCAGCGGGACGGCCACGCGCCCGGCGCGTAGCCTAAGGGGATATCGGAAGAGTAGTCCGGACACGATCCATGGGCGTTCCGACGGCCGCCTAAGATTGCCATCGGCCAACAGACTTTAGATGAAGAGCCAGCAAGGAGGTCACATGATTGCGAGATTCGAAGGGTTGGGGCGAGCGCTGATTCCGGCGCTGCTGGTCGCCCTGGGCGTGTTCGCAGCGGGGAGCGCCGCTGCTCAGCAAAAGATGGTGCTCAAGGCGTCCGACGTGCATCCGCTCGGCTATCCGACGGTCGTGGCGGTGCAGAACATCGGCAAGAAGCTCGAGCAGGCGACCAACGGCCGGCTCTCGGTGCAGATGTACGGGTCGATGCAGCTCGGCGGCGAGAAGGAAGCGATCGAGCAGGCGCAGGTCGGCGCCATCCAGTTCGCGCGCGTGTCCGTCGGCGCGCTCGGACCTGTGATCGACGAGCTCAATGTGTTCAACATGCCGTATCTCTTCCGCAGCACGGCGCACATGCAGAAGGTGATCGACGGGCCGATCGGCCAGGAGCTGCTCGACAGGGTCACCAACAATCCCAAGGCGGGACTGGTCGGCATCTGCTGGATGGACGCCGGCGCGCGCAGCCTCTACGACACCAAGAAGCCGATCCGCAACATCGAAGACCTCAAGGGCATGAAATTCCGCGTCATGGGCAATCCGATGTTCGTCGACATGATGAACGCGCTCGGCGGCAACGGCGTGTCGATGGGTTACGACCAGGTCTTCAACGCGCTGCAGACGGGCGTCGTCGACGGCGCGGAGAACAATCCGCCCAGCTTCGTCTTCGACAACCACTATCAGGTGGCCAAGTACTACACGCTCGACGAGCATCTGATCGTCCCGGAAATGCTCGTCTTTTCGAAAAAGACCTGGGACACCCTGTCCAAGGACGACCAGGCATTGCTGATCAAGTTCGGGCGCGAAGCGCAGGCCGAGGAGCGCGTCCTGTGGGCCAAGTACGAGAAGGAAGCGATGGACAAGGCGAAGGCCGCGGGAATCACCATCACCGAGATCGCCGACAAGAAGCCGTTCCAGGACGCGGTCAAGCCGGTGTGGGACAAGTACGGCCCGAAGTACGCGGATATGATCAAGCGCATCCAGGCCGTCCAATAATCGCGCGACGACGCGGGGTCCACCGGGCTCAGTTACGCATCGCAATGCCCGTTCGTGCTGAGCCTGTCGACGCATGAACGGGCGCGTTGGCACCTTACGTCGAATACCGCTCGCCCTTCGACCAGCTCAGGGCGAACGGGAAATTCGGGCGGCAGCTCCGGACGAACGGGGAATTCTGCCGACTCTCCAGGAGGATCGATGCCACTTCTCTACCGCAAGGCGATGAATGTGCTGTATCTCGCCTGCGTGATCATCGCCGGCTTTTCGCTGGTGCTGATCTCGGCGGTGATTCCATGGGCAGTCTTCACACGCTATGTCCTAAATAGCGCCGCGTCGTGGCCCGAGCCGATGGCGGTCCTGCTCACCATCGTTCTCACTTTTTTCGGTGCGGCGGCGTGCTACCGCCTCGGCCTGCACATGAACGTGACGCTGGCCGTCGACCAGCTGCCGCGCACGCTGCGCAGGTTGAGCGACTTCGCGGTGGAGCTCTTCATGGCGCTCATGGCGCTGTTCATGTTGGTCAAGGGCACCTCGCTGGTCGAAGCCACCTGGGCGAACACGATCGCTGATTTTCCGTTTCTGTCGACCGGCGTGACCTACCTGCCAATCCCCATCGGGGGCGCGATCCTGTTGCTCTTCGTCATCGAGCACGTCACGCTCGGGCGGCCCAAAGACACCGGCGGCGACGCGCACGCGCCCGCGCCGTTTGAATAATCCATCGCGCAAAGCGCACGCCCATGGACATCCTGGTCTTGCTCGGCTGCCTCTTCGTACTGTTCGCCATCGGCGTCCCGATCGCCTACTCGCTAGGGCTCGCGGCGATCGCCGGCGCGCTGTGGATCGGCGTCCCGCAGGAAGCGGTGATGCTGAAAATCTCGGACGGCGTGAGCAAGGTGGCGATGCTGACGATTCCCTTCTTCGTGCTCGCGGGCGCGATCATGGCCGAAGGCGGGATGGCCAAGCGCCTGGTCGCGTTCGCCAACGTCATCGTCGGGGTGGTGCGCGTGCGCGGAGGCTTGTCCGCCGTCAACATTATCGCCACGACGTTCCTTTCCGGGATCTCCGGCTCGTCGGTCGCCGACACCTCCGCGATCGGATCGGTGATGATTCCGCAGATGGAAAAGGTCGGCTTTCCGCGCGTGTTCGCGACCAACGTCACGATCAGCGCATCGGTGCAGGCCATCCTCGTTCCGCCCAGCCACAATGCAGTCATCTACTCGCTCGCCACCGGCGGGCTAATCTCCATCACGAGCCTCTTCATGGCCGGCGTCGTCCCCGGCTTGCTGCTGGGGCTCGCGCTCATCGTGCTCGTCATCTTCATCGCCTACCGCGACGGGCACCCGACGGGAGAATCGGTCCCCCTGCGGCACGCGCTGCGCATCACGATCGACGCCACGTGGGGACTCATCACCATCGTCATCATCATCGGCGGCATCCTCGCCGGCGTGTTTACCGCCATCGAGGCCGGCGCGGTCGCGTGCCTCTGGGCGTTTTTCGTGACCATGTTCATCTACCGGGATTATCGGTGGCGCGACCTGCCCGCTCTCGTGCACCGCACACTCAAGACCGTGGCGATGGTCATGACGCTGATCGCGTGTGCATCGGCATTCGGCTACGTGATGGCGCTGATGCAGTTGCCGGCCAAGATCACCGAATTCTTTCTCACGCTGTCGAGCAACAAAAACGTGATCCTGATGCTGATCAACGCAATGCTGCTCGTGCTCGGATGCCTGATGGACATGGCGCCGCTCATCCTGATCTGCACGCCGATCCTGCTCCCCGTGGTGAGCAACTTCGGCGTCGATCCGGTCCACTTCGGCATGATCATGCTGCTCAATCTGGGGATCGGCTTGCTGACCCCTCCCGTCGGTGCCACGCTTTTTGTCGGCTGCGCGGTCGGCAAGGTCACGATGGAGCAGGTCATGCGTGGCATCTGGCCGTTTTACGGCGTCATGTTCGTCGTGCTCATGCTGGTCACCTACATTCCCGCCATTTCGCTCTGGCTGCCGCGGATGCTGGGGTTATAACGGAAGGAACCTAAGCGCCCGCTGCGGCAGAACTTGCAGCGCGTGTAAGTTTTTCAGTGTCAGGATTGCCGTAGCGCCGCCTTCGAAGCGTCGCTAGAGCGCAGACATTGGTTACGCCCGTCGCATTTGCCGACCCGCGCGGCGGGCGCGCTTCATGCTTGAGCACACCCAAAATGTCCGGCACGCGAGAGGGCGTATGTTACGGGTCCGCGAGTATATTTCCCTGTTCAGACAGGCCGCGACCGCGTGGGTCGACGATCGCGCCTCGAGCATGGGCGCGGCGCTCGCTTTCTATAGCGCGTTCTCGCTCGCGCCTTTGCTGCTTATCGTCATCGCCGTCGCGGGAATGGTCTATGGCGTCGACGCCGCGCGAGGTGCGGTCGTCAAGCAGTTCGGCTCGCTGCTCGGTCCGGTCGGCGCCGAAGCATTGCAAAAACTCCTTGTCGCCGCCGCCGTCGAAGGGACCGGGGTGATCGCAACCATCATCGGCTTCGTTCTGCTGTTGGTGGGCGCGACGACCGTCCTGGTCGAGCTCGAAGACGACCTCGACCGCATCTGGAACGCCCCGCCGCGCCGCGAAAACGGGCTCATCGCGCTCGTGCGCGCGCGTCTCCTATCGTTCAGCCTGATCCTGGGCATCGGCTTCCTACTCGTGGTGTCGCTGCTGGTGGGAAGCGGGCTTGCTGCGCTAGCGCATCACTGGCGCTTCTCTGTCACTAATGCGACGGCGGTGTTCCTTGTCGATTTTGTCGTTTCGGTGGGCGTGTTCACAATCCTTTTCGCCATGCTCTACAAATGGCTTCCACACGTGAGGATCGCCTGGCGCGACGTGTGGGCGGGTGCGCTCATTACCGCGGTGCTTTTCAATCTCGGCCGGCTCGCGATCGGCGTCTATCTCGGCAACGGAGCGGTTGCCTCGACGTATGCAGCCGCGGGATCGTTCGTCGTCCTGTTGTTGTGGCTTTATTACTCGGCGCAGATCTTTCTTTTCGGCGCAGAGTTCACGTGGGTGCACGCCCGCCACCGCGTCGGACGCCCCAGCCCGGTAACGGACTCTGGCGGACAAGACAATGCGGCCCGGCGCGAAATCGCGCCGGGCTGACGATACCTCTTGATATCGGCAGGTCCGTCCCAGAAGTCCCGCGCAGGCCGATCCTGGTGCTGAGCGTGCGCGGGCTCTAGGCCCGCGTCAGAAAACCCGGCGCGCTACAGGCGCGCAAGCCGCCCGAGCAGATAGCCGACGACAAGCGCGCCGGCAACGGTAGTCAGCGGGTGCGCCCGGATCGACGTGCATGCGGCCTCCGTAACGCGCGTCTGAACTTCTTTGGCCTGCTGGGGAAGCGAGGAAGCCCACTCCGCCGCCGACGTCGCCACATCGGCAGCCGAATTGACGGCGCGATGCGCCGAGCCGCTCAGACGATCGACCTGTGCAGTCGCCTTGTCGGCGACCTTGTCGACGGTTTGATGTGCCGTCATCGCCGCGTTTTCTACCCTCGCGCTGCCCGGCATCGGGTTCGCGCCTCCGAGCGCAGGATTGCCGGGCATCGGGTTCGCGCCTCCGGCCGCGGGATTGGTGCCGCTCAACGTGCTGGTTCGATCCATGATTGATCCTTTTGAAAAGAGTCGTTCGAAATCGGCAGGCGTAACCCTCGCGCCCGAGCGTCTAATGATGGCCGCTTCGCTGCGGGGTCACTATCGGACTGAGTCTGATTTGCGCGTAGGACAGAGAGCGCTCGTTTCATTCGGGCCGACGGTCGTCGGGACGGGACTCCGGGACGGCATCCGGTGAGTAGGACTATGTCCGAATGATGCTTCAGCGCTTCCTAACCGAAAACCAGACTCCGGCCGATGGCAGCCCGACGCCGCTCGCGCGATCCTTGCGATACCGTGGGAGCCGGCGTCATTGGTCGTTGCCGCAGTTTCAATGGCACAAGCGGCACCGCGGCACCGATCAACCCAATAGGAAAGGACCAAGGCGATGAATGCAAGATTTGCTCAAACCCTGCTGGTGGCGTCTTTGGGAGCCTTCACGATAGCGGCGAGCGCCGACAACGCGACACCCCGCGACAACCCCGCAGGTGCGAACGCAGTAAACGCTACCCAGCAAGGCACCCAAACCGGCGACACCTCAAGCACCGGCTCCGCCACGCCTTCAGGCACGATGGCGAATCCATCCGGAACGACAGCGAATCCTTCCAGCACGACGGCGAATCCAAGCGGCTCGACCATGACATACAAACGGCTTTCCGATGCGGACATCCGAGCCTACAAGGACGCGCGCGCAGCGTGCGACCGTCTCACCGGCAACCCGCAGAGCACCTGCTTCACGCAATTAGCGAGCACGTGGAGCCAGGTCGACCCGAAGTGTCAGAAGCTTTCCGGCGCGGCACTTGACGACTGCTTGAAGGGCGCGGACCGCGGCGCCCAGTAAGCGCGACGCACGAAGCAGAACCGCTTCGCGACGCACGCTGACAAGCGTTGCTCGCGGAGAGTGGCCGCCCCGCAAGGGGCGGTCTTTTCACGCGGAGACTCAGCGCAGCGATGCCGGGGGGTATTGAATGTAGGGTGCCGCTACACAAGATCGCGCAGCTCGATGCGAAGTTCGCGCGGCTTGTCGCCGTCGAGCTTGACGCGCACGCGCGTACCTACCGGTGACTTGAAGCGCATGCGCGCATCGGCAAGCATCCAGTGCGAAGTTGGCTTGCCGTCGATGGCGACGATCACGTCACCTCGCTTCACGCCGGCCCGATCCGCCGGGCCGCCGGCGGCCACGTCGAAGACCTCGAATCCGCGCTCGGTGCGTTCGAGCCACATGCCCGAGCGATCCGCGACGTCGGGCCGGTCGTAAGCTGCGTTCTTCTCGAAAAAGAGCTGCTGGTGCGGATAATCGAACGTGATGTTGAAGCGGCTCAGCACGCCGTAGCCCACGTTGCCGGCGATATAGACGTCGGCAAACGCGCCCTTCTCCTGTCGCGACAGATAGGCGACCGGCTTGTCGACTTTGACCTCGCCCAGCGTCAGCGACTTTGCCCGCGCGAGCAGCGAATACACGCGACCGCCGACCCCCGCGCCGGACACGACGCGAATCCTGGGATCGAGTTTCTCGACGAGCGCATGCTTGTCCACGAAGGGGCCTGCGAGGTCGAGCGAAGCGCGGCTGCCCGTGTCGATGTCGAACGCGCCGGGGATGCCGTCGATGGTGCCGTCGACCTCGGGAACATGGCCTTTGAACCGGAATGGCACACGCGTTCCGCTCCCCGCGTATTTGAATTTTTGAGGATCGTAGAAAATCGCGCGCGAGCGCTGATAGTCGATCATCACCGGAAAACGCTTGAAGAGCTCGTAGCCGACCAGCCCTGAGACATTGTCGAGACCTTCGACGCGGCGCGCGAAATCACCCAGGTCGAGCGTCGAGAAAACCTGCGAGCGGACGACGATGCCGCCGACCTCGAGTGTATCGACCTTGGTGAGCCCGACATCCTGCTTGTTCTCGCCGACACCGGAGCCTCCGAGCGCACCTTCGGCTTTGAGGCCCAGCTCCTTCGCGACGCCGGACTCCAGAATGTTCGCGCCTCCGGAATCGAACAGCATGAGCAGCGGACCTTTGCCGTTGATGCGGACCTGCAGATAAATGTGCCCGTTGTAGACCTTGAACGGGACCTCGACGCTCGACTGCTTCGCGGGAAAGCTGTAATCCGCCGCTGGCGCCGAGGGCTGCGCGAAGCGCGCGTCGTCGAGCGCAACGTTGAAATCGACGGTATCGATCGTTAACGTCTGATCGTATTTCGGGTCGCCGTGAGAAAAACGAAATGCGAACGGCACGCGCACGCCGCCGACCTCGCGGTAGTCGGCGTACGTTTCGATGCGCGTCTCGGTGGCCTCGCGCTCGCTGAGCCGGTCGATCAGATTGGTCTCTCGGTTGACCCAGACGTCGAAGCTACGTCCGCCCTGGGGAAGCATGCGCAGCACGTCGTACTCGTGGTCGTTGATGCTCTCGCGGCGCAGGTACTCGACCTTGCCCGGCAGGCGATCCGGGTACCAGAAGGAAAAGCTCGCGCGGTAGGCGGCGCTTCTGGAAGCCTCGACCGAATCCTGCGTCGTCTCGGGGCGGGATTGCCCCGACTCATCCTGTGTCCACAGCGTCTTGCCGTCGTAGCCCTGCGCGCCCGACAAGGGGCCCAGCTTGTACTTGCCGTAGCTTCGACCGGTGCGCAGGTCGTCCCATTGCTCGGCGATGCCGGACAGTCCCCCGGCGCCAAGCTTGCCGACGACGTGGCGCGTCGCCAATCGGTCCCAGGCGCTCCCGCCCGTGCTCGCCTTGTAGCGGGCGAGAATCATCTGCGGGTCCTGATCGGGGCCGGCCGGCGCTGCGTGCGACGCCGCCGCGGCAACAAGGCAGCATAGGAAAAACACGGCACGCAGCATCACGTCTCCGTCATCGAAAGTTCGCGAAGGCGGGCATCATACGCCGGCGCTGAGGCGCGGTCGCTCGCTCCCGCTGCTATGCCGCCGCGTGGGTCAGCGTTCCGCTCTGATAAT
>Ga0137378_10001566_pt1 | contig 19377 bp, 17 predicted proteins | sample SagtaG_21_FD_104813 | JGI IMG/M metagenome (GOLD analysis project Ga0137378, IMG submission 104813) | Vadose zone soil microbial communities from Sagehorn Ranch, Mendocino, California, USA - Sage2_L_60_16 metaG | ecosystem: Environmental > Terrestrial > Soil > Vadose zone | place: USA... | reverse complement strand
TCGTAAGTTCTCTGGAAACTTCTCGTTCATCCCCGGTCCCGTACTGCGGGCGAACGCGACTTCGAAACCGACGTTGTCATTCAGCCCTCTAAGCGTGATGCTGAAAGCGGATGGGTCGGTCGCGACCACCATCACTGTTCAGGTCTCCTCGACAGTTTCGACTGGCGCATACACGGCTTTCTGGGGGATGACGCAAGTGTATGGTCTGACGTCTTACGGGGACTTTTGCCCGGGCTGTGGTCTTTACGGTTCTCCGAACAACATGGGTTATGGTATGACTGTGTACGTAACATAGCCAGGAGACCAATCTCTGCCTAGGCTTCCATCTTCCAGTAGGGCGGATAATTCTCCACAATACCATGCTGGTCGAGCTTGATCTCTGTCTTGAACCGGCTGCTCTTGTACTGGTACGTTCGGTGGCCGAGGCTGGTGTAAGTCTGCTGGCCGGGTGTGATTGTCATCTTCGGGAACTGGACCCAGGCGGCGGTGATGATCTCGCCTGACTTCCCAGGCCCTAGATGGAGACGCTTGATCGGAAGCATGTTAGTCGACGGAGTCATGTTGATGTCAATATCACGTGCACCTCTGACGCGTGCTAACTCGTGATCATCCTGCAGCCATCTGTTTTTCTGATCGACAACGAGGTTGAGCTGTTTTCTGTCTTGGCCGCTGGTTGTTGTGATCTCTGCTTGGCGTGTCTGCCACTTGGAATCGCAGGTTATACGATAGTGGAGGTTGAAAGGTTCCTTCTCCATTATCCCAACTATGAATCCTTCAAGAACGTGGCTGGTGAGTTTGTTCTCTAGGCTGAAGTGTTCCAGGCTATTCCACCACAACCCACGCCAAACCCTCACGTGAAACTGTTGGGCTCTGCCTGATCTTGGCATCAACCGGATTATGATTGCGGAGTCTTAATTGGTTTCACTAGATACCAGTGGTGGCACTCTTTGTCAGAAAAGGATTGACGGGGATGGTACAGGGGCATGAAGGGATCCTTGGTGGGCTTCAGGGTCTCATGCTCTTCTGCCTCCTCTCTTGTCTCAGGCTTGACATGAACAATCTTAAGACCTGCCCGCATTATCGAGAACACCATATCCTGACAGACGACTGACATAGAGGAACTTACAGAGTAAAAATTTGACCCAGCTCACTTACCTTACCTCCCAGTTCCCAGTCTTGCATCGACAGCAGGGGGCGGTCGAACGTGATTTAGAACATAAGCGGAGTTTATCTCGGAAAGATTGCTGTCATAGCGAGTCTGCCCGATGCCGAGGAATGATTTTGCGCTACTCGAGCGATTACGCAGCGAGACAGGATGGACAATCACGTATCGCAACAATCTCAATTCAGAATATCTGTTCGAAGTCTACTGCGTCCTCGCTACGCTTGTTGCTCTGACAAAAATCGAATATCTATGCCCTACCAATGAAGTACGACTGGATGCTCAAAACCAGGCACCTTATTTTGCGCCTACAACCGGAGGACAAGATCGCAGAATCGGATCGGCCGAGGACATAGCGAAACGATTCGACCCGTCAGCATTTCTTGTCCGAGGTAGCGAACCAATAAGCTTGTTCTATCAAGGCTATCCTTTCGTGAATTCTCGGCTTCGTCCTGACATCACATTGATTCGCGGGAAAGTCTCAACGACAACAAGCAGGGGCATTGGACATAACTTGATCACGGTGTCTATTCAAAGGTCCCTAAGTGAACAACCGACAATTGCAGAGGTGTACACAAACATGCTCACTCATACGGGACCACTCCCTGCAGCCTACGCGCTCCCCAAACCTATACGAGTTCTTCCTGAAATCCTTGAGGAGGTTACCACGGGCAAACCTATTGGAGTTATTCGTACTCAAATGAAAGATTATCAATCAACTTTCAGTCCTAAGAACACCATTCTCATCACTCAAGATTTGATTTCCAACCGCTCAAGGATGGCTGACATGGTGCTGGATGGCCAACGACCACAGTCGGAGGCTTTCTTGGAATTGGTGAATCATCTAACTGACTATTTTAGGAACAAAGGACTCTGAGGCCTGTTCCGGGGAGAGGCTCGACTTTGTCGATAATTGAAGGACATGGTTTCTTTCAGATGTATGGTCGCAAGGTGCTGTTAGGTGAGGCTTTGGAGTGGCTATTTCAGGCGGCTTCATCGCAAGCACTGGGTTCCTCGTGGGCTGTCATCCCTGAATTCCACGAGAATCTGGATGAGGCGTCGCGGGACGTTTTTGACTTCTTTCTCACCGAAAAGGATACAATTGAAGAGCCGAGGTCGATGTTGGTTCAAGTCACACACTACCCAGAGGGTTTGAAAGTCGAAGAGGAACCAAACAAGACGTACGAGGCTCTAGAGACATTTGAAGAATTTGCCTATGCTAAGTCCTTGGCACTTGAAAAACGAACCGAATTCATTACTGCCAGAACAGCCTTAGTCCACGTTCTGTATGGAAATAAGCGTCGACTGCGTCCATGGGCGATCACGCTTTTTGAGAGTTTCTTAGATCTCTGCATTTATCCCCATTATACACGCGATGGCTTCGATGCCACGGAGATGTACACGAACCTAGAAGATATAGCCAGAAGAATCAGAGAAAACGTTTCAGAAGGAAAGGTCGCACACGGGCGGGAATTCGCCGAACTCCAGCTTATGCGACGAAACAATTCACTTGCCCAGTCTGTGGCAATGAAGTACGATATGATCATCCAGGCCATTAGAACCTACGTTGATGGTGGGTGTCAGCAAAACAAGAAGGCAATGGAGTTCTGGGAGTCGCGACCTAACTACAAACATACTCAAGAATTCAAGGGAGCCCACGCCCACCTGGAGGCCCAACTCAAGAAAGGTCCTCCTTCAATACGTCAGTCCGTAAAGAAGAGTGTCCTTGCTCGTACACCGATCCCGCCGCAAACCTCCGATATCGACCCTGCCGATCTAATGGAAATCATTGCAATTAACGAGACAAAGAACCCCTTCAACAAAGTGGCACAGGATTTCTTGAAGAACTATCAATTGAGATGTTCCGAAATAGCTCATCGAATTGCCAACGACCGCCGCTCGGAACTCCTCGCCTTATGGCGGGAAGAGGACCCTGGAAGACGAAACTTCCTAAGACCTTTCCTGCTGGCCGTGGCTGGTCTAAGGGCCGATGACTACTTCGGGATTGGAGGTGTCGGCGAGCAAACTATCTATCTGTCAGACCTCCCCCAAGAAGCTACCACCCGGATCCTGCGCGACGTCGAGAAGAGTTTCCCTATGCAAGAGAAGGAGATCCTGCAATTTCTTCTTGAGCGCAAACGGATTGTACGCGATCTAGTACGCAACAAGCTTTGGAATGGCACGAGAGTTGATCCTGTGAGCGACTACGTCCGACTACTCTTAGAGAGAGAGCTCGCTAAGGGAAAGATACATTCACTAACAAAGACACTCGAATTGCCGACAATTTTGCGTCATTGGCTGGAACACAGGAAGCCTAGACTAAGCTCCTACCCTGAGCACCTGGCTCATCTAGGTAATAGATCCGCCACGGTTAGATTCGAGCTTGCAGTCAAGTGCAATCAGACAACTTGTCTCATCAAAACTAAGTTTACTGAAAATGAGCAGAACCGACGAAGCAAGGAAGAGGGAATCAAAGGGTGGCTTGTAAAGTGCGACTTGGGATCGAACGGCATTATTTTCAGAGAGGATTATACGTTGATGACAGTTCTTGATGGGAAGTGGAATGATTCCAATTCACTAGAGCGCCTCGTTGAATGCGGCTGGCACGTGTATTTTGACGCGAGGGACCTCGTGGCGGATGTCCTCCGAATCGGTGCTCAATAACGCGGTCAAAGGCCTCTCGAAGGCCTGGACGGCGTTTCAGGAAGAACTTTTTGACCCTTTTGAGATCTCTAAGAACCTCTTCCTTGGATGCTTACTAACCTCAATCTTAGAAGAGAACGGCCTACTACCCAGAGAACGAAATACTAGCAGACGACTCACAAACACAAACCTAGTCCTTGCGAAGTTTGGAATCGAAAGAGTCCCGACACTATCATCGATGCCTCTTCAACTAGCCGAGAGAACCCTTCATGATTTGACAAATGTTGTCGAAGCTCTCGACATTCCCCCATACAGGATCCTCAGCCTAGCCTACGACTGGTTTGGACGCCTGGGCCACAGAAAGTCAGGTATCCATAGAACGAGCCTAGATGTTGTGAACTTGATGTGTAAGCTCGCGATATGCCCACCGCTCTCCAGAAAGCTGGGTCTCAATTTCGAAGAAACTATACCTTTTCTGAATTCAGACACAGCTCGCTCAAAGCTAGATTCGGTTAAACATGTCCTTTGCAACACGAAAATTGTCGATCCCGCTTCTGGCAGTGGGGAGTTCCTTCACGGAATAATAGATATCGCAGAGGAACTTGGGGCAGGACTCGAAAATCCCCGTGAACTGACTCGCCGCATTTTGCCCAATCTCTTCGCTGTGGAAATAGACTCGTGGGGCGCTCGACTAACCAAGTTAGGTCTGCTCCTGAGGTTCAAGGAAGATCTTGGATCTTTCTCGCAGATAAACGTCTACCAAGGAGACTATCTCTTGCCAGGTATCCTCGAGCGTATTGGTCCTACGGATGTCGTAATCGGCAATCCTCCGTACATACGAAATGAACTCGTGGGAAAGATTACTTCCGATGACCTCGATGGGAGTGTAGGCCTGGGCTACAAAGAAAGACTGTACCATGAAGTACGACAAGACTGGCCGGTTCTGAGACTCGATCGCGGGGCAGACCTCTACGTCTATTTCTTTCTGAAAGGGCTGCATCACCTACGTCAGAACGGAACTCTTTGTCTCGTTACGTCAAACTCCTGGCTCGATTCAAATTATGGAGTGGCTTTGCAAGAGTGGTTGACTGTCAACTCAAGAATCCTCTGCATATTAGGCTGGACGGAGAGGAGCTTTGAGGCGGACATCGACCCGGCAATAACTCTGGTGACTAAGTCAACACGGCACAGTCCCCAGACTCCAGAACAAAACCTGACGGAAGTAGTCAGATTCTTGCGGTTGCCCAGACCATCGTTCTCCCTTCTAGAAAGGTTGCTTTCCAGCAATGGAGGTGATATTCGACCAGCTTCCAATGAGGAACTTAGTCTGGTTTCCATTCCACAAAGGGTATTGTATGAGGAAATTCTACGACATGAAGAAACTTGGGTCAAAAGCAAATGGGGAGGGCGCTTTCTAAGAGCGCCGAAAATATATCGCCAGATCTTTGAGAGTCTTCGGGACCGCTTTGTTCCGCTCGGTCAAATCGCAAGAGTCAAGAGTGGCATTCATTCTAGAGCCAATGACTTCTTCATACTACGAAAGGCCCCCGTGTCACCAGGCACACCGCTGACGAAGGCTCTCGTGTTCTCTCAGCTGGCGCCCAAAGAAATACCAATCGAGAAAAGATTTCTACGGGAAATCGTTACTAGCCCCCGGCTCTACCCTTGCATATTGGTTGATCATACTGACTATTTCGTTCTTGATATCAATCTTCCGAAGGAGTCAATAAAAGAACTCGCTGTCTCTCGATACATAGAACTCGGTGAACAAGCAGGAATCCCTAAGCGGCCGGAACTAAGCAGACGGGGCTCGAGACCAGGAAGCAGAGCTTGGTACTCAGTGTTTTCCAAGGAACCAGGCCCTATTCTTGTTCCCAAAATTACGCGCGACAACCACAGGGCGCACTATAACCCGGGATTGCTTCTCGCCGATGGAAATTTTTACTCCTTGATTCCTAGCCATGCTGACTCAACAAAGGGGTTGCTCCTTTACTTGAACGGCAGCCTAGCAGCTCTCTCGCGAGAAGTAATAGGTCGTACCAATGTTCTTGGCGCTCTGAAGGTTGAAGGGATGGACTGGAGCTCAATGCCAGTTCCAAACTTGACGGCGCTTGAAGAGATTGCAGATCTGTTCGGGGAATCAGAAGTCTTCATCCGAAGACAAATCCAACCCATCGAGAGTGAAATCATGCTGACCGATCGAAGAGCTTTGGACGAGATAGTCTCGAACGTACTCGATATTGGCTCCCCCTGGAATGAAATCTATTCGGGACTTGTAGGTATCCGCAAATTGAGAGGTCTAAAAGAGCAACGAAACTAGTGAGCTACGAAGTCGCTAAGGACCCTGAGTGGCATCCCCTCTCCTTTGCGGAACCATGATCGATCTTTCTTCACGAAAGATTGCTCCAACATTGACGCCAACTGTCGAGGGGACGGAGTCAGGTCCTCTCTTCCGTCGAGAAGCAAAGATCGAACAATCAAGCTATGAAGGTAAGCGGTTGTCCGTTGTCTGCCGTCAGGCTTCCTCAACAGATGCGACGTAACGATTTCCCCGACTTGTTGTTCCCACTCTCCCTTGTTCAGATACAAGGTCGACCGAGGCGATTCGCCACCATCGATTTTCCTTAGATGAAGAACCGGATCGAAGTTTGCGGCATACTCGCTTGTGACTTGGTTCCATCCTGACTGCCCCTTGTCAATGAAAGTAACAGACTCTAATTTGAATCCAGAGTTTCGCACTGCCGACATGATCATCTGCCAGTTCTTTGCGCTTGTGTTATGGAAAATGACTGTGCAAAAATGCCCTTTCTTCAACACGCGAAACATTTCTTGAAATGACAGCTTCATAACGTGTGCGAAATGGTTTGGTCCTAGTCCTCGGGCAGGGGAGATGACTGCTTCCAAGGAAGTCTCCGTGTAAGCTCGTAGCCAGGCCTCGATGAGAAAATTCAATTCGGCATATTGGATGTTCTCAGCAAACGGGGGATCAGTGAAGACATAATCGATCGAGTCGTCTGGGATCCCTCCCAGATTTGTTGCAGAGCCAGTGACCACGCAGGCATCACCGGACTGGAAAGAGTGGTCGGCTTGCCATCTAGCAAACGACAATATTCTATGCAATCGCCTCTCAAAGACTCGAATGACATTCTGCTCCAATGAGAGCGCGGGAATATACAGGGTTCCTGGGGTATTGCTTCTCCCTCCCCTTGACGGGAGATACTTGACCATCCTCGAGACTGCGGGAAGGCACGCCGTGAATGCGAATAGCAGGTGCTTTCTGACGGTTTGGTCCTCTTTTTGGATTTGATCGTAGAGAAACGCGAGGGAAGCCCATGCACGATGAGTGTAGAAGTCCCTGACATGGGTAACCGCCCGATGATACCCAGGTCTCCATTGTTCCCCCCATCTCTGTCCAGGCCTTACATGCATCATCGGAGAGTCGGGGGCCCAACTGGGCAAGACATGGACTTCACTTGATCGAATCAATTGGCCTTCACTTTCGTTTGTAGGGGCCTCTTGACGCGACGGTGTGCAGTGACCCTCACAATCGTAGACTGTCGTTACGGGACGATTTCCAGTCCGGATGGATTGATGCCCAAGAAGATGTTCGCCGCAATGGGGACAAACAGAGTCACGTTTCATCTCGCCGGTAGCGCTGTCAACCGCTAGGTCCCATAGGAGGAACTGCGACCCGCAGAGACATCTAATCTCAGATGACCAGATAACGTACGCGATCGTTGCTTTGCCACCACATTTTCTGCAACTCGTGCCATACCATTCTGCTTCATACTCTCTGGACCGGTCCAAGATAGAGGCACTGGCCGATTCCAGCGATGCCAGTGGGGCAGGGGTAACGTGGCTTTCTGCAATGTGAACAGCTGCGGGACTAAGGTCGACGAGGATTGCCCGCCTTCGGTTGGCAAGAGCCGCGACGCCTGTCATCCCACTCCCACAAAAAGGATCGAGAATGATGTCACCAGGCAGGGTGTAGTGCGCAATGTGGGGGCTTATTGCTTCAATCGGGACTTTTGTGTGGTAAGGGTGAGTTGTATAAACTGTCGACCCCTTTCCCCGTGCATGTACTTCAGAAAGGAAAGGTTGAGGATCGAGAGAGTTTTCGCAGCTAACAAGCCGTGTAACAACGAAGCGATTGAGTTCTTGGGCGACAGTTGATTCCCGCTTCGCCACCAAGCTCATTATTCTCAATGAGTTTCAGTCGCAGCATATTACTCTTCTCGCATCCAGCTAGAACTCATACCCAAAAAACGAACGTATGCAAAAGGAAACTTTCTCTATCCAGAGGATTGTTCTCTATCGAAACATGCCCCAAATTGAAAGAGGGCTGAGAGAAGCTCTCTCTAAGATGTTCCTGGAATTGCGACCTCGCGATTTCACATGGTTCATAATATCTCGATACAGGCTATCATTAGTCACGCGTAGATTGTCAAGTACCAGCGAATGGGCGCCGGGGAAGATCGGCAGAAGCTGTTTGTATCGGTCCTCAATAATTCTGAGGCTCCTCATTTGACCAACGAACCTCTTTGCGCTGGATATGATCTACGTTGACACTGCATCGAAAGAACTTCTACGGGTTGAACATCTTTCAATTGGAATGGGCTTCTTCCAGTTCGAAATCCTACTCCCTGCGACCATTCAACCCTCATCTGTCCACGACTCCAAGAGGGCGAAGGTATGACCTGTCCATTTTTACCCGCCCAGGGCAACCTTTTTATGGCTCATGTCCAGACATTGACTGGGAACCAAAATGGGCTCATTAGGCGGCTCCGAATATCCGGACGTCACCCTCGATACCGCGATAGAATATGCTAGCAAGTCCTTCCGAGTGCTATCGGAAGGAATAGATCGCATCGGACTGGCGCAAGCCCTCAATCTCAAGATCGGGACCGGAGGGTTCGCTCGCGCCCTATCGTCACTCAAGAGGTACGGGCTCATAGAAGGACATGGGACATTCAAAAGAACATCCTTGGCAGATCAAATAATACACGGATTCACTCAAGAAGACAAGGACAAAGCTAGGGCCGAGGCATGGCTTAAGGTTGAACTAATCCGTGAACTGTACCAACGATACAGAACCTCAATTCCTGAAGGAGATGGAGAGTTTCTTGCCTTTCTCGGGAAACTCACTGGGGCAGGGCCATCCGATGTCCAGTCGAAGGCTGAGTTCCTGCGTGACCTCATTGGAGAAGCGGTGAAAGATCTCAAGGTTATAGATCGACCATTGACAACTTCGACCGAGACTAACACTGGAGCCTCTAGTTTTGAACAACCTGTGACCCCTGTCACACCTTCCGGATTTCTAGATGCGAAGGTTGGAGATGTCTACATCCGGATTCCGAGATCTCCCGAGGGTCTGCAGATGGCCCAAAAACTGCTTGAGCTACTTGGCTTGCAAGTTACTCAAGGGGAATGAGATGATGAGGAAACAACCTCATGAACTCATTGGCCCCTCAGCTGGATCGATGTCAGAATGAGCCCTTTCCAGCACTACAAATCTCAGAATTTCAAGAGAGTTGGAACGCTCAACCGCGACCAGAAGTGGCGCGTGATAAGCAATGTTCGGTTCAAAGACCTCGGCGAAAAAATGAGAGACCCAGAGGCTACTGTGCACATCTGCGTGTTCTGCAAGTCAACAAGCTTTCAGTTACATGAAGTGAAGCCCCCAAGGTCAAAGACAGTAGACAAGAAGCTTGTGGCAACTTGCCTTAGTTGCGGCGAGTGGTATAATCTCGACAAATATACCTACAGGTGATTCTCTACTTCCTCGAGAATGGATAGGCTAAAGAGAATAGGTACACACCTGCTGCAACAGCGAAGCAGGGCACCCTTACTCGTTGAACCCAAGGCTTGACCCAGAGACCTAACCCCCAGGTGCCCATTGCACTCTAGGCGCAGGGCTGGGATCATAGGATAGCCAGCCACATTTCCTTTTGAGCAAGCTGTTGACAACGCTCCGGTGACGCCTGATGGGAGCGCCTCTACTTTCGCATTGCCGTGGGTTCTAATCTATCGAGCTGATGATTTTGTCGGCGTTCTTGGTGATTTTTCCTATGTCTTCAGCAGTAAGTTTTTTCTTGCCGCTGGGGGTTTTTTCGAGGTGTTTTTGAATCGTCGAGTAATCCATGATCTCTATGACGGTGGGTACGCGGACTGCATCGCCTACTATCAAAGCGGTCCTGGCCGGTATGGTCTGGACTATGTTGCTCCAAACCGCTGCCTTGGGTAGTCCTGAGAGAGCGTGGTCCAAGTCCTTCGATTCTTTTAGAGAGAGGATCATTCTGTTTCCCAGCTGGCTCATGATCTCGTCGTCAATGCGCGAGGGCCTTTGGTCTATCAGAGCGACGACCAGGTTGAATTTGCGCATCTCTCGCGCTAGGACGTTGAAGATTGTGAGGTCCGCGACCTTGGGGTCGAGGAACTTGTGGGCTTCTTCAAGGAAGATTACGAGCCTCGGCAGGTCTTCGCCCTTCTCATCCGTGTATATTTCGTGGAGTCGTCTCGAGATCACATTGGCCACGAATAGGTAGACCATCGAGTCCTTGCCGTATTTTCCAAAATCCAGGACGATGGACTTGGATTCTTTGACCCGACGGAGTATTGTGTTGAAGGGGTCCTCCCTCATGCTCTTGGGAGCTGGCCTGATGAAATCCATTCTCTCAAGTCGGGCGATTCTTGCCTGAAGGCCATGCAGGGTAGATTCAGGTACTGTGTCCCCAGACTCGGCCAGATTGATGGCGGTCAACACGTCGTTCTTCCCTCTGGCCTTGTTGATCTCCCATATCGCGTCTTGCATTCTCTGGCTAAGGTCTGGAAGAGCGAGGATGAGGTCTTCAGGGGTTATTGACTCGGGATCGATGAAGAAAGGCGCTGCGTCGTGGTTCCGCTTCGGGTCAAGGGTGAACCACTCGACCTTCTCTGGGAAGTAGAACTTGAGACCCTTGCTGTGGTCTGTGCTTGAGAACATTCCATATTCGCCATGCATGTCGAAGACGAAGACAGAGGCTACACCTGTTTGTAGAATGAAGTTGCAAATGATCTTGTTGAGGAAGCTCTTCCCCATACCAGTCCTGCCTAGAATTGCAAAGGACTTCTCAGTAAGCTTCTCAAAATCTATCGGTATACTGAACTCGGGTATTCCGCGAAGGTTGCCTATCGGCATTGAGGACCGTGTTGGCTGGTAGATCGCCTTCACATCATCGGCTGTGGCGAAACGAACCTCGGCGAAATACTGAGGAATAGTTTCGACCTCCCCCAACTCGCTGGTCTTCTTGTCGATGATTTGGATCGGTTCCAGGAGGACCTTGCTATAGAATATGTTTCCAAGATAGCCCGTCTGCATGCCAGGGGAAACGGCGGGTATCGCTGCCCTCCCTAGAGGAGACGTCGCCACAGCATCGACCACCGGGACCCCCGGATTGTAAACATCCATGACTATGCAGTAGAAATCGTACTTCTCACCTTCGACTATGATGGGATAACCTGTCTTGATCTCTTCGGGACCTCCGAGGCTCAACTTGACATGTATGCCTGCCGAGACGGCGGCCTGTACAACCTCGCCGATCTTCGTCTTTCCATCGCTCATGCGACTGCGCCTCTCTTGCTGAGGACATCCAGGTAGGCGTGGAAGGCGTCCCTTCGGCGACCCTCGATGTTGGTTCTCCCCCACGCGATTTCATCGAAGTCGAAACCCATCTCTCGTCCAACCTTGAAGAGCAGATCGTCGTAGACTCTCGGAAACTTCCTAAGTTCAACAGCCACCATGTGGGCCTCAGCAAGCGGGAAGGGATAACCGGGACAAAGTTGGTTCCTAGCAAATTGGGAAATCGAACCCAACAAATCTCCAGGGTTAGACTGTGGAGGAGCGATATCGACTCTGAACCACTTGGGAGCGTCAGGATGGAACTTGACGAAGAACACGTCGCCTCTTGGCCCAAGAGCGGTTCTCTTGGGTTCAGGCGGCTTGACGTACAGCAATTCCCTACCTTTCACCGTTCGCAATAACTCTTCATCAGTAGCGATGGACCCGAAAAGGTTCGTGCTAGAATCCTTGGACACTCCCACGAGAATGTTCCCATTCCTCTCGCACGACTTCACAGCGTCTTGAGCCAGTTCTTTGATCTCGGTAATAGGTGGGGTTGTGAGTGTTCCATCCATCATGATGATCGACTTCTCCAAAGTCTTCGCCATGGAGTTTGCGAGTTGGAATTCACGGAGTATGGTTGCTAATGCACCCATGCGCCTTGGTGCCTCGCTCTTTCTGGCAGAAGTGCGGTCCCTCAGTTCTTGAGTAAAGGTAGAGAGTTCTCCTGCGATAAGCTTGCTTGTGGTGACGAGTTCAGCTCCTTCGTTCATTTCGCAGCCTCGCAAGTGGTAATTTGTTCCCTTTTTGTCTTCGGAAAAACCGTACTTGAGAGCGACCGCTCTGACAGCAATCAGCCACATTCCGGAGGTTTGGTACAGAGGCGCGTATGAGCTATCAATCGCCACCGTCTCAGGAACCAGCGACGAAAGCTGGAAGGACTGGGGACTAAGCTTGGAAAGTTGCGAACCGGCTTCCCTCTTTGCAATATCTCGATACTTTCGAATCGTGTCAAAGTGTCTGCGAACGTTCTCCTCTATGTCGCTGTGGTGAACGACGGTATTCAAGCCGGCACCCCCTCAACCTCAACGCGCGAATATCTCTCCGGTGTCATTGATACTCGTATTCGGGAACGAAATTGCTCGGCAACTTCCGCGATATGAGTTACAAGTATGATCCGCTCAAAGGTGTCCCCCATGGAGAGAAGCTTCCTGACAAAGAAGACTCTCGCACTCTCTGTATCAAGCGATCCCAAATCTCCCTCGTCGATAAACAACGTCTTCATATTTCCATAGGACTTCCCAACTTGCGGCATTCGAGCGAGCTCCTTCGATATAGCGAAGCGGAGCGCAGCGTTCACTTGAGTCCTCTCCCCGCCGCTGAGGACTGAGACGTCGTGAAAGAGTCCGTCAACGCCCTCCACCTCTATCTTGACCGCGCCTCCTCTGGGTTCCGATGTCGGCGTTAGACGAATCTTGTTGAGGCGCTCGTCTGTCAGTTCACCGAGAATCTTGGAAGCTTCTATGCTGATCCCCTGAAGCACTTGGGCGATGGCGAAGACAATTATTCCACTCGGGTGGAATACTCTCTCCTTCAGAACAGTCAGTACTCCTTCGTCCCGGGCGAGGCCGCTTAGGCCCTCCTCCAATTCCTTTATGATGGGGCCGAGTGCTTCCAGTTCTTTCACTCTATCTGCGAGAAGTCCCTTTTCGCCTCTTGCTTTCCCGAGTCGCTCCCTTGCATTGCTTATTGTGAAGTTCGAAGCTTCTTTCTCTTCTTGTGCCTGGGAGTATCTTTCCTCGTCACCCGCGAGCTTTTTCTCGGTTTCTGTGTCGGACTGGAGCTTCTTGCTTAGACGTTCGAGATTCGCCCGTAGACTTGTAATTAGCGCGCCTTGGTCGGGGAAGCTTTCTATCTTTTTCATCGCCGTACCCTGTTGTCGGACAGAGTTTGTGATGTCCTTGAGCCGTTTCTTTACCTGGCTCAAGCGGGGAATGTCTGCTGGTGCAAAACCGGCCTTCTTGATCAACCCTTCAATGCTGTCCATCTTCGCTTGTTCTGCAGATAGGTCCTTTTCCGATTGTTCTTTGTAGCTCTTCAGGCGCTCTTCGGCCTGGCGGATATTCTCCTCAATATCGGACTTGCGGAATACGTCACCGGTAATCTTCTTAGTCTTGCGCGATGTCTTTGCAAGATCGGTCCGAGCTTCCTTCTGTTCCTCCGCTAAGGTTTGCACGAAGGGTGCGGGTAGGAGACCTTTGAGCCATCCCATTTCCTTAGTAATTCTCTCAATTAGCGTTGTAAGCGCCCCCTCACGTCGGAGTAGGTTGAATGCTTCCTCTTTCCCTAAGGCTCGAGCGAGGCCTGTGAGTCGCTTATGTTGTGCCTCGGCATCTTTGGCTAGTTTCGTTATCTCGGCCGCTGCTCTCCTTTTGACTTGTGTAATGCGCTCAGAGGACTCCTCCTTCCTCTCCAATAGGCTGTTGTACTTCTGTTGGTTTCTTTCAAGTCCTTCTCTCTCTCGGTTAAGCTTCTTCTCTTCCTCAGGAAGGTTTCGGAGCTTCTTGATTACTGTCTGAAGTTTCTCACGCTCAGCATTCTTTCTGAGTGCGGTCTCTAGCGCATTTTTCTGTTGCTGGATTTCAGCGCCAGTGTTCTTGATCTCTCGGGTAGCAGCCTCGTACTTCTTGTGAATTGGCTCAAGTCTATCAATTAGATCCTGAACTGTACTGGAATTTTTTTCGAGTTCTTTGATCTCCTTGCTCAAGTTGGAATAATTCGTCTCAGCTTCTTCCAGTCTCTCCTTTTCTTTGGGTAGAGTATCAAGATAGTCTCTTTGCCTACCAGCCAGATCGGTCTTCGCTGCGACTGTCTCTTTCTCGATGATGCGTAGCTTCTTGTCTGCTAGCTCCTGAGCCCGATGAAAGATCTCCAGCCTAAACAGACGCTCGAAGATTTTGAGCCGTTCTGCCCCAGATTCTGATCCGATGCTCTTCATTTCGTCCTGCCGTATGAAGGTAGAATTTCTGAACCCAACATAGTCTAGTCCGACAAGGTTCTCGATCTTGTATTCCAGGTCCGTCGTGCTTCCGGCGATCCTCTGAGACTCGCGCGCAAGAGCTAGATAATTCCGACCGTTCTTCCGCCCGCGTGTCACTTCGTATTGCTGGGCATCGCGATTGAACGAGAGTTTGACGTATCCGTTTTTGTCGACGAAATCTTCTACCTTCACCTTTTCATCTGTGCGGGAAGAGTTTCCATAGAGAGCGAAGGTAACTGCATCAAGCAGTGAGGTTTTACCGGACCCAGTCGGCCCGGTTATTACGGTGAATTTATCTCGGAAGGGAATTGTCGCCGGATCCCGATATCTCATGAATCCCTTCAATTCTATCTCATTGATGACGAAGCCGCTCAGGTGCTTGCTCATTCCCCCAAAACCTCTCGCAGAATCCCACGCCCTTCCTTAGCCAAAGCGTCTTTGTGAGGATGCTTTGCGAAGTTCAGATCGAGGAAAGATTCTAGCAACCCGTAATGGTTGGCGAGCGCCTTACCTGTCTCGGCTGACCTCACGGGTTCAACTGAAGGCGTGAGCCAGGACACTTTTCGGTCGAAGGCTTGAGACAACCTCTCCCCAATGTCGTTCTCTCGAACGAGCGGTCTCATCGCTGATGGTAGTTCAACGTAGAGGCGCACCATCTTCCCCTCAAGGTCCGAGGGTATCTTCTCGAGAATCCTAGCCGTTGGATCTTTCTCCCCCTCTTCTATCTTCACTCGTATCTCCAGCATCTCTCTTGTAGGCAATTCTCGGAACTCCCACTTCATTGTAGCGGGGTCCAGGGTGACGAATCCCTTCCTACCTAGCTTCTCTCCCCAGTCTATTCGTTCCACTGCTCCGACGATGATGACTGGAACTCGTCTCGCTTCTCTTGTTTGGTGGAGATGGACGTGGCCAAAGAAAGCTAGGTCGATATTTTGCGGAATCATAGATTGTGTGAACTCTAACTCCCCCATCTCAGCATCTGGATAGAGAGGGTTGCCTAACTCTGCTCCTTCGAAGTAGTAGTGGGCCAGCAAGATCTTTGCGTCAGCTTTCGTTTCAGACGATTTGTGCAGAAACTCCTTCAGAACTTCTTGACTTACAGCAATCCTCTGTTCTTCTGGAATATCTTCGACCTTCTTGCCCAACTGGTCCAGGATGCCGTCCGGATACAGAAATGGCATGATTATGAAAGAAATTGTTCGGCCGGAGACTGTTTCAATAAGGCTAGTAGGTTTTCTGAAGATCGTGACATGTGGGTAGCCTGAGAGATCGTCGACCGAAGTTCCCCTCTCGAAGACCCGAGGTTGGTCGTGATTGCCAGCTAGAATCAAGACCTTAACACCTGCCTTTCCTAGCGGCTCGATCACATCCTGGCGTACGTACTCTCTGAAGATCGGTGCCACGTTCGTACGATCGAAAAGATCCCCCAACAAGATGAAGAGAACTGCCTTGTTCTCCGCGGCAAACTTTGCCGCCAGTACCAAATTCTTATGGAGGTCTAACGTGCGGTCGGAGACCGAAATCAGCGGGTTCACGCGAAAATCATAGGCTCGGCCCTCGTGGACGTCTCCAACAATAACTATCTCATTCACGCAAGGTTCCTTCAGAAATTAGTTCCAGGATCAGTTTCCTTGAAAATCTTTCGCAAGCCGTTTGACCCGCCCAGAGCCCCTACAGGCCTAAGTTTCCGCCTCACCATGTCAACCCTATGACTGACACTGAATCTCAGTATCGAGAACGGTCTTTCAGGCAAGATCTTGCTTAGGAGGATCAGCGAAAGAGATGCTGAGAAGCCTGCTCGAGTCCGGCGGCTACACAGTCTATCCATTTGGGTACGAAAGCTCGATGGCATCGCTGAAGAAAGAACTGAAAGAGAAGGAGTTTGGGATCACACCGCTGGTTCACCGTATTCGTTCAATGCCCGATTTTCTCGTTTCGGGCGATGGAAAGCTGCAAATGGTAGAAGTGAAGTTCAGAGGTAGCAAAGTCGACAGCAAGGGGCAGCCGGCCGTATTGTTGAACAACTGGGAAGTGAGTCGTTACATGGAGTTTTGGCCGGAGTCCATCCTTGTACTCGTAAGCAATCACGGTCATCACTTTTACGCAAAACATGTTAGAGACTTCGTCTTAGGCTCCTACGACGAGAGATGGTTCCATTATTCCGATTTTTACCCTCTTTCTGACGTCTTTCCTCGAACGGCAGGGAAACTAGAACCCTTCCATCGGGGAGTGGACAAACTAGTTGGATTGTGGAAGTAGGCAGGTCCGGATCCTCCCTAGACGTTTTTGACGCTTCTTTGCATTTGGCGGCTGTCTAAGCTTCATAGACCGGGACGAGAGAACACTTTGTGACTGGACATGAAGGACTCGAAACTTGAAGAGCTTGAGAGTGAACTCAAGTTCCATTTCTCGGACAAGAGCTTACTCAAGCGCGCTCTTACACATGATTCTTCATTGAACGAGCAGAAGTACATGGGGAATGAGAGCAACGAGAGGTTGGAGTTTCTAGGCGACGCCGTTCTTGATCTGATACTATGCTATCACGGTTATAGTAGCGTTCCGGGAGGAGAAAAGGAACTTCATGATCACTGGGAGAAACTCGCCAATGACAAGTCCTTGGCGGAGGCGGCCGATAGAATTCAACTCGTAAAATTCTTGCATTTGTCTGAGGGAGAGAAGAGGAAATCTCCAATTGAAGAGTCGATAAGAGCTGGCGGCTACGAAGCCATTGTTGGAGCCCTCTTTGTTGCAGCAGGATACGAGACAGCATTTGAGTTCGTGAAGCGGACTTTGATCAGCTTCGGGCAGAATCCCTAGAAAAATTCGAATCGTTGTAGGGCATTTCGGACATGATCCGTAGCTACCTAGGTGATGGGACCGCAGTGACGAGCAGTTTCGTTCTCGTGTCTGAGCAATAGCCTAGGGGCAGCTTAACTCTCCAGATGTCGAGTCAGCGGAGCGACTGGCGCGAGCATCTGAACGTTAATCCTTCGCGGATGGAGCATGAAATCGCCCTGAGGCTACAGGAAGAAGGAATGAGCTATCAAACCCAAGTCGAGATACCCGTGGCCACGGCCGACTTTTATTTCCCGCTGGAATCTCGACCGTTGATCGTGTTTGTTGATGGTCGGGTCCACCTGAAGACGGCTCAGATGGTCAAAGACGAAGAGCTGCGAACACTGCTGCGAAGGAGAGGGTACAGGGTCCTAGAGCTGAGCTATACCAACTACTCTGATAAGAAAAGAGATGAATTGTGCAGGGAAATCTTGAGTCATCTCAGAAAATAGCCTAGACTTCACACCGGTATTCCTAGTTCTGTCAACTAGCTATGATGGAGGAGAACGCTCGTTCCTAAAACCGGGCGGGCTCTGGCATTCGCTGTGTGGTTTCCAGCAAACCCGACATCTGTTCAGGTTGGGTCTTCTGTCTCCTATTTCTGAGATACGAGAGGGAAATTATGAGAGACAACGTCACTCCCCCTCTCCCGTTTTCTTCTGTTGGTCATGTTTGAGTAGAGAATGAGACCCACGATGTCCCCTGTTTTTACTGGCCCACCTTTCCTCCACTTCTCTATTAGATAGTGTGCTTCTTTTTCGTTGGTGGGGACTCTCACTTCTTCAGTCTCCCAGTTTCGGAACTGTTGCAGGGATCTCCTTGAGATGGCTATCTTGGGAGGATCTATCTTGACAGTAGAGGGAGAGAGCCGCTCTCGGAGGTGCTGATCGCGTGATAGTATGTTTGTGGCGTGTATCCTGAAGGCCTCGCGTGGATGGTGTCTTTCGAGTAACTTGTGAACCCTGTGGCAGGATGGGTCTCCAGACGAGCCGGTCATAGCCTCATCGTCCCGTCCTTCTTGATATGTCCACAGGGGCTGTCTTTTCCAGGCTCGTACACATAGTGCGTGTTGCAGACTGTGCAGACACGTTTCGGTCCAGTGGTCTTCTCATCGTCAGGGAGGCTTCTGACTGGAGGTGGAGCCATTCCGAGAATTGCTTTCGGGTCTCTTCTCAGTATTCGAGCGTTCAGATTCGCCACCGTCAACGATTGGTCATATTTGTCTTGCACGGTCTCGCCTCTCAGCTTCTCGACCCAGTCTGTCCAGGACGGTTTCCGGACTCGGCCCAAGAAGTCCTTCGGGCTGCCAAATAGAATGACCGGATTGTACGGCTCAATATCGTGCCTAGCACCGTAAACTGCGAGTGCTACAGCCCACAACCTATCATCGTGTGTCCCCGACCGGTGATGGAACTTGGTCTTTCCCGTTGCCGTGATCTCTGCGATTTCGCCGTTCATCTCGTTCTCTAGTTCTCGATCCCTCGGAATGTGCAGTCTCTTCTCGAGCATTGTCTGTTTGAGGCAAGTCATGACTTCTTGTTTTTCAGGCATGGTCAGGACTATTCCCTGAACGTTGTGAAGCCCGTGCTTTGTCGCGTTCTCTGTGAAGACCTCTCCAACGCCGGTCCGGTCAATGTAGAAACCATGAACATCACGGAATTCATCATCGGCTAGCTTTAGGTATTCGAGGATCTTGTCGTATTCGGTCCCGAGAGGGAACTGTTTCAGTTGTCGAAGACTAAGATGACGATTCTTCTTCTCGACTACAGCGACAACAGTGTAATCTTTCTTCTGGCCAAGGTCAACCCCGACGTAGAAGTCCCTCGGAACCTGCCCAGGTTTCATCTTTCTAGGAGTAAGATTCAATCCTGTCTCTCCTCCTTCTTGGGACCGTTGAGATCAGGAACATACTCCAACGCTGGGTCGACACAGCTCTCGATCAATCGGTAGCTCAACCATGCTTCTTCATCCGATGAGAATTCTGCAAGCATTTCTCGGTCCCACCTTGATGGGTCCTCGCGTGTCTGCTGCTTCAATTTCTCAACAGTCTCTTTCCTCAACGGACCCTTTGGTTCTAGCGCGTCGTGAAAGCTCACGTGG
>Ga0137378_10001564_pt1 | contig 19384 bp, 22 predicted proteins | sample SagtaG_21_FD_104813 | JGI IMG/M metagenome (GOLD analysis project Ga0137378, IMG submission 104813) | Vadose zone soil microbial communities from Sagehorn Ranch, Mendocino, California, USA - Sage2_L_60_16 metaG | ecosystem: Environmental > Terrestrial > Soil > Vadose zone | place: USA... | reverse complement strand
CCGGCCGCGGTCAGCAGAGCCGCCCGCAGCGCGTGGCGGCCCACCTGGCGGGCGGCGTCCTCGTCGGCCCACCGCTCCAGCCACAGCCGCAGCATCCCGGCCGCCGGCCTGGCCCAGGGGGCGAACCACAGCGCCGCCTCCGCCACGCGCGCCAGGTGCAGCCACCGGTCGTGGCCGGCCCGCAGGTGCGCTGTCTCGTGGGCCAGCACCGCCGTCAGGCCCTCGTCATCGAGGCAGTCGCATAGACCCTGGCTGACCACGACCTGCGGCCGGTGCCCGCCCAGGCTGTAGGCGACCAAGGCGGTCCGGGGCAGGGTCACCAGATCGAACCCGTCCCGGTGCTCGTGTCTCCCGATGCCAGGCTCGACCCGCAGCACGCGGCGCTCCCGCGACGCCCGCCAGGCGTGCACCGTGACCACGCCCGCCGACACTCGCAGCAGTGCCGCCGCGAGCCACGCCACCGCCGCGCCGCCCGGTCCCGGGCCAGCCAGCAGCCGCGGCCAGGCCGCCAGCAGCGGCCGCGGCAGCACCCCGGCAACCGCCGGCACGGCCAGCAGCGCCAGGCCGACGTAGGTGAGCGCGACCGCTCCGGAAAGGCCCGCCGCCACCAAGCGAGCCCGGGCCCGGGGCTCCAGCCCCGCCCGCCACCGCGTGCCCGGCAGGCATACGGCTCCGGCGAGCCCCAGGCCCGCGGCCACCGCCAGGCCCGCCGCCAGCAGCAGCCACGTCATGCCCGGCCCTCTCCGCCGAGCCGGCGGCGCAACTCGGCCCGGTCCTCCTCGCTCAGCCCGGCGGCGAACGCGGCAAGCGCCGCCGGCCGGTCGGCGGCCACCGCCAGCACCTCATCCATCCGCTGCGCCACGAACTGCTCCGGGGTTTGCAGCGCCCGGTAGGCGAAGGCCCGGCCGGTTTTCCTGCGTTCCAGCTGGCCCTTGCGCCACAGCCGGACCAGCACCGTCGTCACCGTCGCCAGGCCCACCGGGCGGCCGGGAGCCATCCGCGCATGCACCTCGCCTGGGGGCAGCCAGCCGCCGTCGTCCCACAGCACGGCCAGCACCGCCCGCTCCAGGCTGCCTCCCGGTGCCCGCCTCAGCACCGGTTCCGCCGCCCCGCCTGCAGGGCCGCCGCCCCGGCTGCCATCATGGCTTCCATCATGGCTTCCAGCATGCCAGAAACCCGGATCCGGGAACGACACCCCGGTGCGCCAGCGTGGCAGCTCAATCGCCAGGCCAGTGTCGTGGATCCGTCTTATCGCCACCGGGGCCGGACATGCTCATTCGCTGTCATCGGTGAGCCGCCAGGGCGAGTGCGGCTGGGTCTGGCGGCAGGCGGCGCTGGTGCGCAGCGCGTAAGCGGGCGCGTCGGCCGGGGCGGGCACCGGGCCGAGGTACTGGCCGGCAGCCGCACTGTTCCCTGGGGGTCGGTGAGTTCGGCCGCGAGGGCCAGGAGCCGGCTCACCGCGGTCGAGCCGCACGGTCGTCGCCGTCTCCGGCGGCCGCAGCTTGTTCCCGCCGCGGATGTTGCCGGCGTGGGTGGCCATCCACTCGACGACCTGCTGATACGCACGCTCGCGGTCGGCCGGCCCCATGGCCTCCAGGTCGCGAGCGAACTCCTCCGTGTCGACGAACAGCAGCACGTACTTCATCTGGCGCCTCCCTTCCGGGCCTAGCCGTAGAGTTCGGTCATCCGCCGCATCATCTCGTCCGGCGTCACGTCCTCCACGTGCGACGCGACGGTCCACCCGTGCCCGAACGGATCGATGATGTGGCCGTCCCGGTCTCCGTAGAACTGATTCTCCGCGGGGCGCTGCACCCTCGCTCCGAGTTCCACAGCGCGGGCGATGACCGCGTCGACGTGCTCGACGTAGATGTATAGCGAGGCGGGAGAGCCGGGCAGGCCGCCGGGCGGCGGTGCCTTGGTCCCGCGCTGGGGGTCCTCGTCCTCGATGATCACGACGGAATCCCCGATCTGGATCTCGGCGTGGGCGATGGTCGCGCCCGGGCCGGGGAAGCGCATGCGCTCGGTCGCGCCGAACACGGCCGCGTAGAAGTCAAGGGCCTTCCCGGCACCGTGGACGGTGAGGCAGGGCGTGACACGGCGATACGAATCCGGGATCGGGCTGGGCGTTGCCGGTGTCGTCATCCCGGTCCTCCTTCATGTTGAAGTCCGTTGTCCCTCTACCAGTCTGACGATCGGCCTGCCGCCCGTTACGACAACCGCGCGGGAGCTTGTCACCTCGCTCGCCCGCGCCGTCTTGGCCTTATCCGGCCAGTCGAGCTGGTGCCTGGAGTCGGCGAGCTTCCCGGAGCTGCTGTGCTTGTCATGCCAGGCCCCGATCTCCGCCATCCACGCCTCCAGGTCAGGCCCGCGCAGCCGCCGGCCCGCCTCGGTGATCATGCCGAGCATCAGGTATTTCATCTCTCGCCGCCGCTAGTCAGTACCCCAGGGTGCCCCGTTGGCACCCTCTCGCTGATTCCACGACGGGCGGGCCGCTGTTTCTGCATGACGCTGCCGGGGCATCGCCGGGTGCGGGCAGATGGCACGCGGGCTTCCGCGCATGACCGGAGGAGAGGGCGCTGCTGCGCTGCGGCACGGCTGGGCGGGCGCGGGAGTTTGACCTGGCTTCCAGGTCGTGCTGCGGCCTTGCGCATGCGTAGCCAACGGACTGGCCCTGGCCCGGCGCGAGCACGCCGCCTTCCCGGAGGCCGCGCGACGTCCCGGCCGCGCGCTGGGTGCCGTCATCCTGCTGGCTCGGGCAGGCACGGAGGTCGCCGTGCTCGCCGAGATGGCAGCCGACCATGCGGTCCGCACGCGGCCACGATCCAGGCGACCTTGCGGACCGCGATTATGAACCTCGCCCGAGCAGGTGCCCGGGCCGCGGCCTTCGACGCCGGCAGCCCCGCCGCCCTGACCCGCATCCAGCGGCTGCTTACCCCGCTCCCCGCCGCCCCGGGCCCCGGGATCCGCCGGGGGTGGCGCCGTACGGCCTGGTGGGTGCCTGCGCCATCGGGCGGTCCGGTCAGCTGGTTCTTCCGCGGGCCCGGTGGGGTACTGCCGGGCGCATGGCCCTTCAGTTGCCCGAGTGCCATGCCTCGCAGCCGGTTTCGGGCGCGGTCAGCGCGGCTGGGCTGCCTGGATGATGCCGTACACGACCTGTGCGATGCGGTCGGCGGCCTGGCCGGGGTCGGGCTGGCCAGCATCGAGCCAGGCCATGACCGCCTCGATGGCGACCGCGGGGATCAGCCGGGCTGCCCAGTCCAGCCAGGGCCCTGCCGGTATCTGCCCGGCCAGGTCACGCCTGGCCACTTCGGCCGAGGCAGCGGTGAGGCTGTCGGCCTGTCCGCGGAACTCCGGCTCCCGGGCGGCGTGCCGGAACAACAGCCGGAACGCCCCCGGATCGGCGGCGGCGGCGCGGACCAGGGCCGGGATGGCATCGTCGCCGTAGTCGCCGGTGCCCACCGTCTCGGCCAGCCGGGCGCAGGCCCGGTCCAGGACCGCACGGTACATGTCGGCCTTGGAGTCGAAGTGCCGGTAGAGGATCACCCGGCTGATCCCGGCCTCCGCGGCGACGTCGTCCAGGCTGGTCGCGGCGAACCCGGCGCGGGCGAACGACCGGGTGGCGGCGGCGAGAATCTGCTCGCGCCGCTCGGCACGGCGCAGCCGGCGCACCCGTTCCGCCGGAACCGCGTCTGCCCGTATCGCGGCCGGATCGCTCCCAGGCATTAGTACCCTCACTCCTCTTGTTTACGGAGGAGTATACAAGTAGCTTAGTTTAAGTCAGAGTATACAAACTGTAGTACACAAGGAGGCGGACGTGACGGCCCTCATCCAGCTGCCGTTCGAGCAGAGGCACCCGCTGGAGGCCGCGCCCCAGCTGCGGGCGCTGCAGGCCCGGGGCTCGATCCACAAGATCCGCACCGCGACCGGTGACCCGGCGTGGCTGGTCACCGGATATCAGGACGTGCAGCGGCTGCTAGCCGACCCCCGGCTCGGCCGCTCCCACCCGGACCCGGCCAGCGCCGCACGCACCGGGGAGTCCGCGCTGTTCGGCGGGCCGCTCGGGAACTACCAGACGGAGGAAGCCGACCATGCCCGGATGCGCTCCCTGCTCCAGCCGCACTTCGCGCCGGGGCGGATACGCGCGCTGCGGCCGCGGGTCGAGGCGCTGACCGGCGGCCTGCTCGACGGGCTGGCCCGCCGTGACCCGCCGGCCGACCTCATCGAGGCGCTCGCCGTTCCGCTGCCGATCCTGGTCATCTGCGAGTTGCTCGGCGTGCCCTATGACGACCGGGGCCGGTTCCGCGGCTGGACCCGCGCCGCCGCTGACGTACGCGACCGGGCCCGCTCCGAAGAAGGGCTCGCCAGCCTGTTCGGCTACGGCCAGCAGCTGGTGGCCCGCAAGCGCGAGCATCCCGGCGACGACGTCATCTCGCGCCTGTGCGCCACCAGCGGAGCCGGTGACGACGAGATCGCCGCGCTGTCGATGGCCCTGCTGTTCGCCGGACACGAGACCACCGTCGTTGCCATCGGCCTCGGCTCGCTGCTCCTGCTCACCCGCCCGGGGCAGCGGGACGCCCTCCGCGACGATCCCAGCCTGATACCCGCCGCGGTGGAGGAGATGCTGCGGGCACCGGGCAAGGGCGGCGGCGGCATCCCCCGGTACGCGCGGGCCGATGTGGAGATCAGCGGGGTCACGGTCCGCGCCGGGGACCTCGTGCTGCTGGACAACGGCGCGGCCAACCACGACGAGTCCGTCTTCGGTGATCCTGACCGGTTCGACATCACCCGCCAGGCCGCGTCCCACCTCACCTTCGGCCACGGCCGGCACTACTGCATCGGTGCGCCGCTGGCCCGGATCGAGTTGCAGGCCGTCTTCTCCCAGCTCATACCGCGCTTCCCGGCAATGCGCCTGGCCGTGCCGGCCGGGGAACTCAGGCTCAACAGCGATGTGCTGACCGGCGGCCTCGCCGAGCTTCCCGTGAGCTGGTGAACCCCGGCGATGACCAGCATGAACCATCCGGTCTTCGCCCGGCTCTACCCGCGCATGAGCCAGGCCATGGACCAAGGCGGCATAGCCGGCCACCGCCAGGCGCTGCTCGCCGGGCTGGCTGGCGAAGTGATCGAGATCGGCACCGGCGACGGGAAGAATTTCCCCGCTACCCGCCCACCGTCACCAGGGTCCAGGCCGTAATCCGGACAAACCGGGCGCATAAAAATGACCTGAAATGGTAAAACTCCAGGTCAGAAACGGGTGCGCCGCCAGGGACTTGAACCCCGAACCCGCGGATTAAGAGTCTGCTGCTCTGCCAGTTGAGCTAGCGGCGCGCGTGCCGGGCTATGCTATGACGTGCCGGGCTGTACGGCAAACCGGGAGACCCGCTGTCGCGTGGTGCCGCCCGCTACCGGCCCGTACCGGGACATCCGAGCAAACATGGAGCAAACATGGGTGTGGCCGATGTCCGGCACAGCCAGGACAGCAGCGTCTCCCAGAGCTGGACCGGCGGCCCGGAGTTTCGCGGAAGCGGCGGGTACGGTCCGTAATCGCCGCTGCTGGCGTGGATGCAAGGTGGGGGCACTGCCGCAGTGGGGACACTGCGGCAGCTCATGGCAGATCGCGAGACTCAGGTACACGAGCGCTTGGTGAGGCGGCCTGGCCGGAGAGGCTCGCTGCTGCATGTAGCGATTGACCTCGGGTAGACCTGCGGTATACCTCCCGTGGACCTGGGCACGATCTTCTTCTTGAAAGCTCATCGGGCTTGGTGTTCCTGCTCGACGGCGTGGATCTCGCCAGACAGCGTCCACGTTCCGCCGGGGACTTGCCGGCGCAGGACCTGTCCGGCCATGCACAGGTGATCGGCCGGGTTCCATTGCACCCCGGTTCCGCGCGGGTGGACGAGCATGTCGGTGACGCCGAGGACCGCGCTCCTCATTGAGCAATGTCTGTGCGATCGGGCCTGCCGGCCGCCCGGTGGCAACGGCTAGCCGGGCGGCGATCTCGGCGACCGCCCCCTGGTTACCGTGGGCCTGGAACGCGGCGACGGTGCTGTCCATGAGCGCCTTGACCAGTTCTGGGTCAGCGCCCACCGTCTTGGCGCGCGGATGGCTGAGGGCCAGGAAGACCGCGAACGGCGTTGCGGGGGCGGGCTGACCGGCGGTGTGTGCCTCCGCGTGGTGGACGGCGAGCCACACCTGCTCCAGCCGCCTGGCCGAAGGGAACCGGCCGAGATCAGCTCCGCTGAAGCCGGCCAGGCGCCGGACGGGCCGCCAGTGGCTGAGGTTGCTGCCGGGGCTGATTAGCCGGTACTGGTAGGAGCAGGCGCATCGCGAGCGGCGTGCTGGCCAGAGGTGAGCCGTTCATAGGGGATGTAGCGGGTGTCCCACAGCCATACCTGCTGCCGGTCATCGCCGGGTCCATCGATCTCCCATTCCTGGCCTGCCGGCGTGCCGGGGGAAGCAGCGCCATCTGCCTGGGCCGATGCGGCGGGCTGAGTTGGTCCAGGCTGCTGGCCGGAGAGCGCGTCCCTCAGCGGCTGGCATGTCCCGCAGCGTTCGGCGACCGCGCCGGTCCGGGATGGCGCCCATCGATCAAGTTCCGTTAGCGTGCCGGAGCAGACCTTGATGTAGGGACCAGTGAGCGGGGGCCTGCTGGTGATCGTGCCGCAGGTGGCGCGGTGCACCCGGGCGTAGCCGCGCCGGCTACGACCGATGTTGATCACGTAGCCGTCGGGGTGCGCCGCCACCCAGCCCAGGTAATCGGCGTCCCTGTCCCGGAACTCCTCAATACTCATCACCCGCATTCTCGCGCTAGTGACCGGCGCCCAGGTGATGGCGGTGTCGTTGCGCCCGGCCTCCAGCATCACGGCGGGCTGGCCGCGGCCCGCTTCGGCCCAGCGAACCGTGCGCCCGCCGAGCCAGACCCCGCCGCGGGCCACCCCGCCTGGCACGAGCTCGTTCAGCGCATCCAGCACAGCATCAGGCACAAGTCATCTCCGACCGCTCCGGCCGGGGCCCGCCAGGCCCGCCGTGGTCACCGCGGCCGGGGATCGTGCGCGCCGAGGAGGCGGAGGAAGCTGTGGTGCACGGCGTGGGTGGCCTCGTCGGTGGTCATCTGCCCGGCTTTGACCTGTTCTTCGGCGGCGCGGCCGAGGGCCAGGCTGGCGGCCAGCAGCCAGCCAGGGGGCAAAGTCGGGTCGAAGTCGCCGCTGTCCTGCCCGCGCCGGATGATCTCCAGCAGCCGGCCGAGAACCGGTCCGTGCCGGCCTGCGTCCTGATCCGGGCTGACGGCGGGCAGGTGCCACAGGAACGGGTAGCGGGCCGCCGCCTGCCAGCCGGCGTCCAGCAGCCGGGTCAGCGCCACGGCCGGCGGCCCCTCGTCAAGCCCGGCGGCCTCGAACGCCGCAGTCACTTCGGCGGTGGCCCGCTCGACGACGGCGTCGAGCAGCGCCTCCCGGGAGGGGAAGTGGGCGTAGACGGTCTGCCGGGTGATCCCGGCGGCCCGGGCGATGTCCTCCACGCTCGCCTCCGGCTGCGCGCTCAGCACCTCGGCCGCCGCCTGCAGGATCGCGGCGATGCTCTGCCTGGCGTCGGAGCGCTGCCGCCTCCGCCTCACCTGCGGCCCGGCTGAGCCAGTCGTGATGACCTCCTTAGGTTTGACAAGCCTGTAAGAAATAATCTAGCTTTGACCATAGTGTAAGAGATAACGGAAGGGAGGGGAAGCCCTCATGAGCATCGCGGAAGCTAGCGCGGCAGCGGCCGCCCGGCATCACGCGCCGCCGGGCGGCGCTGCCCTGGCGATCGAGGCCGCCGGGCTGGTGAAACGGTTCGGCGCCACCCCGGCGCTGGCCGGGGTGGACCTGGCAGTCGCGCCGGGCACCGTGTACGGCCTGCTCGGCCCGAACGGCGCGGGCAAGACCACCACGGTGCGGATCCTCGCCACCCTGCTGGCCCCCGGCGGCGGCACCGCCACGGTGGCGGGCTTCGACGTCGCGGCCCAGTCCGCCGCGGTGCGCCGCCGGATCGCGCTCGCCGGGCAGGCCGCCACCGTGGACCAAGATCTGACCGGGGCGGAAAACCTCATCCTGCTGGGCCGGCTGGCCGGGCTGGGCCGCAAGGCGGCCAGGGCCCGCGCAGCCGAGCTCCTCGCCGGGTTCGGGCTGGGGAAGCCGGCGGCCCGGCAGGTGAAGACCTATTCCGGGGGGATGCGCCGCCGCCTCGACCTGGCCGCCAGCCTCATCGTGGCCGCCGAGGTGTACTTCCTGGACGAGCCGACCACCGGCCTGGACCCGGCCAGCCGCGCCCAGGTGCACCAGATCGTCCGCTCGATCGCGGCGGCCGGCGCGACCGTGCTGCTGACCACCCAGTACCTGGAGGAGGCCGACCAGCTCGCCGGCCGGATCGCGGTCATCGATCACGGCACGGTCATCGCCGAGGGCACGCCCGGCCAGCTCAAGGCCTCGGCCGGCGGCGGAGTCCTGCGGATCAGGCTGGCCGACCCGGCGCAGCGAGCAGACGCCGGGCCGGTTCTCAGCCGGCTGCTCGGCGTGCCCGTCCAGGCCGGGACCGATCCGGCGGCGCTGACCGCCACGATCCCCGCGAGCCCCTCGGGACGGCCGGCCAGCGAGCGCGCGGCGGCCGCTGTCACTGAGCTTGCCCGCTGCGGCATCGCCGTCGGCGAGTTCGCCCTCGGCCAGCCCAGCCTGGACGAGGTGTTCCTCGCCCTCACCAGCAGCACCGGCAGCGGCAACGCGAGGGAGGCAACGTCATGACCGAGGCCACCACCGTCCCGGCCCTTCCCGCCACGCGGGCAGACCCGCCGCTGCCCGGCCCCCCGGCCGGGCCGAGGCCGGCGCCGCCTGGGGCCTGGGCAGCGTCGGCCGCCTTCGGCTGGCGCGCCCTGCTCAAGATCAGGCACGTCCCCGAGCAGCTGTTCGACGTGATCGCCATCCCGGTCGTGTTCACGCTGATGTTCACCTACCTCTTCGGTGGCGCGCTGGCCGGCTCGCCCGGCCGCTACCTGCAGTTCATCTTGCCCGGCACGCTGGTGATGGCCGTGCTGCTGGTCACCATGTACGCCGGGGTGGGGCTGAACACCGACGTCTCCAGCGGGATATCCGAGCGGTTCCGCGCCCTTCCCATCTGGCGCCCCGCGCCGATCGCCGGCGCCCTGCTCGGCGACATCGCCCGCTACCTTCTGGCCGGCGGGCTGGTCATCGTTTTCGGCGCCGCCATCGGGTTCCGCCCGGCCGGCGGCGCGCCCGGCGTCCTCGCCGGGCTCGGGCTCTTGCTGGTGTTCGCGCTCAGCCTGTCCTGGGCCTGGACCGCCCTCGGCCTGCTCCTGCGCACCCCGCAGGCGGTGATGAGCGCCGGCACCGTCGTGCTGTTCCCGCTGACCCTGGCCAGCAACGTCTTCGTCTCCCCGCAGACCATGCCCGGCTGGCTGCAGGCTTTCGTTAACGTCAACCCGGTCAGCCACCTGGTCACCGCCGAGCGGGGCCTGATCGCAGGCCAGGCCGCGCCGGGTGAGGTGGCCTGGGTGCTGCTCGCCGCGGCCGCCCTGGCCGCGGTGTTCGCCCCCCTCACGGCCTGGCTCTACGGGGGGAAGCGGTGAGCGCGGCCCGGGTCGGCGAGGAGGGCAATAACGTGGCCGGCCGGGTCAGGCCGGCCGGCCACGCCGAGGTGCGGTACCTGGCCCGGCACATGGTCATGGGCCTGACCGTCCAGTTCCTGCTGGGCATGGCCGTCAATCTCATCGGCCAGCCGTCCGAGACCACGGGGGACGCCCGCATCGCCAGTACCGTCTTCCTGGCCGCGCACGCGCTCGTATCTGCGGGCATGGTCATCGGCGCGGCCCAGGCCGTCAGGGCCGCAGCGTACCTGGGCGGCCCGTGGCGCAGTCCGGCGATCTGGGGTGCGGCCGCCATCGCCGCCACCGTAGCCGCCGGCGTCGTCACCACGATCACCACAAGCAACTGGTGGTCATACGCCATGGCGGCCGGCTTCATCGCCTCACTGCTGATCTACGGCAGCTTCCTCCTCCCGGTCAGGGCCCCGGCGCCGCACCCGGATGAGTGACCGAACACGGGGAACTACCACGGCACGGTAGAACCGCGGTGGACTCGCAGACGGTGAACGCGTTCGGGAACTGTTCCACACCGCGCCGGGGCCCCGATCTCAAGTGGCACAGTCCGCATCCCGGTGAGCGGGTGACGGCGGCGTCCTCGGTGCGAGGCGGCAGGTCCTGGTTGGCGTCAGTGGTGCTCGTCGCTGAGCCGGGTGGCCTCCAGGTCGAGGCCGCGCTGCAGCCGCTGGCGGATCGCCGCGCTGATGGTGCCGTCCTCGTAGAGCCGGGTGAGTTCGGCGTTCTCCGCGCCGATGAGATCCCGGCGCAGTTCCCGTTCGGTCAGGCCGCCCGGTTCCGGCGCGTGGGTGCCGTCGATGCGGGCGCGGGTGTGCCCGATGCGGGCCTGCAGGCTGGCGCGGACCCGGTCGATCACGGCGTCCGGGGCGGCCGCACCGTCGGCGACCTCGTCGAGCCGGGCCAGGGCCGCCTCGGCCAGCCGCAGCTGGGCGAGGGTTTCCTCGTGGCGCGCGGTGGCGGGCCGGGCGATCCCGGCGAACCGGGCCAGCGGTTCCAGGGTGAGGCCCTGCACGATGAGCGAGATCACGATGACCGTGGTGGCGAGCACCAGGATGAGATCACGCTCTGGCAGGGGTGCCCCGCTGGCTGTCGTCAGCGGAATGGACAGGGCCGCGGCCAGCGGCACGACCCCGCGGGTGCCCGCCCAGGACACCACGGCGGGCACCGGCCAGGACGGGCGCCGGGTGCCGGCGCGCCGCTGCAGGACGGCCGACAGCGGGAAGACCCACAAGATCCGCGTGGCGATCAGCGTGCCAGCGACCGCGAGCGCTTCGGCCGGCCACGCCCCGGCATAAGACAGGGCCCGGATCAGGGCGGGTAGTTGCAGGCCGATGAGGCTGAACACCACGCTTTCCAGCAGGAAGATGACCGTCTGGTAGACCGCGTGCAGCTGCAGCCGCGTCTGGGCGGTGGTGATCCGCGCCCGCCGCGCGCCGATGGCCAGCCCCGCGACGATCACCGCCATCACGGGCGAGACGTGCCGTGCCGCGCCGAGCACGTACGCCGCATACGGGGTGATGAGCGCCAGCACGGTTTCCAGCACCGGATCGGTGACATGGCGGCGCACGGCGATCACCCCGGCCGCGACCACGCCCCCCGCTGCCGCGCCGCCGGCCGCCAGGACCGCGAACTGCCCGGCACCGTGCAGCAGCATCCCGCCCGCCGAGATCCCGGCTGTTCCGGCGACCGCGATGGAGACTGCGATCTGGAACAGCACCAGGCTGGTCGCGTCGTTGAACAGGCTCTCGGCCTGCACCAGCGCCTGCACCCTGGGCGGCAGCGACAGCCGCCGCCCGAGCGCGCTGACCGCGACCGGGTCCGTGCTGGCCAGCACCGCGCCGAGCACGAACGCCATGCTCGCCGGAACGGCAGCCACCGCTCCGGTCACGGCGGCGACCGCAGCCGCCGACGCGAGCACCAGGCCCGCCGCCAGCACGGCGACCGGCCGCCACACCGCGCGCAGGTCCCGCCAGGGCAGTTCCTCGCTGGCCGCGTACAGCAGCGGAGGCAGCACGACCAGGCTGACCACATCAGGTGCCACCCGGACCGGGGGCACGCCCGGCAGCAGGCCGACTGCCAGCCCCGCGATCACCAGCAGCGAGGGGGCCGGGACCCGCAGCCGCCCGGCGAAAGCCGCGACCACCGTGCCCAGCACGACGAGGAAGAGAACAGTCTCCACGCTGCGCATGCCGCTGACCTCGCCCGCTCGACCCACGGTGGTTGCCGACCAGACTTCCCGGCGCGCCACTACCACCCTACCGGGCACCGGCTCCGGCACCGGGCCGGCCGGGCCGGGCATGGAGGTCCCGGACTCGTCCCGCGCCGGGTACACGGCTGACGGAGATTGACCAGCTACCGAACAATCGTTTAGTATTCTGTACATGCGTTCAGTACCGGATGACCGGACGGCGCGGGCGATCATCCGCGATGAGGCGCTGCGGCTGTTCGCGGCGCGCGGGCCGGACGCGGTGACGGTGCGGCAGATCGCCGCGGCGGCGGGGGTGTCCCCGGCGCTGGTCGTGCATCACTTCGGCTCGAAGGAGGGGCTGCGGGAGGTGGTCGATCAGCATGTGCTGGGCCTGTTCGAGGCGATGCTCGGCGAGATGACCGGCGACGGCGCCCCGGACCTGTATGACCCGGCGGCGAGCGGGTCGCTGGCCGAGGCGATGGTGCGGCATCTGCCGCCGGGCTCCCCGGTGCCGGCATACCTGCGCCGGCTGCTGCTCGCTGACGGTGACGCCGGCCGGCAGTTGTTCCGGCGCATGTACGAGATCAGCACCATGCTGGTCGACTCTCTGGTGAAAGCCGGCCTGGCGGCCCCGGGTGCGGATCCTGCGGTGCGGGTGGCCTTCCTGATGGCCAACGACCTGGCCGTGCTGCTCCTGCGAGAGCATCTCGCGGACGTGCTCGGGGTCGACCCGCTGTCGGGGGAGGGCATGGCGCGCTGGGCCCGCGAAATGCTGGCGATCTACGCCGCCGGGCTGCCCGCCGCGCCCGGGGACGGGCAGCCATGAGCGCGCTCGTTCCGGCCAGCGCCACGGCGCAAGGTGCCCGGTGCGCGCCGGCCGAGGGCGCCCAGGCCAGTTTCCCGATCACAGGCGGGCGATGCGCCCAGCCGGGAAGGAGATGAAGGAGATGATGCCGGTGTTCGGCCATCACGCAAGTGCTGCCGGGGCGATGCCAGGCGAGACGTCAGCGCCTGGCGTGCTGCTGGAGGCCAGGGACGTGCGCAAGGCCTATGGCAGGCATGAGGTGCTCCGCGGCGTGGACCTGGCGGCCGGGCCGGGGCAGCTGATCGCCGTGGTAGGGGAGAACGGGGCCGGGAAGTCCACCCTGCTGAAAATCCTGGCCGGCACCCTGGCCGCGGACGGCGGCAGCGTCCGGCTCGCCGGGACGCTGGGCTACTGCCCGCAAGACCCGGTGCTCAACGACAATCTCACCGTCGACCAGCACCTGCGCTACTTCGCCGCCGCCTGCCGGCTCCCGGCCCTGGACCGGGCTGAGGAGCTGGCCGGCCAGCTGGGGTACGCCCAGCTGCGGCGGGAAGCGGCCGGGACGCTGTCTGGCGGCACCCGGCAGAAGCTGAACCTCACCCTGGCCCTGATGCGCGACCCCGACGTGCTCCTGCTCGACGAGCCCTACCAGGGCTTCGACTGGGAAACCTACCTGCGGTTCTGGGATCTGGTCACGGACCTGCGCGCCCGCCGCAAGGCCATCGTGATCATCACCCACCTGGTCTTCGAACAGGAACGCTTCGACCTGCTCGCCGACCTGTCCGGCGGCCGGCTCACCCGCCGCGCGCCGTCGGGGAAGGATGACCATGCCCGCCGCTGACCTCGCTGCCGCCCCTGCCACCCCGCCGGCTGCCCGGCGGGGGCCGGCGTTCGCCCAGTTCCCGACCGCGTGGCGGTTCGCGCTGCGGAACCAGACCCGCAACCGGCTGGCCGGGCTGCTGCTCGTGGCGTTCGTCCCGGCCTGGTACCTGCTGATGGCCGCGCTGACCGGGCACCAGATCCTGCGCTTCCGGCTGTTTTCCACCGGCCAGGTCCTGGCTGTGGACGGCCGCCACCTGACCCTGATCAGCGCCGGGCTGAGCTCGCTGACCCTCATTACCGGCTTCGCCGTGTTCGCCGCGATACGCAGAACGCTGGCCTTCGACAAGCGGCTCGTGTTCGCCGGCTACCGGCAGGCCACCCTGATCGCCGCCAAGACAGCGGCCATCGCCATCGTGGCCGCCGGGGTGGCCGGCTACACCGCCGCCGTGTTGCTGGTGTTCTGGCGCGCGGGCCTGGCGGGCTGGCTGGCCATCGCGGCCGCCTACGCCGTCATCGCCCTCACCTACGGAGCGCTCGGCCTGCTACTGGGCGTCCTGGTCAAGGGCGACCTGGAAGGCTTCTTCCTGATCATCATGGGCTCGCTGATGGACACCTTCCTGCAGAACCCGCTCGGCAACCCCATCGCCAACAAGCCGATCCTGGAATGGTTCCCCTCCTTCGGCCCCATGCAGTTCGCCGTCGGCGGAGCGTTCGGACACGCCACCCTGTGGGGCCACCTGGCCCTCGGCCTGGCCTGGGCCGGTGCCTTCACCATCGCCGGGCTGGTCATCTTCCGCCTCAGGACCCGCAGCCGCAGGCACCCCACCTGACGCGGTCACCGGGCGCCAGCGGAGTGATCAGCCAGCCGAAGCGCGCGGCAGGTCAGTGCTTGTTGCGGTACAAGCGCAGCGCGAGGGGGGCGAAGATGGCGGTGAGCGCGGCGGCTGCGGCGAGGGCCCACTCGATCTGGCCTGCCGTGGCGGTGCCTGACATCAGCCCGCGGCTGGCGGTGACGAGGTGGGTGACCGGGTTGAGGCGGGCGGCGGCGCGCAGCCACGGCGGCATGGTCAGCGGGGGAACGAAGATGTTGCTGATGAACGTGAGCGGGAACAGCAAGGTGAAGCCGGCGCTCATGACCGCGCTGGGGGTGCGCAGGATCAGCCCGAGGGCGATCCAGGCCCAGGACAGGCTGGAGGCGAACACCACGACGAGGCCCACTGCGGCGAGCACGCCGGCGGCGCCGCCGCGGGGGTGAAAGCCGATGGCCAGGCCCAGCCCGATGACCAGGGCCGAGGCGAGCAGGTAGCGGCCGGCGTCGCCGAGCAGGCCTCCGGCGATCGGGGCGGCCCCGCCGGATCGGCAGCGAGCGGAACCGGTCGAAAGTGCCGGCGGACAGGTCCCTGTTGAGGGTGACCCCGCTGTAGACGGTGAGGAACAGCACCGCCAGCGCGAGGCTGCCGGGCAGCAGGAACTGCAGGTAGGCGTGGGGTGACCCGGCCAGCGCGCCGCCGAACAGGTAGGTGAACATCAGCGTGAACAGCAGCGGGATCCCGATCACGTCGGCGAGCTGCTCGGGGACGTGCCTGATCTTCAGCAGCGCACGCCAGCCGAAGGTGAGCGACGCCGCCAGCATGCCCGGGGGTGCCGGCCGTGGCTGCAGGGATACTGCCGCGTGCAGGATTCCGCGGCCGGCGGCGGGCGCGGTCATCGCCCGGTCTCCATCGTGAAGGTCGCGGCGTGGGCGGGGTGGCCGGTCAGGGCGAGGAACACCTCATCCAGGCTGGGCTGGCTCAGCGCGAAGCCGGTGACTGCGATGCCGGAGCGCGACAGCTCGGCGAGGGCACGCGCGGCGCGCCCGCCCATGTCCGGTTCACCGTTCCGGGCGGGGATTGTGGCCGACAGTGCCGCGGTGCCAGATTCCTGGCGCGCTGGCACGCCGAGTTCCCGCGACAGTATCCGCTGCGCCTCGGCTTGCCGGGCGGGGTCGGCTAGCTGGACCCGCAGGGTGCCGGTGCCGGCCGAGGCCTTCAGCTGCCCGCTGGTGCCCTCGGCGATGACCGTGCCGTGGTCGATGACGGCGATCCGGTCGGCGAGGCGGTCGGCCTCTTCAAGGTACTGGGTGCTGAGCAGCACCGTCGTGCCGCGGGCGACGACCGCCCGCACGATGTCCCAGACCTGCCTGCGGCTTGCCGGGTCGAGGCCGGTGGTCGGCTCATCGAGGAACAGCAGGTCCGGGGTGACGATGACGCTCGCCGCGATATCCAGGCGGCGGCGCATGCCGCCGGACAGCATCAGCACCGGGCGGCTGGCCGCCGACGCGAGGCCGAACGCCTCCAGCAGCTCGCCCGCCCGCCGCCTCGCGTTCCGCCAGGAGTGACCCCACAGGCGGCCCAGCAGCACGAGATTCTCCGCCGCGGTCAGGTCCTCATCGGCCGAGGCGAACTGGCCGGTGAGGCTCACCCTGCGGCGCACCAAGCCCGCCTCACGCACGACGTCGCGGCCGAAGACGCGTGCCGTGCCGCCGTCTGGCCGCAGCAGTGTGGCCAGGATGCGGATGGTCGTGGTCTTGCCCGCCCCGTTCGGTCCCAGGAAGCCGTAGACGCAGCCGGCCGGCACGGCCAGGTTGACGCCGTCGACCGCGCGTGTCTTCCCGAACGCCTTGGTCAGGCCGGACGTCTCGACGGCCAGGTCGCCCGGTCCTGGTTCGTGCGGTGCGGGCATGATGCCGACTCTAGTTGTAGTCTGTCCAGATGGCCAGTTCTGCTGGACAGTCCATGCGGCCAAATGAGCGGGGCCGCGGTTCTGCCGTGACGCGGCAGCGCCTCCTGGCGGCGGCGGCGGAGCTGATCGCCGAGCTCGGCTGGGGCCGTGTCACCACCCGCGCGGTCGCGGCCCGGGCCGGCCTGCCGCACGGCGCCGTGAGCTACCACTTCCGCGGCAAGCAGGAGCTGCTCGCCGAGGCAGCGCTGCGCACCGTCGAGCAGGCGTTCCCCATCGCCGAGCTGGAAGCCCTGGAGACCATGGCCGACCTGATGGCTGTGGCCAGCGCGCGCCTCGGCGATCGGGAGGCGATCGACCCGGTGCTGTCCGCGGTGATGCTCGAAGCCATGCGGGAATCGGCGCGTGATCCCGCCCTGCGCGAGCGCATAGCCGCGCTGGAACGCGAATACCGGCGGCTGCTGGCTGAGCTGGTCCGCGCCGAGCAGCAACACGGGGCCGTCTCCGCAGACGCGCCACCCTCTGCGCTGGCCACCCTTCTCGCAGCCGCCGCGGACGGACTGCTGCTGCACGCCCTCCTGGACCCCGGCGTAGACATCACCGGGGCCCTCACCGCGCTGCAAACGCTGCTGACCAGGTGAATCCAAAGGCTGGGCCGCCGGGACGCGCCCGGGCGAGACCTGGGTGAAAGACGCGGCACCGCGGCAGGTGACGGAAAAGGAGGCGAGCTGGCATGGCGCTGACACCGGGCCAGGCCAGGCGGTTCTATGACCGGTTCGGGCGGGCCCAGGACCTGCAGGCATTCTACGAGGACAGGGCCATCGGCGAGCTCCTCGCCCACGCCTCCTTCCCTGCGGCCCGCTCGGTTTTCGAGCTGGGCTGCGGCACCGGGCGCCTGGCCCGCGACCCTCCTGGCCCGCGAACTGCCGGCGGACGCCCGCTACCTGGGGGCCGACATCAGCGGCACGATGACATGCCTGAGCCGGGCGCGCCTGCGCGGGTTCGGCCGCCGCGCCCAGGTGATCAGGGCGGACGGGACCATGCGTTTTCCCGTCGCTGACGGCGGGTGGGACCGGTTCCTGGCGGTCTACGTGTTCGACCTGCTGAGCGCCCAGGAGGCGAGGGCGGCGGTGGCTGAGGCCAGCCGGCTGCTGCGGCCCGGTGGGTTGCTGTGCGCGGTCAGCCTGGCACCCGGCACGACGCCCGTCACCAGGCTGGTCTCCCGGGCGTGGGCAGCGGTCTGGCGCCGGGCGCCCGGCCTGGTCGGGGGATGCCGGCCCATCAGCCTCCGCCCGTTTCTTGGCGGCTGGCACGTCGAGCACCACGCCCTGGTCAGCGCCTGGGGACTCACCTCCGAGGTCGTCATCGCCGCCCGCTGACCCGGCGAGGCCCGCTGCCAGATGCTGCTCACTGTCACCGGCCCGGCGCGGCAGGGGCATCGGCAGCCAGCCGGCAACTGGGCATCGCTGCCGATCCTGCTGACCAGGCCGGGCACCCTGTGCTGGCCCGCTGTCGGCGGCTCGTCCCGGTCACCTGGATCTGCCGTGCGGGCGTAAGATGCAGTAGCTGATAGACGCATAATGCACTTATCGCAGTAAGCAAGTAAAATAAGGGCATGGGCGTGACTGAGCAGGTAGCAGACCAGGCTGCGGTGGATGCGGTGCTGACCGCGAGCCGCACGCTGATCGCGGTGGCCACCCAGTCGCTGGGCGCCGCGGCGGAGGACACGACGATTGCGCAGTACCGGGCGCTGGTGGTGCTCGCCTCCCGCGGGCCGCAGCGGGTGAGCGACCTCGCCGCGGCGCTGGGGGTCACGCCGTCCACGGCGGGGCGGATGTGTGACCGGCTGGTGCGCAAGGGCCTGATCCGCCGGCACCGCGCCCGGGCGGACCGCCGCGCGGTGCAGGTATCGGTCACCGCCGCCGGCCGGGAGGTGGTGGACCAGGCGACCGCCCGCCGGCGGGCGCTGATCGCCGGCATCCTGGCCAAGCTTCCGGCCGTGCAGCAGTCGGCGGTGGCCGCCGCCCTGGAGTCGTTCGCCGCCGCCGGGGAGATCCCCGACCGCCAGTGGCCGGCGGGTCCGGCCGCCCCGCCGGCGGTGCCGCCTGCCACGACGAATCGTTAGCCGGCGCGCGCCGGCGGTGCCGAGGGAGGATCCTGACCGGTCAGGCGGCGGGCGAGCTGCGGGGACCAGCGCGGTGGGCCGGCCGGGTGAGTGGCTGGCTGCGGGGCTCACGGGGCGGGCTGTTCGCGATCGCGCTCGTGGCAGGCGCAGGCTCGGGGCTGGGCGCGGTCGCGTTCCGGGACCTGATCTACTTCTTCACCTGGCTGGCCACCGGTCACGCCCAGTTCGGCCAGCAAGGCCGCGTCGGCAGTGCTCACTTTCCCTGGCTCGGCCTGGGGTTCTTCATCGTGATACCGGTCGTCGGCGGGCTGGTCTACGGCCCGCTGATCTACCGGTACGCGCGGGAGGCCCGCGGGCATGGCGTGCCCGAGGTGATGGTCGCAGTGGCCGGGAGCGGCGGCCGGATCCGGCCTCAGGTCAGCGTGGTCAAGGCGGTCGCCTCCGCGCTGTGCATCGGGGCAGGCGGGTCGGTCGGCCGGGAGGGCCCGATCGTGCAGATCGGGTCCGCGCTGGCCTCCAGCCTCGGCCAGCAGGTGCGGATGCCGGAGAACCGGCTGCGGATCCTGGTCGCCTGCGGCGCGGCCGGCGGGATCGCCGCCACGTTCAACGCGCCGATCACCGGGGTGTTCTTCGGCGTGGAGATCATCTTGCAGGCGTTCTCCATCGAGGGGATCTTCACCGTGATGCTGTCGGCGATGGTCGCCGACCTGGTCAGCCGGCAGTTCCTGGGCAGCGCGCCGTTCCTGTCCGGATTCCCGCCCGGCATCGCGCTGCACCACGCCCGCAACTACCTGCTCGTCGCGGTCCTCGCGGTGATCGCGGCCCTGCTCGGCATGGCGTTCGCGAAGATCCTCTACGCGACCGAGGACATCTGCGACCGGATCTGGGAGAACCGCCCGGAATGGGCCCGCCCCGCCGCCGGGGGGATCGCGCTCGGGGCGCTGCTGCTCGCCCTCCCGCAGATGTACGGCGTCGGCTACCCGGTCATGTGCAACGCCGTCGGCGGCGGCTACGGGCTGTGGTTCCTGGTCCTGCTCGCGGCCGGGAAGATCATCGCGGCCAGCCTGACCATCGGCATCGGCGGATCGG
>Ga0137378_10001563_pt1 | contig 19387 bp, 15 predicted proteins | sample SagtaG_21_FD_104813 | JGI IMG/M metagenome (GOLD analysis project Ga0137378, IMG submission 104813) | Vadose zone soil microbial communities from Sagehorn Ranch, Mendocino, California, USA - Sage2_L_60_16 metaG | ecosystem: Environmental > Terrestrial > Soil > Vadose zone | place: USA... | reverse complement strand
GACAGCTTTCCCTTGGGGGAAAACGCTGCAGACGGTCACTAAAGCATAGGCAGTCAATGCAACGAACACACCGCGCAGGCTGACATAAATGCGGGTCAACATTCCAAGCCTCCGAATACACGCCGCTTTGCAACCGACGGACGATATCACTACCATTTCGAGTGATCAAGTTGACGTAATACCGATATCTCGTAGAAGTGACTTCAACTCCCGAGAAGTCGCTAGCGTTGATCGGAAGTCCGAGGCGAGACATGTAGAGGTAAAAGCCGGATGCATATTGCCGAGGACTCTCGATAAAGCGACTTGAAGGAGGCCGCTGCCGTTTGCGGCGGACGCGGTGGGCTATGGAGAAAGTAAGGAAGCGGTCTGATATTGAGCTGAGAGTGGGTTCTCGAATGCGCAAAGCCGGCCTTGGTCAGTGGATCGTGAGAGGGAATGGCGAAATTCAGGGAGGAATTGTTGGAACTGTCGGTTCGACTTGGACGGGATTCGAAGGAGTGGACACACGTCGACGTGGACGTGCGGGCGCACATCGTGAAGTTGAGGATTTTTCTGAGCCTGCAATCAGGCGTAGCTCCTAATCAACTTTCGAATAGGAGCCCGGCTATTTCGTCCGCATCAGTAATCGCTTCATATTGATCCTTGTCGTTTAGTGGAACAACCACTCTCAGGGTCACAACTTGAATCCGCATTTCATCTGCCCTTGGTAATTGCGATCGCTCGACCAAGCAACGAAGTAATGAAATTTGAAAAGCTCAATTCGGGACTCGGCTCACGGTACGCACCCTTTGGTCCTTTCTTGGAATCAGAGAGTAAGAAGCACGTCGCATCGTAGAGCCGCTCGCGTACGAGCTTGGTAAGGAGCACTTCGTAACGCTTTACGTAGGAAGCGTTTTTAAATTCTGGAAAGACTTTGAAATACGGCTCCCATGATCGGACCGGCCTAGTCGACGTTACTGTTTCCTCCAGCATCATCAAATATCCGAGCCAAGGCCGTTCTGATGGCTTGAAAGCGCCTTCCCGAAAGGCAGCCCAAAGATCGGTCGCGCTACCGATAGCTTCTTCCGTCCGATTGTTGAAGTTATTTCCGAAAGACGGGCCGATCTGAGATTTAAATTCAATGCCGGCCAACAATTTTCCCTCCGCGATTACCAACAGATCCCATTTTTTCTCAGAGCGAAACCAGCCAGGAAGCTCCATTCGTGAAGAAGTTAAAACGTGCGCCTGCGGAACACCGTTCGTGTGAAGTATATCGCTTACTAGACTGAAGAAGCCGTTCATCTGCGCCCCGCCCGTAACGGCAGAACGAGCTCCGCATCACGGGTGCCGCCCCCTGCTCCTTGCCTGCGTGACTGCGCTTCCCGTGTTGACCAGAAATAGCGAACGGCTTCTCTAACTTTCGTATCCAGTTGGGCCGGATCCAAGGTCATGTACTGTTGGCGAGATGACGCTTGTGAATTGTAGTTTCCCCAAATAGCAAGCCTGTCTCAGTCCGAATCCGCTTATCTGCATAATCGAAGTAATGTGGATCGATCTCCACTCCTATGCTGTTTCTACCCGATTTGGCGGCAGCTAACGTTGTGCTCCCTGTCCCCATAAAGGGATCAAGGACAGTATCCCCAACAAAGCTGAACATGCGAATGAGGCGGTCGGCCAGTTCCAGTGGAAATGGAGCTGGATGATTTCTTGTCGACGCACCTGTCACGCCGTTCCAAATCTGTTGAAACCATTTCTTGTGATCTTCTGCCCCGATGACGCTGAGAATTCTTGTGGCCACGTCCGGTGTTCGATATCCGCCCGGTTTGCGTTCCATAAGGATGAATTCAATATCATTCTTGATCACAGCGTTTGGCTCATATGGCTTTCCAAGGAAACTGGAACCGTTCTCAACCTCATAGACAGCGTTGGAGATTTTGTGCCAGATGATCGGCGCAAGATTGTCGAAACCAATAACACGACAATGCTCTTGGATCGATGCATGGAGGGGAACTACCGTGTGCCTTCCACCGTTTTTTCTCCGTGACAAACAAACATCACCGACGACACAGATCAATCGTCCGCCCGGAACCAACGCCCTGAAACAGTACTCCCAAACTTTGTCGAGCTCTGAAAGAAAGGTTTGGTAGTCACTGACATGGCCAAGTTGTCCTCTGGAATCCCGATATTCTTTCAATGTCCAATAGGGCGGCGAGGTCAAGATCAGATGTACCGACTCCGCACCAAGGGCAGACATCGAGCGTGCGTCGCCTAAATACAAGGTGTGCGTTGTCGGAACACGCTGGACAGCTTCATGGATCAACCGAACAAGTCTCTCGTCTTTCGCAATGTTTGGAATATCCGTTTGCGGATTGGTGATCGGTGGCAGATCGATCGGAAGATGAGGTGCAAGATTTCCGAGGGTTTTGTCCCCAAGTTGGTTTATTTGTTTTTCAACCGTGAAGCTCATACCATTGTTTTCTTCGGCGGGAATTACACCCGCCATATATGAAAGGGCATTTAATTGTATCGGCGAATGTAGGTCAGAGTGGGTCCCCGGATTTTTTCCGTCGGCCCGATGAACTGAGATCTAATTCATTCTTAAGGAAAATATGCTATCCGTCAAATGCCCAAGGCTCTATACCCGCTTGATTTCAGGGGAAATCATTTATCGACGGTGTCTCTTTACAAAGCGGCCCCGATTTCGCGTTTTCGGTCATAAGGTCCCTTTCGTTTCTGAGTAAGAGGAGGTTTTCATTCACGTTTGAGCCTGAGGATCAAGTACCAAACAACAATTATGTTCACTCCAATGACGATCGTCTTGTTCACGTTGAACTGCTTAACAAGTTCCCACAGTTCCAGCGGTATGAATGACCCTGTGACGATCACCGAGAAATATTTCGCCCAGCGCTTTCCTAGCAGGAGACCGGAACCCTCGGTCAGCAACAGCCCTGCGTAGAAAAACGCTCCAACGCTGAGTCGTTTCAGTTGGCGCTCATTGACGATAGAGGCTTTAATTAGCAAGTCGTGGATATGACGGTTATCTGGATCTACATGCAGTACGTTGATCCAGTGAATAACAAGGTCAGCGACATCCTTGTGCAGCAACTTCAGCAGACCAACGCCGGAAGCGAGCAACAGAACGCCTTTGAAGATTTTGAAAATCCCGATCAGCCAAACGCCCCGATCCGTGGCCATGAATCCGAAGATACGATAAGTCGGTATCTAAACACACGTTTCGCGTTAATGCGACGGTTGCTCACCCTGATGTCGAGCGTTTTGGAATTACGCAGTAGATAATCGCTTAATATCTATTGTGCGGAGCCCAACACACATGGCCGATGCAGTGATTGCCGATCGCGTGCAGTTCGCATTCACCGTGATGTTTCATTACATCTTTCCGATCCTGACCATGGGGCTGGGATTTTTCATCGCCGTCCTTTCGACGATGGGCCTCGTCACGCAACGCGAGCACTACGGCACAGCCGCTGATTTTTGGGCCCAGATTTTTGCCATCAACTTCGCTATAGGTGTAGTCACCGGAATTCCACTGGAGTTTGAATTCGGCATGAATTGGAGCCGCTTCTCCGCGTACGGTGGCGGTGTGTTCGGTCAGACGTTGCCGTTGGAGGGGGTCTACGCGTTTTTTCTCGAGTCGGGATTTCTCGGTCTATTCCTTTTCGGACGACGGCGCGTCAGTCGAGTCTTGCACTGGTTGGCCGGAGTCGGCGTTTCAGCGGGATCACTATTGTCCGGATACTTCATCGTCGCGACAGACGCGTGGATGCAACATCCCGTCGGCTACGCGATCGATACGGCGAACGCAACGTTGCGCCTGGAATCGTTCTGGGCCGTCATGTTGAATCCATATGCGATATGGCAGTACTTCCACACGATCAACGGTGCGCTGCTCGCGGCGGCTTACGTCATCGCGGGTATCGGCGCGTTTTACTTGCTGTCGGGTCGGCATCAAGATTTCGCCCGTCTCTCGGTGACGCTTGGAGTCATGGCGGGAGCGATCTTCGCGGTAACGCAACTTTTCCCGACAGGGGATCTGAACACGCGGAATGTCGTCACGTACCAGCCGATCAAGCTGGCCACAATGGAGGGATTGTTTGAAACCGAGAAGGGAGCACCAATCGCCATCATTGGAATGCCCGATACCGAACAACGTGAGCTGATCGATCCGATCTACGTTCCGGATTTTTTGAGCTACCTGGCGTACGGCGATTTCCGCGCGACCGTCAACGGGCTCAATTCGTATCCGAAGGAACTCTGGCCTCCCATCGAATTGACCTACTACTGCTACCACATCATGGTTGGACTGGGGACGATCTTCATCGCGCAAATGATCGTCGGTGTTATCCTGCTCTGCGCTGGGCGTCTTCATCGCTCCCGCTGGTTCCTGTGGACGCTGATGATGGCGGTGCCGTTTCCATTCATCGCGAACGAAGCGGGATGGGTTGTGGCAGAGGTTGGACGACAGCCCTGGCTCGTTTACGGCTTGCTCAAAACATCGGACGGCGCATCGCCGAACGTCGCTGCGGGAGAAACGATCTTCACAACGCTGGGCTTCGCCGGAATTTATGCGATGCTGAGCCTGCTCTTTGTCTTTCTGGTGGGACGCACCATTGATTCCGGGCCACAGGAAACAGGGCGAACAACCCAATGAACATCGTTTGGTACTGGACACTCGCGGCAATGCTGACGGCGTATGCGGTCCTCGACGGCTTTGACCTGGGGGTAGGAGCTGTTCATCGTTGGATCACCCGAAGTGAGCACGATCGTCGTGTCGCATTGAATGCTATCGGTCCCATCTGGAATGCGAACGAAGTCTGGCTCATCGCCGCTGGTGGAATGATGGTCCCGACGTTCCCGCGTCTGTATGCTGCCAGCTTTAGCGGGTTTTACCTCGCGCTGATGTTGGTCCTTTGGCTGCTCATCTTGCGCGGCATCTCGATCGAATTTCGAGGACAGATCGATAACCCGCTCTGGAAGAACCTGTGGGATACCGGATTCTGCATTGCCAGTCTGCTGCTTACGATTCTGTTGGGAGTAGCTCTCGGAAATGTGGTGCGCGGTTTACCAATTGGACAGGACGGATATTTTCAAGGCACCTTTGCGCTGCTCCTCAATCCTTATTCGCTTTTTACGGGAATGCTGAGCGTCGCTGTGCTGGCGTGGCACGGCGTCAATTACTTGAGATTGAAAGTTGAAGGCGAGCTATCCCGGCGTGCCCAAAGATGGTCTCGGATACTTGCTCCGGTGGCGACCGTGACTGTCGTAGCGGCCACGATCGCAACATTTACGGTTAGACCGGGCAGTGGCTCCAATTTTGCAGCTCACCCCGTCTTGATCATTTTTCCGCTGCTTATAGTGGTGGGCCTTGTCGGGGGTATTCTGAGCCGGGACGAAAACCATGATCGCTTGGCGTTCCGCTCGTCAACGCTTGTCATCATCGCACTCATGGGTTCGGCCGCCTCCACGGTTTATCCGAATCTCCTTACGTCGTCACTCGATCCGGCTTACAGCCTCAACGCTGACAACGCCGCATCGTCGCCTTCCGCCCTGCGCGCGTCGTTCATCGCGAATATCGTCGGCATGATTGGCGTCATCATTTACACAGCATACGTTCACAGAACGTTCCGCGGCAAGGTTCGCCTGGGCGACCATGGCTACTGAGTAAATGTATGCCGGCCTTGTGCCGCTGTTCGATGACGGCCGCTACAGGTCTGTTTGACTGCTTGCCGGTGCGGTAGTACTATGCGGCACCTTCTAAACCTTCAGTCCAAAAACAAATTGTTTCAGACGTCCCAAGGTGCGAATGGAGGAGAGTCATGAAAAGACTGGTTGCGGCAACACTGCTGCCGTGCTCTGTTTTTGTCTCGATCGCTTTTGCGCAAACAACGAATGCCACACTTGGGGGAACCGTAGCCGACGCCACGCGGGCTTTGATACCCGGCGTGACGATCACGGCGACAAATACGCAGACGGGAATCGTCAACACGGTCGTCACCAACGAAACGGGCGCCTACCAGTTCGCGTCCCTTCAGACCGGAACTTATAAAGTCACCGCGGAGCTGCCGGGTTTTCAGACGCAGATGTATAACGATGTCACGTTGGGAGTGGCGCAGCAGGTGCGGTTGAACTTCGCGCTGCAGGTCGGGACGCAGGCGCAAAGCGTCGAAGTCAATGTCGCTGCGGATACCTTGATCGCAACGACCTCGTCTTCCGTCGGCGCTGTACTTCCCGAATACAAGTTGCGCGATCTGCCGCTTTCGACGCGTAATGCGCTCGATCTGGTTGCAACTACGGCGGGAACGCAGGGAGGCAGCTTTGCCGGAGCCAGAACCGTTTCGGTCAACACGGTTCGGGACGGCGTGCCGGTCAGCGACGGACGCTACGATGTCGGCGTTTCGGCCTCTACGTACGTGAGTCCGGATCTCGTCGAGGAAGTCCGCGTCATAGTCGCGCCGGCCGATGCGGAGATGGGACGCGGCTCCGGTCAGGTTCAAATGGTCACGCGGTCGGGAACGAATCAGTTTCGCGGCAGTGCCTTCTGGACCAACCGAAACTCGGCGCTGAGCGCCAACTCGTGGGGGAACAACTTCAACGGGGCCGACAAGGATTACAAGAACGGGAATCAGTTTGGAGCGCGCGTCGGCGGACCCATCATCAAAAACAAGACCTTCTTCTTCTTCCTTTTCGACGGGCAGCGTTATGTTACGAAACAGCAATTTACCGGCGCTGTGCTCACGCGAGAGGCGCGGCAGGGTCTCTTTAGATTTTTCCCAGGCGTCCAAAACGGCAACGTTTTGTCCAACACCCCGACCGTTGACAAAATAGGCAATCCCGTGAAGCCGGTCGGCGCCACGGGAGACATTCAATCGGTCAGCGTGTTTGGCAAGGATTCAAATAGGCTTGGATTGGACCCTTCAGGATGGGTCCGGCGGTTGATTGATCGAATGCCGCTGCCAAACGACTTTACGAATTGCGGACCCGCTTTCAACCCTACCGGCACGGCCGCCCAGCAAACGCTCGCGCCGTCATGTGATGGCTTGAACGTGGCGGGCCATCGCTGGCTCAGGCGAGTTCAGGGTCAAGACACCTCAGTGGGGGACGGCCAGGATACGAATCGAGACCAGTACAACGTCCGTATCGATCATAACTTCAATTCGAACCACAAACTGACGTTTAGCGGGACTAAGGAAAAAGACTGGTCGATGACCACGCAGACGGGCATCGCGAATTGGCCAGGGGGATATGACGGTTCGGTAAAGCGGGATCCGATTTTCTATTCTGCCTCGCTGGTTTCGACACTGACGCCCACCATCTTGAATGAATTTCGCTTCGGAAGCCGCAGAAATAAACATTTCACCTGGAATGCCATTCAGCGGCCCGATGCGATCGGCGACGAGGCCCGGAAGAACCTTCCCAGCAAGAATGGAGAACTGTTCTTCCCTACACACATCCTGTTTGCGGACAACTTCGTCCAGGCAGGTCAGACCCGTGGACAGACCAGCCCCGTGTTCACATTTACGGACAGCCTGAGTTGGACTCAAGGCAAACACGCGTTCAAGACCGGTGCTGAAGTGCGCTTCACATCATCACGCGGTTACAACTTTGGAGATGATCCGAAATTGCTATTCGCCACGGTTACCATCCAGGCCGGAGGCGTTGCCGTGCAAGGACTCAACAATATTTCAGGCCTGACGGGCCGCAACGTCACGACAGCGGAGCAACTGCTGCTCGACCTCTCCGGTTCGGTTTCCAACGTCCAACGCACCTTCTACATCCAGAAGCCGACCGATCAGCAGTTTACTGGATTTGTCCAAACCCCCAGGGACTATCATCAGAATGAGTGGGGCGCGTTTTTCAAAGACGACTGGAAGATCCGTCCTGCCCTCACCCTCGATGTCGGTCTCCGATACGATTTCTACGGTGTGCCCTGGGAAAAGAGTGGTCTGCAGGCGTTTCCAGTCGGCGGTAACAAAGGAATGTTTGGAATTTCGGGCAAGGACCTCAGCGCGTTGTGGAATCCATATGCAAGCGGTGGCTCGTTGACGACACTTGCGTTCACCGGCAAGAATTCACCGAATCCAAAAAGCAAATGGTACAACAACGACTGGAACAACTTTGCTCCTGCCGTCGGTTTCAGCTGGTCACTGCCGTGGTGGGGAAAGGACAAGACGATACTGCGCGCAGGTTACGGGATGAGCTATCCGGGCTCGGCCAACTTCAATGCGGCTTGGAATTTCACCAATCCCTCATCTCAGAGCATTGCCCAGAATTTGACGAGGCTGGGATTGGGAGCTCAGTACTTCAATTTAACAAACATTCCTCTTCCCGTGCCTCAGCCGACCGATGCACCTCTCGCCGTAGAACCCTTAACGCAACGTACTGCGACCCTGCGCGCATCGGACGAAAATCGAGTGACCCCCTACATTCAGAACTGGAACCTGGAAATCCAACGTTCGCTGAGGTCGAACCTAACCCTGGAGGCTCGCTACATCGGCAGCAAAGGTACGAAACTCCTCGGCGGAATTCCTCTCAATGACGTGAACATTTTCGAAAACGGAATTCTCGAAGCATTCAACATTACGCGACAGGGCGGTAATGCAAAGTTGTTCGATCAGATGTTGAGTGGAATAACACTTAATCAAGGAACAAACGCCACGTTGGGACAAGGCGTAATCAACGGGACAACGTTGACAGGATCGGCGGCGTTGCGAGCGAATTCGTTATCGCGAGCATTTATCGCGGACGGGGACGTCGGTCAACTCGCGAACTTCCTGAATACGTCCACAACCGTTACCGGTCAGGCCGGCGGTCTTCTCCGAAATAGCAAGTTGTTTCCGGAAAATTTCATTGTGGTCAATCCGCAGTTCTTGTCCGTGAGATTGGATACCAACCCGGGCAATTCTACGTACCATGCGATGAGCCTGCAGGTCACCAAACGTCTGTCGAGCGGCTTCACGAATCAGACGTCGTATACCTGGAGCAAGACCTTGGGTGAAAACACTGATGACGGGAACACAATGTATCTGAATCCCAGACAACGCGCGCTCAACAAAACCCTCGTGGAGTTCCATCGTACGCATTCCATCCGCAGCAACGGGACATACGAGTTGCCCTTCGGGCCCAACCGGCTTTTTCTTACCAACGGTCCAGGCTGGCTGACGCGGCTGGTTGAACAATGGCAGTTGGGAGGAATTTTCAGTTGGACCTCGGGAGCCCCGCTGACCATCACGGCCAGCACCTCGTCGTTTACACAAAATGTTATCGGCACGCCGATCCTGGTGGGGAATTTTCCGAAAAACATCGGGAAGGTCACACCAGGGACAGATGGCGCAACGTATTTCCCCGGCCTGCAGCAGGTCACCGATCCGGCCATTGGCATTCTAACGAAGGACCAGGGACTCGACACTCGTTTCACGAACCGTGCGATTGCCGATGTCCAGGGGAACTTGATTCTGGTCAACCCGGTCCCTGGACAACTCGGCACTCTTGGACGTGCCTGGATCGAAGGTCCGTCACATGTCGGACTCGACCTCAACCTAGTCAAGCGAATACGGATTGCGGAAAGCAAAGTGTTTGAAGTGCGTATCGACGCCGTGAACATCCTGAACACGCCGCGATGGAGCGATCCGATTTCGTTGGATATCAACAATCCAAACTTCGGCAGGATGACGGCATCCGATCCAACCGGCTCGTTTCAGCAGTCCGACACCGTCACCGGTGCGAGGACATTCACTATCAATGCTCGCCTGAATTTCTGAGGCACACCACCAAGACGGGCGGTCATCGGCCGCCCGGCTCGGCGCTTGCGATGTACGGGTTCACAGGGAACGGCTTCGGCCAGGACAAATCGACGTCGTACTTCGGCCCCACCCTGCGCGTGCGATAAACGCGGACAAAGGATCCCGGTGGCGAGGGCCATTACTGCGCACGTCTAATCGTGTTCCCGCGCTCTACTTCTTGACGTATTTCTTCAGTGCCATTCCACCGGTCAGCGATCCGTAGAGGTTGCCGTTGGCGTCGGCCGCAACGCCTTCCTGCGATCCCTCAGGGTCGGGGTCGGGAATGGATGCCATGACCTTCCCGTCTTTGGCGCTCCCGATCGTGATGCCCTTCCGAAACCCCGGGTTGGTCTTCGCGTCCGACTGATGGTCGGCCAAATAGAGGGTGTCGTTCTTGTCGATAAACAGCCCGCTCGGCCGGCCGAACTGCTTCCATTCTTCGAGAAATTTTCCATCCTGGTCGAAGATCTGGATCCGATTGTTCCCCCGGTCACCAACAAACAGCCGGCCGCGCGAATCCATGGCCAGGGCGTGGGGCGTCTCGAACTCGCCAGGACCGGCCCCCTTCTTTCCCCAGGATTTGATGAACTTGCCATCCTTCGAAAACTTCAGAACCCGGGCGTTCGAATTTCCCCCGTGTCCGTCCCCGATGAAGATATCGCCATTCGGCGCGACCAGGACGGCGGACGGCTGATTGAACGTGTCCGGGCCATCTCCGGCGATTCCAGCCTTGCCGAGCGTCATCAGAACCTTGCCGTCTGGACTGAACTTGAAAACCTGGTGACCCTTTCCGTTTCTGTTGGGATCCTTCCCGTCGGGTCCTTCTCCGTCCGTCACCCAGACGTTTCCTTCCCGGTCCACATGGATCCCATGCGGACGGACGAACATCCCCGCACCAAAGCTCTTCACCAGCTTTCCTGCCGCATCAAACTTCAGAATGGGCGCCAGGTTCGACCCCGCGCAATATTGTCCGCCGCATCTCTCAAAGACCCAGACGCTGCTCCCATCGCGATCGATCGTGATCCCGGCCGTGGATCCTATCTTCCTTCCGTCGGGAAGCTGGAAGTACTTGTCGATGGTTTGATAGGCGTTGTGCTGGGAGTAGACAGCCTGGGACAGCGCAATCACCGCAGTGCACACTGCTACTGTCAATCTGACTCGGCCTGCATAAGACATAGTAACCCTCCTCACTTGAGCATCGCGGCCTCCATCGAAGTCGACCTCCGACTACGGCAGCTGTAATGGGGTCGTCGCGAATTATACGCCGTCGAAATAAGTAAAGACTAGAAATGGAGAGCCCGGGTTTTCGGAGCCATTCGGAGAAATTTAGTCGGTCCGGGGAGGCGCCGTGCTTGACCGGATGATCAGAGTGTGTGGCATGGTGAGGATTCGGGTGGCGTTGCGCGGCCGCTCAAGATTTCCAGCTATGCCGGCATCATTCTGGATCGATTCCCCGCGCGTAAGTCAAATAGGTGTGGAAAATGGTGCCGTCTTCATCCTTATAGAAGACGCTCATTCCTTCGCGGTCGGTTATACGCATGTCAACGGTCTGATAGTTGTAAAAGACCGCTTTGCGCTCGATGTCTTCCGGCCGGAAGGACGCGCTGCTCGGCCAACCGCTCGCGCAAATGCGTAACAAAAAAAATTGTGGATGTTCTGAATGTTCAAAAAGGAGCCGCGCGCCAAGTCGAGCCATTGGCAGGTATAGTACCGCAAGGGGTTATCGTGGTATGTATTTAATGGTCTTTTGAATGCACAACTGAAACAGATGTACATCACGGCCACAATTGCTCTTGCATTGCTACTGCAGGCGCCGGCATCGGCGAAAGCGAGCATCGAGGGTCGGGCCGTTCGTGCGGGGACGAGTGATCCCATTGCGCGCGTAGAAGTCATTGCACGACCAGCCGATGGATCGCGAGCCTCCCAACCAGTGGCAACGGATGCCCAGGGGCATTTCGCGATCGAGAATCTCGATCCAGGCCTGTACAGTCTTGAAGCAGATCGTAATGGATTCGGACCCCAAAGATATGGTCAGAGAAAGCCGCGCGGCCCCGCAACGGAATTGAATCTTGCCGCCGGTCAGGAGCTGAAGGATCTGGTTTTTCGACTGATTCCTGCAGGCGCCGTTAGCGGACGCATCACCGATGAGACGGGTGAACCCCTTCTGGGAATTAATATAGGAATTGAGGAAACCGTTTACTGGGACAGTGGGGCCCGGCGGCTCCAAGCGGTAAAGACCGCCACCACAGACGATCGGGGCGAATACCGTGTGTTCATGTTGCCACCGGGACGCTATTACATGAAGGCGGCGCCCTTTTTCGCGGGCGTTCTCGAGAAAGGGTTGATAAATCCAAATTACGTCGCCACTTATTATCCCGGTGTGCCCGATTCAGCAAACGCTGCCGCGATCGACCTCGATCCTGGGGCCGAAGTTGGCGGAATCGACCTGGTTTTGCGCAGGCAGCAACTCTTCTCGATTCACGGTCGCCTGGTGGATTCAAGAACAGGAAAGCCGCCCGATTTGCCCCCCGCTTTCGAGTTGCACCGCCGCGATTCCGGCGATCAAGTACTCGTCGGTGGTAGGGACTACAATCCCGCCGATGGTACATTCGCCTTACTGAATGTGCCGCCAGGGACGTATTGGATTGTGGCAAGGCTGTATATGATGCGCGTCGAGGAACAGAACCGTCTGAGGGGAGTAACCAGGATCGTGCGCACGCCCGTCGATCTTTCAACGTCGGATATCTCAAACGTCTTGTTGCAGCTTCCTCCGGAGATTTCGATTGCCGGAAGGATTTCCATGGATGACGGCAGCGCGGTCGCAAATCTACAGGATCTTGGCCAATACAGACTGAGTCTGAGAATGAAAGAGCCTCCAGGCCTCGCCTCGTCTACCTTTGAAGCGCCGATTCGCCCCGATGGAACATTTCTCATCGAAAACGTCCAGCCGGGAGACTACAACTTGTGGCTGTATCCACCACAGTCCAAGCACTACATCAAGGCAGCTCGTTTAGACGGCAGGGATGTTTTGAGTGGAGTCCAAGTCTCGGCGGCTCCTTCAGAAGGCCTTGATGTCCTACTTGGGAGCGATACGGCTCACATTGAAGGCACAATTGTCGACAGTGACCACAAGCCTGTTACCGGCGTTGCAGTTGTGCTCATCCCTACACGTGAGCGCGAACGCCGCGACCTGTACAGAATGTCGATTACCGATCAACGTGGCCGTTTTGCACTTCCTCCGGCCGTACCCGGGGAATACAAACTCTTCGCCTGGGAAGATTTTGAGGGACAGGCCTACATGGATCCCGACCTTCTCCGCAAATACGAAGAACTAGGCACGCCCGTAAATGTTGCGCCGTCTAGCGCATCGGATGTTGAAGTGAAGCTGATTCCCGCCTCTCAACAGTAACACTCCAGTCGGATCGTTGATGCCTAGCGCAGATTCCGGCGCGGAAATCGGAACGGCGGCCGATGAAACATCCGATTCGACCTTCGGTTTGGGAACGATGCAGGGTCGCCATTTCGCTGCGCGAGCGAGTATCCCGTGGAATCGAGTCAAGTGAACGCGTGGCGCAGGGACTAAAGCCGCCAGTTTCGCCATGAAATCTTGCGGTTCGTAGACAACGTCTGTGGAGCCGTCACTCCACATTCGTTTGAACCGATAAACCAACCGGCCGTGCCGGGACAGACGTTCCAACGAGACGGCGGGACGTGCGGAGTAACGCAGCAGTCGTTCGAGTCGATCTCTGTCGCGTGGGCCAGGCTTTAGCCCCGCGTTTATTCTGTTGTACCATGTCCAAAAGAGGAAAAACGACCACGACTGGCTTAAGAACAGGTCGGAACGCGAGGCAGCATGACAAGAGTGATGAATTCAGGGAGGCCTTTCCCGCGCCTGATCCTGTTACTGCCATTTGTCGCTCTGTGTGCAGAGTCGGCCGTGGTTGCGAACTTCGTCGGAGCAATTGTCTCGGCGCAGCGTTTGGTGGAGGCGGCGCAACAAGAAGGAGCCAGGTTTCCTCGCGGCAATCCTCAAGCCCCACCGCGAACATTCGGCTCCATAAGCACTCCTGATCGAAAATTTGTGGAATTTCTACCTAGCCGATCGGCTTTCCCCTTGGTTTCTCGCAGATCCGGTGAGTTTAAAATTGGAGGTCAGATCGCGGCGCTGAAGGCCGGTCGGCCGGGGAAGGTGTGGTGGAATCCATAGCACAATCCTGAGCCTGCCAAAGCGGCATTGGTCGTGAGAGGCTCTCGCCTCGATCAACCTCAAATCACATCGCGGTTTGTCAGTTCACGCTATGGGTGGCCGGTTCTTAAGGAAGACAGACGCGCGCACGCGGAATACGCCTTCTACCCCAGCGGGTTCAGCTTACCCAGCCGGGGCCGGTGGTTGCTTGTCGCCACAGCCGGCGACGATTGGGGCTGCTTCATCGTGACCGTGCAATGATTCGTTCAACTCTGCGGACATAAACGCGGGCTAAAGCCCGCGACTACATGCCTGACCGAACGGGGCGTGGTTCCTTCAGCAACGTCTTAAGACGAGAGACCATTTCCATTAGGTCTTCGCCGCCGATGACGAGAAGACCGCCGAGGAGCGCACCGGGGAAAATGGCGGTGAATGGAGATCCGAGCAGAAACACCCAGGCGGTCATGGCGCCGGCCATCGTACAGGCGAGGATCAGGATACTGCCCGACCGGCGACCGGCGGTTAACATAAGACGTCACACCGTGACACCGTTTTTGCTCCTTCTTACATTCCGGAAAGACGCCGCACTGTTCGCGCATGCCCCCGAGGTGTTGAGGAGTCACTGACATAGAGAACACCTTTAGGTGCGGATGCGGATGTGAATCGTCAGATTAGTAAACGAAAGTCGCGAAGTGGCGACCTATTCCGCCACATCGGAGCGATGCCCCAAGTGCCTGACGATCATCAGTGTGTGTTCTGAAACCAACGACTGTGACAGCGATCCCCATGGCGATCTGTCATTCCGAAAATAACGGCATACATCCGCCACTCCAGAGTACGCCGGTCGTAATAGTGCGTCATCATTTGCTGCGACAGTGCTGTTAGTGCTTCCACTCTTTCGGTATCCGACATTTCTTTTATTGTGTTCTGTTTTCCCCTTTTTGCGGTGTCATGTGGAGACGCAATCGGTGGATTGGGATTATTGACTCAATTTCTGAGGTCTGCGAGCAAAATGTCGGGCGGGAATTTCAACTATGTTGGCGCGCACTGGCTTCCGCCTACCGCGACGCCCGGCGAGCAAGCTGTCACCAATCGTCATCAAATCTTGGTGCGAAGCATTCGTGGCGAAACCGATTCGATCGAGGCACGCCTTAGGCTTTCAGCCGGCGACCTCACCGCCGCCGACTCTCGGGCGCTAGCATTCTTAGAAGAGTACTCTGCTTCAAACTTCAGCGTTTCCGTTCGTCCCGGCGCACACTGCGTGTCCCAGATTCGGGATTTTTCCGACAAACGAACTTTGGTTCGCTGAATCGTTGAGGCACACTGCTCGCGATAACGCGTCGAGAGAGTCCGCTGTCTAAGGCGTGTCAGTTTCGCGTTTGGCCGCAGGAAGGACTTTCATGGGGCCACCTCAAACTACACCAGTCAGGGGGGAGGGAAAGCCATCCGGCCCATTGTCCCAGTTGAGCAAGAGATTAAAGGGCCTAATAATCAAAAATTTTTGCCGATACGAAGTATTACGAAAGGAGTAGACGATGAAAGGAGTGGATAAAATGAGTAATGCAAGCCTCACTAATCAACCCACTGTCCCACCGTGTTGCCCAAAGCTCGAGCCAGATCCGGTGTGCGATGTCCTTGACTTTCAATATCGGCAACTCTACCACCCCAGGGTAGGGGACCGCACTGTAACGGTCGAGGTGATCATCCAGGTGCGCCTGCAACGGTGCCCTGGACCGCTGGCTCTGGGTGATCTGGTTTACAGCACTACACTACTTCCGGGCGAAAAAGTCCGCTTGTTCACGACAGATCGCCGAACGCGCTTCACCTTCGACAGCGCCACCAAAGTCAGCTACCGCAACGAACAGACTTCAGAAGAACACTTTGCCATGTCCGCATGGGGCGACTTCATGTCCGATCTCACCGTAAAAGACTCTGGTCGTTCCACGAACACTTCCAAAGGACACTTTGATACTCACGGTGAAACGAGCAGTTTCCTTGGGACTATCTTTGGCAGCCCGTCCATTGACGTCAGTGGCAACTACAACGCACAGTCCACCAATGAATTTCTGCGAGAACTGTCCCAGCACGCGAGCTCATCGTATCATCGTGCAGAGATGGGCAGCAGAGCGGCCAGTAGCATCTCTATCGGTGAAGTTCAAACCCGCACCCACACGCAGGGCGAGTCGGAGGACCACTTCGAGTCCTCCTCTCGCGACTTTTCGAACCCGAACAAGTGTCACGCGATCACGTTTTTCTTCTACCGGATCAATAAAACGCAGACGGTCAAGTTTACATTGGAAGCCATCGAGCGGCGGGTAGTGGATCCGGCAGTCGACAGCAGAGTCACCAACAACCAGTTCGCCTCGCGTGGTGACGTGTCGACGATCCCCAGCAGCGTGCTGGCGACCGACAAGCAACGTCTTGAAGTTGAAGCGACTGGGCGGGCCAGTGTGGCAGCCGAGCAGCAGGCGGCGGTCTCCGCCGGCGCCAGAGTACAAGTGACTGCCCTGGGGCAGTTGGCCACCGCTAGTGCCATTTCGTTCGTTCCTCTTGAGCCGCTCCCTGAGGCGATCCGAAAGCAAGCACTACAGGACGTAGAGAAACAGCTAGTGGCGGCCAAGCTATTGGACAAAGTGGAAGGACAGGTCTCGCCGGAAGCCAAGAAGCAGTTCTCCTTCGAGATTAAGTCCTCGCTGCCGACGCCAGGTGTGCTCGTTAAGGGCTGTCTTGACGACTGCGACGTCTGCGAGCCGACGTTGGAAAAGGAGATCGAACTGGACTTGGAGCGCAAGAGACTGGAAAACGAACGCTTGAAGAGGGAGATCGAACTAATGGATAAGGACCAGCAGCACCGCTGCTGCCCGGAAGGCCAGGAGGAAACGACAGGCGGGTAAAGTTGGAGCGTTGCAGCCTGCACTTGGTATCGCAGTTGGCGGACTCTCTTCTGGAACGGGCTGTCCTGCCTGGTTTCGTCCTTATGAGACTGTTCGGCAGGAAACAGGAAGGGGTCGTTCACTGGAGCGGGGGGTTGAGGGTAGAGGAAATCGCGGGCCAACAGTGCATGCCAGATGTTGTGCAACGCGCCGGCGGCGAAGACAGCCACCAACTCCAGCCGCCCGTCGGCGTTCCGGGCGAAGGAGAATCACTCGACATCGTTCCCGCCGAGCGAGAAGCAGGGGCCCTCCAATTTGCCGTCGGCCTCATACGCCATTAGACAAGGACGCCTCCGTTGTGGGTAGCCGTTCAGGCAAAAATCTCAATACACCGAGAGTACGAGTTTTTCGGGAATTCCACGAAACGTTCCTTTCCTTGGGCTTGGGCCCCGCAATGGAAATGATGTCATTGCCCCATGGTCAGGACGGCGCGGAAACGCACTCTGCGGCTGTGCATCTGTTCGTAGGCTTCCGACACCCGGCGAAGCGGGTATTTCTCGATCATCGGATGCACACCGGACAACGCACTGAACGCTAATGTGTCCTCCGAATCTTTCGCTGTGCCGGAGTAGCAACCCGCCACAGATCGACGGCCCGAAATCAACGAAAACGGGCTTACAGTCAAGGGTTCGTTAGGCGCAGCAGGAATAATCAGCTCGCCGTCCGGCGATAATCCATCGACAAGCGCGGAAATCGCCATGGCGTTCGGTGCAGTCGCCAGAATCACGCGTGCACCACCGAGCTTCTGCAACTCCGCGGCCGCATTGCCGACGCCCGAGTCGATGTAATGATGCGCACCCAGTTTCTTCGCCAGCGATTCTTTGTCCTTTCCTCGGCCGAGCGCCACGGTCTCGAATCCCATCTGCCGTGCATACTGAATTCCCAGATGTCCCAGTCCGCCGATGCCGTGCACCGCCACCAAGTCGCCGCCGCGCGCCCCTGAACTACGGAGCGCGTTGTAGACAGTGACGCCCGCACACATGAACGGCCCCGCTTCTTCCGCCGGCAATTTATCAGGGATTGCCGCCACTGCTGCCGCCGGTGCGACCATGTACTCGGCATATCCGCCATCGAAATCGAAACCCGTGACTTTGCGATTGACGCACATCGTAAAATCGCCGCGTCGGCACTGTTTGCACACGAAACAATGTCCGCCATGCCAGCCGACGCCGACGCGTTGACCTTGGTTCCATTCCGTGACGTTAACGCCGACTGCCTCGATGCGTCCCGCGACTTCATGTCCCGGCACCCGGGGATACTGAAGCCCGGGCCAGCCGCCTTCCTTGACGAAAAGATCGCTGTGGCAAATGCCGCACGCCTCCACTTTGATGCGAACCTGCCCCATGCCTGGCTCGGGGATATCGCGCTCCACCAGTTCCCAGTCTCCGCCCGGCTTGGTGATCTGCGCCGCCTTCATTTTCTTACCCATAAAGAATCTCCCGTTATGTATCAATGAATGCTGCTGTGCCAGGTTCAGCCATTGCTCCGGAAACAACCAGTGTTTACCGCACCTCGAAAATGATTTCCAGCTCGACCGGCGTGCCGAGCGGAAGGCTTGCGACGCCATACACCAGACGGCAAGGGCTTTTGTCTTTTCCGAAAACGTTTTGCAGCAACTCCGAAACCGCGTAATTCTAATCTATCCCCAATAACAAAATAAAACTTTGGGTTTTTCCAGTAGCAGCGCTAGAAGACGTACTTCAACGCGATCTGCATGGTTCGCGTGGCTTCCGCGGACCCAACTGAGATCGTCGGACAACTGATAGACTGTCGAGTTGGTGAGGCCGGGCGAGCTCATATCCGCTTGGAACTGACCGTTCACCGTAAGCCGCGTCTGCTTCGCCGTATTCGCTGGGTAGTAAGGTTGCTTGACTCCGAGGTCCGGAAAGCTGAACAAGTCCGTCTTCAATGCCTTCTGGTTCACCGTCCGAAGGACCGTTCCGCGGAACGAACTCACCATGTTGGGGCTGAACGAATAGGTGTCGGCCAGGACAAACGACTTGGCGTGCCGATAATAATCCGGTTCGCTCGCCGAAATCGCGGTCTTGCCATCATAGTCGGAGGGTGTATCCAGGTAGCCGACCTCATAACGCCCGAAAAGCGAGTGTTTCGTGCTCGGTTGGAAGTCCATCCTTCCCAGGAAGAAATCCTCGTCGGCGTTCCCCTTTCGCGCGAAGGTGGTTTTTCCGCATCCATCGATCGGAACAGGAAGATATTTGGTCGCCAGGACCATGGCCGCCGGAGAGTACTCCGTGGGGCTGATCCGATTGTTGACGAACGGAGCCCTCAACGTGAGTGCTCCGGCGCCCTGGCATGCGGCTGACGCGAAGGTGGTCCAGTCGCCAGCGAGCATCTGGAGCGTTGGGACGTAAGCAACGAGGGCTCGCGGCGCCGAGCGTTGGATCGTTCCCTGGTATCCGCCAAAGAAAAACAGTTTGTTCGAGACGATCGGTCCACCAAGGACACCGCCAAATTGGTTTCTCTTGAGCCCG
>Ga0137378_10001550_pt1 | contig 19454 bp, 19 predicted proteins | sample SagtaG_21_FD_104813 | JGI IMG/M metagenome (GOLD analysis project Ga0137378, IMG submission 104813) | Vadose zone soil microbial communities from Sagehorn Ranch, Mendocino, California, USA - Sage2_L_60_16 metaG | ecosystem: Environmental > Terrestrial > Soil > Vadose zone | place: USA... | reverse complement strand
TGACACGCGGCTCAGCGATGTCCTGGTGGGGATTCCGAATGTTCCGCACGCGTCGGTGCCGGCTGGCAAATCGCCTGCGGACAATGTGGAAGTGCGCCGCTGGGGGGCGCCTCCCCAATTCGACTTCAAGCCCAAGCCGCACTGGGAGCTGGGCGAGCAGCTCGGGATTCTCGATCTGGAACGCGCCGCGAAACTTTCGGGAGCACGGTTTGCGGTTTACTGGGACGCAGGCGCGCGGTTGGAACGCGCCCTGGCCAACTTCATGCTCGATGTTCACACCCGCGAGCATGGCTATACCGAAGTGCTGCCGCCTTATCTAGTGAACTCGAAATCCATGTACGGCACCGGGCAACTGCCCAAGTTCGCGGCTGATTTATTTCGCGTGCCGCACGGAGACAAAGATCTATGGCTGGTGCCGACCGCCGAAGTTCCAGTCACCAATCTGTATCGCGATGAGGTACTGGACGGGATCAGGTTGCCGGTTTCACTCACCGCCTACACGCCATGTTTTCGCAGCGAAGCTGGATCGTACGGGAAAGACGTGCGCGGAATCATTCGCCAGCATCAGTTCCAGAAAGTTGAGCTGGTGAAATTTGCTCGCCCCGAGGATTCTTATCGCGACCTCGAGAAGCTGACCCATGATGCGGAGGAGATTCTGCAGAGACTTGGGCTCCACTACCGCGTGGTGGTTCTGAGCACAGCCGACATGGGTTTTTCGTCGGCGAAGACTTATGACCTGGAAGTTTGGTTAGCGGGGCAGCAACTGTTTCGCGAGATATCGTCTTGTTCGAATTTTGAAGCCTTTCAAGCGCGCCGGGCCAACATTCGATTCCGCCGCGATGGCAAAGGCAAGCCCGAATTCGTGCACACCCTGAACGGCAGCGGCCTGGCTGTAGGGCGTACCTGGCTGGCGGTGCTGGAAAATTACCAGCAGGCCGACGGTAGCGTCTCGATCCCGGAAGCCTTGCGTCCCTACATGGGAACTGACCGGATAGTGAAAAGCAGCTATTAGCTCTTAGCTGTTAGCATTTAGCTGCAGCGCGAGCGCCTTGAGCAATTGCTATGATTTTGATGCGGTAAAGACAGGCAAGTTTTCAGTTAGAGGGATTCAAAATCAAACTGGATCGCCCAGAGTTAAACCCAGCGCCCGCGACGGCAGCGTCGGTGGGCAGCGCCTGGCGCACGGTCAAGAGCTTTATCTTGTGGTCTCACGAGCGCGGGACGATCCAATATGACGTGATGGTTACGTTGATCCTTCTGTTTGTGTTTTTATCCCCGCGACTGATCAATTTCAACGACCACCCGGTGGAACGCAACCCACACCCCTCGGATATTATTGTCTCTCCGGACGGGAGCGGCGGCTTTGTCTACCAGGTCGAAGGCAAGGCAATCCAGAGTGTGGCGAATCAGGGCGAGACGATTCAGCGCGGGGATGATCCTGCGGTACGGGCGCAATTACTGCGCGTCATTGAACCTATTTCCGGCGAAATCAGCATCAAAAGATATGAGCTTGTTACCGACAAGAAAGGCAACGTCGTTGCATACCGGGTTTGGGTTCAGCGGTAGATATAGGCGCATTTTGAGGCGAACCATGACCATGGCGCTTCGGTTTTTGCGGTGCTGGCTTCTGATCGCGACCTGCGCCTTCGCCCAGTCAGGCGACAAAGTGCAGGATGTCTTGCGTCAAATGGACGACGCTGCGGCGAAATTTCGCAACACCGAGGCGAACTTCACCTGGACACAATACAACAAAGTGATTGATGACATCGCCGACGTCCAAAAGGGGAAAATCTATTTTCGCCGCGCCGGGAAAGACATTCAAATGGCCGCCAACATCACCGAGCCAGCGCCCAAACAACTGATTTTTTCCGAAGGCAAGATACAGGTTTACCAGCCGCGCATGGATCAGGTTGACCTCTATGATGCGAGCGCTCACCGCGAGGAATTTGAGAGCTTCCTGGTGCTCGGATTTGGGGGAAGCGGCGACGACATGCTGAAATCGTTCACCGTCAAGTTCCTGGGCAACGAGGGAATCGGAGGCACCGAAACTGTCAAACTTGACCTTGTTCCCAAGTCCGAAAAAATCAACCAGCACTTTGCACACATCGTGTTGTGGATTGATCCGCAGCGAGGGATATCAGTCCAACAGCAACTGTTTGAGACCAGTGGCGACTACCGGCTGGCCAAATATTCCGACATACAGGTAAACCAGAAAATCTCCGACAATGTATTCAAGTTGAAAACCTCGGGCAAAACAAAAGTGCTAAGCCACTGAAAAATAACGAGATCGCGGGCTGCCGACACAAGATTTTTGGCTACGGAAAAACGCAGGCTTTGGGGTTATACTCGGAAAGCGCTAACCTGCGTCGAGAAAATAGCCTGATAATTCGGAGTTCCATGGCCAAGGTCTTCACTATTCCTGTCCCCCCCGATGTCAGCCGAAAAAAAGCGCGTGAACGCACGTCTGATCCCCGCTATGTCGACGGCCAACGGCTCCTGGTTGAAGCGATGAAGTATCTGGCTCAGAGCGATCCCCTGGCTAACCGCGGGGCGATCGAATTGCTGTCCGAACATGTGCGCACCCGGTTTCGCATGACCGACTCGCCGCTTGGCTAAAGCTTAGGCCTTTCTCCTCGTCATTGCGGCCGCCAAAACAATCACGATCGGATACATCTCCAACGTATATCTTGGCTCGGGACTCTCCAGCGTTCCTAGGAATGCGGAGCGCAGTACGGCAAACAGGATCAGCAATCCCAAGAACTCGGTTTTGCGGGCGCGAAACCATCCTACGATTGCGCCCAACACGTAAAGCAGATTCATTGCGCCTAGGGCGATCGCCAGCGCCGACCACCGCGGCTCATCATTGAATTCCCACCAGCGGCTGTCGCTTGGAAGCATTTCGGTTCGGGGGCGCAACCACATGTCCGCAATGCGCACAACAGGAAGCCACAAGTAATACCTTGTAGGGTGTGCGCGAATGAGCTCTGCCGAAATCGCCTCGAATCGCGCGTCCAGTTCCGGAGAAACGTGCAGAAGATGGTTGTAATCGCCAATCAACTGGACTGTTTCTCTCTGTTGCTGCGGAGTGTCAAAGGCGCGCGAAGGGAGTCTTCCGGCATCCACCTCACTTCCCGGAACCACCCAGTAAACGTCTTCAACCGAGGTGTAATCTGCGATCCAGGTTTTGACCCAGTGATTGAAGCCCATGGAAACGAATTCGTCTTCCTCGTTGGCATAGCGCGGCGCCAAGGGCTGAAAACGATGAAATACGCGCCAGTTGCGGACCGCCCAGGGTGCGAGCGGGAGAATCGCGATTATCCCGACCAGCAATCCGGCGCGAAGAACATTTCTTGTATTCCCGGGTAAAGATCGCCCGAGAAGGACGGCCCTCGCGAGCAGGTATGCTTCCAGCGCAATCAACAGCAAGACACCATCGGGACGCAGCAGGATGGCGGCGGCACATGCTGCCCCGCAGGCTGTCCAGTCGCGCAGGCGCGACTTTTCGAACACGCGCAGAGCCAGATGCAGCGCCAGCGCGGTGAAGAAAACTTCAAGAGTCTCAGTCAGCGCGGCAGCGGAGTAATCTGCCAGAAACGGGCACAGTGCGGCCAGGATGAAGGCAGGTTTCGCCTGCCTCGGGCCTAGCAAGCGGCGCGCGATGCCGGCGCAAAGAAAGCATGTTCCGAGGTCAACAAACATCTGCACGAACAGCACGGCGCGGTAGTGGTCCACGCCAAAGATGGCAAAGATGAAGGCGAGAAACGCCGGGTAACCGGGAAGGCGTATGTAGGTAGGCGAGATTTCGTCAGGACCGCTCAGGCCGTAAATTCCATGCTGCAGCCAGTTCTTGGCAATGTCGCCATAGACGAAGGAATCGTTTACGACGCCGGGGAAGCGCAGAAGGAATATCAACCGCAGAATCAATCCGGCGGCGGAGAATACCAGGAAGAATCGCAGGTTTTTGCGAACCAGTTCGAGCACGCTGGGAATATAGCGCGTTTCGCTGAATTCTCCACCCGGCAAAATGCCGCATGGCCCAGGCGCGTCGAGTGCGGACAGGTTTGACCCCCCCACACTCGTCCCGCTAGGATGTGATTGGTTGAAGTGGCATGGCGCAACCTGTTTTCTATGATCCCCGGCGGGCACGCTGGAAGCGGTTACGTGCGCTTCTTGACGTCACCGGTATCGTCGTCAGCGCGGTGATTGCTGTATTCATCTATTCCGCGCTACGCAGCGAGCCCCTGCCCAAGCTTCTTCTGCAATACCAGAAGCATCCTTACCACGCACTGAAAGAGACTGAAAAAGAGAAGGCAACAGAGAAACGGAAGCAACTGGTTCGTCGCAGTCACCGCCAAACCAATCTCGCCCCGTCGCAGATCGAACTGAACACCGATGAAGGAATCCGCGGCGCATTCTTCGTGCCCTGGGATGCGGCCAGTTTTTCGTCCTTGCGCGAGTACGCCCGACAGATTGACTTGCTTTATCCGGAATGGCTCCATGTGCTCAACCCGGACGGCCATTTGCAGGGAGCGGACGAACAGGCAAAGAAAGTGTTCTTCGATGTTGTCCAGAATGGAGTGGTCCATTCCGTGGACAACAAAGTCATGTCCTTTCTGAAGTCCGAGGATACCGGAACGGAAGTGTTCCCGCTGGTCAATAATTTCGACGGCGAGGATTGGATCGATATATCGGGCTTTCTCAACAATCCCGATGCGCGCACCCGGTTCCGCCAGGAGATAGCGACCTTTCTTGCGAGCGACAAATACCGAGGTCTGATGGTGGACTTTGAGGACCTCCCAAAAAAGACTCAGCCTGGTTTCGTGCAGCTTCTGAATGAACTGTCGGGGGAACTGCACGCTAAGGGCATGAAACTGTATGTAAGCGTGCCTTCTGGAAATGAAGACTTCGACTACCGCTCAGTCGCGAGTGCGGCGGACGGCGTGGTTTTGATGAACTACGACCAGCACTATGCTGGCAGCGGAGGCAAGGCAGGTCCGGTGGCGGCGCAGGATTGGTTTACCAACAACCTGATTCAGGCTAAGAAAGTCATTCCGCTCGACAAACTTATCTGTGCCATTGCGAACTACGGCTATGACTGGGTGCAGCCACCAAAAAAGGGGAAACTTCCCGCCGGCGAACGGGACATCAACCGCACCGTCCAGGAAGCCTGGCTGGACGCCCGCGATTCCGAAGCCGACGTGAATTTCGACAGCGACAGCCTCAATCCGCACGTTGTGTATCTCGATGAACACAATCTGCAACACGATATCTGGTTTCTGGATGCGGTAAGCGCGCTGAACCAGATGCGGGCTGCCCGTCACCTTGGAATCCGCACATTTGCTCTGTGGCGTTTGGGTTCCGAGGACCGTTCGCTGTGGAAGATTTGGGATACCCCTCTGGATAACGCGGCGCCTAACCGGTTGACCGATGTTCCGCCCGGCCAGGATGTGGATTTTGAAGGGGATGGCGAAATCCTCAACGTCGAGGCCACCCCGGGGGATGGGGAGCGGAAAATTACGATGGACTATTCGACCGGCCTGATCAGTGACGAGACCATGGACTCACTGCCGGAACCTTACCGCGTGGGCCGATATGGCGCCAGCCCAAACCAGGTCGCCATCAGCTTCGATGATGGCCCGGATCCGCAATGGACGCCGAAGATTTTGGATATCCTGAAACGTGAGCACGCCACCGCAACTTTTTTTCTCATTGGCCGGGAGGCAGAAACTTTCAACTCGCTCACCGAGCGCATTTACGACGAGGGACATGAGATCGGCAATCACACTTTCACCCATCCCGACATCAGCAACCTGTCGGATTTTTTTGTAGAGCTGGAGCTCAATCTCGCTGAGCGGCTGTTCGCCAGCCGCCTGGGCATTCGCACAATTTTGTTTCGCCCACCCTATTCGGTTGACGCAGAACCGGACACCGAGGACCAAGTGCGGCCGCTGGAGCTTTCCGAGAAAAAAGGATATCTGACCATCGGCGACAAGATTGACCCCAACGACTGGCGGGAAACACCGACCGGCCGCAAGAACGCGGAAGAAATTACTAGCTATGTACTCGCACACCTCCCGACCTGCGAGGCCGGAGATCAACGCTTTTGCGGGAACATCATTCTGTTGCACGATGGCGGCGGCGATCGGCGTGAGACCGTTCGCGCGCTGCCGATGATCCTTAAAGGCATCCGCGCCAAGGGGCTGCAGATTGTGTCGGTAGGGGATCTGCTGCACCAGAGCCGCGCGCAGATTATGCCCCCTCTGTCGCCCACCGAACGGTGGTCTGCACAGCTTACCGGACTTGGGTTCTGGCTGTTCGACGCGGTCGAGAGATTTATCGTGCTGGTCTTCTTTATTGGCGACCTGCTGATGACGGGACGGTTACTGTTTGTGGGGGCGCTCGCGATCTATGACCGGGTGCGCCATCGCAACGATGTTCGGCCTCTGGAGCGCGACTTCCATCGTGCCCGAGTTGCCGTCCTCATTCCCGCTTATAACGAAGAGAAGGTCATTGAGCGCACTATTCGGGCAGCCTTGCGATCGAGTTATCGCAATCTGCGGGTGATCGTGATTGACGACGGGTCGAAGGATAACACCCTCGAAGTCGCCCGGAGTTGCTTTCCACGCGAAGAAGCCTATGGGCGGCTGCTGATTCTGACCAAGCCAAACGCCGGCAAGGCGGAGGCGCTAAACTTTGGCCTGCGACATCTGGATCCTGATGAAGAAATCTTCGTCGGCATTGACGCCGACACCGTGATCGCGCGCGATGCGATTTCGCTGCTGGTGCCGCACTTCCGCAATCCAATGGTGGGGGCACTCGCCGGCAATGCCAAGGTGGGCAACCGGGTGAATCTCTGGACCCGCTGGCAGGCGCTGGAGTACATCACCAGCCAGAATTTCGAGCGGCGGGCGCTCAACACACTAGGCGCGGTGAGTGTAGTCCCCGGTGCCATTGGGGCATGGCGCACTTCGGCAGTTCGTGAAGCAGGCGGCTACCACACCGATACGGTAGCAGAGGACGCCGACCTTACGATGGCGTTGCTTCGTCGCGGATACCGCGTGGAGTACGAAGACCGCGCACTGGCCTACACCGAAGCTCCGGTGAATGCCAGCGGCCTCATGCGACAACGCTTCCGCTGGTCGTTTGGAATTTTGCAGGCCGTCTTCAAGCACCGCGCCGTTTTTGCGAGAAAAGGTGTGCTGGGCTGGGTGGCGCTGCCAAACATCGTAGTATTCCAGATTCTTCTGCCTCTGGTTTCGCCATTTATAGACATTATGTTTGCGCTCGCCGCGGTCTGGTATTTTGTTCAGAAGTATTACCATCCGGAATCCTCGGACCCGGCGAGCTTCCAGCGCCTGGTGATTTTCTTTGCCGCCTTCCTGATTATTGACTTCATCACCTCAGCCATCGCTTTTGCGCTGGAGCGCAGCACCCCCGATACCCGCGAAGACTCGTGGCTGCTGAGCCAGGTCTGGCTGCAGCGGTTCGCGTACCGTCAGCTATTTTCGGTTGTGCTGTTCAAGACTCTGAAGCGCGCGGCCTCGGGGGAGCCTTTCGCCTGGGACAAACTGGAGCGGACCGCCGCGGTCACCTACGAGGAGTCTGAGGATTCCGTGCACGTGCCATAGGTCATGCCTCGCACTATCATTGAGCCATTCCGCATCAAGAGCGTTGAGCCGATCCGCTGGACTACACGGGCGGAGCGAGAGAAACTTTTGCGCGCCGCTTACTACAATCTTTTTCTTCTTCCTGCCGCCGACGTTTTGATTGATCTGCTTACCGATTCCGGCACCGGAGCTATGTCCACGCACCAGTGGGCGGCGATCATGGAAGGCGACGAGAGCTATGCCGGAAGCAAAAGCTTTGACCGGTTTCGAATTTCCATTCAGGATATTTTCGGTTACCGCCATGTGATTCCCACCCATCAGGGCCGGGCCGCCGAACGCATCCTGTTCGGAGTAACGTGCAAAAAAGGCGCGGTGGTCCCCAACAACACGCATTTCGATACCACACGTGCCAACGTCGAGTTCGCCGGGGCCGAGGCTGTAGATCTGGTCATCTCCGAGGGCCGCGAACCAAGCAGCAAGCACCCTTTCAAAGGCAACATGGACGTCGCGGCGCTGGAGGATCTGATCGCGCGCACTGGCCGCGGGCGCATTCCGCTGGTCATGCTGACGGTAACGAACAACTCCGGCGGTGGACAACCGGTCTCGATGGAAAATATCCGGCAGGTGAGCGCCGTCTGCCGCGAGCACGGGATTCCGCTATACTTCGACGCCTGCCGCTTCGCCGAAAACTCCTACTTCATCAAGCTGCGAGAGAATGGGTACGCATCGACAACTCCCAAACAGATTGCGCAGGAAATGTTCAGCTATGGCGATGGCTGCACTATGTCCGCGAAAAAAGATGGCATGGCCAACATCGGGGGCTTCCTTTGCACTAACGATGATCTGCTGGCGCAGCAGGAAAAGGACCTACTGATTCTCACCGAAGGCTATCCAACCTATGGCGGGCTGGCCGGGCGTGACCTGGAAGCCATTGCGGTCGGGTTGCAAGAAGCGCTGGAAGAAGATTATCTGCGTTACCGGATTGCTTCCACGGCTTACCTCGGCGACCACATCGCAGAACAAGGGGTCCCGATTGTGCAGCCGCCCGGTGGGCACGCCATCTATCTTGATGCGCGCGCGTTCTTGCCGCACATTCCGGAAGAACAGTTTCCGGGGGTCGCGCTGGCGTGCGAACTTTACCTCGAAGGCGGCATCCGCTCGGTCGAAATTGGGCGGCTTATGTTCGGGGCCGCAGCGACCATGGATCTGGTGCGACTGGCGATTCCGCGCCGAGTTTACACCCAGAGCCATGTTGATTATGTCGTCGAAGTGATCCTGGAAGTCTGGAGAAAACGGAGCTCGATCTGCGGACTCACGCTCACCCATGAAGCACCGTTCCTGCGCCACTTCACAGCCAAACTGGAACCAGTCACTGCATAGAACTCGGAGCGGCCTGCCTTCCTCGCTTCACGGAGGACGACATTAACTCTGTGTACGCTGCCGCTATTTCTTTCGCCACTTTTCCCCACAAGTAATGCTGGCGAACTCGTTGTTGGGCGCTTCCACCGACAATTTCGCGGAGGCGCACATGCGACAACAGCAGGCTTAACATGCGCTGCAGATCGGGTACATCTCCGCGTTTGAACAGGAAACCAGTATCTTCGACGACCTCGCAATTGTCCGGTACATCACTTGCGAGCACACAAACACCCGCGCCCATGGCGTCGAGAAGGGCGAGTGACAATCCTTCGAGATCGGACGGCAACACAAACAACGCAGCGTTTGGTCAGGACCTCCTCCAGAGCATCGCCCGAGAGCCAGTCAAGAAACTTGATCTGATCACTCTCATGCTGGCGGAGGCGCGCCACATACTTGTCGGTATGGCTCGATCCTCCCGCCAGCACCAGTTTGAACGGGGTCTGTGTCTTCTCAAATGCGTCAATTAGCAGGTCACAGTTTTTTTCTGGCGAGAAACGTCCCAGATAGAGCACATACCCGCCCGGGACGAGTCCCAGTGTCTGTAAATGAGCCCCGGAGCGCCGTTTCCGCAATTGGGTTCCGTTTGGCGTGTACACCGTTTCTTTCGCATTGCAGGGTGAAAACGCAGTGGTCAGTGGACAGTGGTCGGTGGGCAGTAAAGGCATGCTGCGTGAGGTCCATCGCTTGAGACGAGGCTGACAACTGGCCGCTTCCCTGTTTCTCACTGACATCTGCCCACTGGTCACTGACCACTGCTTATCACTACAATGTCAGTCGTCAATGCCTTTGCTCCCACAACGCAAAACCGTAATTGCTTCCGGCCTGCTTTGCTGCGCGCTGATTCTTGTAGTACTTTTTACCAGCCCGGTGGCATTTCGCAGTCCCGCAGCAGTAGTAGTGATTTCGGCAATCGGCGCAGCTGCAGTCCTGTTGCAGCTTCGACTCCGTAATGCGCCCCAGACGCGTCCCTTGCGACCGCCGCTTGTTCTAAACGCGGTGGGAATTCTGTTCGCGCTGGCGGCGTTGTTCCCGGCTGCGTTGCACCTAGGCGCGCGGCTCACCGAGGCGGTGGCGCTGGGTGCGGTGGGGAGCTTCGCCATCAGCAGCGCCCTCATCCTCCACGCCTTCCGCAAGCAGGCGGCGAAACCGGAATGAACGGGTCTGGTGGAGAAACAAACGCTCTCGATCAGGAAAAGCGGGCCGCAGCCCGGGCTGCGGTTGCGCTGGTTGAACCGGGCAGTATCGTCGGCCTGGGATCCGGCTCGACGGCAACTTATGCCATTCGTTTTCTCGGCGAGCGGGTGCGGGACGGCTTGCAGATTGTCGGCATCCCCACTTCGCAGAAGATTAAGCAACTCGCCGAGCAACTGGGAATCCCGCTCGCCACGCTCGACGAGCACCCGCAGATTGATGTTGACATTGACGGCGCGGACGAAATTGACCGGCAACTGAATCTGATCAAAGGTGGCGGCGGCGCGCTCTTGCGCGAAAAAATCATCGCGTCGGCTTCGCGGCGATTCGTTGTGGTCGGAGATTCCAGCAAGCAGGTCGCACGTCTGGGCAAGTTCCCGCTTCCGGTCGAGGTCATCCCCTTCGCGCAGTCGCTGATTTCGAAGCGAATCGCAGCGCTCGGAGCGCAGGTCTCTCTGCGTGGCGGCGCGACCGGCAATCCCTACGTCACCGACGAAGGCCATCACATCCTGGACTGCACTTTCGGCGAAATCGCTGATCCGGCGGCACTGGCGGAAAAACTGCGTGCGATTCCCGGCGTGGTGGAGCACGGGCTGTTTATTGGGATGGCGGAGATGGCGTTGATTGGAAAGGATGGGGGAGTGATCCGGGTCGGCCGTGGACAGACCTAAACAGCGCTCGAGTGAAGAGCGGTAATACCTGTAAAACGTCCAAAGTCTGCGGCGTTCAATGGGAGTATGTGGCTTACGCCGTGCACGTGCATAGCAGCAGCCAACCGCGCATCATGCACTTGAACACCCAACACTCCGTACTGCAGGACAATCCTCCGCCACTCTCGATGGGAAGAAAAAAGACTACGAAATTCCGTACCAGCCACAGAATCACAACCGCCTTGGCGATGAGTTGAAGGTTCACATTTTTCCTACCCCACATCCTCTCCCCACCCCTCCAGCGTCTTCTTCACATACGCCATGAACTGGTCGGCGACGGCGCCGTCTATGAGGCGGTGGTCGTAGCCTAGGGTCAGGTGGACGACGGAGCGGATGGCGATGGAGTCGTTGCCGTCGGCGTCGGTGACTACCAGAGGGGTCTTGGTGATTCCGCCGACGCCCATGATCGCCGAGTTGGGCTGATTGATGATGGGCAGGCCGAAGACGGCGCCGAACTGGCCGGGGTTGGTGATGGTGAACGTGGAGCCTTCCACGTCTTCGGGTTTCAGCTTCTTGGAACGGGCGCGCTCGCCGAGGTCGGTGATGCCGCGCTGCAATCCCAGGAAGTTCAGTTCGTCGGCGTTCTTCAGGACGGGAACAATCAATCCCCAGTCGAGCGCGACCGCGATGCCGACGTTTACGTGACGGTGGTAGCGGATGCCCTGATCTTCGAGCGAGGCGTTGACGATGGGGAATTGCTGCAGCGCGATGATGGCGGCGCGAACGAAGAACGGCATAAAAGTGAGGCGAGAGCCGTTGCGCTGCTCGAATCCGGACTTGAGTTTGTTGCGCAGATTGACGATGCGGGTTATGTCCACTTCGAACATGCAGTGGACGTGGGCGCTGGTCCGCCGCGACTCGATCATGCGCTGCGCGATGATCTTGCGCATATTCGTGAGGGGAACGAGATCGCCGGGGATGGCCGCGGGGGCAGGCTTGGGCGCTTGCGCCGGAGCCGGCGCTGAAGCGCCCCCGCCCTGTCCAGCCAAAGTCGGGCTGGACAAGGACGGGGCACCCGTTTGTCTTTGTCCCTGTCCGTGGCCCTCGATAAACGCCATGATGTCTTGTTTGGTGATCCGTCCGCCCAGTCCTGAGCCGGAAACTTGCGAAAGATTGACGTTGTGTTCGCGGGCGATTTTGCGCACCAGTGGTGAAGAGCGGGCATGCTCGTCCTCTGGTTCTTCGTGCGCGGATGAAGCCGCGGGAGCAGGCTCAGCCTTCAGTTCGGCAGGCGCGGGTGCAGAAGATGCCGGAGCAAACGGCGCGGCCGGACCGACTTTCTTCTCCGCCGCAGGCGCGGCGGCTTTGGGAGCGGCGGCGGACGCTTCGCCATCGCTCGAAATCGTCCCCACGACAGTATTCACCTGGACCGTCGTGCCCTCGGCGACCTTGATGTCCTGGAGCACGCCGGCGGCGGGAGAAGGAATCTCGGCATCCACTTTGTCGGTGGAGATTTCAAACAGCGGTTCGTCGCGCTGCACTTTGTCACCGGGCTTTTTCAGCCATTTGGTGATGGTCCCTTCCACGATGGACTCGCCCATCTGCGGCATGACAATGTCGGTCGGCATAATTCCTCTTCTATCCCGGCGCAGTTGCGAAAAGCATGCCGGAGGCAACTTGTAATTATAGCTAAGGTGAGGATTGGGTACTCGCGGGTAGGATTTAAAGTTCTAGCGGGCAAGGTCGCACCCTAACGTTGTTGGACCGCACCTCTCATCCAGCTTATCGTGGCGCAAGCAAACAGCAGGTCCCTCGACTGTGGAGATCGTCCGCTATGCGGACGATCTTCTTCGCTCGGAATGACAGATTGGATTTGAGGTTAAGAGCTTCTGACTCACTCGTGGTGTTCGTGCCCGCCGTGCTCTCCCCCCTGGTGGCTCTTGGGCGATACCCCATAGGCCTTTTCCCAGTAGCCCTGCACCGTGGGAGGGAGTTTTTCCAGTCGCGAAAGAAATGCGGTAATTTTCCAGATGTCCTGGTCGCTCAGGGCTTTGTTCCACGCCGGCATTCCGGTGTAACGGACGCCGGTGCGGACGGCGTAATAGATGTGCCACTCGGGATCATCGAGCGGATTCAGGACGATTTGCGGCGGCGGCGGGTACATGGAGTGTTCCAGCAGGCTCGGGTTGTAGTCGAGCGTACCGTGGCAGACTGCGCAATTCATGGTGTAAAGTTTCATGCCGGCGATCAGGGTGTCGTCGGTTGGCGGAAGCGGATTGGCGACTCGCGGGGCATGCCGGTCCATGGAGGCATCGAGCGCGCTCATGGCGATGTTCTGCTCAAATGCGGGCGGCGTGGCATCAGCATTAGTCGGCATGAGACCGAAGTGGGCGATCAAGAGCCCGGCCAATAAAATCACAACAATGGCGACGATTATCCCGAGGATGAAATTCCGCATCGTGTCTCCTCGCATTCAAAACTAGAAAAAAACCAGCCACTTCTCTACAACTTTAATAGGCCTTCAGCCAGCGCGCCTTCTCCATCACGTCTTTTAACTGCGGCAGAAAGTGCGCCTCCTGCGGAGGCGAAAAAGGCACCGGCGTGTCTAGTGCTGCGATTCGGACGATCGGGCCGTCGAGATCGTCAAAAGCTTCTTCGTTGATGATGGCAACGATCTCCCCGCCGATCCCACCGGTGAGCGTGTCCTCGTGCAGTAGGATGACTTTGTTCGTCTTCTTTACCGTCTGCACGATGGCCTCGCGGTCGAGTGGCGCCAGCGTACGCAGGTCAATAATTTCAAGCTCGATTCCTTCTTTGGCGAGAAGTTCCGCTGCTTCGAGCGCCAAATGCACCATGGCCGCGTAGGTGATCACGCTGACGTCGCGTCCCTCGCGAGCAACCCGCGCCTTCCCAAGAGGAACAACATATTCCTCCTCTGGCACTTCCTCTTTGATGCGCCGGTAGAGGTATTTGTGCTCGAAGAAGATGACCGGATTGTTGTCGCGAATAGAGGCTTTCATCAGACCTTTGGCGTCGTAAGGGGTAGCTGGGCATACGATTTTAAGACCCGGATTGTGCACGAACCACATCTCAGGATTTTGCGAGTGGAAGGGCCCGCCATGCACATTGCCGCCGCTGGGGCCGCGCAAAACCAGAGGCGCAGGGGCTCCCCACAAATAGTGCGTCTTGGCGACCATATTGCTGATCTGGTTCATGGCGCAGCCGATGAAGTCCATGAACTGAAATTCGGCGACCGGGCGCATACCGGTGAGCGACGCGCCAAACGCCGCGCCCACAATCGCGGATTCGGCGATGGGGGTGTCAATCACTCGCTCGGGACCGAAGCGATCAATGAAGCCGTCCGTGATCTTAAACGCTCCGCCGTAGATCCCGATATCTTCGCCGATGCAGAATACGGTCGGATCCTGCTCCATCTCTTCCCAGATACCCTGGCGGATCGCCTCCAGATAAGTGAGCTGCGGCATGACGGGAAAGTTTACTACTTTCAGAACCCGGGGATGAAATGCTCGCGGCGGGGGGCGTCGCATTGCACGTTTGGTCTACGCGGTCTATCATCTTGCCGTCTAGCAATCGGAAGCTGTGGAGGATTCTTGCGTCATCTCATCAACTGGTTCTTGAGCGCGCTGGCAGTCTGGGTGGTTTCGCAGTTTGTGCCCGGATTTCATGTCGCGGGAATTGCAGCAGCCCTGATTGCGGCGCTGGTTATTGGATTCGTCAACGCCACGCTTGGTGCGTTGTTGAAGCTCATCACTCTCCCCCTGACTATTCTTACGCTGGGAATTTTCTGGTTCGTGATCAACGCGCTGATGCTGGAACTGGCTTCAGCACTGTTGTCTCCGGCCTTCAGAGTCGACACTTTTCTTTCTGCGTTCTGGGGCGCGATTGTTCTAAGCTTGGTCAACATGCTGCTGCGGTGGCTGGCCGGAACGGATAAGCGCGAAAGCTAACTATCAAAAATTTTCTAACCGCGTGCGAATAGGTGATTTGCCTTACTCACTTTGGTTCCTCGCGCCCCCACGCGCCCCCACTTTCCCGTTGACTTACCTGCACCCATTCGAGCTAGACTCAACCAACAATCCTCTTTTCTGAATCTCGCGTTGGAGCGCAGGATGAATTACTTCCTTTTGCCGGTGGCCGTACAACTATGTTTGACTTTCGGAGTGGCGGGCCTGCTCTGGCCGGAGAAGTTGGTCGAGGTTTTCGCTGTCCTGATGTATCCGTGGCCGGCGACCTATAAGCTGGTACGCATCAATGCCTGGGGCGCGATCCTACTTTCCTTGCTGTTGCTTCTCCGTCTGCTGGCTAACCGGTAGAGTTGCAGCCCTGGGACGTCGGTGAAATAGCTTCTGCTCAATGTCCGGCCAAAACTCATTGCCCAAGCCGCCTAGACTTCCATAGAGCAGCGAAACTCCGGCACGATTCAGGGTCAGTCCAAAGCCGCGGTCGGTCGGTGGATAGTAGGCATTCGAAATGCCACCTGCGCAGAGTGCGGCCAGCACGTTCGACCAGTTGAAAGTACGTCCGCCCCGGTCTTTATGACCGATGACTACTTGCGATAGTGCATATCCAAACCTGTGCTTCACTGAGCCCTCGCCGAGCCGGAAATAACGCGGGTCTTCCTTAAAAAGGGTGGGATAGGCAAAATCGGCGAAAAAGGTGCTCGTCACCTGATCGGTGAAGGCTGCGCCGTAGCGCTTGGAGTATCCTGACGCCCCTTGGCCGTAGGCGGGAAATGAATTCTGTGCCTGGCTGATTCCCGCTTGTAGCCCGACCACCACGAATTCGGCGGGATCGAACGCACTCTTGTAAAACAAGCGAAACTTTCTCTTGGGAGTCAGCGGCGGCGCGTTCTTGCGGTCGGTGACAGTAAATTGCGGCAGGCCCAGCATGCGCCGTGATTGCTCTTTTTTCTCGATTTTCTTTTCCTGCGCGGGGGCTTTGGGGGTCTCGGACGAGGGCGCAGTTTGCTGAGCCGAAGCCAAGACACTCATAGAAAGTATGCTCAACAGCCCCATCACTCGACAGCGTGAGTTCATAAAACGGATCCCGCCGACTGATGCTACCACTCCACCTGTTCCTCCCAAGGTTCCGCCCCCGGCGCCCCCGGCGCTCCCGGCGCTTAGGTCTCGCCTGCCCGATTGACCGCAGGCGGCCTGAGAGGTTAGCTTGTATCGCCATGCGGATGATCTTGAATCTCGCGGTCGGACCGAGTTCTACTGAAACATCGACCGCGCCGCTACTGGTGGTGCAACCCAGCTCTAAACCGGCCGATGTGCCGCCGGGCACGGGAGCGACAAAATGAAGAAACTGGGCATCTTGCTCTCCGGCCGCGGCTCGAACTTCGAGGCCATTGCGAAAAACATCGCGTCCGGAAAAATTCCTGACGCCCGCATTGCAATAGTAATTTCTAATCGCGCTGACGCCGGAGGACTGGAAGTTGCCCGCAAGCTGGGAATCGAAACTATCGTCATCCCATCGAAAGGAAAAGCTCGCGAAGATCACGACCGCGAAGTAGTCGCGGCCTTACAGCAGCATAACGTGGATCTGATCTGCCTGGCCGGATACATGCGGCTGCTTTCGCCCTGGTTCGTGAAGCAGTTTCCGCGCAAGATCTTAAACATCCATCCCTCCCTATTGCCGGCGTTTCCTGGACTTGAGGCGCAGGAACAGGCGTTTGCTTACGGCGTGAAGGTTTCCGGCTGCACCGTGCATTTTGTGGATGAAGAACTCGACCACGGGCCGATCATTGTACAGAAGACGGTGCCCGTGTTGGATACGGATGATGAGGGTTCCTTGGCGGCGCGGATTTTGGAGCAAGAGCACATTGCCTACTCGGAAGCGATCAATCTGGTGCTGAGCCATGAATCCCGGCTTGCGGGGAGGCGATTTGTCGCCGACGGGAAACGCCAAACCAAGTAAATATCGCTAGTTTCTATATTCGTCGCCTCTCTTCCACTAGAAATGATTCACCTGCAATCTAAAATCTGAAATCTGCAATAATGTTCGTCCATGCCCACCTTCGCCCCCGTTGACGAACAACTGACCTACATCAAGAAAGGCAGCTCGGAGATCATTCGCGAAGCTGAGCTGCGCTCGAAACTGGAGAAATCGCTCGCGTCCAGCAAGCCCCTGCGCGTGAAAGCCGGATTCGATCCCACGACACCCGACTTGCATCTCGGCCACACCGTGCTACTGCGCAAGCTCAAACATTGTCAGGACCTCGGCCACACTGTCATTTTTCTGATCGGCGACTTCACCGGCATGATCGGAGACCCTACCGGGCGCTCGGCGACGCGGCCTCCGCTGAGCGCGGAAGAGTTGATGAAGAATGCCAAGACATACATGGAGCAGGTGTACAAGATTCTCTCGCCGCGGACCACCGAGGTGCGGTTCAACAACGAATGGTTCGAGAAGATGAAGTCGGCAGATTGGATCAAGCTGACCGCGCGAACCACCGTCTCGCAGATGCTGGAGCGCGAAGATTTCCATAAACGCTTCCGGGAAGAAAAACCGATCGCGTTGCACGAACTGCTCTATCCGCTGGCGCAGGGATATGACTCAGTCATGTTGAAAGCCGACGTCGAACTCGGTGGCACCGACCAGAAATTCAATCTCCTGGTGGGACGCGAGTTGCAGCGCAGCTACGGACAGGAGTCGCAAGTAGTACTGACAATGCCGATCCTCGAAGGCCTCGACGGCGTGCAGAAAATGTCGAAATCCTACGGCAACGCGATCGGAATCAAAGAGCCGCCGCTCGAAATGTACGGCAAGCTGATGTCCGTCTCTGACGAAATGATGTGGCGGTATTACGAGCTGCTGACGGACGTTCAGATCGCCGACATCGAGAAGATGAAGCGCGAAGCGCATCCCATGCAGGCGAAGAAGGATTTGGCTGCGCGGATTGTGAAGGATTTTCACTCGCAAGACGCGGCGGCGAAAGCGTCGGAGGACTGGGCGAAGCAGTTTCAGAAGGATGAGGTGCCAGAGGATGTTGAGGAAGTTTCGGCCAGCATTGAGGAAATCGGGGGATCTATTGATGCACAGGGACGTGCCTTGGTTCGGCTAGACCGCCTCCTGGTCAAGTGCGGGCTGGCGGAGTCCACCACCGACGCCGTGAGAAAGCTGAAGCAGGGATCGGTTCGAGTCGAAGATGAAGTCGTTACGGATCCGCGGATGATCCTGTTGCCCAGCGCGGGCCCGCTGAAACTGACACTCAGAGTGGGCAGACGACTAAAGATTGCAGTTATTACTTGGTAGTCCTACGCCTGCACAAGATGAGGGGATTGAGGATGTCTTGTTGGCTCCGGTCCGAGAAGGCGTTCGCCATGTTCTTATACTCGGCATGGGTCGTCGTGTGCCTGGGGATTTTCATGATTTTCATGTTGACCCCCTGGTTTCAACAAATCGAGTCGCTGCCGAGAGCTGATCTCCTTCTGCGGATATTGGTGTCCCCCTAGGCACTTCTCGCCGCGCCGGCTTCGCTCATCATCTTGTTTGGCATGATGATTTTCTGTGCGTGCGAGGACCGCTCCCCGGTCAGCGCGAAGATATTCTGGTTCATCGTGTTCTTCGCGACTGCATGTTTCGGGGCCGCCGGCTACTACTTCGCCGTGTACAGGAAACAAGTCCAAAGTGCGGGCAATTCAGTGACGCCGTAAACCAGGAATGATGACACGGCCCCGGAGTTCTGATAGAACTTCCGTCACTCATGCGGGCTGCCGCCATTCTCGGGCCGGGAAATATCTCGAGATGCGCGGAGCGATTCGGGCGTATTGGAAACGCAGAGTGGGTCTCGGGCCTGCCGGCGTCTTCGAATGATGCGGACGCGGTTGTGATCTTCGGCGGCGACGGCACTGTTCACCGATATCTCGTGCATCTTGTGAGTCTCAAGCTCCCCTTTCTGGTGGTACCTTGCGGTAGCGGAAACGATCTCGCACGCGCGCTGAAGTTGCTCAGCGTGCGCAATTCATTAGGAGCATGGCGCGAATTCGCGGCGGGCGGAAATAACGTGCGCGCGATTGATCTGGGAATCATCAGAGGGGGCAGGGAGGCGAACATCGCGGGCGGGGCGTCCGCCCCACACTACTTCTGCTGCGTTGCCGGTGTGGGAATCGATACAGAAATAGCCCGTCGCGCGAATGCGCTTCCCAAATGGATTCGCTCGCATGGTGGGTATGCTCTCTGCGCCCCGCGTGAGTTTCTCCGCTTTGCGCCATTTCCGATGAAAGTTTCACTGGGACACAAAGACGCCCCGGCAGCGCCCACCATTCTCGCCGCCTTCGCCAACGCTCCAACCTACGGCGGCGGCATGAAGATCGCTCCGCAAGCGCGGCTCGACGACGGCAAACTGGACGTCTGCGTAGTGCGCGCGATGGACCCGTTCAAACTCTTCTGTCTGTTTCCCACGGTTTATTTCGGTGGGCATCTCAGCTTTCGCGAGGTCGAGTACGCACAGACCGAAACTGCGAGACTTGAAACCGGATATCCTCTCGATGTCTATGCCGATGGAGAGTACGTGTGCCAGACCCCGGTGGAGTTCGGCGTTGCGCGGAATGCTTTGAAGGTG
>Ga0137378_10001522_pt1 | contig 19592 bp, 13 predicted proteins | sample SagtaG_21_FD_104813 | JGI IMG/M metagenome (GOLD analysis project Ga0137378, IMG submission 104813) | Vadose zone soil microbial communities from Sagehorn Ranch, Mendocino, California, USA - Sage2_L_60_16 metaG | ecosystem: Environmental > Terrestrial > Soil > Vadose zone | place: USA... | reverse complement strand
TCCGCGCTCATGCTCTGCTGTGTGCAGGTCCCTGCGCAGTCTGGTGACACGGCTTTGCGCGCTGTCCTCAGCCAGTTGCGCGCCGGTATACTCGCAGGCCGCCAGCCTCGCTCTACTCAACGCAAGCTGTTGCTGCGAACGGTGCAGGCGTTCCGCGGCGCTGTAGGCCTCCTGGATACGTTCTTTTTCGACCTGAATGGAATCAATGCGCTCGATCGTCCCAATCACATGGGAGGTGGTCTCTCCGGAGATCTTGCGCAGTGATTGCTTGAGATAGTCGTGCACCCGCGAGAAACTCAACTCGCTGCTCAGGTTGGGACGGCGCAGTACCAGCAAAAGATTGATGAGTTTCTGAAAATCTTTGACATCGCTAAAGCCAAACAGGTAGCGTGCTACCTGGCGTTCATATTCTGCCTGGGTATCGCAGATAATCCCGTGCCCCTCCAATTGTTGCTTAAAGCGGCTGTGGTCGAAGGCGCGTTTATCGTGCCTGCTGCCCGTTTCATAGACGGTGTGAAGTTCGTATCCCAACCGTGAGCCATCGGTGATCAAAAAACGCAGTGGGCGTATATGGTCGCTGGCATTGATGTTTCCTGCCAGGCTGACGCCGATGGTCAGGAAGCGCGCCTTTTCCTGTTCTCCATTCTCCCAGCGCTGGCGGAATTCGGGCGCGATAGGGGGATGATCCGGATCGCACCACTCGAACTCCAGCGCGATGTAGGAGGTGCGCCGCTCGTGGCTGTAGGGCGTGGCTGATTCGGTTCCGCCGAGCACGTAGTACTCCATGTGCCTTTCGCGGCCCCCAAAAGTATCGAGCCGGTTGGGGCGAAGATCGCCATCGAGAGCCAGCGGCAGCGCTGCCGTCAGAACTGTTGATTTCCCCGAGGCATTCTCTCCTGCCAGGAAGAGCCGTCCATGCGGTATCTCAAATTCTTGTAGTCCATAGAGCCAGAAGTTGGTCAAGATGATGCGGCGAAGACGATAGCCGCGCGGCCCTCCTGCCTGCGCCTGTAGTACCTCAACGAACAGCTCGAGTTGGCGCGCCAGGGCGTCCTCTGATGCTCCGTTTGGTGATGTGGACCATTCTGTAAAATTATCTAATGTATATTGCATAGTTGTTTCCCTCTTCCGAAGCGACCTCGGCGACTATCCTCATTCCGCCTCGTCCATACCTGGCAAAGCTGCCGCCGTTGATTTTATTTTTTGCTTTGATGTTGCCTTTGACTCCTGTCCCGCTTTCTCATAGGTAACGCTGTACCGGGCCGCCGTAGGCAAGATCAACACATTTCCCGCGCCATCAGGTCCGCGCAAAAGACCGACCTGGCGCATTTTTCTATAGATATCGTTCAACAACGTGCGAGAACTTTTGCTGCGCGCCTCGTTGCCCCAGTTCTCGCCATAACGCTCGCGCAGCGTATAAAACAGCGCGTTCATGTCCTCGGTCGTGACATGCAAACAGCCATAGCTATCGGGCTTCGGCCACGCGCCTCCGCTCACCTGTTCCCGTATGGCGGTACACATGAGCAGCGCCATCTGGTCGCTGGTGCCAAAGGGAGTGAGGCTCGTTACCGGGCCTGTTGACATACCACTGGCCCGCACAATGCAGGCGTAATCCCGTTTCACATCTAGCAGCCAGCCAAACGTATCAAGCAATTCGTTAGCTACCTCGTCGGCATGTGCTACCAGTTCAACAAACGCTTCAGCATCGTCATACCTGAACAATGCCGGGCCGAGCAGCAGTGTACGCCAGGCGCGAATCAGCGGTTTGGTGCTGGCGACGGGAAAAAGATTTCCGATCATATCTTGTAGCAGGGTGGGCCGCAGCGTCTTTCCCTCGTCGTTCAGGTAAGCTGCGGCCATTGTCAGCAGTTGTGGGTTGAGCGCTGAAACCAGGGAATGTATGACCTCCGTGAACTCGTAAAGCACGTCGGCATCGTTCGTCTGCTCGACCCATTCCTTCGTCTGCCCATCCACCAGGCGCAGACCTCCCAGGTCTTCCAGGTATTGCAGTGCGCGTTGGATGCTATAGCGGTCCGCTGGCCTGCGAAAATCGAATCCCGTTTCGTCTTCAACACCTATAAGGGATTGCTCTGAAATCTGCTCGGCCAGTTGGGAGAGTAAAAACTGCTGGTCGTTGCCGCGACCCGTAAGCTGCCGGTTTTCTGCGTACCAGAGAATCCAGGTAAGGCAGGCGAAGTCTCCCGGCTCTCGCAGGCGATCATAGACGTACCCAGGTGTTGTGGCGCTGAGTTGCCGTACCAGGCGGATGACGGTTGCGCTGCGTTGGATGCGCCAGCCGGTATTCTGGTCATGCCAGTTCTGTAAGGTATAATAGTGGCGATTGACCAACCGGAACAGGTCGACTTGCTTTGAGAGGATGACCTCCCTTTCCATCAGCGCCACGTGCGCCTTCGTCAATTCAGAGCTGCGCTGGCGAGATGCTGGCAGCATTTCACGTTCTTCTATCATGCAGACCTCCCTTGCAGCTCCTCGCGCTGTAAATGGTAGCATGGCAGGAGTAATACTCCGTCAGGTGCGCGGAGGGCGGTGTAGGTTTGTTCGTCGGGATTGAGCAGGACAATCGTTGAACCGTCGGGCGCGCGGTACTGACCACGCGCATCGCCCAGGCAGCTATCGATCACGGTTAACAAGATGTTTCGCTCTTCAGCCGTGATTTGCTTGAACGTTGCCAGATCGAGATCTGTTGTAGAGAATAGCCGGGCGAAGCGCTGCTGCTCCTCCTTAAGCTTTTCCTCATACTGCCTCACCAGGCTGCGAGTGAGCGCGCGGTTATCAATCACCGGGTCTTCCAGGGCGTGTTCGCTGCGGTTAAAGCGGCTGATCGGGCGCAGGCGCAGGTTGACGTTGGGTGGTTCTTGCCAGGCGCTGCCAGTCTCAGTATCGTGTGCCGCGCTTGGAGCGCCAGCAAAACTTTCCGGCAGATGGACGGGAAGCAGGTTGGCGAATGCCAGGCTGAAGAGCTGCTGCGCCGTCTCACCATCTTTTGCCGCGAACAGTTGATGGGCTAACATGTGCAGATTGGCCGCGTAGTTCGCGTTCGGGCGTGCCGAAGCCGCCAGCACAGATGCGCGGCGCACGACTTTATCGACCTCGGCAAGGGCGTTGCGGCGGAAAGAATCGGCGTTCTTCCCCAGTGCAAACCAGTGCATCAGGGCATCCACCTGGTTGCGCGCTTCTTGCAGCAGCTCCTGCCGGCTTGACCGGTTTTCCAGCGTCGGCGCGGGTGGTTCAAGATACTGCGCGACGATCTCAATCAGCTGCTCTTTTTTGCCGCTCTCGTTCCACTCGGCGAGCTGTGTGCGAATGCGGCGGCTGTACTGGGTCAAGGCCTGGGCAAAACCATGTACGTATGCCACTACAGCCGCTTTATATAGCTGGTATGCATCCAGCTCAGGGCGGCTCTGCTGCGCAGCAGAAATCATATTAGCAAGATATTGAGCTGCCTCACGCGCCATGGCATTCCATATCTCAAACGCTCGCTGCCATTCCTCAGCCATTTCGCGACCGCGTGTGGGAGTAAGTTCGGTCGGAAGCGAGCGCAAGGCTTCGTCGAGCGTTTGCAGCGACTTCCATAGGTGCGGTAAATCACCCTGGCGCAACGACCCTTTGCCCATATTAGCGCGTGCCTGCTCATCGAGAAAGGTCTCAATGGCCATGGCCTCCGGCGTTGCCTGATAGAGCAGTGCGGGCGAAAGAAAGCTGGCAATCGAGGTAGCCCGGCTCGAGTCATAGATCGTGGTAATATTCCCCCATTCCTTGAGGGCCGCGAGATCGTTTTGACACTGCTCAAGCGTGTAATCGCTATCAAAAGTTTCCCTTACCGCGTCACGCACCTCCTGGGCAGTGAGTTGATAGCGATACAATTCCCGGTGGCATTGCAAGAAAAAGCGCATAATCACGCGATACCAGCGTATGCGGTTGGAGCTGACCAGGTAGCTGAAAATCGGCAAGCGGTCCGTGAAATTGAACACCGAAGTAGACGAGATTGGTTCAGAGGAAGTAACACTACCTGCCGCTTGACTCACGGGTGGGCCAGCCATACTATTCCCATTATTGATGTCTATATTACCGTAGTTATGCTGCATAGTGTCATTCATCGATGTATACTCTCCAAACACGCCTCATCATGCTGAAATGGCTGCATGCTAATTCTTCGCGCCATTGTAACACGAAAAGAACTTTTTGCGTACTTTCTGACTGATTGCTCCCCAAAGTCTCTCACCGCTTGCATTCTTCTCGCTGTAGCTGAAAACGGAAATCACGCAGAAAAACAGAGGGTACTGCTGAAAGTTTGGGCGGACTGGGGTGTTTGTCATTGTGAGGAGGATAGCTTTATAATGCCTCGCGCATTGTTCCTGGTTTCCACCTGTGTTCCCCGAATAGTCGCATAATAATGGCTGTCGTTCCGCCTGGATCCGCTTTTGTTCCTCGCGCTGCAAATCCTGGAAGCTCTTTTCCACGTAATTATATCACTCGAAGCAGAAAAGCGCAAAAAATACGAGTCTCTCGAAAAAGAGAAGGAGGCTTATCCAGAACCTCCAGGCATGTACTCTTTTCCACATGTTTCACACCACCCGACCAGTTCTCCATCCCGTTCGCGCATCTGAGTAAAGCGTCTCGCGCAGCGGCAGACGTAGCCGTGCTGGCGGGCAGGGTTGCCGAAGACCAGCGCGTGTGGCGGCACGTCGCGTGTCACCACAGAGCCAGCGCCTATAAGTGCAAATGAACCAATCGTGATCCCACAAACAATGATGGCGCCAGCGCCAATCGACGCGCCATATTTGACCAGCGTGGGTGTGATCTCCCAGTCATCCGCATTTTTGAGCTTGCCATCGGGGGTGATGGCGCGGGGAAACATATCGTTGGTGAAGCAAACATGGGGACCAATGAATACACCGTCTTCCAGTGTCACCCCTTCGAAAATAGAGGCATGGTTCTGGATTTTAACATTCGAGCCGATATGCACGTGCGCGTCGATGTACACACCTTTACCGATATTGCAGCTTTCCCCGATATGCGCGTGTTCGCGGATATGCGCCTGCCGCCAGATACGCGTGCCTGCTCCAATGTGCGCGTCGGAAGATACTTCCGCTGTTGGGTGAACGAAGTAAAGCTCTGGTTGATCTGTCATTACAAAGGCTTTCCTGATATATATAGCCAAAATATGTGAAACGCTCCCCAGAACTATGAGGAGCGTTTCACAACAGGTACCCTAAAATGTCACAGGTAATGAGGTGAGGCCACGTAGCCCCAGGTTTTCTCGCCAGGTAATAGGGCCGGATTCAAGTTTGAGGTTCGGCATGCGCTGTAGCATGGTTGCGAACGCCGTTTGTCCCTCAATTCTTGCCAGCGGTGCGCCAAAACAGAAATGACTGGCCCACGCGAAGGCAACATGTCGATTGTCCTGGCGACCCAGGTCCAGCTTATCTGGATCAGGGAAACGCTCCGGATCACGATTTGCCGCGCCCATCACAGCGATAACAGCTTGCCGCTTGCGAATCGTTTTTCCACCAAGCACTACATCGTCTGGAGCCAGGCGCGCTGTATGCTGGCTGGGACTTTCGTAGCGCAGCAACTCTTCTACTGCCGCAGGAATCAACGATATGTCCTGCTTCAATCGTTCCAGCTGGTCTGGATGACGCAGTAGCGTGAGGACACCGTTGCCGATCAGGTTGGTGGTTGTCTCCTGGCCTCCGACCATCGTCACAATGGTATTGGCTACCACTTCGTCCTCTGTAAAACGATCTCCGTCGATTTCAGCCGTCAGGTACGCGTGGATGAGGCCATCGCGCGGGTTTTTGCGTTGTTCCTTAATTGCATCGCGGAAATACGCGCTCATCTCTTGCAAACTTTTAATTACGCGCGGTGCCCGGTCTGGATTATGCTGGAAGTTGCCCAGTACCTGGGCAAAGTCAGCAGACCAGGCTGTCAGTTGTTGCCAATCTGAAGTTGGCACCCCCAGCATCTCTGCCGTCACAATGGCTGGCAAGGGATAGGCCAGGTCCGCGATCACATCCATACGTCCCTTATCCTGCACCGCATCCAACAGGCTGTTTGTGATGTCCTGGATGTGTGTGCGCAGCACTTCCACCCGGCGTGCCGTAAAAGCCTTCGATGCCAGCCCGCGCACACGACCATGATTTGGCGGGTCCAAAAAGAGCATCTGAAGTACCATCACCTCCGCCAGGGGAGTCAATGCTGTTAGCCCAAGCGCGGTGAGCTGCTCTGGTGTCGGCGTGCGGTCCGCTGAAAAACGCTGGAATACGTGAACGACATCAGCATAACGGGTAACGACCCATGCATGCAGATATGGATCCCAGTGAACAGGATCTTCGCTGCGCAGCCGGTGGTATAGGGGATAGGGATTCGCGAGAACCTCAGGATCAAGTAGTTGGAAAAGGCTTAATGGTGGTTCCTTTTTGCCTGTCGTGGTTGGTGGTCCTGCATGCATAGTCATGAATAATTCTCCCTTGACTACTTGACGAGATCAGGTGTAGTAGTCTTACCCAGCAGACGCAAAACTTCGTCTTCACTCATCGACTCTAATTTGGCAATAATACGTTGTTCAACTTCGGCAGCCAACAATCGAATGGTGGGAGCTTCAAACAGACTGCGCAGGGGAAGATCAACCCCAAACATCTCGGTTATCTGCGCGATGATCTGCGTCCCTAACAACGAATGCCCGCCCAACATGAAGAAGTTGTCGTCGATTCCAACCGTTTCTAATTTGAGCAGTGTCGTAACAATTTGGGAGACCCGTTCTTCAGTGGCTGTTTCTGGGGCCGCAACGGACATGTCACGCAGAGTATTCGTTGCGTCGGGAGTGGGTAAGGCGGTGCGATCTACCTTACCATTTGGCGTCACCGGCAGCGATTGCAAGACGACAAAAGATGAGGGGATCATGTAATCAGGTAAGTAGGCGCCAAGCGTTTCCCTCAGCGAACCGGCCGTGATCTGCTCCCCTGGCGTGAGCACGAGATAAGCAACCAATCGCTTCTCTCCAGACTCGTCCTCACGCGCAATTACTATATTTGATCGGATAGATGGATGTTGATTTAGCACAGACATAATCTCATCTGGCTCAATACGGTAGCCCCGAATCTTGATCTGAAAATCCGCGCGCCCCATAAACGCGATCTGCCCATCGGGTAGAAAGCGCGCCATATCTCCTGTTTTGTACAGGCGCTCGCCCGGCTTATCACTAAAGGGATGAGGGATAAAGCGCTCCCTAGTGAGTTCAGGACGGTTGAGATATCCCTTAGCCAGGCCCGTGCCGCCGATATAAAGCTCGCCTGGAACGCCAACGGGAACCTGCCGCAACTGTTCATCGAGAATGTAAATCTGGGTATTGGCAATAGGGCGGCCAATCGAGGGCGGCGTATCGGTATTCTTGCTGGGAAGTACGCGCCCATAAGTGGCGACGACAGTTGACTCAGTCGGGCCGTAGTTGTTGATAAAAGCAAATGGCAAATCAGGCGAAGGATAGCGGCGCAGCGTATCAGCGCCGGTGAGCAGATAGCGTAATGCGGTTTCGGCGGGCCATTTCAACCCGATGACACTTTCGGCCAGAGCAGTAGGCAGGAAGCAAATCGTGATGGCATGTTGCACCAGCCAGTCGCGCAGTGAGGGAGGCGACACACGTACTTCCTCATCAATAATGCGCACCTGCGCGCCTATGGTGAGATAGGGCCACAATTCCCAGCCGGTGGCATCAAACGCCGGACTGGTCATTTGTGTGGCGCGGTCAGCAGGGGTTATCTCGAAAGCATGTTGGTGCCAGAAGATCAGGTTGAGTAGGCTGTAGTGGGTAATCTGCACGCCTTTAGGCCGCCCGGTTGATCCTGATGTGTAGATGACGTAGGCCAGGTCTGTGGCTGTAGCAGTTGAGGCTGGTTCATCTGTTGACTGTTGCCCTAGAACTGCTGCATCCGTGTCCAGGCAGACCAGCCGGGCATGACCAATTGGCAGGTTTGCCGCGATCGTATGCCATGTCACCAGTACGGGTGCGGAAGCATCTTCCAGCATAAAGCTGAGACGCTCTGGCGGATAGGTAGGATCAATTGGCAGGTAGGCCCCCCCGGCCTTGAGGATGCCAAGCAGCCCTACCACCATATCGATGGAACGCTCCACGCATAACCCGACCAGAACATTAGCATGTACACCGAGCGTTTGCAAATAGTGGGCGAGCTGATTGGCACGCTGGTTCAGCTCTTTATAGGTCAGTTGTTCTGTACCCGCTGCGATCGCGACCGCATTGGGTGTCGCTGCGGCTTGCTTCGTCACAAGTTGTGGAAGACATACATCAGAGGGAAATTCCTGCTGGGTAGCGTTCCATGTTGCCAGTTGTCGCCGGTCATGCTCCGTCAGGTTGTGGGCATTCTCTCGAATCTCAGTTTGCATCATCATACCTCAAATCCATAAAATTGGTTCATCCTCAGCTATCAGCAGCAACGGCAAATACTCTCGCGCATAACAAATGTATGATATTCACCTGAAGAACAGGGATAGGTATCATAGACTTTTCAAAAAAGACGCTGCCTTACATAAGGATACAATGGCTCAATGTCAAATCGGTTGTCATAGATGTTGAGATAGTGTTAAGACTGCTATCTTGTGGTTGACAGAAAGATACTCTAATGCCCACCATAGATGGTAAGCCCTTTAAATTGAAGGAGAGGAATGTGCACTTCAGTTGCCCGTTCTCTACTGTATCTCCACATCAGTGAATACATAAATCTGAGCCTACTTATTCTATCCTCTTGTGCAGGAGTAATTGGAGTATTCAGGGATAATATTGCGATGAACCTGGTGGCTTTCTCAATTAAAACCAAAGGGCTAAAAAACTTCGCGCGGCGGCTCAGAACGGTCTTCACACGCTTTGGCTTTTCAGAGAAAAAGACGCGCAAGGCCCTTTATACCATTATTCAATCACTTCAAGCCTATCATGCGGCACCAACATTTTTTATACCTGCGGTCGTGCTGCGTCGGCACGCAGACTTGATTAGCGAAATTGTTGACTCAGGGGCAGAGGTCGGCGTGCATGGCTTTGTCCACAACGATTTCCGGTATTTGAGCCGACAAGAACAGGATGCTCAGACGCATCAGGCGATGTCGGTATTTCAAGAGGCGCGTATCCCCTTTCAAGGCTTTCGCAATCCTTACCTGGGTTGGAATGAGGATGCGCTGCGCGTCTTTGCCGGCTGCGGCTTTAGCTACGAGAGTAATGTGGCGGTGTTGCACGAGGTGATCGACCCTGAAAGCCTGTCGCCGCTGTTGCGCGGTGGATACGAAAAGTCGCTGGCGCTCTTTCAAGCCACGCCCTGTACAATCTACGCGCTGCGCCCGCACTTTGAAGGATCGCTGTTGCGCATTCCTATTAGTATACCTGATGATGAGATGTTGTTTGATCGATTGCGCATTACCGACCCACAGGAAGTTGGACGTATCTGTAGTGAAATCATGCAGCGAGTTTATGCCTGCGGGGGGCTATACACCCTCAATCTGCACCCTGAGCGCGCTGTCCTGTGCAGACGAGCGCTGGAGATTTTATTAGCCACAGCCCGCAGTTTTGCTTTGCCAGTCTGGATTACTCGCCTTGAGGACATCGCGCGATGGTGGAAAGATCGCAGCGAGTTTGCGTGGAACATTCGCTCGCTATCCGCAGGCCGCTGGCAGGTGGATGCATCTTGCACTCCGCGCGCTGTGTTGCTCGCGCGTCATCTTCAAATAGCAGAGGCCGAGATCGAATCCTGGGTCGGCATCGAGAGTCAGGTGAAGGCGCATCGCTTTACTGTTCAGTCAGCAATCTTCCCCGGTCTCGGTGTTTCGTCACATACTCCGCAGGAGGTGATTGATTTCCTGCGCGAGCAGGGCTATCCAACCATGATGTGTGCGCCTGAAGATGTGCCAGGGTTTGCCTTGTATATCGACGTGCCGGAGGGATTGGGAGGTTCACGCCAGGAACAAATGCAGAAGTGCAGTGAGCTTGTAGAAAGGGTCGAGAAGCTGGATGCGCCATTGCTCCGTTTTGGATGCTGGCCTGATGGGAACTGCGCGGCGCTCTCCATAAGCGGAGATATCGATTCCGTAACCATTCAAGACTTTTTCCTGCGCATTCTAGAAGTCCGGGTATAAAAGGTTTTCTTGTTATGCAACCTGTGAATGTCTTTGAATTTGAAGCGCTGGCCCAGACTCGTATGGAGCCTGCTGCGTGGGATTACTATCAGAGCGGCAGCGACGACGAAGTGACGCTGCGCGCCAATCGCGCTGCTTTCGAGCGCATTCAGCTTCGACCACGAACGCTGGTCGATGTCAGCGCCTGCGATATGCGCACGACTGTGCTTGGCACCCCTGTCAAAATACCCATTATGGTTGCGCCAACCGCGTTCCATTGTCTTGCCCATCCCGAAGGTGAATGTGCCACTGCCGAAGGCGCGGGTAGAGCTGGTGCGCTGATGGTGGCCAGCACTTCTTCCACACGAAGCCTCGAGGCAATCGCAAATGCAGCCAGTGGCCCGCTCTGGTTCCAGCTCTACATTACTGACCGTAAGGGTACAGAAGAACTTGTTCATCGGGCCACAGACGCTGGGTATCGAGCGCTGGTTCTCACCGTCGATTCGCCTCGCTGGGGCCACAAGGAGCGATCTATTCGCAGTGGTTTTCGCCTGCCGTCGCATTTGCGCAAAGCGAACTTTCCAAACAATGAAGCTGCTGAAGCAACAATTGCCCTTACTTGGGAATCGCTGGCCTGGCTGCGTTCCTTGACACCTCTTCCTCTAATACTCAAGGGTATTCTCACACCGGAGGATGCGCTGCTGGCCGTTGAACAGGGGGTAGATGGCATCATCGTCTCCAACCATGGAGGGCGTCAACTGGATGGGGTTACCGCCAGTATCGAGGTATTACCGGAGATTGCAGCAGCAGTTAGTAAGCGCTGTGAGTTCTACCTGGATGGAGGAATACGTCGTGGTACCGATATACTGAAGGCTCTGGCTCTGGGGGTACGTGCCGTTCTGATTGGGAGGCCAGCGCTCTGGGGGCTTGCTGCGAACGGCGCAGAAGGGGTCTATCGCGTGTTAGAGATGCTGCGAGCGGAACTGGAACTCGCCATGGCGCTCGCAGGCTGCCCGACCTTAGATCGTGTCGATGCTACTCTCGTAAGAATGACGTGAGTAGCGAGGGATTCCAGATCAAAATAGTATCAAATGAAAGCAATGGCTTGCTGGTAATCGTGTTTTAAGTGTGCCGTGTCTATGTTAGCAGAGAGGTGATGATTATGAATGACCGACGTGCAGCCCTGCATTTCTCCAACTGGCTTCGCCAATTATTTCGTGGCGCTGCCAACACACTCACTATGGACTGGAGAACGAACAAGACCTATTTCTTTGGCGGATTACTTCTCCTTCTCACGACCTTCGTGGTCGTAGTGTATTACGTGAACAACCCTCAACCTTATGTGGGCCCAGACTCATTTGAGTACATTGCTAACGCGCAACGTATTGCTGCACATGGGCAGTTTGTCGACCCGCATCGTCTTCCCGGCTTTCCACTCTTGATCGTCCTCGTCTTTACCCTGGCAGGCCAGGGCAATATGATGGCCATCAGTATCGCAAACGGCATCCTGTTCATTCTCGCCACTCTCGAAATCTATGTTATCGCCTTGCTCGTGCTCCAACGGAGCTGGGTGGCTTTCCTGCTCGGACTGCTTGTAGGTACAAACGTGGTGCTGCTCTCGTTCGTCAAACCGATCGGATCCGAAGCGCTTGCCCTCTGGCTCGTCGTGACACTGGCATTAGTGGCCGTGCTCTTTGCACGAACCCTGCGCATACGCTATTTGTGGCTGGTGATGGCATGCATGTTGACATTGATTTTGACCCGACTTGAATGGAGCTATTTGCCGGTCCCACTGTTTGCCTACCTTGTGCTCGTGGCAACCAGGCAAGGCAGTACTCTCCGTCGTCCGTTATTGCATGCCCTGGCCTCTGTCTTCTTGATCTACGCCGTCCTGGGTGGCTACATCTTTATCAATGCGACACAGAATCACTTTATGGGCATATCGGATATCCAAAATATCAATGAGTTGGGGAAAGTGATCCAGTACAATATGCAGAACGAGGCACCTTCCCAGTATGCGACGATCGCGCAGACCACGAATACCTTTCGCTCTCGTGGTGATATCAATCCTTATGACTTGCTTGAACAGCACCCCGAACTCAAAGACACTCACTTTGCGCTTGTTGGCACCTATGCGCAGTCCATTATTGAGCACCATCCTGTGGAGTTTCTCGCGAAGTCAGTGCCTGTGCTGTTCTCGTCGCTGGATTATTTCTATTATGAGTCGGAAGTTGACCCGCACGGACTCCTTGCACGTCCCCTGTTCGGCATGGACTTTGTCTTTCACGTCCTGTACAAATTGAATCTGGGATTTCCTCTCGTTGCCGCAGCCTGGATCTTCTTGTTATGCTGGCGACGCACTACCCGTCTCCTTTCAGTGCAGGCGATGGGAGTTCTCTTGCTCGTCGTGCTGTACGGAATCGTGATGACTACGCTGGGTGGCTATAGCAGCTATATACGCTTTCATACGCCTTTCAATCCTCTCCTGATCGTCATTCTCTGGGGAAGTGTGCTGGCTGGTCTGCTGCTGATAGTACGTCCTGGATCACCAGCTAGCACACCTGAAGTATCAACCGCACCCAGAGAATTTGTCGGGCGCACTTGAAGGAAAGAGGGAGGGATTATTCTCCCCTCGCCTGGCTCGCGACTTCTGCACACCGCTGTAGGCACGTGCGCAAACTTTCAATCAATACATCGAGCTGCTCGGTTACAAGAGCCATGTGCGGGCCTGGAAAGATATGAATCTCGACCTCCTGGGTTTTCTCCACTTTGCGCCACCCATTACGGAAAGGCTCTTTAGCAGACCAGTCTGCACTCGACCAGAAGAAGGTGATCTTCCCAGGATAAGGTTTCGGCGGCTTATATCCCAGGGTCAACCAGGTAAATACACTTTCATAATCCTGTCGAAGAGCCTCATTTTTCGGGATGGACGAACGGAGCCGGGGAAATGTAACACTGCGTTTGCTCCAACGCTCGATCTGTTCGGCGGTTCCCAGGCCCATGGAGGCCTGCAATCTCCTGATGCGGATGCGTAGAAAATCTTTCACGTGTAAGAGGTATAGACGTGTACATCGTAAACGGACATACCAATCTATTTGCTTCTCTTCGCCAACGCGCAGCAATTTGCCGAAGAGAAGCAGCGCATTGCGAACAATTCTATAGCGGAAAGGATAGACGAGGGCCATTGAATTCATCAATACCAGCAGATCAACCTTCTGGCCTTGTTCTTGGAGCTGGCGAGCTATTTCGTAGACCATCAGAGCGCCATTGCACCAGCCTCCCAGTAGATACGGTCCTTCCTGCTGAACGGCGCGTATTGCTTTGACGTGAATTGTCGCAATCTCCTCGAACGGTGGAGGGATGGGTAGGTTCTCAAACGTGTACGGCTCCACTACGTAAAATGGCTGCTCAGCTCCCAGACCTTGTGATAAGGGGAAGCAATAGAAAGCCATATTTTCCCATTGGCCATGTAAAAAGAAGAAAGGCCGTTTTGAACCATTGGCCTGGATAGGCACTACACGCGGACCAGTCGCTTCAGTATTCGCCTGTGGGGGAGGCGTATCTGTAACTTCTGGAGACTGCGTGAGTTCCCCGCGTAAATACTTTTCAAGCAGTGCACGCCTGGTTTCTGAGAGTTCCGGCATAGTTGGTATGATATCTCTTCTATAGTATGTCAGTAAGTCATGCCAGCAAAGGCACTATCTGAGCTAAGCGTATAATAGTTCCATGCTAAATTGGTTACTGTTGGTGTTCAAATGCTATTGAAAAAGACGCCTTTAGGTATACATTATGATACCACTGGCCTGTGTGCCTCTAACCTGGTATGTGCGCCAACATGCTCAATAGCCTTACAGAAAACCGAGCGGGAAAGCCCCGTGATTCATCCAGATGGAACTTGCGTTCGAAAGGCAGGGGTGGTATACTGCAGTGGCATGAGCAAAAAGCAGAAGAAGCCGCCAAAGCGCGAGCAAACAGAAAAAGAGCCCCGTCGTAAAACGCCGACGTTTTTGCTGGAACTTCCTTTGGAGGTAAATGCGGGCCAGGCCAAACGCATCCGGGGGCATCTGGAGGCCGGGAGACAGTTCTACAACGCTGTGCTCTCGGAAGGACAACGACGACTGCGGCGTATGCGGGACGATCCGGCCTGGCAAGCGGCGCGTGCGCTCCCTCGTACCCGCAAGCAAGAGCGAGCGATGGCCTTTCGAGCGCTGCGGGAGCTGTACGGCTTCAGCGAATACGCCCTGCACGAGTATGCCAAAACAGTCAGGCAAGCCTGGATCGCCGACCACCTGGATGCGGTGCTGGCCCAGACCCTTGCCACCCGCGCCTACGATGCCCTCAATCGGGTTTGCCTGGGAGAAGCCCGCCGCGTACGCTTCAAGAGCCGGGGACGAGGACTTTCCAGCATTGAAAACAAACGCAACGATACCGGCCTTCGCTTTGTGCTGCACAAGCCAGCGGAAGGCAACCAGGGCTATCTCATCTGGAAAGACGACCAGCTCGCGGCAAGCATCGACTGGAATGACCCGGTCGTGAAATACGGGTTGGATCATCGCATCAAGTACGTTCGCCTGGTGCAACGCAAGGCCAGCAGCCCACAAGCGAAGGCGGCTGACGCCCAGGGATACCACTACGATGTGCAATTGGCCCTGGAAGGCGTGCCGTATCGCAAGCCCAAGCACACAGTGGGAAGCGACACGGTCGGGGCCGATTTAGGGCCATCTACCATCGCGCTGGTCCCACAGCAGGCCGCAGCGAGCCTGGAGGTGCTCTGTGAAGAGCTGGTAGCGGATGAGAAGGAAGTCCGTCGGCTCCAACGCCAGATGGATCGGCAGAGGCGGGCGGCCAATCCCGACAACTACGATGAGCAAGGGCATATCAAGAAGCAAGGTCAAAACAAGCTCCACTGGAAAGCGAGCCGAAACTACGAGAAGACCAGGCGCAGAAAGGCCACTAAAGAACGCAAGCTGGCTGCCCACCGCAAGAGTCTGCATGGCAAAAAGGCCCATGAGATCGTGGCCGTGGGCAACACCGTCATCCTCGAAAAGCTTTCCTACAAGGCGTGGCAGAAGCAGTATGGGCGAAGCGTTGGACTGAGAGCCCCAGGGATGTTTGTAGAACTCTTGAAGCGCACCGTTGCAAGCACGGGCGGCATCCTGATCGAAGTTCCCGCGCGCTCGACGAAACTGAGCCAGTTCTGTCATGGCTGCGGGAGATGCCTGAAAAAGCCGTTATCGCAGCGATGGCATCAGTGCGCCTGTGGCGTCGGTCCCGTGCAGAGGGACCTGTATTCCGCGTTTCTCGCTGCCTATCTTGATCCAGATCATCTTCTCCCCTCGTGTGCCCAGTATGTCATTCCCTGGGAAGGTGCGGAAGCGCGCCTGCGGGCCGCACACGAGCAGGCGCAACAACGCGCGAATGAAGGGCAGTCCTTGCCCCGAAGCTTTGGCCTTGCTAAAGCCGGAGCGCGTCGGCCCAGCAGTCTGAGCGAAGCCACACCAGAGCCAGCCTTTCTGCTCACGCAGGGGAGACTGGAAGCGTGGAAGCACCGCTCAGAACCCCCGTTGCTTTAGCACGGGGAGTTTTCAGAATTGGATGAACATAAAAAGGTATACCAGTGATGCGCTACTTCCAGGACGTTACTGTGAAATGTTTGCGCACAAAAGGAATCCAGCGCAAACGAGAGAAGAAGCCCCACAAGCCGGCCGCTTCGGCTGCCATTATCAGCCAGTGCTGTTTCGCAGCTACTTCGATGCGCCGGAGCAAGTAGGGATCGCTTTTTGATGTATTGAAGCCGTACATGGTTGTGACTGCCCAATCGTAACCCGCTTGCTGTACTGCCTGGAGGACAACATCTCTAACATGCTGGATTTGCCCTACCGGATAGGCGAAGGTGCGCACCGGGTGGCCCAACTGCTGCTCGAGCACCGTGCGGCACTCCTGCACCTCGCGCTGAACTTCGTGCGGGTCTGCCAGGTAGGCCAGGATGGGATGATGCATGGTATGAGCACCAAAAGAAACCCAGTCGCTCTCTTCCATCTCGCGCACCTCCGCCCACGTCAAACACCGTTCGATCTCTCCCTCCACCGTAACTCCCTTGCTCACCTCTAATAGCTCGCGTGCAAATGCCAGGAACGCTTCGCGCTCCATCACCGAGCTGGCACCGCGTAAGCGCGTATCGATAGCCAGCGCCAAAGCCCTTCGCTCTCCCGTACGCTCCAGGTGATAGGTGCGGCCATGGATGGTGACTTCGCTTACCTGCGCGTTGCTCGCCAGGCGTTTGCCCTCCAACCACCAGAAGTGCTCGCCACTCTGAATATAACCTGGTATGAGGAAGATGGTGATAGGCACCTGCAACTCTCTGGCCAGCGCGAAGGCATGCGTGTAGTTGTCGTAATAACCGTCGTCAAAGGTCAATACCAATGGAGTGCGTCGATCTAGCGTGCCTTTCTTTTGCTTGTGCGGTGCATAGAGTTCTTCCAACGCCGCCTCGAGATGAAGTATGCGATAGTGGCGACGCAGGTAGAGCAGGTGGCGGCGCAGGTCGCCTCCGCTCGCCCGGTGGTAATTCAGAATCACCAGGCGTCCTCCCTTGTGCTGGTGCCACTTGTGGACAAGCAGCACCCCCCCACCGTAGTAGAAACAGGCCGCAATAAATACTAGTATGAGCTTTCGCAATTTTCAGTCCTCCTCATCCACTTAATGAGTAGATATAGATCCCGGCAGTTTCTGCACAACCAACAACCTGATTATCGAGATTACCTCTTTGAAAGACTTCTTCCCAACCGTCTCACGATGTAACTTGCAAAACCTGTCGTTGCTGTCCAGGTCGGCCGAGGGTCCTTCCAATCCATATAGTCATAGCCCATAGGCTTGAGGAACGTGAGCAAGAAATCAAGTATCGCCTGAGCTGGGGGCTGGACTCCTGGCCTGCCGCGCTGTGACAGTGTTTGCATCGTCGTTAAAATATCACCCTCCAGGTAGCGCATCCAGCCTCCCACCCGATAGCCTTTCACATGATCGATTGGGTCTCCATTTGCCCATTGATAAAGAAGATAAGGGAAATCAACTCCTGCCCGTACCGCAACTTCAACCGAAGCTGAGAGGCGGGGATTGATTTCCATCAGGTAGGGCATTCCATTGCTGTCGCGCCGAAACTCTATCTCCGAATAGCCTTCCAACTCGATTTCACGAACTAAATGCTCTGCCTGATCGCCAATGTCCGCCGGGATGGCTATACCCTGGCGTAGCACGGATGTACCACCGAGTGGTGGCTGAGTACGCTTAGCCCATTGAGCAAAACGTGTATACATTTCACCATTGGCATACATGAAACTCACAGCCTCACGCCTGCCCGAAAGGAATTGCTGGAAAAGTGTGCTGCCGCCCAAACGTGTCAGCTCTTCTACTGCCCGCCGCGCTTCTTCGGGAGTTGTCACAAGTTTACATACCAGCCTTGCGCCTTGTTGCTCGCCCCATAACCATGACTCGATTGGCTTGATTACTGCAGGCAAGCCGATCTCGTGCAACGCTGCCGAAACCTCGTTCACCGACCCCACTTTTACTCCTCGCGGGACAGCAATTCCCAATTGAGTGGCAATCTCTAACGTCCGGTCTTTGTTGATCGCTATTCCCAGGGCGGGATCTTTTGCCAGCGCAATGGCTACCCGTCGCTCAAGTTGCTTACGGTGTTGGCGGATCAGCGCGAGCGTACCGTCAGATGAAGTAATCAGTACTCGTGCACCCGTCTGATCAAGTATTTGTTCCAGGTACGTAAGAAATGGTTCCGTGCTTCGCTCATATGATGGGGCGATAAATTTTTGTCTGCACCAGCGTGAAGAGAAAGTAGGCGCGGTGCTTGCCCCCCCCAATTTGTTAGAGGCCTCCGCAGCAGCGACTCTCAGCCCCCGGCGGCCTAGCGAGCGAACTGTGACCAGGGATTGTCGTAAAATTGCATCGAGTACTAGCGCGTGATACGTCAATTTGGGATTCTCTAGCTGGAAATCAAGGTTTCCGTGCTCATTAGAGTGAGCAACTTGCAACTGCGCACTGTTGCCAGGAGGATGGTGTAAAGTATCTTTCATGATTTTTCCTCAGTTTTGCTTATAATGAGCGAGTGGGGCTACTGGTTTTGTCAAGTAGGCTTTATCTCTCTCGGCGGATACAGCACTTTTTTTCTTCCACAGGGGGGAGAACAAATGCCACACGCCTGAAGTTTCTGCCGCCATCACCAGCCAATGACGGCTCACATCACCTAAAACACGCCGGAGTTGGTGCGGGTCACTCTGTCGAGTGTTTGTGCCATGCATGGTGTGTGCGCCAAAAGAAACCCAGTCGCTCTCTTCCATCTCGTGCACCTCTGCCCACGTCAAACACCGTTCGATCTCTCCCTCCACTATGACACCCTCAGTCACCCCTAATAGCTCGCGTGCAGATGCCAGGAATGCTTCACGCTCCTTCACTGAGCCTGCATGGCGTAACCGCGTATCGATAGCCAGCGCCAAAGCTCTTCGCTCTCCCGTCTTTCCCAAATAGTAGGTGCGATCATCAATGGTGACTTCGCTCACCTGTGTATTGCTCGCCAGCCATTTGCCCTCCAGCCACCAGAAGTGCTCGCCGCTCTGGATATAGGCCGGGATGAGGAAGATGGTGATGGGCACCTGCAACTCGCGGGCCAGCGCGAAGGCGTGCGTGTAGTTGTCGTGATAGCCATCATCGAAGGTCAATACCAATGGAGTGCGTCGATCTAGATCGCCTTTCTTTTGCTTGTGCGGTGTGTAGAGTTCTTCCAGCGCCGCCTCCAGGTGCAGCAGGCGGTAGTGCCGGCGCAAGTCGCCTCCGCTCGCCCGGTGGTAATTCAGGATCACCAGGCATGGCCATGAGCGTTCTGTGTGCCAACGAGCCAGCTTTACTAGCCCACTGTAATAGAAAGATGCGGCAACGATTATCCCTAACTGCCTGCGCATGAGCTGTTTCCCCTCCTACTTCGTATGTGCCACCTGTAATATCGTCGCATCAGGGCTCGGGACGCAACGGCTAAAAAGTGCGACCCCGTACGCTATTACCAATGCAATTATTGAGTCTGACGCGCTCTGAATTTTTTCTTTAAGCGAGAGATAATACCTAATAGGCCGACCAGTTCTGACGCCATCACCAACCAGTGCTTTTCCAAAACCCCCGGTAAACGGCGTAGAAGATAAGGATCATTTGGCGGAATATTGACTTCTTCGATAGTTGTGACGGCCCAGGTGAAGCCTGCCGCCTGCACCGCACGCAGGCCGTGCTCACCGATGTGTTCAGGCTTGCCAACCGGGTAGGCGAAGGTGCGCACCGGGTGGCCCAATTGCTGCTCGAGCACCGTGCGGCACTCTTGCACCTCGCGCTGGACTTCCTGCGGGTCGGCCAGGTAGGCCAGGATGGGATGATGCATGGTGTGTGCGCCAAAGGAGACCCAGCCG
>Ga0137378_10001509_pt1 | contig 19697 bp, 14 predicted proteins | sample SagtaG_21_FD_104813 | JGI IMG/M metagenome (GOLD analysis project Ga0137378, IMG submission 104813) | Vadose zone soil microbial communities from Sagehorn Ranch, Mendocino, California, USA - Sage2_L_60_16 metaG | ecosystem: Environmental > Terrestrial > Soil > Vadose zone | place: USA... | reverse complement strand
GGGCACCACGGACCCTGACGGTTTTGCGCAGCGATCTTATTTTATGTCATGCGATCTGGCGCACGCGGAGTTCTGGTTTCCGCGCTTCGTTGACCAGCACTGGTCCCCGCTCGCCTGTGGCGTAGTGGCGATAGCTGCTCCAGTTCCATTGTTCCGCGCTAGCACCAGACCGCGTGCCACCGGATTGCGGTGCATATAGCGAAGCTTCTCCACGCGTTTCTTTTCGGTGAACACGACGAAATCGTAGAAGCGGTGTTGCCAGACGTGGCCCACGGCGAGGGCGGTGTCCCACAAGCAGGATTGCCGCGGGTCGGCAGCCGCGCGCAGCTTTCCCAGAAGGCGCCGGGCGAAGGACTGTTTGAGGACCTTCATCGCCACCGAAGGATTGGCGCGCTCGGGTTCGCTGAATAGCAGGTGGACGTGCTCGGGCATGATCACGTAGCCCACGACCACGAAACGGTAACGACGGCGCACCTGTTCCATGACTTCGAGGAACAGGTCACGATTCTGTGATGTGCCGAGCAGGGGGCTTCGCCGATAGCAACTGGTGGTAATGAAGTGCAGATATCCGGCGCCGTAGTAGCGATGCGGTTTGGTCGGCATCGGGAACGTGTATCACAGAGCTTCGAGGGTTGTCTGTGACGAGTGAACTAGGAATTGAGGTCCGTGGTGCCCACTCGTCGAAAACCGCGACGAGTGGGGCAGCCGCGGTCGTGACGGCGCACAGGTGTGCCAGCCCCCCATCAAAATCCTTAGAGAGATGTGTCAGTGGAATCCCACGTCTCGCAAAGGACGCGAGACATGGGGCACCCGGCCCCCTTCGCGGCAACATTCCCGACTCCCGCTCTTCGCAAAGTGCGCGAAGAACGGGCCACCCATTGTGTTTGCTTATGCCAGCGACGTCAAAAGCCTCGGCTACCCAGCCCGTTAGAACACGGTATTGAGCCGAACGATTCCCTGGGTGCGATAGGCAGCGACATTGGATTCGACTTGGGCTGTTGTCAGCAGCGTATCTTTGGCGTGATATACCCAGTCGATCTGTTCCAGCCAAGTGCGGGGCGTCGATGAGTTGACGAGGCTGCCGGTGGGGAACCATTGGTTTAAATCGATGGCCATGATGGCAGCGGGGTAGTAAACCGAGGCCGTGTAGACGAGCACGCCGTCAACGTAAAAGTGGGTGTGAACCCCGTCGGCGTCGTCCACCAACAGCGTGTGCCAGCCGGCGTAGGAGGCCACAATGTTGGTGGAAACGTTCTTGTGCGCCGTCTGCCAAAGCGTGAAGAAGAAGTGGGGCGTGGTTACGGAGCCGTAGCCATTGGGCAGATATTCGAAGTCAATCTCGCTGTAGGGACGGCTTCTGTAAGGGCTGATGGTGAAGAAGGTCTGATAGAGCTGATCGCCGTCCGGTCCAGTCTCCGGGGCATCCGCGAACTTCACCCGGGCGGCGAACGTCCCGTGGAGAAACGCGAACGGTGTCAATATCTCGGTCTGGATGGTCGTGCTTGCGGTTCCACTGGTGGTCGCGGCCATCTGCATCAACTCGTTGCTGGAATTCGCAGGGTCGGGGATAAACGTGATGTGAGTGGGGTCCCATGTTCCGATTCCGGGGCCGCCGCCGCCCGATCTAGGCGCCCAGCCAAAGTTGAGCAGGGTAGGATCGCTCGAGCTTGTGTAGTTAAAGTCATCGAAAAACACGCTCTGCGCGTGCGCTGGGCCGGCGAGCAGAACCATCATCAGGGCTGCGGAAGAGAGGGCGATAAAGTTTTTGCTCTTTCGTTTCATAGCCATGCTCCTTTTAGAACCGGTCTCATAGATGGTTTGACGTTCGTCTCAGCGGCTAAAGCCGCAATTCATTCCACAAGACTTACGGCGCGGCTGAAAGCCGCGCCCTTTCAAAACAAGACAAAATCAGAGTTTTTCCGCAGCCTCTAAGATCATTTCTGACCAGTACATTCTACCGACTTCAACACATAAATGAATGGTTGTGAAGTGCCTAACGGTTCGGGATTGAGGTTCGAGCCGATTCGATCCCCCGCTCCCGGCAATATTCCGAGTCAGGGATCGCCAGTGCGGGTTGCTCCGGCCTCCCGCCTCGCTCAGCCACAGTCGGCACACGAAAAGTGATGTAAAATGCTCGGCCTGGGGGCTTCCGGTGTCCCAAGATTCGCCATCCGCATCTGTTGCAGAAGTCAATGTCGCTGTCGCCCTCGCTGTACCAGGGGAGGCAGTCCGATCCGCACTGAAGCACATACTGGAGAGCCCGGAGTTTAGGGGAAGCAGGCGCTGTCAGGACTTTCTGACGTACGTGGTTGAGCAGGTGCTGGCTGGTCTGCCCCACGGGCTCAAGGAACATGCAATTGGCGTCGAAGCTTTTGGGCGGCCGCTTGCCTATGACACCAATGCCGATGGGATTGTTCGGATCAAGGCGAGCGAGGTTAGGAAACGGCTGACACTCTATTATGCCGGGTCTGGCAGGGGATCAGAAATCGTCGTTTCGCTGCCGGTTGGATGTTACGTTCCCGCTTTTTCGAGGATGCCGAAGGAGCGGCGGTCCAGCAATATTTCCGCGCTCTCAGGGAGCGGCCATCCTGTTGCTGCTCTGGGACCCTCCAGTCTTGGACCGTCCAGTCTGGGACCGTCCAGTCTGGGATCCTCCGGTGACGAACAAATAAGCCACGATGCGCGTCGTGTTGCCAGACGTTGGACACGAATAGTCGTCTGCTCTGCGCTGGCGATTTTGGTCGCCATTTTATCTGCGTGGTGGGAGCTTCGCCGTCCCCGCTCGGTCCTCGACGAGTTCTGGCAACCGGTACTCGACAGCGCTCCACCGATACTGGTAGCGACCGCGTATGCTCCAGTTTATCTCCCACCTCCGAATGCGGATCCCCGGAATGGCGCGTTTCGATTGTTGAGCGACCAATATGTTGGTGGAGGAGATCTGGTCGCCGCTGTTCAGGTTTCGGGAATGTTGGCGCGCATGGGGCATCCCTACAACGTAAGAATGGGCACTGCGGTAACTTTTGACGATTTGCGAAACACTCCCACGGTTCTGATTGGATACTCGAGCACGCAGTGGGCGGACGTCACCAAGGGTTTCCGCTTCTTCATTGACGACGACGATTTAGGGATGGTTCGGGACAACGGCAAACCTACCGAATGGTATCCCCACAATCGAACTCCGGAGTACCACACCAATGAGGACTATGCAGTCATCACCCGTGCATTTCTGCCCGAGACCCGGTCGATGCTGATCCTAATCACCGGGTGCACACAGTACGGGACGGAGGGGGCAGGACGGCTGATCACTAACCCGGAACTTTTGGCCAGCGCTCTTGACGGAGCTCCCAAGGGCTGGCAACAGAAAAATTTCCAGCTTGTCCTGCGCATGGAGGTCATCGCCAATTCTCCGGCTTCGGCGAAGGTAATTGCCTCTTACTACTGGTGAGTGGAATCCGTTTCTGGCTGTGCCTGCGCGGTGTCTTTCCGCTTCGGTGTCGGGCTAGTTTCCTGCTAATTCTTTTTGATTATTGCTTCGCTCCACCCTCTCACGTTTCAATGCTCGACCAACGTATCTGCGCGCTTTCGGCGGTGTTCTATTTGCGCCGAGGCGGGTTTTCGCAGTCTGGGGTCGTACAACTTCTCTTTCTCTGTAAGGGGGTATTGCGTGCGTAATTGGCTGTTCGTTTTCTGCCTGTTCTCCGTTTCGGCGTTTTGCCAAATCAACGATGCAGTCCTGGGTGGGAACATTGTCGATCCGCAGGGAAGGGCATTTTCCGGTGCGGAAGTTGAGCTCACTTCGTCGAGCACGCGCGCGGTGCGTCATGTCTCCAGCAACGAGCAGGGAATTTTCGAGATTACCGGATTGCCTCCGGGCGATTATGAACTGAAAGTGCAGGCTCCGGGCTTTTCGGTTCTCACTCAAACTCTGCGGCTTGAGGTCGCACAGCAGATGGTGCTGAACCTCAAGCTCGCAGTTGCTCCCGTGAAGAATGTTGTCGAAGTCGGCGATGTCGCTGCTGCGCTTCATCCCACGGATTCGTCGGTGGGCGAGGTGATTGAGCCGGTGGCCGTGCACGATCTTCCGCTCAACGGGCGTATGCTGATCGACCTGATGCTGACCGTGCCTGGCGCGCACGTCAGCCACGGCGCGCAGACGGGCAGCATGAATCCGCTGTACTGGCGGCCGGGACAGCGGTCCGCCGTAAGCATTGGCGGCAATCGGCCCAACGCGAATTATTTTCTGCTCGACGGAACCACCGATACCGATCCCACGTTCAACACGCTGAATTTGAGTCCATCGCCCGACGCGGTTCAGGAATTCAAGGTGGAAACTGGAAGCTATTCTGCGGCGATGGGCGGTGCTGGCGGAGGGCAGGTCAACATCGTGACGCGGTCCGGTTCGAACCAGTTTCATGGGACCTTCTACGAGTTCCTACGCACCGGAGCGATGGACGCGACCACCTTCGAATCGATGGGCAACAACCACATGGTGCAGAACAATTTTGGCGGGTCGTTCGGCGGACCGATCGTCCGCGACCGCACTTTTTTCTTCGCGAACTACGAAGGCTTCCGCCACGCCATGACCGACACCATGATCGACACCGTGCCCACGCCACAGGAAATCTCGGGCGATTTCAGCCAGAGCGGTGTGAACATCTACGACCCGACCAACAGCCGGGCGCAGTTTCAGTACAACGGAGCGCTGAATGTAATTCCTCCGACGCAGATCAACCATGCTGCCCAGATGTTCCTGCAACAATTTGTGCCGCAGCCGAACGTGATGGCGGGAATGATGCCTTGCGGCGCGGCCTCGATGGGGAATCCGAGCGTGGTCGGGGCGGGCGTCGATTGCAACAACTACATGGACGTTCGCAACGAACTCGAAGTCAACAAGCAGGGACCGATCCGGGTGGACCAGAATCTTTCGCGCGGAGACACGCTCACGGGACGGTACTCGCTCAGTGCGGAGACGGGATTCATGCCGGGAGAAATGCCTCCTGGCGGCATTGGCACGTTGCTGCCGGGCTTCGGATCTTACAACGACAACTTCGCGCAGCAGGGGAACATCGCGTGGACCCGCGTCTTGAGTCCCACCCTGGTAAATACCGCGGCGATCACTGTGTCGCGTCTGGCCATGCATCGCTACGATCAAAATGCCTACACCAACGACATCGTCACGCAGTTGGGAATTCAGGGCGTGGGCTTTGGCGGCCCGGGAGCGTTCGGCGCTCCGTTCTTCAACGTGCAGGGATTTTCTCCCATGGGGGACAACTATTCGGCGACTCCCATGAAGGCCTGGGACACCATCGCTGAAGGGCGCGACTCGCTCAGTTGGCAGCACGGGCGGCACACTCTGCAGTTCGGCGGCAGCTACCGGCGCTTCATCTGGCCGATGTGGGGATTCTTTCAGAACCGCGGCTACTACCAGTTCACCAACGGATTCACCACGGACAATGGCACGAACGATGGCACCGGATCAGGTCTCGCCAGTTTCCTGCTGGGCCTGCCGGCCGTGAAGCAGCGCCAGGCGGGGATTCCGCAGATGCAACTTCGCCAGTGGTATGCCGACGGCTTTGTGCAAGACAGTTTTCGCGTGACCGCTACCACGACGATCGAGATGGGAATGCGCTACGAGTTCATGGAACCGCTGGTCGACATCAGCTATACCAATTCAAATCTCACGTTTGAAAACGCCGTTCCGACGGCGTTCATCGGGGGACAGAACGGATTCCCCAAGGGATTGAAGTATCCGAACCCGCACAATTTCGCACCGCGCTTCGGTATTTCGAAGGCGTTTCCGGAACATGGCATCGTGGTCCACGGTGCGTATGGAATTTTCTTTACGCCGGTTGACATGAACACGTGGTGCAATCAGCGGCACAATGTCCCGTACGTTTTCCCGGAGACGCAGCAGAGCGACAACTTCACGCCGTCGGCTACGATACTGGCGAACCATCTTGACTTCTCGCCGGCTGTGCTGGGTCAGACTACCGTAAGTTTCACGGCGATGGATCCGCACGCGCCGTCGCAATATATCGAACAGTGGAGTACCTCCGTGGAGAAAAGCCTGGGTCATCAGACTACTCTCGAAATTGGATATTTGGGCTCTCACGGGGTACACCTGCAGCGCGCGCATCTGATCAATAACGCACCTCCGGGGGCGGGAGCGATCGGGCCACGGCGTCCATTTCCCAAGATCAGCTTCGTGGCGGGTTCGGTGTTGCCGGCAAACGTGACCTACACTCCGCCGGCGACGGGCTGTCCGACTGATCAGATATGTTTTCCGGTCAGCACCATCAACCTGCTGGAGAATACGGCGCAGAGTTGGTATGACGCGGGCTACATCAACGTTCGGCGGCGCTATACGCACGGGCTCACGTTTCTCGCGAATTACACGTGGGCGAAGGATTTGAGCGACGCTCCGGATTTCCGTTCGCCGATGTTCGAATCGTCGATCCCGCAGAACGACAGTGAACTCAAGGCGGAGCGTGGTCCGGCCTGCGACGTTCGTCATCGCTTTGCGGTCAGCGCGGTGTACGACATTCCCGCGTGGGATCGCTCTGGCGTGGTGCGGGCGGTCAGCAAAGATTGGCACCTCTCGACCGTATACCAGGTGCAGACGGGATTTCCGTTCACTATTTCGGTCTTTGGAGACACGGCGAATTCGGGGACCGTGCTGGGAGAGAATCCGATTCGCGCCAACGTCACAGGGGAGCCTATCTTCACATCGGGCACGCGCACGGCCGCGAGTTGGTTCAACACGGCGGCATTTGCGGCGCCTCCGGCGTACACTTTCGGCGACGTGGGGCGGAATTCGGTGTATGGTCCGGGGATGCAGACGCTCGACTTGGCGTTAGTCCGCGACTTCAACCTGACGGAGCGCGCGAAATTCCAGTTTCGGGGCGAGTTCTTCAACGCCCTGAATCACACCAATCTCGGCACGCCTGACCGCTTCGTGAATACGCCGCAGTTTGGAACGATTACGCAAGCGACGACTCCGGGCAGGGAGATTCAGTTGAGTGCGAGGGTATCTTTCTGACCTCGGGACTCGGGTTGGTGGGCAGTGTTGCCGAGTTGTCGTGGCAGCCGAAACCACTAGCTCTCGGCATCATCGTGCCCGCCCTTTCGCAAAGAACGCAAAAGGATGGGGCAGCCTCTTCAGTGGTGCTGGAAGGGTGGGCCCGCCAGACTCACCAGGTGCTGTAAGTGGTTCCGTCGCTGGCGGTCCCGTTCGAGGCTGAGTGCACGTCGAAGATGCCTGGTTCCTGTTGGTCCACGGACATCAGCGTATCTTCCTGCACTACTTCCCAGTTGGTTTCTTTGGTCATGGGATCTACAGGAATCTGGCGCAGGTAGCCTGCCTGGACGAGATCGTCGAGCGACTGCGGGGCTTTCTGCTTGTCGAGGGTGTACTGGGAGATGACGCTACGCAAACTACTTAGGTTGGATCGCAGAACGGACTCGCGCGACTGGATGACGGTGCGGTTGTAATTTGGAATCGCGATCGCCATCAGGATGATGATGATGCTGATCACGATCATCATCTCCAGCAGGGTAAAACCACGGGCGCTGCTGCGGCTTCGGGCGCGGGTGAGGGCGAAAAGGCGCGCCGCTGCCGGCTTCCGCCCGTTGCCTGCCGAGTTGTGCAGCGTCCACATTTACCAGTCCTTATATTTCGTCCCGTCGAGGGCGGTGCCTTCCGATTTGGTGTAGACATCGAACACGCTCTGTCCGCCCCAGGAATCGGAGTCGGGATCGTCTTGCATCGACCGCATGCCCCATTCCTTGCTTTTGGTCATGGGGTCGATAGGCAGGGAACGCAGAAAACGAAGTTTCTTGCCGCCTTGTGCCTCGACGCCCTTGACCAGGGTTTCGAGATCAGGTGGATAGTGACCGCTGTCTACCTTGGTCTGAAAGGCGTTTAGATCAGCCGCGTCTTTGTAGCGGTCGATGGCGTCTCGCATGTCCCACAACGCCCGGCGGAGTTCTTTTTCTTTTTCGCGCTGGATGGTGATTCGCGCGAGGGGCAGCGCCATCATGGTGAGAATCGAGAGGATGGTGGTCGCGATGATGAGCTCGATGAGCGTAAAGCCCCGAGCTCGTTTCGCGCCCGGCCGGTGATGGAATTTGTTTAGCGACATTGTCTTTGCTCTCATGTTAGATCGGCCGGCTGTGACTCCGGGGTGAGGGCAGGCTCCGCGTGAGGACTGATGTCGTCCCCTTCGACTCCGCTCAGGGCAAGCTCTTCGGGACGCTTGCCTTTTCCCGACTCTGACCCGGCACTTCCGTGCCGGGCTTTCACATGCCGCCGCTTCGCGGCTGGATCTCGGTTGTTCCCACGTGCTTCGAAGTATCCCGTCTACTGGACCGTCCTATGACTATTGGACCCTCCCATGGACCCTTCTACTGGACAGTGACTGATGCTTGCGCTCCGTTGACGGTGATGGCCTGCAAGCCGGGATCGCGCGCTCCTCCTCGAGTGATGGTCAGGGGAGTCTGTCCATTTTCCTTTGCCAGGAAAGTGATGGTGACCACCGCACCCTGGCCGGAGACTCCTCCCGCACCGGGGGGCCGAGTTGCTGTAATCTGCGACTGACCAACGGTTTCATCCTCGCGGTGCACCAGAGCGACCGCCTGGCCATCCTGTGAGAGAAAACCACCATTCGACACGTTCACCAGTTGCAGCATTTTCGGATCGTAGTTCAACTGTACAGGGACGGAATGCACGTTCTGAGCACCGGAAAGCAGCAGATTCACTACAAATGTGTTGCCCTTCGCCGCCTGAATAGTTGGCGGATCGAATAGGAAGTTGGCCGTACCGCCGCCGGGATTCGGAGGAGGCCGATTTCCAATGGGCTGGATCGATGGGTTAGATGGCTGCGCCGGGGTCTGTCCGGGTGTTGTGCCGGCCGGAGCCGCCTGCGGTCTGTTCGCATGGCGCAACTCGATCGCGGTGGATGTGCCGATATCGATCGCACGCTGGTTCAACTCGCTGACTTCCGTACCCCGGATAATATGCGGAACGATGGCAAAGATGATTTCATTTTCCGAGTGATCCTGGGTGGTCTGGCCGAAGAGGTACTTGAGGATCGGAATCTGCGCCAAGCCGGGAATCCCGCTCAAGGATTTCGTCTGCTGGTCTTCCATGATTCCGCCCAGCAGATTGGCCTCGCCGTCCTTCAAGCGAATCTCGTGTTCGATTTTGCGCTGGCCGATGATGGGCTGGCTGATGCCGCCGATGTTGGACTGGCCGGTGACGGCGGAAACGTCCATCGTAATCTTCAGCGTGACCTCGCCGTTCGAATGCACATGCGGCGTTATCTCGATGTTCACGCCCACGTCGAGATACTGAAACTGGGTATTGACCAGGGGGTTGATGCCGACACCGCCGATGCCAGGCTGGAACGATCCGGTCGCGACCGGCACCCGGTCGCCAATCTTCAGCGAAGCCTTCTGTCCGTCGAGGGCGCGAATCTGCGGATTCTGAATCAGCTTTGTATCGCTGTTGCTCATCACCGCCGACAGGTTGGCCGACGGAATCGTGACCTGAAAGTCGGTGGCATTCAGGTTGGCCAGCGTGTTCAGGTTCAGCCCGGTGGTCGATCCTGTCGATGAGGTTCCGGTCGTGGTCGTGGTGCTGGTGCTGGTGGTCGAGTTCAAATTACTCTGCAGCGTAACCGTGGCGCTGGTCGGCGGACTCAACCCCAGCGTACGCGACCGGTCTTTGCTGACTTGCATTACCGCGATGTCGACGATCACTTCCGGGCGCGCCTTGTCCAGATCCTCTACTAACTTTTCCGCCAGCGCGATCTGATCGGGGGTCCCGCGCACGACCAGGGCATTTTGTGAGAGCAACTGCTGCACGCGCTGCACATCCAGCACGGCGCGAATCGCGTTCACCACATCCTGCAATTCGGTGGGCGCCGAGAGATTCGTAAGATAAAAAGTCTTGAGGACGCTTTGTTCCAGTTCCTTGCGCTTCGCCGGATTGTCCTGGGCCACGAAAATCGTATTCAGCGTTACCGGGCGCCAGAAGGTTTTCGATTCCAGCGCTGTGATCTCGAGCGCCTCTTCCAGCGTGACTCCGTTCAGCTCAACTTTGATCTGCCGGGGAGTGTAATCGGGGTCGAACAGAACGTTGATTCCAGCCAGTTGGCCGATGGTGCGATAGACCGTATCGGACTTGTCAGTAAGCTTGACGGTGATGGGGATGTTCGAGATGGGGCCGAGTTCGACGGGACCGGCGGCTTCGTGGACTCTGCGCTCCAGGCCAGCCGGCGGGCCTGCGGCCTGGGGCTGAGGATTGCGCTGGTCATTGATCATCTTCAGGGTGCGATTCATTTCCTGCTTGGCGATAAACGATGACGGATCGATGGTCAGCGCTTTTTGGAACTCGGCCACGGCCTCATCGAGTTTGCCGTCCTCGCGCAGCTTTTGCCCGTTGTGAACAATGGAGGCCCCAGCCTCGAAGCGAATGCGTTCATAGGCTGCTCGATAGCGCAGATCTTTCGGCTTAAGGTTGTAGCACTGCTTGAAAAAACCGTACGCCGCCTCGTACTGCTGGCGAGCCTCGGCATCCTGACCTTTGGCGTACAGATCCTTCACTTTGTCGGCGATGGCGGGGAGCGTTACAACCGCGACCAGCAACAGGAATAGGGCCGGGCGCATCAGGCGTCTCATTCGATAGACCTCACGAGATGATCCTCTTTACTGTAGTCGGCAGACCAGCGGCTTTCCCACGTTTCGCCGCGACGCGACAGGAGTCTAGCGCGGGAAATCCACTCAATATACGGAAAAAGCTTTCGGTGAGCCGATTATAGCATCGCCCTTTCCAGCTCCCGAAGTGCTTGCGCGCACGGGAGTTACACTCTTTGGTCGTAGGACTAGTGGGGCGGAGGTCGGCTTCCGGCTCCCGCCGTCCCGCTTCCGGAGGATCCCTCCACCCAAGTGAAGCCCTAAGCCGCAGCCGGAAGCCGGCCCTCCACCGATGCGCTAAGATAACTATTCCTGAACCCAATGGCCCGCCAATCCACGCACCAGACCAAGGCTAATCCGGAGAAATCCCCGCGCCGGGATCCCACTGCCTCCGGCGACCGGGATGCTGCCGTTAATAGGATCGCTTCACATAACTACTTCTTGCTGGAAAAATTTGAGGCTGGGGTGGTGCTGACGGGGACTGAGGTTAAGTCCGTGCGGGGCGGACTGGCGAACCTGAAGGATTCGTATGGGTTGGTGAAGGACGATGCGGTCTGGCTGCTGAATGCCCATATTGGTCCCTATGAGCATGGCAACATCTTTAACCATGCTCCGCTGAGGACCCGCAAGCTGCTGATGCATCGCGAGGAGATTCGCAAGTTGATTGGCAAGACCCAGCAGAAAGGGCTGACGCTGATCCCGACCCGGATGTACTTCAAGAACGGGAGAGTCAAGGTGGAACTGGCACTTGCCAAGGGCAAGCAGCTGTGGGATAAGCGGGAGACGGAGCGGCGGAGGACGGCTGACAAGGAAGCGCGGGAGGCGATTAGCCGGAGCCGGAAAGCGTAGGGCGGGAGCTGTTGCTTTACTGCGGACGCTTCAGCGACTGGTATCAACTAAACGGCGCCCAGCGGCGTGACGGCCGCGTTCTCCACCAATCCGGTTACGCCTCCGGCTAATGGCAGCGCGACTTCTACGCTCACGCTGACCGCATCGGCCACGGCGACTACCGGAGCAGCTACGGTCACCGTCACAGGAACGTCCGGAACGCTGACACACAGCACAACCATCGCCCTCACCGTGAATTCGTCCGTCGGATTGCAGACCGCAGTCTACGATTCCACCTTGAAGGCCCCGAAGTGCGTGAGTGCAGGGTCGGGATGCGACTCCGGTCCATCGCTGCTGCTTGGCCGCGATACTCTCTCTGGCGGCTCCGAGCCCAATCAACCTAACACCATCAACAGCGCGTGCGCCGACGGCACCTCGGGAACGTTCCACTCCGATGAGTCCAACGACCGCATTGTCGTCTCCACGACCGACGGCAGCATTCTGGCCGCCGGCAAAACCGTAACGGTCAGCGCAACGGTCTGGGCTTACAGTGGTTTTACTTCGGACCATCTCGACCTCTACTACACCGCCAACGCGAGCAGCCCCAGCTGGGTGCTGATCGGAACGATCACTCCTACTGCCGCCGGGGCGCAAACGCTTTCGGCGAACTACACGTTGCCCAGCGGCAGCCTGCAGGCGGTACGTGCGCAGTTCCGCTATCTGGGCAGCGCGTCCTCGTGCACCACCGGTTCCTACAACGACCACGACGATCTGATCTTCGCCGTGAGCGCAGGAGCCCCGGGCTTCACCGTCTCGGCGTCCCCCAGTTCGGTCAGCGTGACGCAGGGTTCAACTGCAACCAGCACGATCAGGGTCACCAGCCAGAATGGATTCAGCTCGGCTACGACGCTGAGTGCTTCCGGCCTTCCCAGCGGTGTGACGGCAGCCTTCTCCACCAACCCTGTCACCCCTCCAGCCAATGGCAGTGCGACGTCAACGCTGACATTCACTGCGTCCTCGACCGCCACCACGGGCACCAGCACGGTAACCGTGACGGGCACGTCAGGCACACTCACCGCCAGCACGAACATTACGTTGACAGTGAGTTCGTCGAGCAGCGCACAAATCGCCGTCTTCGATAGCACTTTGAAAGCGCCGAAGTGCGCGACGGTGGGCATAAGCTGTGACTCTGGTGCCTCACTGCTTCTGGGCCGCGATACGATGTCCGGCGGCGCAGAGCCCAATCAACCAAACAATATCAACGGCTCCTGCGCTGACGGAACCTCGGGAACGTTCCACTCCGACGAGTCCAACGACCGCATCCTGGTGGCTTCCACCGGCGGCGGGACGTTGACCCACGGACAGACAGTGAAGGTCACGGCGACGGTATGGGCATGGAGCACAGGCTCATCGGATGCGCTGGACCTTTGCTATGCAGCCAACGCCAACAGCCCGACCTGGGTCTTCATCGGAACCATCGTGCCACCGGCCGGTGGAGCGCAGGCGCTATCCGCGACCTACACGCTGCCCACGGGGAGCTTGCAGGCTGTCCGGGTAAACTTCCGCTATCAGGGAAGCGCGTCGTCGTGCAGCACGGGGGCTTATGACGATCACGACGATCTGATCTTCGCCGTGAACTAAGCCGCAAGCTGAACCAGGATGATCACTCGGCGTCGCAATAAAATGCGGCGCCGTTTTTTCTTGCGGAAGATGGTTGACGACCGCGCCTCGGCAGTTTCGCCAGGCGGACCTTACAATGGGGATTAACTTGAAGCGGGGCTTGTTATCAGAACAGTTGACCTAAAGTCCGATATGCCCCAGGTCCATGAGGCCCTGCAGCGTCTCGATCGAGAACTCGCGCTGGCGCGTCAAGGAAAAATATCTCTGCTCAAGATCATCCACGGATACGGATCGAGTGGAGCCGGAGGTGACATCGGAGTTGCGGTGCAGAGGCGCCTGTACGAACTGGCGAAGGCCGGACAAATTCGCGGCTGCATTTTCGGAGAAAACTGGTCGAAGACCGACGACGCGACCTGGCGATTGCTGCAGGCGCAGGGCGGATTGAAGAGCGACCCTGACTTGGGGCGCTGCAATCGGGGCATTACGGTGGTCTTGCTGTGAGCTTCTCTTCTGGCGCTATGCAGAGGCTTCGGGCCTTCGGCCCGACGGACAGCCGGGGGCGGCTGTCCCCACACGGACGGTGGGCGTACAAGCAAACGATCTTCAGGATGCCGGCGTGGGAGGCAGGTCTGGGATAACGGGAGCGGGGTCAGGAACTACATCGACCATAACCTGCGGCACAATCGGCTGCGCCTCAATCGGCTCCACTGTAGCGACGGGAACCAACATCCATTGCTGCCAGTATGACACTGCGGCTCCGCGCTGCCAGAAGCGCGGGATCAACAGGAGCAGTAAGGTGAGTTGGCTTAGGGCAAACGCCCTGAGAATGCTATCCGGCGCAACAAACCTCATCCACGTCCAGAGGGCGCCCACCAACAGAATCGCCGCCACGATTGTGGTCACAACGTAGGTCGCGAGCAGGCGACCGAGACTTCGAAACGTATGACGGAAGCCTGCGGCGATCGATTTGCGAACCGCATTTTGATCGTTCAATACGACGTCCGCCTCGGCTAGATCGAACCAGATGCGCAAGGTCGTCATCACCAAGAAAATTACGGCCAATCCCGTCATTTGCACTTCGAATGGCAGCAGTTCGTATGTGCTTTCTCCGGCCTTTTTGACGAGCGCGCTGTTGAGGCCGAACAAGACTCCGGCGAAGATGGCCATGACGATGCCGGAAATCATCATCAGCCGAATGAAGCGCCACAAGTTTCTGCCGCAAGCGCGGAAGAAATCCTCGCGCGGCAGGCGGTACGTCGAGGCGTAGCCCTGAAAGACTCCGGGGAGGAACAGCGCGGTCGCCAGGAAAAACAAAAGTGCAGAACACACTGCCGGGCTTGTCAGCGTCACCATCGGTCCAAACTCGGGGCGCACGAACAAGTCGATCATCGCCGACAGGTCAAATCCTTGAACCATTCGGTTACTGTACAAGCTGTGGTCGAGGATGACGTGGGAGCTTTCCCGGAAGGCGGTCGTCCCAATCCAAGCCAGCGCGAGGTTCAGCAGCCAAAACCAGAAAACGTAGCGCTTGTTGTCCGCTAACATGCCCAGGCCGCTACTCAGTAGGCCGCGCTTTTTGCGTTCGGCGAAGAGTGTCTGCATCGATTCCTTCCTTCAGACGGCCCACCAGGCCAGAACCTGGCTTAGCAGTTGCGTCAGGAAAACCCAGTAATTCGACAGCTTGTAGGTTGGTTTGGTCTTGGCCTCGACTATGAAGCTGTTGTTGAAGTTGTTGCGGTCGATCTGCACGGTATGGTCGGGGTCGATCTCCGCCGAGACGACTTTGGCTTTTTTCTGGTAGCTGAATCGCGTCCAGCGACTTTGTCCGTCCCAACGTTCGCGGATGGTCTCGCCGTTATCGAACTTGATCTCCACCACGACCGGCATCACGAAATCTTCCTTGCGATGCAGCGTTACGTAGGACTGGTATACCGTGTCGTCCTTAGCGCCTTTCTTCACATCCTTACTCTTGTCTTTCTTTTCTTCGTACCAGTTCACCGGGAAGGAATCGACCTTCATCACTTCGAAGTCCATTACTTGTGAACCGTAGATCGCCTGATTGAAGTACCAGCGTAGATCCTTGCCGGAAACTTGCTCGATCGTCTTCAGGAAATCTTCTTTCGTCGGATGAGTGAAGCGGTACTTCATGAAATATGCGCGCATCGCCTTGTCCATCGTGTCTTCGCCGATGATGCTTTCCAGTGTGAGCAGCACACTGGCGGTCTTGCCGTAAGTGATCCCGCCGTAAGATCCGAAGCTGTAATAGTCATAGGCCTTCTGCGCGATGGGATCGCGATCGGCTGCGCTGAGGTAGCTGAGCCTCTGACTGGCGCGCTCACCGACAGTCGCGCCTGCCAGGCTCAAGATAGATGTGTTCTGGCCCAGGATTGAATCCAGAACCTTGACTTCGGTGTAACTGTTGATGCCTTCGTCCATCCACGCGTCTTCGAATTCGTTGGTGGCTACCATGCCGTACCAGTACTGATGTCCGAATTCGTGCTCGACGACCAGTTCCGGAAGGTAGAGGCCGTCCGGCATAAACCAGCTCGAGTCGCCGGTAATGAATGTTGGATACTCCATACCTCCGGCTGCCGAGTCCGGCTCCGGGTCGACCACGGTCAACGTCTTATAAGGATAGGGGCCATACCATTTTTCAAAATGGTCGAGCGTCTCTCTCGTGATCTTGTCGTGCCGCTCCGCCTGGCCCCAGTGCGCGGGCTGCATCAGGAAGCGTAGTTTGATCGGACCCATCTGCGCTTGATAGACGCTCTCACGGACTTGGTAGCGCGGGCTGACGGTCCAGGCAAAATCGTGGATGTCGTCCCCGTGATAGGTCACGGTCTTCGTGTTGTCAGTATTGTTCTTTTCGTCGACCAGCACGCCACTCGCGCCGACGATTTCAAATTGCGGCACTGTGAGCTTCACGTCGTAAACGCCGAAGTCCCCGAAGAACTCGGTGGTCGCGTGATATTGATGGCAGTTCCATGATCCGTTCCACCACACGCCCACCTTCGGAAACCACTGTCCACCGAGGACGAAATCGCGCTTCCATCCCGAGCGCGCCTGTGTTTCGGGAAACTTGGTCTGAAAGGCAATCTTGAACTGCACGTATGCGCCGGGAGCAATCGGCTTGGGTATATGGACGTCGACGACGGTCTTATCATCTTTATTACCGTCGTCGGGTGCAATGAACTGAAGGCTCCCGGTCAGGTCGCCTTGCCCTACGACTTCAAGACTCTTGATGTCTTCCGAGCCATATTCCTTCTCCTCCCACTTGTCGTAGCCGATGTCGCGGCTTCCCTGGAGTTTGGCCTCGCGTACCCAGGTAGCCTTCGGCTGAAATGCGTTCTGATAAAGGTGAAAAGGGAAGTGGTCGAGCGCCTGCCCGGTCAGGTTGTGGTAGGTGAGCACTTCGGTTGCATCGACGGTGTGCTTGGACGCGTCATACTTGGCGTCGATTTCGTAGTGCACCACCCGCTGCGACATGGGCGTCGGGGAGTTGATGGCGAGCGTAGTATCGGGGATCGAAATTCCCGCGGGCGCTCCATCCTTCGCATTCTTTGCCTTCGGTGGAGCTTTGACGGCCGAAGTTGCTGCCTGCGGCGCAGCCGCCGTCGCGGCTTCTTGGCTCACGAGCGCAGTGAGTCCGAGGGCCAGTGCGGCAATGACAGCGACCATCTTCCATCGAATCTGCATGAAAACCTCACCTGTAAGGGCTGCGGCTTTGAATCATATCGCAGGCGCTCGGATGCCGTCACCCAGCATGGTCCACCGAAGAAGCAGTACGAGGCAACATTTCAAGTTGTTCAGGAATCGTCCGTCTCGAGTTGAGAAGCAAACGACAAGGCTCACAACAATTGCAACTTTTGACCATAAGCGCATACGTCTTTTCTTGATGGCGGACTATCATAGGAAGCAGCTGGCTGGGCGCCACCATCCGGCATCGCGGCGCCTTGCAAGCTGGAGGAACGCATGAAAATCGCTAGCATCGGAAAGCGCAATTTCATCTTGTTCGCTACGTCAATGTTCGTCGTGACGGTCTTACTGGCACTGTCAGCCTTTGCCCAAGAGACCCAGGATCCAAGGGCGTCTCAAGGCGCCTGTGGTCCCAAGGAAGTTCGCTTTGACGCCCTGACAACTTCGGGCAATCCACCAACTCTGGAGCCGGGCAAAGCGCTTGTGTTTGTGAGCGAGGTGTTCAAGAAAGTTCCGGGCGAATGGGGTAATCCCACGATCCGCATCGGACTCGATGGCGCCTGGATGGGTGCAACGCGTGCCAACTCGTACATCGCATTCTCCGTCGACCCTGGCGAACACCACCTGTGCACCAACTGGCAATCGCATTTCAAGCGTCTCTCTCGCGAAGCGGCATTCACAGGCTTTACCGCCGAAGCGGGCAAGACCTATTACTTCCGCGCTCGGATCGGTTACGAAACCGTCGGAGCGGCAACCACCATGACCCTTGACCTCGATCCGGTGAACCCAGACGAAGGCAAATACCTGGTTGCTTCTAACCCGGAGAGCACGTCGCATCCGCAGAAGTAGAACTCTCAAGCCCTCGCGGACGGCCAGAATCGGTTTTCCTTTCACCTGGAGACCGACTGGCCCAACCCGCGGAAGGCAGATCTCAGGCTCGACTCCCAGCCGCTTGCGCTTTTCCTACCCTGCCGACGATACTGGATAAACCGGGGCCAACAGCCTTAATATCCAATATCCAAAATTATGAAGACGACAATTTCTCTCTCTCCGCCCGCTGAAGTCGAAACCGAATCACTTGTCGTCGTGGTGCTCGACCACGCCGAGCCCGCGCCGAACGACAAAGAGAAAGACAAGAAACCGCAACTGAAAGTTGCCACTGCCGACCCCGCGGTGCAGTCGGTCGCAGCTGATCTGTTGGCGAGCGGCGAAGTTGCCGGCAAGCCGTTTGAGACCAACCTGCTGCACAAGCCCGCTATCCTGAAAGCGAACCGCCTGTTGCTGATCAGCGGCGGCAGTGCCAAGAAATTTTCCAGCTACGATTTGCGTCGCCTGGCGGGAGCCGCAGTCCGCGCGCTCAAATCACGCGGCATCCGCAGCTTTGCCTTCGTTGCTCCACCCAGCATTCCCGCAGAAGAAGCCGTGCGGGCAATTGTGGAAGGCGCGCATGTCGGAAACTTCGATCCCGACTACTACCGCAGCGACCGTAAAGACCAGAAGATTGACGCTCTCACGGTCGTCGCCAGCGGTGACAAGTCTGCCCTCGAAAAGGTGGCCAAGGAGGCGCAAGTTATCGGCGAATCGCAAAACTTCACTCGCGATCTGGTGAACGAGCCTTCCAACCGGATGACGCCGACGATTCTCGCTGACCGCGCCAAGAAGATGTCCGCGGAAGTCGGATTGAAATGTGAAGTCTACGGCGCCGACAAGATTAAGGAACTAAAGATGGGCGCGTTCTGGAGCGTGGCCCAGGGGTCCGACGAACCGCCGGCACTGATCGTCATGCGTTACGAACCTGCCGGCGCGCCCGAGAAGCCGGTGCTGGGCCTTGTGGGGAAGGGAATTACCTTCGACACCGGCGGCATTTCGATCAAGCCCGCCGACGGCATGGAGAAGATGAAATACGATATGGCTGGCGGCGCGACCATGATCGGCGCGATGCGCGCGATCGCGCTGCTGAAGCCGAAAGTCAACGTCATCGGCATCGTGTGCGCGACGGAAAATATGCCCTCCGGAAAAGCGCAGAAGCCTGGCGACGTGCAGATCGCCATGTCGGGCAAGTCGATTGAGATCATCAATACCGATGCCGAAGGCCGCCTCGTCCTGGCTGATGGCCTTTTTTATGCGCGCCAGCTCGGCTGTACGCATCTGGTCGACGCCGCGACGCTGACCGGCGCGGTCGTCGTAGCCCTCGGCTACAACAACGCCGGAATTTTCGCCAATGACGACGACATGTACGACCGCTTCCACCGCGCGAACGAGAAAGCGGGGGAGAAAATGTGGCGCATGCCGCTCGACGATGAATACAAAGAGCATATCCGCAGTTCGATCGCCGACATTGTGAACTCCGGCGGACGGTGGGGCGGCGCCATTACCGCGGCCATGTTTCTGAAAGAATTCGCTGAGGAGACACCGTGGATCCACCTCGATATTGCCGGCACCGCCTGGACGGAAGAGCAAAAGCCCTGGATCGCGAAAGGCCCATCCGGCATAGCGCTGCGCAGTCTGGTGGAGTTCGTGAAGAGCTTCGCGGGATAAAACACTAGCCACGGATTGGCAACGATTCTTGCGCATACTTCCTTGGAGTTCATTTGTGGGATTCGTGAGAGTGAGACCCCGCGGCCACCCTAAGTTTTTCAGAGCGAGTTCTCATTAGCAAAGAAAAACCAGTAGCGAACGTTGAGGGAATCCGGTGCGGTTGTTATAATCGAGTTCGTCCCGCACGCTTCCGGCAAAGGTAGCGAATCCCGCGACAATCAGCGTGAAGCGAACAGTCCTCGCAGCCCGCGGCAGCGGGTTTCGAAACGTGGCCAGGTAGCTCAGGTGGTAGAGCGCAGCCCTGAAAAGGCTGGCGTCGG
>Ga0137378_10001507_pt1 | contig 19705 bp, 15 predicted proteins | sample SagtaG_21_FD_104813 | JGI IMG/M metagenome (GOLD analysis project Ga0137378, IMG submission 104813) | Vadose zone soil microbial communities from Sagehorn Ranch, Mendocino, California, USA - Sage2_L_60_16 metaG | ecosystem: Environmental > Terrestrial > Soil > Vadose zone | place: USA... | reverse complement strand
CATGGTAAGTACTTCCATCGAAGAATGCCTCCTTTCGAATGATAGGACTGTACTTAACTCGGTTCATCAGGGGTCTGTGTATACAAACTATCTCATTATATCATACTTGGTAGACATTCTTTCTCCGTTCGAAAAAATGGATCGCTTGCCGTTGCAAATGTGCTCGTCCTGATCTCTTTTCTCCTCAAGAGATACAATTCAAACAGAGGAAGAAGCAAAGAACATCTTTTCCAGTTCTTTGAAACAACGACGAAGAAGCTCGCCAGTGAAGTAGTATTCCTGTCTCCTCGTCACGTGCTCCACACACACAGAATGAATGATCCGGGCGAAACCAGGTGTACATTGATATGGACATCGTCTCGCCATCTCTCAGCGTGTTTTCCATACTTCACGCGACTCTTCGGTAGTCGTGGTGTAATCCATCCAGGACCGAGCAGGAGATGATTGTGCTACTGCTCCCATCATGATCTGGTGTAAGAGGTCCACCTTGCAGTTCTGGAAGCTGTTGCCTGATCCCTTGATGCGGCCGTGCCCGGTTGAAGTAGGCCACATACCCAAAGAGCACCCGCTGGAGCTGCTTCTCGCGAAGGATCAACAGTGGTCAAGGCATTCTTGTCGCACACTCCTCAAGAAGCGTTCGCAGATCGCATTGGCTCGGGGAGTGTGATACGGGGTTTTGAGAATCTCAATCGTGCTCGTTGTCGCCACACGAGCGAAACAAGGCCCAAATTTGCTGTCGTTATCACACACGAGATACTTTGGTGTTTGCCCATATGGCGTGGCTTCTCGCAGTTGTTGGGCGACACAAGGATCTGTTGGAGACCGTGTCACTCCGACATGGATCACCCGTCGTGACTTGAGTTCAATTATGAAGAACACGAAGAGCAGTCGAAAGAAGAGATCGGTCACCTGTAAGAAGTCACAGGCCCAGATATCTGCGGCGTGATTGTGCAGCGATATTCGGCTGATGAGATGCGGCCTTTGATTTGCTTTTCCAGACCAGGCGAAAGAGCTCCCGATGCCAGCGCGAGCCTCGTGTCTGGTTGAACAATCAAAAGGGCCTGCTTCCAGGATCGAACCAACCTGGCCAGCAAGACGAGGAGCAATCGATGAAGACTGTAGGCATCGCGCTCTCCTCTCCTTTTTATACTGCGGAATGGTGCATGACTTCAATCAAAGCTGCTGTGTTCAGGAGATCGGGGAGCCAGACTGGTTAAGCTACAGCCTCTTTCACGAATATTGGAAATTCCAATGTCTAAGCGATACAACTTGTTGCGTAATGACGAGAGTGTGCGACGAACGGGTCTCAATTCCTGCTGCCGGCTCCCACAGGTTTGTGCCTCCTGTAGACGTTGACGACATCGTTCTATGGAGGCCTCAGTAACAACTTTTATGCACAGATACGATAGCAAAACCTCATAGGGACAGTAATGAGGGAAATAATCAAGAATCGGCACGAACAGGTGCATCTCATTGGCACTAAGATGCTGCTCCACAATCAGTGTAGGACCATCTGAGAGAAGAGATATCGTACGTGTCTCGAGGTTTATGGCTAACGTTTGACCTGGCGGCAACAAGCCTTGCGGAGAAAGATGAGAGATTCTTGTCTCTCCTTCGTTGAGTTGCTTGATTTGAATGTCCTGAGTCCTGAGCATACTGCCTCCGTACAATGAAACAAGTGGCCAAGAAAAACAGACTACAGAGGTGTTTCACAGAAGACGATTTTCATATGGTTAGATCTTGTTTAATTGAACTAAATAAACGTGGCAGTTTGATTCCTCAACACCTAATACGGATTGAATGCCCCCTTGGATTACATATGCTGTGCAAATTAACTGGTAGTTTGATCACCGAGAATCAATTACGGCACGGGTTACAGCTTATTCTGAAAGCTTAGCAAATTATGAAGCAACTTACACCAATAAATATATTAACACAAATACTGCGCAACTTCAACAAGCTAACGGTGTTATAATACATATTAATTCGATAAGTGATGAGCTTCAAAGTTATCTGAAACTCTATCCAATCCCCATTTTAAGCCACATTGATAAAATCCTACTCGCAATTATGCGGCTATCATGGACCGAATGAGCGGTCTACTTATAACAATATTACCGAGAATCATATTCGTTAAAGTCGGTTATCACGTTCCACAATGTTAGCCATCAAATAGCGACTTTTCTTTCTTGCACTGGGTATACTTTGCTTGGTCAGCAGTAAGCCATTTTATCAGGCTGAAGGGTTTTCATGTATTTTCCCTTTTCCCGGTAGGAAGCGGAATTTCCTCTCCTGCTCTGTCGGTTTGCAGCCCTGGCTCTAAGGATAAAGTAATTAATTTGGTATTTGGATTTGACATAGAGTGAAGCACTTATGATTCCCATTGCCTACCCACTTATAGGGGCTGAAGAGGAAGCTGCCGCACTTCGAGTTCTGGCGTCGGGTCGGCTTGCCCAGGGAGAACGTGTAGCTGCCTTTGAGCGGCGCTTTGCCGAGCTATGCCATGTACAAGAAGCTGCTGCTGTTTCGTCCGGGACAGCTGCGCTACAGCTTGCTTTGCTGGCACATGAGATTGGACGTGGTGACGAGGTGATCACGACTGCATTTAATTTCACTGCGACCGCAAACGCTATCCTGCTCGTTGGTGCGACGCCCGTGTTTGTCGATATTGAGCCAGATACCTACACCCTCGATCCCGTCCAGGCTGAGATAGCAATTACGCGGCGCACCAAAGCGATCTTACCAGTGCACCTGTACGGTCACCCGTGTGATATGAATCGGCTGCAACAAATGGCTGAGGCTTATTCTCTCACACTCATTGAAGATGCGTCTCAAGCGCATGTGGCCACAATCGACGGAAAGCCGGTTGGAAGTTTTGGGACAGGTTGCTTCTCGTTCTATGCAACCAGGAACATGACGACTGGCGAGGGTGGGATGGTCACGACCAATGATCCCGCCATCGCTGAGCGGGTGAGGCTACTGCGCAACCACGGACAAGAGGCCTGTTACTACCAAATAGCTCTGGGATATAACCTGCGCATGACGGAGCTGCAAGCAGCTCTTGGCATCGCCCAAATGGAGAAACTGGAGCACTTCACACAACGGCGCATTGCCAACGCGACATACTTGACAGAGCACCTTAAGGGCACGGTGCAGACTCCAGTTGTACGTCCCGGATATCGTCACGTCTTCCACCAATATGCGATCAGAATCCCTTCTATGAGAAAAGAATGCATGACGGAACTGCGTGTGAAAGGGATTGATACGACGATTAATTATCCTCTTCCAATACACCAGCAACCTTTCTACCGGCGTAAGTCCTCTCTGTTTCGCGTACTAAACCCGGGTAAAAGATCTGCTGTGAAAGGCGGCAATCCTTTCGCGCAACTGCCTGCAACAGAGAGTGCTGCACAGCAGGTTTTGTCGCTGCCTGTGCACCCGGCGCTGAGTCAAGAAGATCTCTCAACGATTGCAAGGGAGGTAATTGCTCTATGCAAGTGAGGATTACAGTGATGCGCTGGTTCTCTCGGGTGTATTTCCAGACGGTGCCCGACAAGAGCACGCTGATCCGTTGGGGCAACCCGCTGCAACCCGAAACGCTCCACCAGCTCAACGACCGTGTGGTCGAGTTGGCGAGGCAGGCCAAGGTGACCAAGGGGCGCAAATTGCGGGCCAGCCGTTCTGCCCACGAGAGCCGAGAGTGGGCACGTTGGGCACGGGAAAGGGGCGCAGGCGTGACAGTGAGGCGGGTGCAACATTTTATACCCGCTTGCTACAAGCTATATCTCGTTGCGCAATTCGTGGGATCGAAGGAGCGGCAGCCCAGCGAGCCTTCAGCGAAGTCATATCAAATCCGTTTGGATAGTGTATACACGAACGGCATGGGAAGATGATAGGGTAATGTGCGTTCTGTGAGCAATTCACACCCCTCCAAGCCCTTTGATCATGACAGGAACTGTGAGGACAATGAGCTTGATGTCCTCCCAAAGCGACTGTTGTTGTAAGTAGGCGATGTCCATTTCCACCATGGTGGAAAAGGGTACCCGGCATCTCCCGTTGACCTGCCAAGGACCTGTCAACCCTGGTTTACCGCACAAACGGTGCCAATCTCGCAGATTATATCGTTCGACCTCGTAGGGAAGAGGTGGACGTGGACCGACCAGTGTCATTTCACCGCGCAGAACATTGAAGAACTGGGGAAGTTCATCAATACTGGTTTTTCGGATAAACCGCCCAACTCTGGTGATACGGGGATCATCAATAACTTTATACTGGAGTTCGGCAACGCAAGAATTCTCGTTCAGTGGCAAGTCAGCCATATACCGCGAAATAGCATTGCGATGAGGAGCATCGTCACAAAGTTCGTCCATTGACCGAAATTTGAATATGTCGAACTCGACCCCATTTTGTCCTACACGCTTTTGACGGAAAAAGATGGGGCCTTTTGAGTCCAACCGAATCGCGACTGCAACGACCGCGATGACTAAGCAAAGGAAAGGTAGAATGAGCAGTGTAAATACTATGTCGAGTATACGCTTGGCATGCAGGTAGCCTACATCGACCGTAATGGCGCTTTGTACAGATACTGATGGAACAGTCATAAGTGCTCCTCGTCAACTTATACCATTATCGCTACATCTTGCCTTTCTTGTCACTCATACACCTCCTGCGCAGCGGCCAATACGCGTTCTACTTCCAAACCAACCTCTCCATGAGCACGTGGCCGTGTTCCCTGGCGAATAGAGTTGGCGAAATCCTCGCGCTCCAGCCGCAATGGCTCAATCCAATCAATGTGAGGAATAGTTATTGCAACATGGCCAGCTAGACTGCATGGTTCAGTACGTCTTACCAGCACCAGTATACCCAAGGAGGGAGAGAAAAATCGCCCCTTAGCAGCTAACTTTGCGGGACGTAATAACCGACTTTGCCGAGCGTGATGACCGTTGTTCCAAGGACTCATCACTAGTCTTCAGCGGCTCTGATATCAGCCTTGTTTTAGAGCATATGGCTCTTAATGCAAGATAAAGTTCGATCTCAAGCGGTGTTATTCATAGTCTCCATGGAGCACTGCGACTATCGTAGCCTGGAATACAAGACACAAATCCTCAAAATAGCGGTCATCATACTCTCGAAAGTCGGTTATTACGTCCCGCAAAGTTAGCTGCTAAGGGGCGATTTTTCTCTCCCTCCTTGGGTATACTGGTGCTGGTAAGACGTACTGAACCAGACCATCTTACCTACTTTCTGCATGTTTCTTTCTTTACAGCTTCTACAGCGCTGAATGGAAACTGCTCACTTGATGAGCAGTGTTGTGCCCTATCTAGCTCGGTCAGTTCGCAGCCCGGCTCTATTGGTCGATAAGGAAGTAGTAGCACTTATGAATCTTGTCTCTTTCTCAATTAAGACGAAGGGTATTCATAATTTCGCTCGAAGGCTCAGAACGGTTTTTAGCCGATTCGGCTTTTCTGAAACACCGACACGGCGAGCCTTAAATACAGTTACGGAGACTCTTCAACAGTACAATGGAGCACCAACGTTCTTTATCCCTGCCGTACTGCTGCGTCGCCATCCTACACTGATTGCGGAAGTAGCGCATTGTGGTGCTGAAATTGGCATACATGGCTATGTCCACAACGATTACCACTCATTGAATGAAGGTGAGCAATACGAGCAAACGAAAGCAGCTATCTCAGTATTTCAGAATACCCAGATTACTTATCAAGGATTTCGCAACCCCTACCTCGGCTGGACCGAAGAATCGCTCCATGTCTTTGCTGCGCTCGGTTTCGCCTATGAGAGCAATGAGGCAATCTTCCATGATGTTATCGACCTCGACCGTCTTCCACAACTCTTAAGAAGCGGCTATGAGAAGTCACTAAAGCTCTACCGCGTATTTCGCTGCAACACATATACTTTGCGACCACACTTTGAAGGTTCATTGCTACGTATTCCAATCAGTATTCCAGATGACGAGATGCTCCTTGATCGTTTGCGTATTACCAACGCAAAGGAGATTGGACGTATTTGGAGCGCAGTGATGCAATGTGTCTATGACGCTGGTGGCCTCTACACACTTAATCTCCATCCAGAACGCGCAGTCCTCTGCAAACAAGCTCTTGATATGCTGTTATCCTATGCTCGTAGTCAACCGCTTCCCGTCTGGGTGGCTCGTCTGTGTGACGTTGCTCAATGGTGGAAGGAACGCAGCCAGTTTAGGCTGAACATCACTCCACTGGCGCCTCATCGCTGGCACGTTGAGGCCGATTGCACGCCGCGCGCGACTCTGCTTGCACGCCACGTTATTGCAGATTACCAATCTATCGACCAGTGGTCGGGTGCCGACGTTCGTATGCACGCTCACAGCTGTGTAGTACACGCCTCCCACTGTCCCTGTATCGGTCTTTCATCACAAACACCTCAGCAGGTGGCTGACTTCCTTCATGAACAAGGGTATCCAGTTGTACGCTGCTCTGGGGAAGATGCGCATATGTACGCATTCTATCTTGATATGCCTGAAGGACTGGGAACAACGCGCCAGGAGCAAATACAGCGACGTAGTGCACTGGTGCAGCAGATCGAGCAGTTAGAAGCGCCACTGCTTCACTTTGGATGCTGGCCCAACGGGAATCAAGCAGCACTTGCAATCAGTGGGGATATTGACTCTGTGACAATTCAGGATTTCTTTTTTCGGATTCTTGAGGTTGGTCGACATGCATAGCTGGGAGTTGCTCTCATCCTGGTGAATATTCATAGTAACTTCAATGGCATGGGTGATAAGTTGTATGTCACTATGATAATATTAATACATGTAACTGCATAGAGGATACTTTTAGTACTCTCGTGAGGAGGGTTAAAATTGGAACTGCGTTATTTCCTATGGTTGATGAGAAAGTGGTTCTGGCTGATACTGCTGGCTTGTCTCATTGGTGCAGCAGCAAGTCTGGTGGTGAGTTTACTCCAGCCAAAGATGTATGAGGGCCAAACGACGCTTTACGTCGTCTCGCCCGATAGTAGTAACTACAACTCTGTGATAGGGGCTCAACAGGCAGCAAAATCCTTCGCTCAACTTCCACAGTCCAATCCGGTGGTAGAGGCAACGCTTCGGACAGTAAGCGATAGGAGCTTAAGCCCATCTCAATTGTCCTCAATGATTACAGTCGAAAATGACCTTAACAGCCAGTTTGTGATTATTCGAGTACGCGATCGCGATCCCCAACGAGCAGCTAGATTGGCTACAGAAATCGCAAGACAATCAATAGCCCAATTTGAGGTGACCTCTGATAGCGGATCAACTCAACAATTCATAAAGCAAGAAATGGATGCTCTGGAATTTCAGATCAAGAACCTGCAAAAAGTGTTGACCGGTGTTCAGGCCCAGCAGTCAGCGCTCGGTACCCCTTCTACCTCACAAACAGCCCTCATCAACCAACTTAACACGACGTTGAGCGATAAGCTAACATTGTATAATCAACTGCTCAGCTCCTATCAGAGCTTGAGCGGCTTCCAAGTCACGCTTTTGGGAGATGCACAAATCCCCAAAGCTCCTGTTGGAGCAGGGCCAGCGGTAGCAATAGCAATAGGAATGCTAGCTGGGTTGATAGTTATTGTGGCTGTGATACTCTTCATTGAGCAGACGAAAGGCATCTTGGTCCCGTCGACGAAGTCCAATCATAACCATAGCCTTTCGACCAGTGTCATAATCAAAGGCTCACTGGAACAAGGAAGTTCAAGGCCAATTCAGTCAGCCCTAGCTGCCTCCAATGATTTTAACCGATATGGGACGGTGCAGGGCGCAAAAAGAAACGGTGATTGGCTATCTGAAGACGCAGCAACTATGCGAATTACACAAGCAGCGCCGGGTGACAAAGCATGAAATCTTGTACACAAATGTGGGTAAAATTCGACATATGCAAAGTGCAATTAAGAATCAACAATGGTATTGGACGGTAACCGGGCGTACAAAAAATTTTCAACCTGCACTACTGGTCGGGCTGGGGCTAGTGGTGGTTGCAGGTGGACTTGCGGGCCTGAATCCTTTTTTGGGGATCGCATGCGCTCTAACGTTGTTGCTGCTGGTATTAATTGTGCCCAGGCCGATACTAATTGTATATGGACTAGTCTTCTTGCTGCCTCTCCTCGGCGGCTTTGCTAGAGGGGTAGGAGTGCCATTCCTGCGCCTTGGGCAGACAGCGCTTGTAATGGGATTTCTCCTTTTTATGTTTGCGAGACCCGGCCCGCAGGGCAAAAGTCGTCTGACGGCCATTGATCTGGCTTTCCTGCTTTACTTCTTGGCTGAGGCAGTTTTCCCGGCACTGGCCCTGCTCTATCGTGGGGAGCACTTAAGTCTAAACGATGCCTCCAATATCTATGGAGTATCGCCCCTTCAAACCTTGCTAGGACCACTTCAGTATTATTTGCTATATCGCATTGTGGTAGCAACCATTTCTTCAGAAAGACAGATAAAGATGATGTTGGAATTGAGCTTCATAGCCAGCATTATTGTCTCAGTCATTGGGATTTTGGAGAAGGTCGTAGCTCCCGTCAAAACATTTATCGAGACTTATTACCCGCCTGTTGCATCGGACTATACGATCCCCGATTTTCAAGTGCGGATTGCTTCTACCCTCGCACATTATAGTGGGTTGGGAGCTTATTTGGCCTTTACTATCATTGTAGCCCTTGCCTGCTACGCGGCCCGGGAACGGCTGAGCATTTCTCCATTGCTCCTGGTAAGCACAATTCTGTTAAGCAGTATTACCTTGATTCTAACTGGTACCTTTGCCGCCTGGATTGGGCTAGCCGTCGGTGCAGTTATTGTCTTTCTACTGATTGGCCGCATACCCAAATTGGTTGTTTTTATCCTGGTTGGAATTGCTCTGGCAGCTATAATCTTCCAGCCTTTTCTCTCAGCACGGCTTGATGAACAGATTGGGACGGGATCCGCACAGGGCCTGTTGCCTGCCTCGCTGGCTTTCAGGATTCAGCTCTGGGAGAGTATATTCTTACCAGCTATTGGCCAGCATCTCTTGTTTGGGGCCGGCCCGGCCCCGGCAGCATTCAATAGCTGGTCAACCGAGGAGTCGCAGTATTTCGCTTTGCTGCTCCAAGGTGGTTTGCTTAACTTCTTTAGTTATCTCTTCCTGATATGGGTAGCAATAGGCGCCTGTTGGCACCACATTAAAAGTAAGAACCGAGACGCCAGTCACACAGTAGCCATTGGCTTACTGGCAATCCTTGTAACTATCAGTGTGATGAACGTGTCGGGCGCGTATTTTACTTACGCAGGAGGCACGCAAATCCTCTGGACGCTCCTGGGCATGATCATTGCTAGCAGGCAACTCAAAGAACTGGGACGATCGACTACTGACGAGCCCACAGCGGACGATAAATGGCTAGCAACAAGCACATCCTTTCATAGCTCTCCGATCATTCCAACAGCAGCTACTCTTAATGGGCCAACCGCAGAGAGCCTGGTGTTAAGAGCAAAGAGCTGGCCTGGATCTTACGGATTGGTTTCCCATCTGAGTGAGTCAGAGGTAGACAGGTCAGAACAGCATCGTCAACGTTTCGCTTCACTATTGCGTATACTCGACGGGCGCTTTGTGAAAGATTCTATAGTGGTAGGCGCGGGTTCGATGATCGCCCGAGTCCTGGCACTGTTGTTCTGGATGGTACTGGCACGCTTTCTGTCGCCAAATGATGTTGGCTTTGTTACCTACTCGATAACGCTGGCCGCGATAATCGCTATTGCAGCGACTGCTAGCCCGGTTAGTATTGCTCACTTTCTGGCAGCCAAACGGAACGACGAGGAACGACGCGATCGCTACTTTAGCAACGGCTTGTTAGGAATTATTATACTTTTAATCATTTCGCTTCTTGTCTCCATCCCAATCTTGTGGCTGCTACATGGCCTTGACCCAGGCACGATCCTATGCATTGTTGGATTGGCAGGCTTCTATTTCTACTTCGCTCTTATTCGTGGTATGGATAGTGCATGGAAAATGGGGTTAGCCTATTTCATCTCAAACGGTGTCCAAATGGTAAGCATAGTCGTGGTGCTCGGCCTTATTGGACTGCATTCTGCAACGGCTGCCTTGATGATCTACGGCCTGACCTTCCTCACACCTTTTGCATTAGAACTAGTCAGGCCCCTGGCACTCCGTTTTCGCCCTAGCCTGATCTCGCGGACAGTGCTATTGGAGATGGCTCGTTTCGCAACGCCAGTGGTGATCTCTGGTGGTTTCTATACCCTATGGATGGGTAGCGATATACTGCTGGTTGAAAACTTCGATCCTCGTGCAATAGGTGGCTATGCTGCTGCTAAAACACTATCTGGGGCTTTCATTTATCTGCCTGCAGCTATTGCTACTGTTCTCATGCCTCGCGTGGCGGCACTGGGATCGAATAATAGCAAACGTTATAATGCAGGCGCAGTATTACTAGCCCTTCTACCGACCCTTGTCGGATTGGGGCTCGTTATCATATGGGGGCATCAACTGATTGCCCTAACCTTTGGACAACGCTATGGTGATGCCTATCTTCCTTTGATAGTGTTGAGTAATGGTATGAGCTTCTTCTCAGCATACATTGTACTAGAAGGTTTCATAATGGGACGTGGAAGGCCAACTTTTGCAGCTAGCGCGATGGCCATAGCTCTCGCTTGTACAGCCCTGGCTGGTTTCTGGCTAACTCCTCGCCTTGGTTCACTAGGAGCTAGCCTAGCTTTCTCCATCGGTGCAATTCTTGCTACCGGAGTAATGAGCTTTAGCACATGGCGAATGACGCGTAAAAAAGAGCAGTAGGATAATGCTGAACTATCAAGCACTACCTCTGTCGCCAGTACCAATAGTTACCGATCGCCGAAAAGGAAACACATCTGAAGGGATTTGCTCATGAGTTTTAAATTAGTATTCATAGTTTGGTCTAACTACTCGCAGCGGGCTGAAAATCTAGCGGCAGAACTACATGGATGCGTCAGTTTCCAATATGAGGCAAGACTAAAAGGACGCTGGTTGCTCCCTCTGCGCTATCTAGCACAGGGCTGGAAGACCTGGCGTTTCCTTGAAAGGGAGCGTCCAGAAGTTGTGCTAGTTCAGACCCCACCGGTCTTTGCGCCCTTAGTCGTGGCCGCATGGTGCAAACTGCGAGGTAAAACCGGCCCCTCAATGCGCCGGATTCCCTACGCTATAGACTGCCACACCTCCACCTTTCACCACCGCTTGTGGCGCTGGGCACTGCCGCTGCAGCGTTTGCTATCGCGACCAGCAGCAGTTTCACTCGTCACCGATCATGCGGCGTTGAGCACCTTGAAGATTTGGAAGGCCAATGGTCTTCTCCTTGAAAACCCGCTCCCGGCTCTTAGCCCAGCCACGGGCACAATTGGCTCTGGAGGAGAGGCACGAGTGGCTGTCATCAGCACCTTTGATGACGACGAGCCGATTGCCGAGGTTTTTACTGCCAGCAGGCTTTTGCCGCAAGTTACTTTCTACCTCACAGGTGACCCGAAGCGAGCGGCAACCGGGCTGCTAGCACAGAAGCCCGAGAATGTTAACCTGACTGGTTTCCTGCGGGGCGGTTCTTATACTGGCCTACTTCAAAATGTGCATGGCATTGCAGTGCTAACCAATGCGCCACATGCTGTGAATTGTGGTGCCTATGAGGCTTTGGCTGTTGCGAAACCAGCCATTGTCTCGGACTGGCCGGAGCTAAGGCGTTGCTTCACGCCTGGATTTATCTTCGTGAAGAATACGCCAGAGTCAATTGCAGCCGGTGTAAAAAAGATGCTGAATGAGCAGGTGATGCTAACAACTAAAGTCATTGCTCTACGTTCGGAGCTGGCATGCATAAGGCAACCCAAGTTGGAGGAGTTGGCAGCCCTCCTAAGATAAGAAGAGAAGGAGAGAGATGATCAAGTATGTAATAGCCGCCGCCGCCCTAAAATTGTTTTCCACCTCATCTGAAACAAAAGGCATCTATCGTCTCTTAGGCAATACTATCGGGCAACGAAACCGCAAACAATACGGTCTGGAAGGACATTATGTTGAGCGAATGAAACGGCTTCTGGCAGTATGTGAAAGATACGAGGCTATCAAAGAAGGTGATCGACTTCTTGAAGTAGGGACTGGCTGGCTACATTGGGAATCGACAATCATACGGTTATTCTATGATGTCGAGATAACTCTGTTCGACGTTTGGGATAATCGCCAGTTGGGCTCCTACAAGCGATACTTTAGGCAACTCGAGGACATCATTGATAGCGAACTTGCTCTGACCCCAAGGCAGCATGATCGTGTGTACACATTGCTCCGCACTATTGCGAAGGCCGAGTCGTTTGATGAGATCTACAACTTGCTTGATTTCCACTATGTGATTAATCCGGGCGGAACGCTAAAGCAGTTTCAAGACGAGTACTTCAATGCCATTGTTAGCTGCAGCGTTCTTGAGCACATACATAGAGGCATTCTCCCCGAATTTATCCAGGACTTTTACCGTGTGTTAAAGCCAGGTGGGTATTCCATTCAACATATTGATCCCAAAGACCATCTTGCCTATTATGACCACAACGTTTCCCGGAAGAACTATTTAAGATACTCAGACAAAGTATGGAGGCGTTATTTCGAGAACGATGTTCAGTACTTTAATAGGGTCCAACGACCGGAATGGCTAGAGCTCTTTCAGCAAGCAGGGTTTGAACTGGTAGAAGAGGAGACGAAATCCACCGATATAGGTAACATCAAAGTTGACAGGAGTTACGAATGTTTGAGTAAACAGGATTTACAGTGTGGCGACTTGAGCATTGTTCACCAGAAAAGACTGGAGAGCGATTGAGAAGTTTGACCATGGATGCTTCTTAAGAGAAATTCTGATAAAAATATGTTGAGATATCTCTGCTATGCTAGAAATTGCACACTTTATCGCTAGACTGGCTCGATCAAGAGTATTCAGACTCATCATCTTTCTAGCTCTGATCATTGTCCTCATCCTAACTTTATTCGTTGGGCAAACAAAACAACATCGCCAAAGAACAGGACTTACAGGAACTCCAAGGCCTACCCCTATTAGCGGATCGACTTTCTATGTATCTAAGAAAGGTAATAACAGTGATGGGCGGTCCTGGGAAACAGCCTGGAATGAGTTTGATCACATAAATTGGGCAGTAGTTCAGCCCAGCGATACCATCCTCTTGGATGGTGGGTCCCAGCAAATGGTGTACAGCACCACTATGTACATCAACAAGAGTGGCATGCCCAATCATCCTATCACAATTAAACGAGCAATACAACCAGGCAGAAATGGCAAGGTAATACTCTTTGGAGGTAGATCCATCCCTTTGCCCTACTGTGGGCAAAGGAACTATACATACCAAACAGCAGGTGTATTAGTATTTGGTATACGACTGAATGAAAATGCATGGATCGTGATTGATGGCATGAGTTGGGGTGGCATGGTCATTTATGGTACGAATGGTGCTGGAATTGAACTGGACAACAATCCCACTAAGGTTACCTTTCGCAATATAGAGGTATATGACAACGGGAGCGCTGTTCAGCAGGGAGATGGAACATGGACGGTTGGCACTGGCTCAGGGGTGTTTCTCACTGGAGCAAACCTCTCGTTTGAAAATATGAATATCTATAACAATAGCGATGATTCTTTCCAGGGAGGAGCCAATGCAATTACTATTCGCCACACCTGGGATCATATTACTCGCGAAGATCCGACCCAACCGGGATTGCCCTTTAACCAGTGTATTCATCAGGACGGGTTACAATACTGGGCCTCTGGTATCTTTTCAGGGATCCTCATTGAGGATTCCATCTTTGGGCCAGGGCTGGCGGAAGGAGTTATTTTAGGTCAGCCCGGCAACGGAACAACCTACAAACCTACTATCGTCAATAACGTAACTATTAGAAATACCTTATTCACCAATAAGATCATCAATATAGAGGGATTCCCCAAGCTCAAAGAGAGCAACTGGTTACTTGACCATGTGACTGTAATTGGCCCCTTTCCTGCAGTGGGGGTCTGGCTTGAAGGATCAGGTCACGTCATTACCAACTCTATTTTTTATGGCGGTCATATTCTGTTACCTGATGGCCTGGCTCACTCTTTTGGAAACTGCCAATGGAAAACTGATGGAGATACCAAGGCAATAGAAGGAAAGACTACTGATCCGCAACTTGTTAGTAACGTCTCGGCCTTGACCGCTGCGACCTCACTTACGCAAATTGCCACTATGAACTTTGCGCTCCAACCAGCTTCTCCCTGTCTTGGTCGAGGATCATCCATTACATCGGTGGGACAGCTTATCAGCAGCGCCTCCAAAGCTTAACCATTAGTGCATTAACATTTATCGCGTAAAAGTGACTTGTAGGTGAGCAAGAGATTTTTCTGATCATGATCCCAATTTAATGCTTCCTCGATACGCTTGCGTCCAATAGCTCCCATTTTGATTCGAAGCTCCTGGTCATTGAGCAAGGTTTCAATTTTGCTAGCAAAGTCTTCTATAAGATTTGGTTTAGCATAGAGGGCTGCATCCTGAGCCGAAAGGCGCGTTTCAGCAAGGTCAAAACTTACAGTCGGCTTTCCAACCGTCATGTATTCCAGCGTTTTGACCATAGTACAGTACTCATTCAGTCCGTTCGCCGGGTCTGGCGTGAGTCCCACATCTGCTACGCTAAGATAGCGGCTAATGTCCTCAGCCGTCACCCAACCGGTGAAATAAACGTACTCATCAAGCTGCAATTCATGAGCAAGCACACGCAGAGTCGGGGCATAACCTCCATCTCCCATGAGTACCAGTGAAACATCTTGGCGACCACGCTTATAAACAAGGTCATGAAGAGCGTAAAGAGCATTGTCAATACCATCTTGAACTTCCATTTCACCCACATAAGCAAGCAAATAACGCCGCCCCCTTTTCAATTCAGACTCAGGTGGCACTAGCTTTATACGCTCTAATTCAGGCCCGTTGGCTACTACAAACACCTTATCGGGATGGCAGTGACCCCTTTCGATGGCGAAACGCTTCTGCGATACGTTTGTTGTGATGACTACTTGAGCAGTCTGGTAGGAGCACCATTCCAGGAAGAGCAGAAGTCCGTGAATTGGCTTCAACTTTCTCTTGAATTTAACCCGGAACATCTCTGGTGACAAGTCGTGCTGGTCGAAGATGAATTTTTTGCCGAAGAGTCGATAAAACAACCCAATTACGAAGAATATATCGGGAGGATTAGCAGTATGAATCATATCAAAGCCATGGCAGAACCATACCTTGAAACTTAACAAAAACGTCATGAGCATGCTGATGCCGTATTCCCGAATGTAAGCGATGGGTCTATTGGTGTGTGCCGGTAGTCGGTATCGGTAAATATGGATGCCCTCAATGCAGATGTGCGATTCTCTGTCCCGCGCGGACCCTTTGGGACCAATCATACTTACTTGAAAGCCGTGATCGCGTAAAGTCGTAGCTTCAGCCCAAACGCGATTGTCGAAAGGCACAGAAGCGTTCTCTATCAGCATGAGTATTTTGCTAACTCTTGCCATGAGCATCACCATCCCTCTAAGAGAAAAAATGTTATCTCAAAGCAGCTCTTTCCGCCTCGCTGAGACACATGCGCAACTGTTCAGCCAAATTGTGGAGATATTCAGTTCTACATGTTTCGTGTGTGCCCGGAATGGTATGGATCTCTACCTCTTCAGTCTCGGTCACTTTACCCCACCACAACCTGCGGCCATCGGGATTTTCCCGCGCAAAAAAGTATGTCATCTTACCCGGATACTGGCGAGGGACGTAACCTGAAGTCGCCCAGATAAAAAGGCCAAACCAGTCTTGACGCAGAGCCTCAGAAGCTGGAATGAGCGAGAAGCGTTGCGGATGCTCGTCTCGCCAACGTTGCATAAGTTGATCGACATGCTGCGTGTACTCGTCTCTCTTACGTTGCAGAACTCTAGACACATATCGTATTCGGAGAAACCAATCTAACTGCTTATCTGGGCCGAGTCGTATCAGACTACCAATGTGGCGGATGAAACTGCCGATCAATCTGATTAATTGGATAGAGCCAGCCATAGGGTCTAGCAAAACCAGTAGATCGACTGCCTGTCCTGCTGCACAAAGCTGCTGGGCCACCTCGAAGGCAATCAGACCCGCACCACAAAAGCCCCCTAGGAGGTATGGGCCTTGTGGTTGGACGGAGCGTAGCGACTTAATGTAATCTGCCGCCATCTCCTCTATCGTGGGCGGGACCTTCAGGCCATCAAACCTGTAAGGGTCCAGTATGTAAAATGGTTGGTCCGATCCCAGGTCGCGCGCTAAGGTGAAGCAATAGAATGCACCTCCTTGCCAATGCGGATGGAAATAAAAAAAAGGCTGCTTAGACCCACCGGTCTGAACCCCCATCAGGGGAGACCGGGAGCTTATAGAGGACAGGGGCGCGGAACTTGCCGGGACGCGCCGGGTGATAGTATCTATAGCGGTCTGCGAGAGTTCCTTACGCAGATACTTTTCGAGCAAGGCACGCTTGGCCTCTGAAAATTCAGTAGTATCTGACATTACATACCTTTCGTTAATTGTGAGTAGAGAGTACTAGCATCAACAGCAATTTCTGAAGCGCTCCCTGGTTCTGCAATTGCCGGGTGCTCCAGAACCGGAAATGCTAAAACGTGACCGGCAGCGCGATCAGTCCACGCAAACCCAGGTTCTCGCGCCACTTCAATGGACTACCATCCAGTTTGATATCAGGCATACGGCGCACAATAGCCTCGAATGCCGTCTGTCCCTCGATGCGTGCCAGTGGCGCGCCGAAGCAGAAGTGGCTGGCCCACGCAAAGGCGACGTGCCGGTTATCCTGCCGGCCAAGGTCGAGTCTATCGGGGTCAGGGAAGCGTTCTGGATCGCGATTAGCCGCTCCCATAACCGCGATGACTGCCTGGCGCTTGCGGATCAATTTATCGCCCAGCATCACATCGTCGGGTGCCAGGCGTGCTGTTTGTTGACTGGGACTTTCATAGCGCAACAGTTCTTCCACCGCTGATGGGATCAAAGATAGATCGTTTCGGAGCCGTTCGAACTGGTCGGGATTGCGCAGTAAGCTAAGTACCCCGTTGCCAATAAGATTGGTAGTCGTCTCCTGCCCCCCAACCATTGTCACAATGGTATTAGCGATCACTTCTTCCTCACTGAAGCGGTCGCCGTCGATTTCAGCCGTGAGATATGCATGAATGAGACCCTCACGAGGATGTTGGCGGTGCTCCCGAATGGCAGCACGAAAATAAGCGATCATTCCTTCCAGGCTGCGAATCACTTGAGGCGCTCGTTCGGGATTATGCTGGAAGTTGCCCAGAACCTGGGCGAAGTCAGCGGACCAGGCGGTTAACTGCTTCCAGTCAGAGGTCGGTACTCCGAGCATCTCAGCGGTAACGATGGCAGGTAGCGGATAGGCCAGGTCTGCAATCACTTCCATCCGACCCTTGTCCTGTACATCATCTAACAGTTGCCTGGTAATATCCTGGATATGTCTTCGCAACACCTCCACACGGCGCGGCGTGAACGCTTTGGAGGCGAGTCCACGTACCCGCCCATGGGCGGGTGGATCCAGAAACAGCATCTGGCGTACCATTACATCCGCTAACGGAGTTAATGCGGAGAGACCCATCGCAGTGAGTTGTTCAGGCGTGGGCGTGCGATTGGCCGAGAAGTGCTGGAACACGTTCACCACATCGGCATAGCGGGTCACCACCCAGGCGTGCAGGTAGGGATCCCAGTGGACTGGATCCTCACTGCGCAACCGGTAGTACAACGGATAGGGGTTAGCGAGAACCTCTGGATCCAGCAAGTGGTAGAGGCTCAACGTCGAATCAGGTATTGGTCTGCCTGAAGAAGGCGAGTTGCCGGCATGTATCGTCATGATTGCTTCTCTCTTAGTAGGTGCTCGCTACAGCACAAGTTACTCCTAGCCGCCATCATGCTGGTTGAGCAGCAGGAGGGCTTCCTCGTCGCTCATCAGCTCCAGTCTAGCAATAAGAAGTCGCTCGACCTCGTCAGCCAACTGTCGAATAGTTGGAGACTCGAACAGGGTGCGCAAAGTGAGGTCAACTCCGAAAGTGTCGGCTACCCGTACAATAATCTGTGTGCCCATTAATGAGTTGCCGCCCAGCAAGAAGATGTGGTCATCTATCCCGACTTGTTCCAAGTCTAAGAGGGGAGCCACGATCTCGGACAGGCGCTCTTCAAGAGGGGTCCTCGGCGTCGCTGTTATGTCCTCTCGTTGCAGGATATTGCTCGCGTCTGGAGCAGGCAGAGCAGCTCGGTCCACCTTGCCATTGGGTGTCACCGGAAGTGCATCCAGCTGCACGAACACAGCCGGGATCATGTAGTCGGGCAGGCGCTCAGCAAGCCACTCTTGCAGGGCATTGATGGAAGCACTCATTCCCTGGTTCAGGACAACATAAGCTACCAGGCGCTTATCACCGGGGGTATCTTCACGGGCCAGCACCATGCTCGCTCGCACCGCTGGGTGCCTGTTGATTACAGAGATAATCTCATCAGGCTCAATCCGATAGCCTCGGATCTTGATCTGATAATCAACGCGTCCCAGAAAGTCAACTTGACCATCGGGCAGGAAACAAACCAGATCTCCTGTCCTGTACAAGCGTTCCCCAGGCTTATCGCTCCAGGGGTGAGGAATGAACTTTTCGGCGTTAAGCTCAGGGCGGTTGAGATAACCTTTGGCGAGACCAGCCCCGCCGATATATAGTTCACCGGGAGTACCAATCGGTACTTGGCGCAGGTGCTCGTCCAGAATGTAGATCTGAACATTGTCAATGGGATAACCGATCGAAGGTGGCCGCTCGGCATGTGTGATCGGGGGTACACGCCCGGAGGTGGTGACTACAGTAGCCTCTGTAGGGCCATAATTGTTGATCAGCGCAAAAGGTAGCTGTGGAGAGGGATAGTGGTGCAATGTATCCGCCCCCGTGAGCAGAAAGCGCAGCGCAGCCTGGGATGGCCACTCCAGAGCCAACACACTTTCTGCCAAAGCAGTGGGCAAAAAGGTAATAGTAATCTGGTGGTCTAGCAGAAAGTCACGGCACAACATAGGATCAACCCTCTGCTCCTCATTGAGCAGATATACACTTGCCCCACAGGTGAGATAGGGCCACAGTTCCCAACCAGTAGCGTCAAAAGCAGAACTTGTCAACTGTGTAGCTCTGTCAGCAGAGGTCACCCCGAAGGCACGCTGGTGCCAGAATACCAGATTGAGTAGGCCATCGTGGGTAATCTGGACGCCTTTAGGCCGACCAGTAGAGCCGGAGGTATAAATGACGTACGCCAGGTTCTCGACAGTGGCAGAAACAGTGGGATTTGTGTCGGGCTGCTGTGCCAGCACTGGGGCATCACTATCCAGGCAAAGAATTTGAGTGTCCACTGTTGGGAGACGCGAGGCCAGATGGCTTTGGGTCACCAGTACAGGAGCCTGTGTATCATGTAGCATAAATGCCAGGCGATCAGCCGGATAGCTGGGGTCGAGTGGTACATAAGCCCCTCCTGCCTTAAGAATGCCGAGTAGTCCTATCACCAGATCTAAGGAGCGTTCAAGGCATAGACCGACCAGAACATTAGGTCCAACACCAAGGGTTTGCAAGTGATGAGCGAGTTGGTTGGCGCGTCGATTTAGCTCAGAATAACTGAGCATTTGCTCCT